>SL_3KL_010_SEDDRAFT_10000625_pt1 | contig 29743 bp, 32 predicted proteins | sample SodLakKL_010_SED_2_FD_10381 | JGI IMG/M metagenome (IMG submission 10381)
TATTTAAAACATCATCCCGTTGAGGTAAATCATCTTTAAACGGCCAGATTACCCGGCCTTCCCGGCAGGCTATCCGGCCATTTTTAATGACCAGAGCAGGTTGAAAAGATCTCAGGTCCGGCATAACCACCAGGTCCGCCCGGTAACCCGGAGCCACCGCACCCCGGTTTAACAACCGGTATGTGGAAGCAGTATTGATGGTCGCCATTTTGATGACGATAATCGGGTCAAGGCCCTGGCTGACCGCCTCCTTAAGGACATGATTAATGTGACCCCGGTTCAAAAGGTCATGGGCTTCCAGATCATCGGATCCAAAGAGAAACTGCCTGTAATTGCTTTTATTTACGGCGGGAAGAAGGTCCTTCAGGTTGCGGGCTGCGGTACCCTCCCGGACAATCACCTTCATACCCAAAGCACTTTTTTCTAATGCCTCCTCCTGGGAAGTACACTCGTGGTCCGTATGGATCCCGGCAGCCAGGTATGCCTGGAGGTCAGCACCGGTGAGCCCCGGGGAATGACCGTCAGTAACTTTATTTCTTTCTGCAGCGGTGATAAGTTTCTCCAGCACCTGGGGATCCTTAAAGAGAACTCCCGGATAATTCATCATCTCCCCCAGTCCTACAACCCTGGGATGTTCTAAAAGCTTCTTAATATCCTCTACACTAAGCTGTGCTCCGGAGGTTTCCTTGTCCGTAGCAGGCACACAGGAGGGAACGGCAAAGAAAAAATCAACCGGCAGTCCTTCACTGGAGTTCAGCATGAATTCCACTCCCGAAACACCCAGGACATTAGCAATTTCGTGAGGGTCAGCAATTACCGCCGTGGTGCCCCATCTCACGGCAGCTTCCGCAAAATACCTGGGGCTCAGCAGACTGCTCTCGATATGGATATGGGCATCAATTAATCCCGGGATGAGGTAAGCCCCTTCCAAATCAATGGTCTCTACAGCTTCCGTATATACTTTCCCCAATCCGGCTATAGTGTTATCCGTTACAGCCACATTGGTTTTATTCACTTCTCCCGTAAAGACATTCGCCACCCGGGCATTGAGCAGCAGAAGGCCTGCAGGCTGCTCCCCTCTGGCTGTATCAATAATACTGCTTAACCGTTCTTTGTTCATAATAGAATCCTCCTGCTTTAAAATAAAAATCATATGTTTTCCCATATATTCTTCTTATAGGCTTCTTGTTCCTTGTATGTACAAGAAAATAGAGTATGTTTTTTCCCCTCTATTGGCCTATATCTTATATATTGTTAACCCCTTCATTATTTTTGGTTGACAATGAATGCTCTTTTCCTTATGATAAGAAAAAGGAGGAAGCAATCCATGAATTTAACCACCAGAGATATTACCTTTACCGCCGTTTTTACCGCAGCCGCCTGCATGGTAGGCTTTGCTTTAAAAATTATCCCCCCCGCTTTAGTCCCCTTCAGCCTTCTACCTCTGATAGCCATGCTGGCCGGGGGGCTTTTGGGCAGCAGGCTGGGGGCCTTAAGTATGACACTGTATACTCTTATTGGGCTGGTAGGCCTGCCCGTTTTTTCTGCTCCCCCCTTTGGCGGTCTTTCTTACATTTTTCAGCCTACTTTCGGCTTTGTGCTGGGTTTTATTGCCTGCGCTTTTGCCTCAGGCAAAATACTGGAAAACAAAAAAAAGCCCACCCTATACCGTTACTCTGCCGCAATGCTGGCCGGGCTGGGGGGGCTGTACATCGTAGGATTAACCTACCTCTACCTGATTCTTAACCTCTATCTAGGGAGAGAAGCAGGTTTTACAGAATTGTTAATGATAGGTTTTCTCCCCTTTATTTTATTTGACCTGCTAAAAGCTGCCCTGGCCGTCAGCCTCACCCGCACCATTGTTAAACGAATAAATATACTGCCCATACAAAAACATATTTAGTAGGGTTTCCCCGGGAAATAATTATCCACACTTTTTGTGAATCAAACAGGTTGAAGATCCCTGTCTGTTTTTTTCCCACCTACCAGGTAACGGGGGTTTCCCCGGCTATAAGCCCTGATATTTTTCACCGTGGTACGGCGGATGCGGTGAATGGCTTCTTTGCTGTAAAAGCCGATGTGGGGCGTAATCACTACATCCTCCCGGTGTAGCAGGATATGGTTTCGCACCAACTTCTGCAGGGTATCCTGAGGCAGTTCCGGGGAAAAGAGCCTGTGTTCTTCTAGAACTAATGCTTCCCCCTCCAGAACATCCAGCCCCGCTCCGGAAATAATCCCATCCTCCAGGGCCATTAAAAGGGCTTCCGTATCTACCAGTTCTCCCCGGGCTGTATTAATCAGCAGGGCACCCTTTTTTATCATCTGAATATTGTCCTTGTTAATCATGTGGTAAGTTTCCGGAATCAGTGGAGCATGGAGAGAAATTACATCCGAATTTTTCAAAAGCTGTTCCAGGGGAACGTATCTGAACCCCAGGATTTCAGCTAAGAAAGGCTGCTTATTTACGTCATAAGCCAGCACTTCCATACCGAATCCCCGGGCCATACGAATAACGTGAAGGCCAATATGCCCGGCCCCGATCACCCCCATGGTTTTATCCTTCAAATCAAACCCCTGAAGGCCCACCAGGTCAAATTTATCCCGGGCAGTTCGAAAATAAGCCTTATGTATGTTCCTGGAAAGGGAAAGAATTAAAGCAAAGGTATGTTCCGCCACCGTATTTTCCCCGTAAACCGGAACATTTGATACCAGGATATTTTTTTTACTGCAGGCATCTAAATCGATGTGATCATATCCGGTGGAACGGGTAGTGATATATTTTAATACCGGGAAAGCCTTTAACACTTTTTCAGTAATCTTGGAATACACAAAGACACTGAGTATTTCCGTGTCTTTTAAAGATTCCTTAAATTTTTCCACATTATCCTCGGTCAGAGTATCCTCCTTAAGGTCTATGGTAAAATCCTTCCGCAGGCTTTTACGAAAATAGTCCTTTTCTTCCTTTTCAATTTCAAATAACGAAACCTTCGTCTTCAAGTTTATCACCTCAATTCTTATACCCTATTATTTTCTCTCTGGAGAGAACTAATATACGGTGAACTGAAGGAAACAAACTCGAATCTTTGTAAAAATTAAGTATACTGTCCCCTTAATTTCAGTATACTTAATTTCGTAATTCGGGGGACAGTATACTTAATTCCTAATAATCTCTGCCCGGGCCAGTTCGTCACATCGGTTATTGTACTGATTGTCCGAATGGCCTTTGACTTTTACAAACTTTACCCTGTGTTTTTCCGTCAGCTTTAAAAGCTCTTCCCACAGATCTTTATTTTCCACCGGTTTTTTTTGGGAAGTCTTCCAGCCGTTTTCCTGCCAGCGGTCCAACCAGCCCTGGTTAAAGGCATTCACCAGGTAAGCGCTGTCGCTGTATAAAGATACTTCACAGGGATACTTAAGAGCTTTTAGCGCTTCCACCGCCGCTTTCATCTCCATCCGCTGATTGGTGGTTTGGGACTCTCCCCCGGAAATCTCTTTCTTTTTGTCCCCGTACATCATTACTGCTGCCCAACCACCGGGACCAGGATTACCGGAACAGGCTCCATCGGTATATATTTCCACTATTTTTTTCATTATCTCCTCTACACCCCCTGGAGCTTAACACTTCTTTTTCACAAAGTTAAGACTCCCAAATATTATAATACAAAAGCTAATCTACACCTTAATAGGGACTATAAATTGAAAGGTTTAATGTATTTTGGGTAAGTATACCATGATTCCTTTAAATTTTCTATAGAGCTTCTATCAGTTTGATTTCTTATTAGACTCCATTCAATATTTGGCCCCCATGCAGTAAAGAAATAGCAGCATCGGAACAATGAAAATAAGGCAGCACAACCGTCCCCCTGTCTTCCCTGACTTCTGAAATTCCCTTGTTAAATTTAATTGCTCAAAACTGCAATAAATGTTAGTATATCAGTAACTATTTTTGTGCATCGGCTTTTATAAACTTTTCAACTGGAGGAAATAATGACAACTGTTATCCAACTTGGCTACGGGAAAAATAAATATCCTTTGGCCTTAAAAGAAAACTTTAAAGTAATCACCCCTCCCCCCCATACTGCTCCAAAGGACTCAGGCGCTATTGTTCAGGAAGCACTGAGAAATCCGGTGGAGTCAAAACCGCTGAAACAACTCCCCTCCGCAGGAGATAAAGTTGTAATCGTGGTGTCAGATTCCACACGAATCACCCGAAGCGAAATCTTTGTGCCCTTGATATTGAAGGAATTAAACACTTCCGGGATACCCGACAGGGACATCACCATTCTCTTTGGTACCGGAATGCACAAGGAAATGAGCCTTAAGGAAAAACAAATGGTATTGGGAGAGGAAATCTTAAGTCGGGTAGAAGTACTCTGCCATGATGCCGGCAGTAAAGAAGATATGGTATCCATGGGAGTAACTTCCCGGGGAACCCCGGTGGAATTTAACCGGCTTTATGTGGAGGCGGACTTGAGGATTATTACCGGGGCGGTAGTGCATCACTACTTTGCCGGCTATGGAGGGGGGCGCAAGGCCCTGCTGCCGGGTATCTCCTCCCGGGAGACTATTTTAGCCAATCACCGGCTGGTCTTCGACCCGGACCGGGAAACCGGGGTGCACCCCCGGGTGGCTCCAGGTTTTCTGGAGGGAAATCCTATCCATGAAGATATGATAGAAGCGGCCGCTTTTGCCCCTCCCTATTTCATGCTGAACGTGGTTTTGGATATGAAGGGGAATATCCAGGAAGCGGTGGGAGGGGATTACCTGAAGGCTCATATTCTCGGGTGCCAAAAAGCAGATGATATTTTTTCTGTGCCCCTTCTACGAAAAGCCGACCTGGTAGTAGTCAGCTGCGGCGGGTATCCCAAGGATATCAATATGATTCAAATTCAAAAAACTCTTTTCAACGCATCCCTGGCCGTAAAAGAGGGGGGGAATATCATTCTTCTGGCGGAATGTGCTGGAGGCATGGGGTCGGAACATTTTCTAAACTGGTTTTCTTACCCTTCTCCGGAAGCTGCGGAAAAACGGCTCAGGCAGAACTTTGAGCTGAACGGGTTCACCGCCCTTTCAGTAATGAGAATAGCCCGGAGAAGCCCTGTAATCATGGTGTCGGAACTACCTGAGGATATTGTTCGGAAAATGGGTTTTACCCCTGCGGACAGCCTGGAACAGGCCATGAATATAGTAGAAACAGATCTTAAACAGGTATATATTCTTCCCTTCGGCAGCGTAACGTTTCCCTGGTTTGAATAAACTGCGTTAACAATGCAGCTTATGAAGAAAATATTGATGGATTCTTATTCATATTAAAAAGCTCGCAATTATTTTGGCGAGCTTTCTAATGAAGTAGGAGTATGTGTGAAAACAATACTAAACAAAAAATCACTTTATTAAGTAATAACAGTACTCCAGATCCTCATAACCGATTTGCTGTAAATTTTTCAACAGTTCCTCCCGAGACTGCAGGTTTACCTGGGCATGGTAATCCCCCAGCGCAGTCTGGCATACAATACGGCTGGCATGGGACTGACTGTTGCGGGTTACAAAATCCACAATTTCTTGAACCATCTGCTGCTGCTGTTCCATGATACCCTCCTTATAACTGTTAATTTTTTTATATCTTTTAAGTACGCCAAGAGGTAACGCTTTAATTTCCACAGCAAGCCGACAAATTTTTCAGCTGACGTTTTTCTATAACTAGTAATTTATCCTATAATTTTTAATATTTAAACAAACTTTCGGCCAACATATATTTCCCAAACCTATCTTGTTACTATTTAGATTCAAGGAATGCTTTTCCGGAACAAAACATATTACGAACATTTTATTTTTCCACCAATAACTGTATTTAAACATAAATACATTAAAAATATTATATAAGATAATATATTTTATCCAGGCCAAAGTGCTGTCTCTTACCAGGCAAAGTAGGCTAAGAGGCGGAAGGATTCTTACCTTCGGTGTTAAATCGTAATAAATTCTCTAATACCTTCCAAAGTCTTTTCTCCAATTCCAGTAACCCGGGTGATTTCTTCTACAGATTTAAAGGGGCCATTTTTTTCCCGGTCCTGTATTATAGCCCCGGCCTTGGCAGGCCCGATTCCCGGCAGCGTTTCCAGGTCTGACTGGGTCGCTGTATTAATATTTATTTTTTGAGTTTGATTTCCCTGGAGAAGCGCCGGAGGAATTTCCTCTCCCTCCCGGGGAATATATATCTGCTGCCCATCGTATATCCTGGCCGCCAAATTAACGGCATCTCTCAGGGCATCCTCTGAAAAACCCCCTGCTTTTTCCACCGCCTCTAAAACCCTATCCCCCTCCAGCAGAGTAAATACCCCAGGGCTTTTAACCGCTCCTACAATATGGATTACCAAAGGTTCCTTTGACTCTTCCAGGGCTCCCTCCTCGTTACTATCTTTCATCCTTCCATCCTCTATTGTTCCCCCTTCAGCTGTTAAGCCCACATCTGTCTGAAATGTAAAGTAGTCTGCCTTTCCTGCCTGCCAGCCGGATACCAATCGATATCCCACACCGCAAACAATCAATAAAACCAGTACAAATAATAAAATATTATCCTTCCATTTAAAATCCTTCATGTATATTCACCCGCTTCACCTTAATTATTAATTTTGTAATTATTTCCCCTTTTTTCTTTATATTTCCTTCCGGGAATAAATAATTTATTATTTTTTTTTATATAAAGAGCTCCAGGTGCTTGATAAATAATTTACACGGGAGACCCTGCTGAAGACGAAACTGTATTGAGCAATATTCTAACCACAGGACAGAGGTTAAAAGTAAGTTGATGACTAACCCTTGACTTTACTCAAACACTCAAAAAGGTACCGGGGGAGCTTGAAAGAAATTCTCTCCCGGTACCTTTTTCGTTAAAAGTAACCTGACTGTGTGATGTACTCCCCCCACCTAAGAGGTCGGGGCTCCTTAGGATGTATCAGCTATCGCCAATTTGTATACCAAACTATCACCATCCGCCCAACGGTTCTTTTGTCTTATGATGAACTTTTTATATTTCCTTCAATTCCTATCACTATGTTTTCCAACTGGGCATTGGATCCCGCCTCTGACAGGGCCTTCTCCACCAGGCCCTGGAGGCCTGCACAGCAGGGAATTCCAATGTTCACCACAGTCACTTTTTTATAATCATAATTCTTGAAAATCTCTACCAATTTTTTTCGATAAAGCGAAGTATCATCCAATTTGGGGCAGCCAATGAGCAGGGGTTTATCCCGTAAGAAACGACGATGAAAATCGGCAAAGGTAAAGGGGACACAGTCGGCAGCGACCAACAGGTTAGGTTTCTTGAGAAAAGAAGACTCTGGAGAGACCAGCTTCAACTTGACCGGCCAATGAGAAAGTTCCGAAGCAATGACTGTCTCTTCTCCCTCTATGACTCCCTCATCCTTCTTTTCCCGGGTAATTTCTCCGCTGAGGGCCGCACAGGCAGGACAGCCCCCGCCATCATGTTCGTGGGAGTCCCCAGTTCCAGGCATAGGCTCAGCCGCCTTATTGGGGTTAAAAGCTGTATCCAAAAGGCTTTCATGAGATTGTTCTTCTCCATGTCCATGGCAGGCACATGGTTCCTGAGATTTCTGGGTTCTTTCTGACGCTTCTAAGTGGCAGGCACAGGCTGTTTCTGAGGCATTGGTGTCATGCTCCGCCCCCTTTGGTTCTATGGCCTTCAGGTATTCTTCTACCGCCTCTTCATCAAAGGGCTGCGCCTCCCGCTCTTCAATGCTGATAGCCCCCTGGGGACATTCTCCCAGGCAGACCCCCAGGCCGTCACAGTATATCTCGCTCACTAACCTGGCCTTTCCATCAATAATTTGAAGAGCCCCTTCCGCACAGGCCGGGACACACAGTCCGCAGCCATCACATAAATCCTCATTAATTTTGATAATATCTCTTTTAATCTGCTCTCCCATTAATTTTACCTCCTTTTGGTACTTCATACTTAATTACTTAGTAGCTTAGTAATATTTTATATGATTCCTCTTCTGCTGTCAACACGTATGGGAAAAATAAGTGCACTCTGGCAATATTTACAGAGTAGGGAAACCATTTTCATGGCTTCCCCCTCATCAATACACAAAGAATGCGACTGCCCGTCGCAAAAAAAGACCCCCTTTAAAAGGGGTCCGTCCATAGATACAGCCGGTAATTTCTTTAACAACAAAGACTCTACCGGCTGCAGCCTAAATTATGTTCTATAACAATTATTTTACCACCAGGTTCACTAATTTATTGGGAACGGCTATTTCTTTGACGATGCTCTTCCCCTCCAGATAACCCTGGATTTTAGGAAGGTCCCTGGCGGCATTAACCATATCATCACCGGCGCAGTTCATAGGGATTTTCAGCTTATCCCTGACTTTTCCGTTTATCTGTACCACTATTTCCACTTCCGCTACTTGAAGAGCCTCCGGGTCATATTCCGGCCAGCTTTGAAGATGTACGCTTTCCTCTTCTCCCAGGATATTCCAAAGCTCTTCGCAGATATGGGGTGCAAAGGGAGCCAGAAGGGTAATCAGTTGTTTTACTGCAGCGGTAAACAGGTACCGGTTAACTTCCTGCTCCTGCGTTTTGTCCAGATAATGATAAATAGCATTCACCAGTTCCATGATGGCACTAATGGCCGTATTGAAGTTAAACCTCTCCCCTACATCATCGGTGACTTTTTTGATGGTGGTATGCAGTATATGATACAGGTCCTTCTCTATGCCGCTCAGTTCCCCGGGATTAATGAAGGTATCACCGGAAAAGATTAAATTCTGATGTTCGTAAACCAACCTCCAAACCCGGCGCAGGAAACGGAAGGATCCCTCTACCCCCTGGTCATTCCAGTCCAGGTCCTTCTCCGGAGGCGCGGCAAACAGGATAAACAGCCTTCCGGTATCCGCTCCATACTTGTTGATAATCTCGTTGGGTGACACCACATTTCCCTTGGATTTGGCCATCTTGGCTCCGTCCTTATAGACCATCCCCTGGGCCAGCAGCCGGGAAAAAGGCTCCGTGGCTTCTACCAATCCGGCATCGTAAAGTACCTTGGTAAAGAAGCGGGCATACATCAGATGCAGAATAGCATGTTCAATCCCCCCGATATACTGGTCTACAGGCATCCAGTAATTTACCGGTTCCTTGTCAAAGGGAAGCTCTTCGCTTTTCGGACTGGTATAGCGAAGGAAGTACCAGGAGGAACATACAAAGGTATCCATGGTATCCGTCTCTCTCCGGGCTTCCCCGCCGCATTGCGGACACACAGCCTTAGTAAAGCTTTCCGATTCCGCCAGGGGTGACTGGGCTTTGTTTTCAAAATGTACATCCAAAGGCAAAATCACCGGCAGGTCCTTCAGGGGGACAGGGACTGTCCCACACCCATGGCAGTATAGGATGGGAATGGGGGCTCCCCAATAACGCTGACGGGAGACCAACCAGTCCCTCAGCCGATAGTTTACCTGGCCCCTCCCCCAGTTATTCTCCTCCAGGTAGGAGGTAATCTTCGGTATACATTCCTGGGAATTCAACCCGTCAAAATGAGCAGAATTGACCATGACTCCAGGCTCTTCAAAGGCCTCTGCCATATTTTCCGAGGTCAGTTCACTATCCCGGGGCTTGATGACCAGTCGTACAGGCAGGTTATATTTTTGAGCAAAGAGAAAGTCCCGCTGGTCATGGGCAGGCACTGCCATAATAGCTCCCGTTCCGTATCCCATCAAAACATAGTTCCCAATTAATATGGGCACTTCTTCCCCGTTCAGTGGGTTAATACAGTAAGCCCCGGTGAAAACCCCCAGCTTTTCCGTCTCCCCGGAGGTCCTTTCAATCTCGCTAACCTTTCTCATCTTCTCAACAAATGAGCTGACCTCTTCTCCATAAGAAGTACCTGCCGTAAGCTGACTTACCAGTGGATGTTCCGGCGCCAACACCATATAGGTAACTCCATAAAGGGTATCGGGACGGGTGGTAAAGACCTGGATCACTTGGGAGGAATCCTTTACCGGAAAGTCCACCTCCGCCCCTTCGCTTCGCCCGATCCAGTTTCTCTGCATGATTTTGACCCTCTCCGGCCAACTTTCCAAATCTTTTAAATCCTCCAGGAGCCGGTCCGCATAGCTGGTAATCTTAAAAAACCACTGTTCCAGGTCTTTAGTGGTAACCCCGGTGCCGCAGCGCCAGCAGGAACCTTCCTCCACCTGTTCATTGGCCAACACAGTCTCGCACTGGATGCACCAGTTTACCGCAGCCTTTTTCTTGTAAGCCAGGCCCATTTCATAAAGCTTTAAAAACAGCCACTGGGTCCACCGGTAATAGTCAGGATAACAGGTGGTCACCTCCCGGTCCCAATCATAGCTTAAGCCCAGGGAATCCTGCTGCTTTTTCATATAGGCAATGTTTTGGTCCGTCCATTGGGAGGGATGCACGTTATGCTGTATGGCAGCATTTTCCGCCGGCAGTCCAAAAGCATCCCATCCCATAGGGTGAAGAACGTTATATCCTTTCATCTTAAAGAACCGGGCCAGGACATCTCCGATGGAATAGACTCTCATATGGCCCATGTGAAGTTTCCCGGAGGGGTAAGGGAACATTTCCAATACGTAATACTTTTTCTTCCCCGGCTCCTCCCCGGTACGGTGAAAATTCGTCTTTTCCCAAATCTCCTGCCATTTGGGTTCAATTTCTTTGGGATTGTATTCTTTGCTCATAAATTAATTTTCCTCCTGCTCATTAAGTGTTTCATAATTTGATTGAAGATACTGGTAACCGTTATCTCATGCCTTCTTGTTTTGTTTGTTTAATATAAAAAACTCCCGTCTATTGGGACGAGAGTATTTTCCCGCGGTACCACCCGAATTAACGCTTACGGACCCAAGCTGAATGTCCTGCGTTCCCTTGATTCAGCAGAATAACGATGCCAACCGTCCCTGGATACCAGCCTTCCTATAAGGCTTTCCCCGGGGATGCTCCAAGGCGAGTTCAGCAGTCCGGAACTACCGGCTTTTCACCTGCCGCCGGTTCTCTTTAAGTCCGGTGAAACGCTTACTACTCCTTTTCAAAGCCTGTAATATTTATCTACCTGTCTTGAAAATAAGACAACAGAACCGTCCCCTTGTCTTATTTAGTCCTTTTCAGCAAAACCCATAGAGGTTAAGCAGCTGTTTTTTTCGGGATAAATCTGTGAGCTGTTTTTCCACAAGCGTTCCAGGTTATAAAAAATTCTGGCCTCAGGCTGGAAGATATGAATCACCACTTCACCAAAGTCTAAAAGCACCCATACCCCTTCGTGGTAGCCCTCCTGCCTCAGGAGAACAAAATGATGCTCGTCCAGTTTATCCACCAAATAATCGGCAAGGGCTTTAACCTGGATAGCCGTATTACCGCTGCAGATGATAAAATAATCAGAAATCAGAGAAATTTTTCTTATATCGCATATTACTACATCTGCGGCTTTCTTTTCCTCCAGCAGGTTTACGGCTAACAAAGCTAAATCTTTCGCCGTTTGGCTCACAAAACCCCTCCTTAACCTTCGTAGTATAACCTTCTTAATCCCTATTATACCTTATTGAAGCCTATCTGTTAACTCCTTTTCATCAAAATTATGGCCAATGATAATAGTTATCTGAGCTGGATACTCCTCGGTAATTTCATGCTGCAGCTCTGACCCGGGAATCAGGTTGGCAAGGTTCTGGGCAGCATCATTCAAGTCTTCGGTACGGCTGATAATCAGGGTGGTTGTATAGTTAAAGTGATCTGCATTGGCTACCTTGGCCACATCATATCCCAACCCCCTTAAAGCCCTGGCCAGCCGGTTGGCAATACCCCCTTCTCCCTTACCGTTTAATATTTCCACAGTAACCCCTTTTTCCGAAACAAGCTCTTCCCCAGTGGAAAATTCCCCAAGAAGGTTCCTGGCCTCTTCAACGTCAATAACCCAGTAGGTGATATCCTCCATGACTTCTTCCCTGCCAGGAATAATCTCTGCGGTCACCCCTTCACTATAGGACAAATCCTTGAAAAGCTCATAATATCTTAAAAGTTCTCGCCAGGACATATTGGTGCTTACCAAGGAAGACATTCTATTTATGGTCCCCGGGAGGCCTGTGATATAATTTTTAGCCATGACCTTATCGGTCAGAGCTGCCATAAAGAGACGCTGTCTCTCTAACCGTTCCAGGGGATTTTCTTCCTCTAAATAAAAGGTAAAATAGCGATAGGCCTCATCCTCTTCCACCAGGTATTCCCCCCGGGGGAATACAATTCTGTGGTTATGAATTAAGGTCTCTTTCACATCTATATTGACACCTCTTACCGAATTTACTGCCTGGTCCAGCCCCCGGTAATCAATTTCCATAAAGTAATGAACCGGAACATTTAAAAGTCCTGACACCGTTTCTACCAAAAGACGGTGCCTTTGGGAGGAACTTTCTAAGGCATAAATATTTCTAACTTTTTCTATTCCATAGTCTTTCAGCTGAACCTGGGTTTCTCCAGGGATATACAGAAGAAAGGTACTCTGCGCGGAGGGATTATAACTTACCAGCAGCAGCTGATCCAGGAGTATTTTCCCTTCTCCCCGGGAATCTATCCCCGTCATCAGGAAATTTACTGGTTCCATATCCCGGGCTTCTACGAAACTTTCCGAAACTACTTCGTCTGACTGCAGGCTGTTTAAAAGATTTACAATTCGTAAGGTAGTAAGCAAAAAAGCAATAAGAAACAGCACAACCGTTAAAAAAATTACCCTTCTCTTTTTCAAACGGATTCCCTTTTTCTTTTGCATTCAATTATCCCTCCGGCTATCTTTTCGTTCCAATAATATTACGTTGCGGAAATCTACGGAATGCGGATGCAGGGGAAGCCCCCGATCCAGAACATAGTGAATGGTCCGATCCAGAGCTTTATAAAGGGCTTCTCTTAAATCCCTTTGGGAAAGCTCCCGGATTTCCCCGACTCCAGAAAAAGAACGGTTTTCTTCAATATAATCCGCTAAAAAAACAATGCGGGATAAAGCCCCCATCTCTTTTCTTCCCGTGGTGTGATAACTTATGGCCTCAATTATTTCCTTGTCCTCTAAACCAAAATCTCTCCTCAGCAGCTGTGCCCCCACAGGCCCGTGCAGCAGGTCAGGAGACATTTCCTCCACCGGATGAATGGGTAAACCTAACTCCCGGGCTTTTCGAAGCAGTTCACCAGAACTAAACTGCTTCCCAAAATCATGTAAAAGGCCGGCAGTTTTCGCCTTAACCGGGTCAACTCCGTATAAAATGGCCAGCTTTAGGGATGCTTTTTGAACCCCCAGGGAATGAGTGAACCTTTCCACCGTAAGGGTTTTTTTCAGTGTTTTTTCCCAGCCGATTAAATCCATAACCGTTCACCTTCCAAATTTTAGTATTCGACGGCTTTGGAAGTATTCCCTGCCAGAAAAAATAAAAAAGGCAACTTTTCGCTGCCTTTAATGTTGTTCTTCCCTGGGTTTTGCTTCGTTTACGATGATCTCTCTTCCGTTAAGTCCAGTACCGTTCATAGCCTCAATTATTTTATCCGCTTCCTCTTCTTCTACCTCAACAAAGCCGTAACCTTTAGACCTTCCGGTTCTCCGGTCGGTGATAATCCTGCAGTTGATTACTTCACCGTGTTCAGAAAATACGGACATGAGTTCATTCTCATCCAAAGCCCATGGAATGTTCCCTACATAAAGGGTTTTATTCATAGCTCACCCTCCTTTCACTATAACCTGAATTATATTATTTTCCTTTATATCAATAATTATACAGTGTTTTAACATTTTTTTATTTTTTTGCCTCTATGTAAAGCTTATTTTTTAAAATGTATTGTTCCACTCCGGAAGTAGTAAGATATTTAATCGTCAGTCCCTGCCGGGCCCTTCCCCGTATTTCCGTAGAAGAGATGGCCAAGCCAGGAATAGTCAGGAGGGAAATTCGGGATAAAAGCCCGGAATGTTCCGAGTCAAATATTCCTTTAAGCCGGGAAAGAGAGTATCCGGGCCGGGTAACCGCAATAAATTCGCACATGCTTAATAAAGTTTCATACCCCTTCCAGGTAGTCAAATCCAGTATGGCATCGGCTCCGGTGATAAAAAAAAGTTTCCGGCCCTCACCGAATATTTCTTTAAACCGGGAAATGGTATCCACCGTATAATTAACAGCATGGCTGGGGGCATCCAGTTCAATCCTGGAAACCGAAAAATACCGGTTATTAATGGTACCAATGACTGTCATCATATAACGGTGTTCTCCATAACTCAGCATCTCTTCCTCTTTGTGCGGTGGGGTTCTGGCAGGCACAAAAATCACCCTTTCCAGATGATACCGTTCCCGGGCCTCTTCCGCAGCCAGCAGGTGCCCCAAATGAATAGGGTCAAAAGTTCCACCCATAATCCCGATATTCCCGTTCCCCTGGGATTTTTTAGTTTTCAACGCAAATCACCTCAAAACCCTTCCTCGGTAAAGGTAAACTCCATGGGGCCGATACGCACCAGGTCCCCTTCCTTCATACCCTCTTTTTTCAGCAGATCCTCCAGGCCCATCCTGTGGAAAATAAACTGCAGCCTTTCCACCGCCTCTTCATTATTGAAGTCCGTCATGTGTACCAATTTTTCTATTCTTTCCCCCTTCACCCGATAGGCTTCACCGTCAAAAACTACGGTCAGCGGCTCGGGAGTTTCCCGGGGCCTGTATATTTTTTTATCTTCTTCAGGGGGAGCCTCGGAAATTGTTTCCCTTTCCTGTTCCTCCAGTCTATCCAGTTCATCAGAAATAAAATATAGAAGCTGCTGAATTCCCTCCCCGGTTACAGCGGATACCGGGAATAATCTGATGCTGTCGGGCAGCCCTTTCTTAATATCATCCAATTTGCTGCGGCCCTCCGGAAGGTCAATTTTATTAGCCACTACCACCCGGGGCTTCCTGCTCAGTTCCTCACTGTATAATTCCAGCTCCTTCTGCAGGGCTTGAAAATCCTCCAGGGGATCTCTACCCTCGGTGCAGGCGGCATCCAAAATAAACAGAAGCAGCCGGGTCCTTTCCACATGTCGTAAAAACCTCAGCCCCAGTCCAATTCCTTGATGGGCCCCCTGGATAATACCGGGAATATCCGCTAATACAAAACTTTTTCCCGGAGAAACCTGTACCTCTCCCAGGTTCGGGGTTATGGTAGTAAAGGGGTAAGCAGCAATCTTGGGTTTGGCAGCAGAAACCCTGGACAGAAAGGTAGATTTCCCGGCATTGGGAAAACCCACCAGGCCTACATCCGCCAGCAGCTTCAATTCCAGGACTACCCGAAGTTCTTCCCCGGGCTCTCCTTTTTCTGCAAATTTGGGCACTTTGCGGGAAGCCGTAGCAAAACGGGTATTTCCCCTGCCACCCCGGCCTCCCCGGGCAATCACCGCCCTCTGTCCCGGTTCTGTCAAATCAGCAATCAATTCCCCGGTATCCTCTCGGTACACCATGGTACCGGGAGGCACATTTAATTCCAGGTCCTTCGCCTTTTTACCGTGGCGGGTTTTTCCCTGGCCGTGGGTGCCCCGAGGGCCCTTAAGGTGCTGCCGGTATTTGAAATCCAGCAGAGTCCTTAATCCCTGGTCCACCACGAATACCACACTCCCGCCGCTCCCGCCGTCTCCTCCATCGGGCCCGCCATGGGGCATATATTTTTCCCGAAGGAAAGAAACTACACCGTTGCCCCCGTCGCCGCCTTTAACATATACCTTAACTCTGTCTATAAACATAATATCACCTGTTTTTCTTTAAGAAAATTCTTTTGAACCAGGGAAAAATATTTGGAGAATCACTTCTTCCACCTCAAAAGACAGCTCAACCTGTCCCTGTTTATGCAAAGCCCTCTTTTTTAGGCCTTCAATCCGCTGCCAATCAAGGCTTTCCCGATCCCCTGGAAAATTAAAATATATCTTGACCCCTTCCTGAATGTCTGAAATGATAAGAAGGCATTCCCTCTCTTCCCTTTGGGAATTATGAACCAGCCCAAACATGTCTTTAAATAAATAAAATCTGCTGTCAGCAGGGATCCCTCGAAGGTCAGATTCAAGAATGATTTTCAGGTCAACATTTTTTTCCTGAAGTTCCTGGTATTGATTTAAGAAAAATAGAGCCAGAGACACATCAGTTATTCTTAATATTTTTCCCGTTTCATGAATTTTTTCCGTTATCTCCTTAATATATTCCATCTGGCGGGAATATTTCTTCATCTGTACCAAAGTCAGCAGCATCTGAAGATCGTTTAAAAAATCATGACGCCAAATTTTTAATATTTTTTGGGCCTGCCTCCGATTCTCCATTTCATTATGTTCCAATTCCACTCGCTGCATCCTTACCAACCATAAAAACTGCCCTAAAATAATCGAAAGAAGAATTCCCAGGAAAACCACCGTTTGATAAACAGAGAATAAACCGGTCAACCCGGAAATAATAGAAAATACTATCCCAATTATGATGGTGATACCTATACTTATTTCAGTAAATTTTTTTCTTATCTTTAAATTTTCCATATTATTCCCCAGTAAGATTATGGGACTATATTCTACAGAACAATTGTAATTCCTCTATTTTTAAAAATCTTGGGCCAGCAGCGTAAATCAGAACCTTTCCCTTGAATCTACCCTTCATTTCCCTAGAAGTGAACCCCCCCCCACCTGCACTTCCAGTTTAATAGATAATAATTTTACTCAAGCAAACTAAAAAAAATCCAGTACCCAAGGTACTGGATGATCATTATCCAACAACAGTTATTTCCATTGGAATTATGCTGACCTGCTTTTTAGTCTTCCCTTTCCGCTCAAAGGATACCTTTCCATCTACTTTGGCAAAAAGAGTGTCATCCTTACCCAGGCCTACGTTAATACCAGGGTGAATATGGGTCCCTCTCTGGCGGACCAGAATGCTTCCGGCTGATACGGCTTGGCCATCCGCCCTTTTAACTCCCAGTCTCTTAGCGTTGCTGTCCCGTCCGTTCCTTGAACTACCTACACCTTTTTTATGAGCAAAAAGCTGGAGATTCATTCTCATATTGTTCACCTCCAATTTATAATTTTTAAACTTTACTCTTGTGATCCTCTATGAGAATACAATCAGAATAATCCTTTTGAATCTCCTGCAAACCCACCAGCATGGTTTCCAGGAGCAGTTCTATTTTCTCTAATTCCTCTGGGGAAAGATCCCTTTCCGGAATTTTACACTCCAGAAATCCTTCCCTGACCTGTACCTGGGGATTTATCCCCAGTACCCGGTCCATACCGTAAACAGTAGTCTGGGCGATAGCTGAAACTGCCGAACATACAATATCCTCTCCATGGGGGGCGAAACCGGCATGGCCCTGTACGGTAAAGGAAGTAAGCTTCCCCTGACGGTTCCTGCTAAAATAAACCTTTATCATAAACTTTACGCCTCAATACGTTCAACTTTAACCTGGGTATAAGATTGCCGATGACCAGTTTTTTTCCGGTAATTTTTTTTGGCCTTATATTTGAATACAATAATCTTTTTATGTTTGTCCTGTCTCAAAACCTTGGCGGTGGCCTTTGCTCCTTTAACCAGGGGTGTGCCAACTTTTAAATCATCCCCCGTATTTACTGCCAGCACCTTGTCAAAGATTACTTCGTCACCTACCTGGGCCTCCAGTTTTTCAATGTTAATGACCTGTCCTTCTTCAACTCTGTACTGCTTACCACCTGTTTCAATAATTGCGTACATTCAATTGTACCTCCTAATCTCGCTAAAAAAAGGTACGGAGGACTCTCTTTTGCCCTCACGATTTAAAACCTTTTTTATGCGGTTTAAAACCGGCTGCATAAGGAATCCCTTTAGAGGGAGCCTTTCTAACCGGCTAAACCATTTTAGCACAGTCTGTTTCCTTTGTCAAGAAAAAGCGAAACGCCCTTGAACAGGGCGTTTATGTGCATTTCTTTATTTTATTTCTACTCCGCCGCCAGCTTCTTCCAGCTTGGTTTTAAGCTCTTCTGCTTCATCCTTGCTGACCTTTTCTTTTACTGGCTTGGGAACTTCGTCCACCAGTGCTTTTGCTTCTTTTAGCCCCAGGCCGGTAATCTCCCGGACAACTTTAATCACCTGGATTTTCTTTTCTCCGAAAGAAGTCAACATTACATCAAATTCTGTTTTCTCTTCTGCTGCTTCTCCTGCATCAGCCGCGGTAGGGGCTGCGGCAGCTGCCACGGGCGCGGCTGCAGAAACTCCAAATTCCTCTTCAAAGACTTTCACCAGCTCGGATAACTCTAAAACGGTCATTCCCTTAATAATTTCCATTATATCTGCAACTTTTGACATTTTTCTACCTCCTGATATAGTTTTTTAATTTTCTATGTTACCTCTGTTTAAAAATAAAACCTGGAATACAATTTGTACCCTTCTCTTCCCTTAGGCTTCCTGTTCCTTCTGCTCACTGATGGCCTTCAGGGCGTAAACTGTCTTAAGCAGTAAACCCTGCATAGCATAAGCCATGCCGTACACCGGTGCCTGCATACCTCCGATTACCTTGGCCAGAAGCACTTCCCTGGTGGGAAGGTCCGCCAGGGACTTAATCTGGATTAAGTCAATAATCTTTCCTTCCAGAAGCCCCCCCTTAATCTCCAGCTTATCATTTTCTTTGGCAAAACCCGATAAAATCTTTGCGGGAGCTACAGGGTCCTCTTTGCTGTATGCGATAGCTGTAGGCCCTTCCAGTAAGGAGGTCAGGTCCTCAAAGCCGGCTTCCCGGGCTGCAATCCGGGTCAATGTATTTTTCACAACCGTATACTCAATCCCCTCCTGGCTCAAACGGTTACGTAAATCGTTAATCTGGGACACATTCAATCCCCGGTAATCCGTTAAAATCACCGTCTGAGATTCAGAGATCTTATTTTTAATTTCCTCCACTACTTTCTTCTTCTTTTCCTGGACAACCAATTTATTTCACCTCCTTCAAGGCTAAAAATAATAAACCCCCGCAGACATACGGAGGTACAAATTTCATTAGAAATTTACCGACCTCGGCAGGCATTAGATTAAGCCTTCTCAGGCACCTGCTGTCTACAGTCAAAACGATTACTATTTAATTTTATAGACATGTCTGCGTCAGAAACTGCCCCCTTACATGGTGCCCCTGATGAAAAGATTGCTTTAATCTACTTGGTTTTCCCCAACAACGCTGCTTTTTGAGGGTTCACCTTGACTCCCGGGCCCATGGTAGAAGAGACGGTTATGCTTCTCATATACTGCCCCTTGGCCGCTGCCGGCTTAACCCTGATCAGAGTATCAATCAATGTATAGAAATTTTCCATCAGCTTCTCCGGTTCAAAGGATACTTTCCCAATAGGGACGTGAATAAGTCCAGCTTTTTCAGTGCGGTATTCTACTTTACCGGCCTTAAAATCGCTGACGGCCTTACCGATATCAAAAGTAACCGTTCCGGTTTTAGGGTTGGGCATCATACCTTTGGGGCCCAAAATTCTTCCCAGCTTACCCACCATGGCCATAGAATCTGGTGTAGCAATGGCAATATCAAAGCCCAGCCAGCCCTCTTCTTGAATTTTTGCCACCATATCCTCAGCCCCTACGAAATCAGCTCCAGCCTCTTCCGCTTCCCGGGCTTTATCCCCTTTGGCAAAAACCAGGACCTTCACTTCTTTTCCGGTGCCGTTAGGAAGGACCACCGCACCCCTGACCTGCTGGTCAGCATGCTTGGGGTTTACTCCCAGCCTGACGGAAACCTCTACGGTTTCATCAAATTTGGCGGCGGCTATTTTTTTCACCAGTTCCACAGCTTCCTCTGGATCGTACTGAATATTTCTGTCCACCATTTTTTTTGCTTCTGCATATCTTTTGTTTGCCATTCTTTTAGACCTCCTTGTGGTCCCAGCGAGCTTTTGGCTCTCCCACATTCGTATTATTAATTATTTCCAAATATTATTTTACCCCTCGACGATGATTCCCATGCTTCTGGCAGTGCCTTCAATAATCTTCATAGCTGCTTCAATATCGTTGGCATTCAGGTCCTTCATCTTGGTCTCCGCAATCTCCTTGATGGCAGAACGGGGAAGAGTCGCTACCTTAACTTTGTTGGGCTCACCGGATGCTTTTTCCAATTTTGCTGCTTTTTTCAGGAGAACGGCTGCCGGTGGAGTTTTCGTAATAAAGGAAAAAGAACGGTCCTCAAAAACGGAAATCTCCACGGGTATAATCAAGCCTGCCTGGGCTGATGTTCTCTCGTTAAAGTCCTTACAAAATGCCATGATGTTTACCCCGTGCTGTCCCAGAGCAGGGCCTACAGGAGGAGCAGGAGTAGCTTTTCCAGCGGGAATTTGTAGTTTAATTAATGCAATAATTTTTCTGGCCATTAGTCTTTCAATCCACCTCCTTACATTTTCTCTACTTGATCATAGTTCAGTTCCACAGGCGTCTCCCGGCCAAACATGGAAACCAGAACTTTGAGCTTCTGTTTTTCCGAATATACTTCCTTTACTACTGCAATAAAATTAGAAAATGGCCCGTCAATTACCCTAATCTGTTCTCCCGAATCAAAGCGTGCCCTGGTTCTAGGCTCGGCTTCTCCCATCTGTCTCAATATTTGCTGAACTTCATGCTCAGCCAGTGGGACTGGTTTTGAACCGGGACCGACAAAACCGGTTACCCCAGGAGTATTGCGGACAACATACCACGAATCATCCTCCATAATCATCTCTACCAGTACATAACCAGGAAAAACTTTTTTCATGGTGGCCTTACGCTTACCATCTTTTATTTCAATTTCCTTTTCCATGGGAACCAGAACTCTAAATATCTTGTCCTGCATTTCCATGGATTCCACCCGTTTTTCCAGGTTTGTCTTCACTTTATTCTCATAACCGGCATATGTATGCACGACATACCATAGCTTTTCCATAGTTAACAGTTCCTGTATACCTTTCCCTCCCTGATCATCGGATTACCAACCTCAGCAGTGCGTTGAAACCGGTGTCCAAAAACCAAAAAAATACTCCAACAGAAAAAATGGATATTAAAACGATGACTGTAAAAACAAGAAGCTCCTTGCGGGTAGGCCAATGGACCTTCTTCATTTCAACTTTTACGTCTTTAAAGTGCTTGTTTAATTTTTGAATGCCCTTTACTTCTTTTTTTGCAGGAACACCCATAGTTTCACATCCCTTTAATATGACTTTAAGCAGACTTTAAGCTGAATGAGATCTATCTGGTCTCCCGGTGCAAGGTATGCTTGTCGCAGAAACGGCAGTACTTGTTAATTTCCATTCTGTCAGGATTGTTCCTCTTGCTTTTCATGTTACTGTAATTCCTTTGTTTACATTCTGTACAAGCCAAAATAATTTTTACCCGCATAGTGCACACCCCCANGAATATCGCTGATTTAGGCTTATTTTATGGTATTTATAGGACTTAAAGTTCATCACTCTATCAAATCTACCACAATTTATAGGGAATGTCAACATTTTGACCGCCAATCTTTATCCGGTGAAACGCTTATAATACCGGCATTTTTTTGAGGTGATAAACAAAATGGCTTCCCTTATTATGTTAATATTTGTAATTTTTATGCATCCTGAAATAATATATTTTAATTTGATTTAATTTGATTAATGAATTGAAATATATAGAGAACTGATAGTTATTAGAACAAAATAAAAAGCCTGATAACGTTTATCAAGCTCTTAGTAAGTGGTAGCGGCGCAGGGACTCGAACCCCGGACACTACGGGTATGAACCGTATGCTCTCACCACCTGAGCTACGCCGCCATAGTGGAGCTCACGACCGGACTTGAACCGGTGACCTTATCCTTACCAAGGATACGCTCTACCTCCTGAGCTACGTGAGCTTAATTTTTTTGGTTGCGGGGGCAGGATTTGAACCTGCGACCTCCGGGTTATGAGCCCGACGAGCTGCCTGACTGCTCCACCCCGCGTTGTTAACTTTTTATTAACTTATATTATCCAGAAGATTTCCTGGAGCGGGTGATGGGAATCGAACCCACGCGACTGGCTTGGGAAGCCAGGGCTCTGCCATTGAGCTACACCCGCAGAAATATCATATGGTGGAGAGAGGAGGATTCGAACCTCCGAAGGCTCTGCCAACAGATTTACAGTCTGCCCCCTTTGGCCAACTTGGGTATCTCTCCAAATCTGATTCTTTTTGGAGCCGACGATGGGATTCGAACCCGCAACCTGCTGATTACAAGTCAGCTGCTCTTCCATTGAGCTACGTCGGCAAATCAGCAACGATATAAATTATACAGTGTCTCTTGAGAAAAGTCAAGGCCTCGAATTAAATGAACTTCAGCTTTCTCGAATCTCCAGGTATTTTTCCAGTTTTCTCTTAACCCTCTGCAGGGCGTTGTCTATGGATTTCACATGCCTTCTTAACTCCACGGCAATCTCCTGGTATGATTTGCCCTCCAGGTAAAGCATCAAAACCTTCCATTCCAAATCACTTAAGATTTCTCCCATCTTAAACTCAATATCATTATATTCTTCCCTGTTTATCATCAGTTCTTCCGGATCGGTAATTTTGGCGCCGGATAAAATATCCAGCAGAGTCCTGTCCGAATCCTCGTCATAAATAGGCTTGTTCAAGGATACATATGAATTAAGAGGAATGTGTTTTTGCCGTGTCGCTGTCTTTATGGCCGTAATAATCTGCCGGGTAATGCAAAGTTCTGCAAAAGCCCGAAAAGATGATAGCTTGTCCCCTTTAAAATCGCGAATTGCTTTGTATAGCCCAATCATACCTTCCTGTATTATGTCTTCCCGATCGGCGCCAATTAAAAAGTATGACCTTGCTTTAGCTTTAACAAAATTCTTGTACTTGTTGATCAAGTACTCTAAAGCAACCGAGCTGCCTTCCTTTGCCTCTTCGGCAATTTCCTCGTCGGTCTTGAAATCATACTCCAAAGCCACCTCACGGATATCATGTTGGGCATTTGACATAGCCTCGCCTCCATTTTCTTTTTGGGGATATGGCAGTTACAAAGTAATTATAACTTACCCTCTTGTAAATCGTCAAGGTCTTTATTTTACTTGCTTCGGCGCCACTGTTCCAGTTTCTCTTTGACTTCTTCTTTTAATCGCTCATCTAAAGGATTCCTGGTTAACATAAAAATGTTTTCAGAGTAATTGCTGCGTATATCTTTCTTAACTGTGTCTAAAAGACGTTTTAATTCACCAGGGGTAATCCGTAAAGCCCCCTGGCTGAAAATAGTCTGCTGCTCCACCTGGTCTGAAGTAGCCACCCATATATTTATATTCAGATTGCTTTTATAATTATGCGTAATTTTTTCTATAAGATTGTCTGCTCTTTCCCCTTCACGGGTATATATAACTTCTATTGAATTTACTATTTCCCGGCTTTCCGTACCACCGGGCACCAGATGGGCATCGAACACCACCGTGAGCTTATCCCATAAATTATTAAATTGAGACAGATAATTAATCAACCTGTATCGGGCATAATCCATATCTTCGGAAGCCAGGGCACTTAATTCTTCCCAGGCGTTTATAATATTGTATCCGTCCACAATTAAAAATTCCTTCAAAATTATTCTCCTTTTCAACGGGGATGACTGGCTATAAGGAAATCTAACCTTCCCTCTGTCTAAGCACCTCAACCATTAGTACCGCACCCGCAGCCGAAGCGTTTAGAGAATTTACCTTTCCCTTCATAGGAATAGTTACCAGGTAGTCACACTTTTCCTTGAGCAGCCTGCTGATCCCCTTCCCTTCACTGCCCAACACCAGTGCCATGGGAACCCGGTAATCCGCTTCATGGTACAGCTGAAACCCCAGGGCATCCGTCCCAAATATCCAAAGGCCCCTCTTCTTCAGCTGGTCCACCAGGGTATTCAGATTCTTTTCCACAGCAATAGGAATAAAAGATACTGCCCCGGCAGAAGCCTTGAAAACAGCAGGTGTGACCTGGGCGGACCTGCGCGAGGGAATCACTACCCCGTGAGCGCCTACCCCCTCAGCGGTGCGAATAATGGCTCCCAGGTTCTGGGGGTCCTGTATCTGGTCAAGGAGAACTAAAAAGGGGTTCTCTCCCTTCTTTTCTACACCAGATAGAATATCCTCTAATTGGGTATAACGGAATTCAAAGCCCAGGGCAATCACACCCTGGTGCTTTAAATCAGGAGCCAACCTGTCAAGATGTTTGCGATCCTTCTTCTCCACGAAAACACCCTTTTTTTTAGCCAGCTCTTCTATTTCATCAATCACTGTACCGGTTATCCCTGCGGCCAGCACCACTTTTTTCAGGGTGCCCCCGGCTCGAAGAAGTTCCAGTACAGGCTGCCTTCCAGCAATTAAATCTAAATCTTTCATATGAGCACAACCTGTTATATATTTTTCCTGTTCATTGGTGATAATCTTAATATATCATTAATAGTTAAAAAAAACTAACAATAATCGAAATATTTTTAAAATATTTACAGTGGAAAAGTTAGGCCCCTTAATCCCAAATAAGGATATAGGCCTTATGGTAAAGCTCTCCTTGGAACCGGAACATCTACATAAACTCCTCCTGCAGGTGAACCAGGGAACCGGGGTTAAAAGGACGTCCGGCCAGGGGTTTCTCCCCAGCCTCCCCCTGAAGCGCCGGAATCCGGGATTCAAAAGTAGGAGCAGGCACCTGGTATAATATACCAATAGGAATTTTATCCCCCCACTGACGGGCCAGCCGCTCCGCAGCCTCCTGGTCCCCAGTATCGTGGCCCTCCAGTTTTTGAACCCGTTTTTTATACCAGGCAAAAGTGTTAAGCTTGTTAAATGAAATACAGGGCTGCAGAATATCCACCAGGGCATAACCGGGAAATTCCAGGGCTGCCTTCATCAGCTGCTTCAGATGCTCCGTCTCACCGCTGAATCCCCGGGCTACAAAACCGGCCCCCAAAGCCAGGGCCAGGGAAAGGGGATTAAAAGGAGAGAGAATAACCCCTGCTGTCTGTACCTTGGTGTTCATTCCCAGGTCACTGGTAGGACTGGCCTGCCCCTTGGTCAATCCATAAACCTGGTTATTGTGGACAAAATGGGCGATGTCCGGGTTTCGTCGAATGGTGTGAAGGAAATGGTTTCCCCCTTCGCCGTACGTATCACCATCCCCGGATTGAACGATCACTTTCAGGGATGAATTTGCTATTCGAGCCCCTACAGCCGGGGGCAGTGCCCGGCCGTGAAGGCCGTTAAAACCGTTCACCCGGATATAGTGGGGAATCTTGGCTGCCTGACCGATGCCGGAACACAGCAGTACCCGGTGAGGGGAAAGCTCCAGCTCCGCCAGGGCTTCCTGAAGGGCCTGTAGAATATCAAAGTTTCCGCAGCCGGGACACCAGGCTATTTCCTGGTCCGTAGTAAAACAATTGGGACTAAACATTCTTTTGCACCTCCTGGAGAATTTCCTCCGGCATAAACGGCCGGCCGTCATATTTTAGGATCTTGTGATCTACCTCCAGGCCAGTTTCGCGACGAAACAGAGCTGCAAACTGTCCAGTGGCATTGTTCTCCACACAGAAGCTTTTATCCACTGAAGTAAGAATCTCTGATACAGCTTTCACCGGCAGGGGCCAGAGATCGCTGAAATGCAGCAGCGCTGCCTTCCTTCCCTGGAATCCCAAATTGTCCACCGTTTCTCTCAGGGCACCGTAGGTAGAACCCCATCCCATTAGAAGGATGTCCGGCTCCTGATGACCGTACAGGGTCGGCTCTTCCATTTCAGAGGCCAGTCCGGCTTGTTTGCGCAGCCGCTTTTCTACCATTCGCCTCCGGGTGTCCGCATCTTCAATAATGTTACCCTTTTCATCATGCTCATCGCTGTCCGCCAGCACCACTTCCCCGGAAAACTGTCCCGGAAGGGCCCGGGGGGATATTCCGTCCTCCGTAATGCGGTAGCGTTGGTAAGGGCGAATCAGGCCCTTTTCCTCCACCAGGTGCCTCTCATAATTTAGCCTTTGGAAATCAAAGGGCGGCACAGAACGTGCAGAGTCCGCGAAATTCTGGTCGGTGAGAAAGATCACCGGAACCTGGTATTTATCCGCCAGGTAAAACGCCTTATTTAGGCGGTAAAATGCGTCCTCCAGGTGGGTAGCACTCAAGACCGCCCGGGGGAACTCTCCGTGTCCGGCATGGAGAACAAATTCCAGGTCCCCCTGCTCCGTTCGAGTAGGGAGCCCGGTAGCAGGGCCGGGGCGCATTCCCATGACGATTACCACCGGGGTTTCGGTCATTCCTGCCAGGGAAAGGCCTTCTACCATCAGAGCGAATCCACCGCCGGAGGTACAGGTCAAGGAACGAACCCCGGCATAAGAAGCTCCCAGGACCATGTTTATGGCGGCAATTTCGTCCTCTGCCTGTTCCACCACTACACCGTATTCCTGCTTCCCTGCCAGATAGTTCATGATTCCTGTGGAGGGGGTCATGGGATAAGCAGATAGAAAACGGCAGCCGCTGGCCAGGGCGGACATGCCTAAAACCTCGTTACCATCAATGAACAGCCTCTTCTCATCAATCTTCTTATCCGGCATGGAAAAACAGGCGGAGCAATGGTGGGAAGCTTCTTTATAACCCTTTTTCAAGGCCAAATAATTTTTCTCCACCATTCCTTCCTTATGGGCAAACATTTCCTGCAGCAGTTTCTCCGCCGAATCTGTATCCATGCCCAGGACAACTAACACCGCCCCTACGGCCACCGTGTTAGCCATAACAGCTCCCCCGGCTTCTTTAGCCAGGCGTTGTAAAGGCACCGGGACCCCCCGCTTCTCCTCCTGGGGAAGGGAAAATGACTCCGGGTCGTATATGATTCTGCTCTTTTCTTGCAGCGTATCCTGATGAATAAAATAGGTTTCCTGGTCCATTGATACCAATATATCAACCTTGCCCGTCGCACACCAGGGTGTCTCCCCAGCAATCCGCAGACGAGAGAAGTTGTGCCCCCCCCGGACCCTGGACATGTAATCCTTATCCAGGCAGAGACCGTATCCAGACCTGAGCATTACTTTCCCCAGCAGCGCTGCAATGGTTTCCACTCCCTGCCCCGCAGCTCCTCCGATGAGAATATTTATCTCCATAACTCCCTGGTTACTCAATAATTTCAACCCTGCCCTTTGGCCCCACTTCAAGAAAAGGGCCCAACAGGTTTACTTCAAAAGAAAAATCAGCAACCAGGGGTACACCTCCTTTTTGCCTGTAGAATATTTTGATTGTTGATAATTAACATTTATGCACATTTAATGAGTTGACAATAGAAAAATACTGCTCGTATATGTGCGCCCCGGAAGAATATGCAATAATAGGCCCGTCCTCCACCGGGAAGTTTAAGTTCATTAAAATATATTCCTTCAAAAGCTGCAGACCCCCCAGATTTTCCGGGAAACCCACAAAGACATCCCAGGATCTGAAGAACAAAGTCATCGTTAATCTTCCGTCTACCACCTTAAAGTCAACAACTCTAAGGCAGGGAGGGTCTAAAAGGGTTATGCTGTCCTTATCGCCGATAGAGATACATGCCTGGTTGGTTGCCCCCCCGGAGGTATTTAATAGCTCAATTAAAGCAGGTAACTGCGGGGAAATATATTGGCCATAAGTATAGTCTTCTTCTTCTCCCTTGTTATCAGTCAGCAGATACTCATAAAAATATGATTGGATTTTTTCCTCCGATGTTGGTGCCGGAATACCCAAATTTTCAGGAAGAGTGACCGCCAACGGCCTCAAATATGGCTCTTCAATAACCACTACCAGGTGGTCCAGCTGCTTTCTCAGCTGTCCCTCATAACTGCCTTTTTCGATTTTATAACTGTAACCGTGCCGGGCACAGGCCCACATAGTCATTCGCCATGCCTGTTCGATGTTTCTCTCATTAATTAAAGCCAACGGAAACAACTCCTTTAAAACTTATTTTACGCTTTATGCAGGCCGTAACCCTGACTATCCGACCCTGAAATACGGGACAGTCTGGAGCATTAACTTTTTCTCTTCCAACGAACCCCCTGAGGCGTGTCCTCCAAAATAATTCCATCGGAAAGCAGTTGGTCCCGGATCCTGTCCGCCTTGGGCCAATCCTTGTTCTTGCGGGCCTCCTGTCGTTTTTGAATCAACTCTTCAATATCCGGGGCCAGCACTTCCTTCGTTTGTTCTGCGAAAAGGCCCAGCACCCCCCCCAACTCACGGAAGGTCTTCAGTATATTTTGAATTACCCGGGCATTTATTTTGTCTTCCTTTATATAGATATTTGCCTCCCGGGTCAGTTCAAAAAGAGCCGCCAGGGCGTCGGCCGTATTAAAATCGTCATCCATGGAATGAATGAACTTTTCCTTATATTCCTCCACCGCTTCCATCATTTTCAGGTCCCTATCCTCGAGAGAAATACCATTTGCCCTTTCCAGGGATTCCTCCAGGGAGGAAAGCATAGTGGTTAACCTCTCCAGACCCCCTTTTGCCTGTTCTAACAGTTCAAAATTAAAATTGATAGGACTTCGGTAATGAGCAGAAAGCATAAAAAATCGAATTACTTGAGGGTCAATTTTTCTCCTCATCTCTCTCACTGTAAGGATATTCCCCAGGGATTTTGACATTTTCTGTTTGTCAATATTCAGGTAACCCACATGCATCCAGTATCTAGCAAATGGCTTACCGGTAGCCCCCTGACTTTGTGCCGCTTCATTTTCATGATGTGGGAATACCAGGTCCGGTCCCCCGGCGTGAATATCCAGGGTTTCCCCCAGATATTTCATAGACATGGCAGAGCATTCAATATGCCACCCCGGGCGGCCTTTCCCCCAGGGGCTTTCCCAGGATGGCTCCCCCTCCTTAGCCCCTTTCCAAAGGGCAAAATCTAAAGGATTTTTTTTCCGTTCATCCACTTCTATTCGGGCCCCGGATTCCAGTTCCTCCAGGTTTTGTTGAGAAAGCCTGCCGTATTGGGGAAAAGCAGTAGTATCAAAGTACACGTCCCCTTCCACCTGGTAGGCCAGCCCTTTCTCCATCAGTGTCTCAATCAGCTGTATAATTTCCTTCATATGATGAGTGGCCCGGGGATGATGGTCGGCTTTCTCAATTCCCAGCGCTTCCGCATCCTCCAGATAGGCATCGATAAACATTTCCGCCAGCTGCTCCATGGTGATGCCCATCTCATTGGCCCTTTTAATCATTTTATCCTCAACATCTGTAAAATTCTGCACAAAGGTTACATCATATCCCCGAAATTTCATATAGCGTCGAATCACATCAAATATTATGAACACCCGGGCATTTCCAATGTGAAAGTAGTCATAAACGGTGGGCCCGCAGACATAAAAATTCACCTGGTTCCCCTCCAGGGGAACAAATTCTTCTTTTCTTCTGGTAACGGTATTAAACAGCTTTATCGACATGTCTGCAACCCCTTTCCAGGCTTTCTAGTTCATAACGAAGGTCATCAATCTGCTGCTGCATGCCTTGAAACATCTCTAAAACCGGGTCAGGCAGCTTGTGATGGTCCAAGTCAATATGAGGAAACCTTTTGCCATTAAAAATGACTGCCCGGCCGGGCACCCCTACCACTGTAGTACTGGGAGGAACGTTGGTTAAAACCACCGAACCGCCCCCAACTTTGGCATGATCTCCCACTTCCACCGGCCCTAACACTTTGGCTCCGGCCCCTACCACCACGTTGTTTCCTATGGTAGGATGTCTTTTCCCTTTTTCCTTACCGGTACCTCCCAGGG
>SL_3KL_010_SEDDRAFT_10000626_pt1 | contig 29691 bp, 26 predicted proteins | sample SodLakKL_010_SED_2_FD_10381 | JGI IMG/M metagenome (IMG submission 10381)
GTTTTAAATGAAGACTTGCCTTGGGCATATCCACTAATTCCAAAGTTTTTTCACGCATATCCTAAAGTCGGTGAAATCGTAAGGATTTTCATTGAAGATATTAGATATCCTAAAAGGTCGAGGTTTTGGATGGGTTCGGTTATATCACAACCACATAAAATAAATTTTGATTCTATTTATACCGCACAATCAACAACTGATATGGCACTTACGAATCCGGAAAAAGCACCATCCACTTTCCCGGATGCCGAAGGCGTGTTTCCTAAAAAAACAGATATTGCTTTAGTTGGTAGAAAAAATACTGACATCATATTAAGAAATAATGAAATACACATTAGAACCGGAAAACATTTTGATGGCGAACCATTAAAACTAAACATTTTAAACCCTTCAACATTTTCACAAGTTTTCGAAGAAGATGATGGTGATTTCAGAAGTAGTACGGTTGTTTTAAGTGATAAAATTGCTTTAATATCTCACGATGGAAATCCAAAATTCAGGGCATCTGAATTAGATAAAGAAGACAGGGATGATATTTTCGAAAGAGGTCATCCATTGGCAAGGGCAGATGTTTTGGTTAAGGCAATGAATATTATGAGAAATGCAATTATACAACACATACACGGTTACGCCACAATACCACCAGATAAAAATGATGTTATAAATGAATTAGAAAACATCAATTTTGAAGCAATCATACAAAAGAACATCGTTATAAATTAAAAAATCAACAAGCAACAGTGCCTGTTGATTTTTTTTTCACCAATATTTTGGTTTTCTTAATAGTTAAGAATACATCTCCAAGGCTGAATGGTAAGGGTAATATTTGTTAATTCATCATTACCGTAGTCGTTTTCACCAAAATCAATACTAACAATTTGACATTGCTCTAAAAAGAATTTAGCTACTTCAACACCAGTGGGATCAAGCTCTTTTAGTATAATGTTTTTCTTATATCCAGCAGCATAACCCATACGACCAGTTAAAGATTCTGCATGTAATCTAACCCATTCCATCAACTGTACTGCCGTAGAAGGACCAATGGTGTCTAGGAAAGTAATTGATTGTTCTTGCCATTGATATCTACCTGCAACATATTGCATCTCATTCATAAATGGGATTTCAACTTTATTGATGTTAAGTTCTGGCCTGTTGAATTCCTGTACTTTCCAAACTTCAATCCCCAATTCATCTGGAAATTCTGCAAAAAACCTATTCACCCTTTTAGGTTCGTACTCAAATGGAATACCTCTTAATAATTCGCTCATAATATTTTAATTTTTATATTTGTATTTATTCAAAAAATTTATTATCTTTGCACATTCTTTGTTATAAATACTAACAAAATGAAAAAAAGTGAACTAATTCAATATTTTACCCAAAACAATAAATCTGGTTATAAAACAAGGGAAATACACGTAAAGAAAAATTTTCCTGAATTATTGGATGATATTGAAAAATATAATGAGACGTTTTTTTCTAAAGAAAAATTAGTTTTTAGTCAAAAACTATATCATTTTCTCTATGATGTTAAGGAAATACCGTTATGTGAACATTGTGGGGGTAAAATGAAATGGAGGGGTGTGTTTACTGAAGGTTATTTGAAATATTGTTCAAGGGTTTGTAATGATAAAAGCAAACACCGAATAATGAGAATGAAAAAAACCAATATGAAAAGATATGGTGTGGATTCAGTTCTTCAAAATTCGGATATAATGAATAAAAAATGGGAGACAATTAATGGTAAAATCACAAAAAAATTTGAAGAATTGGGTTATATAATACTCAACTCAAATAAAATTGAATTATTGATAAAACACCCAGATGGACACACTTTTACTATCAATCGGAAAATTGCAATAAATCGTTTAAATGCGGGTTGTGAAATATCAACAAAACTTCTACCAATATCATCACAAATTTCCACATATGAAATTGAATTAAGAAATTTCATTGATAGTCTTGGTGTTTCATATTATATTAATGATAGAAAAATAATAAAACCTAAAGAGATTGATATCTATATTCCATCCAAAAAAATTGGTATCGAATTCAATGGACTTTATTGGCACAGTGAATATTTTGTTGAAAATGACTATCATAAAAATAAACATAAATTAGCAAAAAAAAATAATATTGAATTAATACAAATTTTTGAAGATGAATGGATTTTAAAAAAAAATGTCGTAAAATCAATAATAAAAAATAGGTTGGGTTTTGTCAATAAAAAACATTTTGCAAGAAAATGTAAAATTAAAGAAGTTAACAGTTCAATTGTAAATGAATTTCTTAATAAAAACCACATACAAGGTTATGTGGCATCTAAAATTAACATTGCATTATATCATAATGATGAGATTGTTTCTGTAATGACATTCGGACCTCAAAGAAAATCATTGGGTGCAAGAAAAAAAAAGAACTCTTATGAAATGTTAAGATTTTGTAACAAAACAAATCTATTGGTTGTTGGTGGTGCAAGTAAATTATTCAAGTATTTCTTAAAAAAATATGATGTAAATGAAGTTGTAACATATGCAGACATTAGATATTTTAATGGTGGTTCATACGAAAAAATGGGTTTTACATATCATTCAATAACAAAACCGAATTATTGGTATGTTTTTAAAGATACAATCACAAAAAAACATAGGTTTAATTTCAGAAAAGACGTGTTGGTAAAACAAGGATTTGATAAAACTAAAACGGCACATCAAATTATGCTTGAAAGAAAAATTCCTAGAATTTACGATTGTGGTAATCATAAATACATTTATAAAACAAACCCCCAACAAAAATGATGGGGGTTTGTTTTTTCTTTATTGATTTTATATGTCTTGGAATGCAGCACCTGCCGGTGTGATATTAAATGTGATTCCAATATATTCAACAGACCTTGTTGGCCTAATTGAAATTTCACCATAAAGTTCGTTTCTTTCACGAGTTTCTGGTGTGTTAATACTATCATCCATTTTAATATCAAATGCTTCCAAACCTCTTTCTCTTTGAATTGCATCTAATACTGGGATTGCTTTTGAAAGGAATTGGTCAATTGTTGTTTCATCATTTTGTTCAAATAACAACCTAACTGCGATGTTAGAAATAAGAACTTTAATTTGAAGCAACAACCTACGAACATTAATTCTATCTAACGCACTTTCTCTAACCTGTAATGTTTTCTGACCAAAGATAACCGTTCCGGTGTCAGCAAAATCAGCCATAGGGTTGATTCTGTTTGAATAAAGCACATCTCTCGCATCTTGTGATAAACGATATCTTGACCTCAACGCACCCGTTGCACCTCGTTGTATACCTGCTGGCGCATACCAAGGGAATTTACTGTTATCGGTAAATGCAATTGAAGCAACAACTTCACCTGTTGGTGGAATGAAAACGTTAATACCGTTATCAATATCTCTTACTTGTATCCAAGGGAAGTATGTTGCAGAATAGTTAGAATCGATGTTTGCGATATCCAATAAATCAGCAACTTCTTTGGCAGAACGAACATCATTTCTATCATTTCCGATTAATTGATTAATATCAATATCGGGAGAATCGATGATATATAAACTATCTGCCCTCTCTTCTTCAATCATTTCAATTGTTCTCTGAACTAAAATGTTGTGGTCTGACCAATTAATGCCCGGAGTTGAGAACAAGTTAATAGTAACGCTTTCAGGATTTGAGTATGTTTGAATAGCTGTTTCCCAAGCCTGGAAATCGGTTCTTGGTGTTTGATTTGTAGGCACGCCATCAAAAATACCACCTTGTCTGTAAAGGTCGGTGTTTGACCTACTATTTCTATGAACATCCCATCCATCAAAACCACCTGCAGGAACTAATGTGAATTTTCTTGTATTTAATTCATTATACGCTGAAGTCGGTTGTAAGGTGTCTGTACCTCTGAAAGTATCTGCACCACCTTCAAATTCACCAAATTCAAACGTTTTACCACTAACACCAGAATCCATATGGAAACCTTTGGTTTTCTTAAAGTTGCTTGGATCGGCTTCTTCACTAAAACCATTAAAATTAAAGAAATTCTGATTAATGCCTGTTACAGTAATTCCTTCAGCAGCATAACCTAATGGCGAAATACCTAAAAATACTCTTTGTGGTCTTTCATCAGGTAAATGTTCTGTTTTATAAAAGATTTTTGGTGGAATACCTTCTACATTATCGTCACCAGTAACACCGCTTTCAAAGTTATTGAACCAATAACCTTCAAAACCCGCAGGGAATGAATCTTCTGCAATATCTTCAGCAATTTCAAGCATTACATATTCACTTCTTAAAGTATATTCACCATCAACAGTACCAATTCTGTTACCAATAAATGTTGACGTACCTTTAATTAACGAACATCTTGTATATGATTCCAATACTTCAGGGTTTGCATCTGTGTCATTAAAGTCACGAATCATCACATTAAACTCACGTGCAATAGGGTCGATATTGGTAATACTAATTTTGATTTCCCTGTTAGCGGCATCTCCATCTGAAATAGATATAAATCTGAATAATCTGTCGATTTCATTACCCCTTAATTGTGATACAACCCAAGGAGTTTCAGGTGTTTTAAATTGTGTTCTATAATCACTAAACACATCTGAATCAGCTTCAATTAATTCGGTGTTGATGCCATACGCCAAACCATCGGCATCAAGTTTTTTAATTAATTCAGGATAAACCGATTCAACCCATAATTTAGTGTTTTTTCCTTTTGGTTTATTTCCTAAAACATTGCTAATAAAGTCCGGTGAATTCGGATTTAATGAAACTTCATATGTTGAAGGAATATCGGGATCCCCATGTGTATTTTCTGATGCTTCAAGTGTGAATTCACCAAATAAATCACCAGTACCAACATCTGTTTGGTTGTCAATAATTTCCAATTCTGTTGCATCAAATGTTGTTTGAGGTGCTTGGTCTACAATATCTTCAACCCTACCACGACTTCTGATAACAGCCAACACCATATCTTCATATTCGGTGTATGATTTACCAGTTATTGTGCTAACCTCATCAGTTACTTCACCTTCACCTGTTTCTGGGTCATATATTGTAACCGTGAATTCGTGTAATTCACCTTCAAAAGTACTGTTTTGCTTTTCAAATCCACTAAAAAAAGTGCCTGTATCACCTGTCGCAGATAATGTGACACCCAAATAAGTGTTTCCACTAAATGGTACGTTTGTGTTTGTGTCAGTAGTTGTTACACCGGTTGTTGATAAATCAACACCAGCATCTAAAGTAATTGCCCACGCAGTTCCGGCATTATAGCCGCTCATACCCAAAACTCTGGTTACATAAAGTTGATTTGATTCCTCTAAATAACCATTTGCAACATAAGGTAGTTGATATTGCAAATCACCATTTGGAAATCTTTGAATGCTTTGTCTACCAAATTTTCTTCTGAATAGTGTTTTGTCTTGTACAAAAACTGGTTCAAAAGCAGGTCCTTTTTGTGTTTCACCAACAAGACCAAGTGTGGTAATACCAACATTTCTAGTTACAAATGTTAAATCTCTTTCCCTGAATTTTACTCCGGGAGACGTAAATACAAATTCTGCCATAATAATAAATATTTATTTTTTTCTTATTCTTCGTTATTAATATTTTTTATATAAATACTAAATAAAAAACGAAAAATCAGTAAAATGTAGATGGCGACCAATCTTTTAAACAAAAAACATATATGTCTTGCAAGTAATTACAGTATTTTGTAATTTTACTGAAAATTTATTATTAACTATTTATAAAAAAGTTTGTTATAATGAATAAATCACAAAGGATTAGATTGAATCCAAACAATCCAAATGAAGATAAGTATTTAAAAATTAAACTCGAACAAAACGTTGATAAATTGGAGTTTTTAACACTTAAATTAAATACTAGAGATGTTTATGAAACAACCAACTCCGATTTTGGTATTTTAGTTGGGAGGGTTATTGCAAACGATGGTGTTGGTATACCAAATGCCAAGATATCCATATTTATTCCATTAGATGAAGAAGACGAGAGTAATGGTGAAATACGTGGTTTATATCCATATAAAACACCAAGAGATAAAAACTTTGATGGCAAGCGATATAATTTACTTCCGAGAGTAGGTGAGTTTGACCACGAAACAAGATCATATAAACCCAGACAACCATTTGGTAGTTTTCCAACCAAACCAGAATTAATTACCAATAAAACATTAATGGGGGTTTATAAAAAATACTATAAATACAGTACTATAACAAACGAATTTGGTGATTATATGATTTTTGGTGCACCTGTTGGAGTGTTTGACGTACATTTGAGTGTCGATATCACAGACATTGGTGAGTATAGTATGACACCACCAGTAATGATAAAACAATTAGGTTATTCTGAAAATCTATTTATTGAAAACGGCACTAAAATTATACCTAGTTCGGATTTGGATGATTTACCAAACATCGAAACACAAGAAATTTCTGTAGACATCAGGCCGTTTTGGGGGAATGCAGACGATTTTGAAATCGGAATAACAAGACAAGATTTCAGAATTAGAGCACAATTAGTAAACACATTTACTGTTTTTGGTACTTCTTTTACTGATGGTGAAGAAAGTACGTGGGGGAGTTCACACGATGAATATTTAATAAGAAGATTATATAGATTGAGTGGTGATTTCATAACAATCGATGGTGATGGTAAAGTAGTGGAAGGGGATAACGATGGTAGTGTACATGACAATTTTAGTATTACATCTAAAAGAATTGGTAGAATTAGTGAAAATATATTTTACATACCAAATACAGTTTCAGATGAAACCATTAAAAACAATGAATTAGACCCCAATGGAAACGATTTTTCTTTAATGGATAATACCGAATATTCTTCATTTAAGAAAGATGGTGATTTTGTGTATATTATTCCGTGTAATAGAAAAAAAATTATAATAAACGAATTCGGTGATCTTGTTGAAGTACCGCCGGACGAACCAAGAGGCGTGTTTATTGAATTTAAAGGCTATATGACGTTTGATTATGATGACAGTGGATTAGATATCTCACTTGAACAATCAATTAGGAGTATAACGTTAAATAATGCAAGACCAAAAGTTAAAATTCCACAAGTTGCCGATAGAAACGAAACCTTTAAAATATTTGGTTATCCTGCAGAAGAACCAACCCTAGGAAATAGAACCACAGAACCAGATGAAGAGATTGGTATTGAATTGACGTCTATATGGAGAAACCAATTCAAGACATTTGAAGGCGGGGAATTTTATACTGTATCAAAATTTCATCCAACAATTAGAAATGGAGGTGGTAATGCCGCTCAAACATATGACGATGGTTTTTTAGGTGCTGATATAATAAATGATTTAACATTAACACCTGATCCAGTAAATCCATTTAGAACTGTGGGGTTAATTGGGACAAGGGGGTTTGTTAGTTCTGTTGATTCTGACGGAAATACGATAATACAACATAGAACAGCAGATTTTCCTAATAATGCAACCCAAGTTAATTATTTTGCACCAATTGTTTTTGACGAACCAGTTTTTGGTAGTAATTGGCTTAATTTTGCACTTTATTTACCACAATACGTTCATTCAAACCCACAAGGTTTACATCCAAGTATGTTTAATGTGAAATCAAGCACATATTTTACACACGATATAAGAAGAATTTTTAGGTATTTACCTCCGGGTTTGACCGACCCCGTTACCTTATATCAACCTTTAGTTGCGGGTTTGGATTATTATCTTCCAAACACTCAATTACTTGGTGGTGGTGTTGTTGATACGTCAAGGTTTCTTCGCTCAGACATTCATTGGACTGATTTTGTGAAAGTGTCAAGAGAAGATTTGAGTGAAATAATTAAAAAAATCGAAAGTGAAGATGGTTTAAAAAAAGGTTTTACGAGTTTAAATGTAGATTTATCGAGTGATTTTAGAAATGGTATGTTTACGACATCTGATGAAGATGATTTGTTTTTCGGAAAAGACCCGTGTCCCTTCAATGGAGGTAAGATTTTGGGTGTTCCAAGCAACGACCCTGATGATTTAACATATTTTTTCAGAGGACATAGTGGTGCTGATTGTATTATGTATTTAAAAAAACTTGGTTTTATATAATTATGGATAAAAAAATAAAAATATTGCTTAATAGCGAAAGAAATGTTGAATCTGTTAATGTCGATACTTTTAATAAAATTGCATTAATGAATGATGTTTCAGAAATTCAGGAATACGAATTAAGAAATGCTATTAGTGAAACACAACAATATGAAATTGAAAGACAGGAAACCGAAATATATAGGATATACGGTAAACTAAACTATGTATCACTGCTGAATGGTTTGAGAAGTGACTATGGTCAAATCGGAGATTTCTTTGATAAAAGAAAATTTGAAAATGAAAAAGATGTATTCAACACATTTAAATTTTATTTAGCGATTCCAAGTAATATCTTTGTCGAAGTGATTGGCACTACACAAAGATATGGAAGAAAATTTGAAATCATTGCAACACCCAATGAGTTTCAATTAATGGATGCTGGTTTTTCAAAAAATGTATTTAATGAACAAGAATACTCATTTATTTTTGATATTGATTTTGATATATCCGGTAAATATGATTATTTAAACTTTCCGATAACAGAATTTTTTCTTTACGCCGAATATCAACCATCAAGTGGTGCTGAAGGTAACGAAATGATTGAAAGGTTTAATTGGGAAGCCGGAGGCATTATTACTGAACAATACACACCTATTGATTTGGAAATCGGTGATTTGATTATTGGAGATGTTGTAGAATACTCGGCAAGGAATTATTTACAAGCAATAGATACTAACCAAAAATACGTAATAACAACGCCAATATCGGGTACAAGTGGAAATATTGATATTAAGTGGGAATACAACCCATTCATTAAATTAAATGCGAGGTATTTACAATCAACAACAACAAAAGCCAATAAAGACAGTACATCGTATGACCAACAACAATCAATCCCAGACCACGCAATAGATTTGGGTGGTGGAAATATGGTTTGGAGAGAAATATTGCCACAAGGAATTGATGACAATATAACGGGGGATGGTGCTAACTTTCCATTTGTAAATAAAAGAAGGTATTTATTTGCAAACGAAGTTCTTTTAATATCACCAGACCTAACAGACCAACAAACATTGAATGTGTTTGAAGAAATAAACTTTGGTGAAGAACCCATTACAATAAGTAATTTACCAATAACAGATATCGATAACATTGGAAGCCCATGTTAAAAAAAGAAAAAATAAGATTTACTGGTAACGATATTAACATAAAAATTAATATTGGTGGAAATAATGCTTTTTATGGTTATAATCAAAGCATTGAAAATTTTGTTAGAGATCAATCACAACAATCAATAAACGAACCAACCGATGTTGAAGTAGTTAGATTTGCTTTGGATGAAATAAATCAAAACACCAAATTATTTTTTGAATTTTATGACGGCGAAGAAGAAACACATGCACCTTCATTTGAAAATGCTGGTTTTACAAAAGAAGAAATAATATCGTATAGCGAACAATTAAGAAATAGTTTTTTCAGTATTGATTTGTATGATGGGTTTGAATTATATTCAAGTGAAAAGGTTGTAAGCAAGTATTACACAAAATTTAACATTGTGGAAGAAGACCAAACCAAGTTAGATATTTATAATGTAAACCAGTTAAAACATTTGCTAATACCCAAATCATTTTTAGATGAGTTTTTTGAAGACACAATTACTTTATATGTGAGATTTTTCTTTTATAACGCCAAATTTGGTTTTTTAACGCCTTTTTATAATGCTGAATATCACGATGGCAGTGATTACACAACATCATCACCAATCAGAATGTACTTTAAAATAACACTAAACAAAAACACAAAAAAATGGCGTTTTGAAGAAACCAATGAGATTATTGCCAAAGAACTTATTGGTAATGAAAATTATCGTGAAAGAATTGATGAATCGTTGGATAGTGTTGACGTGAAAAGACAGAACTATCCACCTAAATCATATTTTGATTGGGAAAATCAAACTTATTTTGCATAAAAACCAAATCTTGGTTTTCTGGTTGTTTTTACAATTTCAAATTCATCTTCATTTTGAAGTATACCAAACAATTTAAGGGTGTATTTTGAAACAAAAAATCTGTCTCCATCAATATTTTCAATGGTATTGTCTTCATCTAATCCTTCAAAATGAATTGGTAATGGCTGACCATTAATAAAAATATAATCTTGTCTTGATGCAAAGTTTTTTAATATTTGTTCATCAAAACGATTAACATCAACTCTATATTTTGAATATAGCGATATTTCATATGTTAAATCAACATTCACGGGTTGTGGCATTTTCAAACGTAAGTATGTTACTTGACCCGAATCCATAATAGGAACATCCATATATCTAAATGTTCTAGGATGTGGTATCCTATGTCTCACACCTAAACGAGTTCCGGCTTCTTTATCGGTTCTTCTGACTAAAATATATGGGGTCGGAACGTTTTTATCATCATCCATAAACTTCCAAGTCTTTCTAAACTCACCCCACCTATCATTATCCAAATAAAAAACAGGAACTTTCGCACCATCCAAAACAATTCGCATTCTATCTTCACTAACATATTTTAAAATTGACATATCAAGGTCTTCTAATAGTATGGTTCGAGGAAGATACTTTGTGTTTTTATCGGTATCTTTCATTAATTTCTCAATTCGATCCATACCAAATTTAAAAAAATCAGTTCCTACCTTTGGTGGATTTATATCGTGTGTATATTTTACTTTCTTTTTAGGTAATGCCATAACTATTATTTTTTTATAAATACTTTTGTTTTACGTAATTTTTTTTTCACCAACACAGTCATTAATTCTTGCATTTCATATAATTTTGTGTTATTTTTGTAAAAAAACGTATTATAAACTATAGATATGATTGTAGAAAAAAAAGAATTTAACGAAAATGAAGAAAGGTGGATTGAATGTATTTATGATTCATCAAACATTTTAAAAAGTGTTTACCTACCTAAACTAAAAAGACTTTATATTTCATTCAATAGGGGCGGTGTTTATTCGTACAATAACATTGATGACACACTATATAATGAATTTGAAGTAGCGAAATCACAAGGAAAGTTTTTTGCAAAACACATAAAAAAACATCCAGACAAATATCCGCATAGAAAAGAATTTTCACTTTTCCCTTCTGAAATAGAGCAAGCAAAAAAAATCATTGAAGAAAAAAAACAAAATGATGAGGAATGACACACAAATCTATGAAAATTTAATTGTTTTTTTAAAAGAAATTTTGGGTTTTTATGCTAATGAAGACAATTATGTTCAAAAACACAACATAAATAATGAGTTGTCTTCAAGCATTGAACTTGATGGCGGTAAACAAGCAAAATCCGCACTTAATCAAATCGAAACAATTGAAAAACTAACAAGTGATAAACAAAATGAATTGATGGAAAAATTCTCACACGCAATAAAAAACAAACAATCACTTGATGAGGTTTTAAAAATAATTGAAGAATTTAAAAAATATGAATAGTGCAAATTAGAATTCCGATTAAATATCACAACCCCATTTGTAAATTAGAAATTCACGGAAATTGGATAGACCTTAAATCAGCAGAAACCATTGTTATTCCTAAACTAACAAATCATTTGGTTAATTTAGGGGTTTCAATGAAACTTCCTAAATATTATCAAGCCAACATTGTTCCTAGAAGCGGAACTTTCAATAAATATGGTGTAATTCAAGGTAATCATTATGGGGTTGTGGATGGTCCGACAAACATAAATAGTGGATATTCTGGTAATAATGATATATGGAAATTTAACGCAATTGCATTGAGAAACACCACAATAACTGAAGGTGATAGAATATGTCAATTCGAAATAAAACCGACAATGTTTGCTCCTTGGTGGGTCAAACTAAAATGGTTATTTGTAAATAAAATTGAATTTGTTGAAGTAGATGACCTCAAATCAAAAGATAGGGGTGGTTTCGGTTCAACAGGGAAATAATAATAATAAAATAATAATATGAAAAATAGTGGATTACTACCTAACGTATTTGGTTTATCAAAATTATGTATTTTAAATGAAACAATATCATGAATTATTACAAAACATCATAAATAACGGTGTTGAAAAGGAAAGTGGAAGAGCAAACATGCCAAATACAATTGGTATATCACACGCAACAATTGAAATGGACTTAAGTGATGGATTTCCATTACTCACAACCAAGAAAATGTATTGGAAAGGAATAGTACATGAACTTCTCTGGTTTCTACGTGGAGAAACTAATATCAAATATCTTGTTGATAATAATGTAAATATTTGGAATCAAGACGCATACAGATGGTATTTGAAACATCACACAGAATCAGGGTATAATACACCACCATTAACAATGGAAATGTTTGTTGATGAAATAAAAAATAACAACATTAATGATTCACATTTTAATAATAGTGATTATAAACTCGGTGATTTGGGAAAAGTATATGGTTATAATTGGAGAAATTTATATAAAGAAGTTGATTCTGATTATTATCCTAAAACAAGACCAACACCTAAATTAAAAGTTGGTTTAGAAAAAACGTATTTAGGTGTTGCTAACGGTAGTGGTTTAGTGTCGGTAAATACAAAGAAAAAATATGTAAAATACGACCAAGTTAAACATGTTATTGATGGGTTAAAAGAAAATCCATATAGTAGATATCATATCATTAATGGGTGGGATATTCGAAATTATGATGAATCTGCTTTGATGCCTTGTCACTTGCTTTATCAGTTTATTGTGAGACCATTACAACAACATGAAAGGGAACAATGGGCATGGGATAATGGATTAAAGGAAAAATATAAACAAGATGCACCTAAAACACATGATGAATGGACTAAATGGTTAGATGAACATAACGTCCCTAAATTCTATCTCGACTTGAATATGTATCAACGCAGCGTTGACGTAGGACTTGGTTTGAGTTTTAATTTAGCATCCATGTCATTACTATTAATGATATTTGCTAAAGCAAGTAATATGGTTGCTGGAAAAGCATATTGGATTGGTGGTGACACACATATTTATCTTTCCCATGTAGATGGATTGAAAGAGCAGTTGAAACGTGAACCATTTCCATTACCTAAATTATTAATTAATAAAGAATTATCGTCATTAGATGATATTCTAAATCTTAATATTGATGATTTTGAATTAATAAATTATCAATCACATCCAGCAATAAAATTGGAGTTGTTTACTGGACTGAAAAAATAAGACATGGATAAATATTACAATTTTGGTTTATGGGTTAATTAACAGTTCGTCAACGGTAAAGAATTAATAATTAAAGGTGAGGTTGTTTCACCACAACCAAAAGAAGTGATTACGAAATACGAGATTAAGTAATTGAATGGAGTTATTCTACATATTAATAATATTATTGTTGGTGTTGATTATTGTTCTATTATCAACAAGTATATATTATTTGATAAAGAAAAGTATATACTTGTCTGATAAAGAAAAAGAATTTATTATATTCACATTTGATGTATTTATCGAATTTGGTGAAGATTTAGGGATTCAATCAAAAGAACAGCACAAAAAATTAGCTGAAGAACTGGAAAAGATTAGAAAAAAGAAGTTAAAGTAAACTACTATAAGAAAAAGTGAATTAAAGCAAATTCTAAAAAAAATAAAAGGGAATTGATTAATCCCCTTTTTCACCACCTCTAAAGAACTGTACAACGTCACTACGTACTGGCACAGCAATAACTTGTCTCCAATAAGGCTTAAAACCAGCAATTGTTTTATCGGTTGTGTCGGTAACATTGTTTGCATATTCTACTTCATAAAAACGATTTTTTTCACCACTCATATTAAATTCAACAATATCACCCCTATTTATTTCCGTATTTTTTTCTTTCAATTCACTTAAATAAACACCAAACCTTAAATTACCACTATCATCACGTGCAATACCACCTTGTCCGTCACCATAAAACGACTGATCGCCGTCATCAACATTTACCATTACATTAATATCAACTGGTGGAAAAAATGACTTATCAGCAGGTTTTGATTGTCCATATAATTTGTGTGATTTTGTTTTAATAAGATTTATTCTATGCAATTTTATCACAAAATGCACATCATTTTCAAGATACTTACGACCATACATAATTTCTAAATCGAAAGACCTTTCATTCATAAACAAACCATATCTTTTTTGTTCTAAATCAACAAATTCTTTTTTCTTTCTTTTCATTGCAACACTTTTTTCAGATTATATTGGTATAATTGGTGTTTTCATTGGCTGGAAACCTCTTTCTCTGTTGACATTTTCAGCAATTTCTGCACGTTCTCTTGTTAAATTAACCTGACTTAATTTATCTAGTTGTTCCCTGATTTTTTCTTCTGTGGTTTCTTTTAATTTTTCTCCTTCATCAAGCAAATGTCTATAATCCATTGTCAATGCTTTATCCGTTGCACCGATTTCACCACTATAAAAACCACGAACACTACCAACAACCATTTTGGTTTTAGCGATTAATAAATCCCTTATTTGTCTTCTAGCAACATCATTTAATTTTTCCCACTTAATCACTTTTATTGGGGGATCCGAAGGTAATTTTATGACGTCACTATTTTCTTCTAAACATTTATCTCTTTCACTTTCATTCTTTGTTTCATAATACCAATACCAAACCTTTCTTCCAGCATACCTTCTACCCCATCTTCCAGTGATTTCGTGTCTACTTCCTGGGGGTGGATATAAATGTAGTATTTTTTCACCATTAGCTAAACCCGTAATTCGGTATGTTAGTAATGATTGTAAAACCCTTTTTTTTGTTCTTCTGTCTTGTGCACCTAATAGTGTTGAAAACGTTGGCTGAACATACATTGCGGGTCTACCCATATAACCCCAACCCAACATACCCGGACTCCAATTATTTAAAGCAAATGGGTCAACCAAACCACCATCAATAGCTGGTGGGGTTTCCCATAAAACCTCATTAACTTGTCTTCCAGCAGGAATTATGTAATGTTGTGTATGTGCTGAAGTTATAATATAGTCTCTTTTCAATTCCCAACCATGTTCAGCAGGGGCATTAGTACCCAAACCAACTTGTTTTGAATAAGCATGTGTAAAGGATTGCATATAATCAGTAGATTTGGTGGTTAATGTTGATAAAAAATCGGAATTTTCACCATCCAATCCTTCAATATTTATCCAATTTTGATGAATCAACCATTCATTTACAAGTGATGAATAGTCTTCGATAACCATTTCCATATAGCTATCGAGCATATCATCTTCAATTTCAAAGGGTCTTAAAGGAAAACCTAGTTCATGTTTAACCTTTAGGTATAATTTTTTTTTCTCGTTGCTTGATATTAATCCCATTTTTGCTTATATTTGCTAAATAAAAATAATTTTATTATAAATACTAAACAATATGATTAATAATTCATTTCTTTATGAAATTAAGATTGACGATGAAACCGGAAGACCATATATTAAATTACCAGATGACTACGAAGACAAAGCAGAAGATAAGTTTATGGCCATTCAATTATGTACATATCTTTTAAATGAAGTGTATGAAAAAAGATATGGTAAAATCCTTGGTGAATTTGGTGATGACGAAGAAAAAGTGAAAGAACTTACCGATAGCGATGAATTTTTGGCGTTTGATATTACACTTGATTTTTTAAATGATGTTGCCGAATCAACAGGAGATATTTTAATGGAGCAAATGAAAAGTACTGCTGAAATGAAAACGATGCTGAATAATAGTTATTTATTTCAAGTAAATTCATATGATGATTTAAAGAATGTTAAACCCAAGAACAACTTATTTGGTGGTTCGCTATATGATAGGTTTGATGGAATGAAAGTTAGGGTTGTTGATGAGGATTGTATTTATGTTTACGATAATGATAAATGGAAGAAAAAATAATTTTATTTAATAACACTAAAATTTTATGTTTGACGAAAAAGAATTTTTTGGAATTAACAACGGAACGACTTATGTGATAAACATTTCATACATATATGGAAATATGTATTATGAAAATGTTAATACCACATACGAAACAATAACATTTTACTAAAAAATAATATGAAGGCAACAAAAGAGCAGATAAGGTTTTGGAAATTTTTAAAGAAAAGACCTGAAAATATATTGATAAAAGCATATGCTGGAACCGGTAAAACTTTCACTATTGTTGAGGGTTTGAAATACATTCCTTCAGATAAAAAAATAACGTATTTAGCATTTAATAGACACATAAAGGAAGATTTGGAAGCAAAACTTCCCAATCACGTTAAATGTTATACCACATATGGTGTTGGTTTGGGTGCATTAAAAAAGGTTTATGGTGATAAAACCAAATTTGATGAATTTAAGATTGATAAAATCATAAAAAGTAAGTCAAAAACTTGGGGGTTAGAACAAGAATTTAAAACAACAGCAAAAGTTGAAGAATATTTAAATTCAATGAAAAAACTTGTTAATTTATGTAAATTAACACTAACAATCAAACCAGATTTTATTTCATTATTGGCATCAAAACATTCGTTAAGGATGTTGACCGATAAAAAACACGTAAAGCGTGTTTTAAAGGTGCTGGATGCATCTACTCAAAATATGGATACATTCGATTATGTTGATATGATATACATTCCAGCGACAGATAAAAAGATTTGGATGTATCCACAAGATTATATTGTGGTGGATGAGATTCAAGATTTGAATATGTGTCAAATCAGAATCATCCAAAAAATGTTAAAAAAGGATAGGGTTAGTAAAAAAGTTTTGGGTAGGTTAATTGCTGTTGGCGATTTCTTTCAAAATATTTATGGTTTTAATGGTTGTACCGAAAAGTCTTTTGAATGGTTTGAAAAATATCCAAATACTGAAATAATGACGTTATCTACATCGTTTAGATGTTCAAAAAACGTTATAAAAGAAGCTCAAAGAATTGTTCCTGAAATTAAGGCAATGGATGATGCCCCGGAAGGAAGTGTTAGGCGTGGAAATGTGCTTGAAGAAGCAAAAGATGGGGATTTTGTTTTGTGTAGAACAACAGCACCACTAGTTGCTTTGTTTTTCCAATTTTTGGTACAAAAAAAGAAGGTTGTTATTAAAGGAAGCGATATTGGATTGGGTTTAATACAATTAATCGGTAAAATAAAAACAATTGATGAACTCAACGAATATTGGACTGATGAAATTAATAAATATAAATTCGAATTAAAAAGAAAAGGTATATTAAACCCATATGAACACAGTGGTTTTGTTAGTTTAGATGATAAGGTTTCAACACTTCTTTTTATTTCAAAAATGGCCACAGACATTAATGATTTAAAAACAAAGATTAACACAATATTTACGGATAAATTACAAGGCATTGTGTTAAGTACAATTCACAAAATAAAGGGATTGGAAGCCGATAATGTTTTTATTGTAAGACCCGACAAACTACCATTGCCAAACGCAAAGGGGTGGGAATACGCACAGGAAATGAACTTAAAATACGTTGCTATTACAAGAGCAAAAAATAATTTAATTGTTGACAATAATTGGACTGATGAAGAACAATGAAACCATAACAAAAACAGTAAAAATTGAAGACGAAAAAAGGTTGAGGTTTTTTATTGAAATTGATTTAATATCGGAATCACTGAAAATTCGTGGACAATACAGGATTCTATCACCAACAATTCAGTGGATTGATATCACCAAACCTTCTATATGTGATTTTTCTGAAGAATCAGTTGAGAATACATTTTCTGAACTATATAAAATAATGGAAAAAAAAGTTAATAAAACCGAAACTTTTATTGAAAGAGTTTTGGCGATTACAAAAGTATCGTTTTAAACTTCTTCAACGTCAGCAGAAAAAACGGGTTCGTGAACTATCGGATGCGCTGTAGTCACAAATTTCTTCATTCACGATTTAAATCATTTTTTTTTCATTTCATAAAAATTTTGCTATAAAATAATTGGAATGTTGTTGTGAAGATTAAATACATTAAAGCAAAGTCAATTAAACCACTAAATACGGGCTTGTAAATCACAATACATACCATAAAACAAGTAAACATTAAGCCTTGAAAAAAATGCCAAGCATCAGTAAATCTAACGAACCATCTACTACTTCCCCAAAACCTTTCTCCTTGTTCGGGATTACCATTTTTCCATTTATTTTTCCAACTAACACTTGGATTCCACCAATTTTTGCTGAAATTAACAAAAATACTTGTTTGATATCTATAACTCAAAACATCCATTATGGCATTTGAGATTGCTGCAATAATAAGCAATGTTATTAACAATACGGTTGTCATAATTACGAATTTCTCTTTCTTTTCCAAGTACGATAAGGATTAATTATCCAAGCATAAATTATTGGAATAATAATCATTATGGTAATATATGCCATCGGAATTAATGGGATTAAAACCCACCAAGTATTTTCTAAATTAAAATGTGTGACGACAATACCACTAATAACAGCCAAAACAATGGCAAAAACAATCCTATAAAATTTAGAGTGTCTAATTCTTTCTAAAATGTTACCTATCATAATAATTTTTTATATAAATACAGAAATTGTTTTAAAGTGGTCGAATTCGACTGGTTTAGGATGTTCTTATTTGATTCCACCAGGTTATCGGTCACCATGTCCGTTAAAATGTCCGATAAGCACATTGTGACTACATAATAGTCTCTATATCGCACACACTCTCCTTTCCGGTCGTATTGAGAAGAAGAAAAAAACAGAAGTTGAGCAAAAGCTGAAAGGCCAATACATTCAAGGTAAAAATTAATCAATTAAGATTATTTAACATATGTCCATAATTGATTTTTAATGATTTTATTGTTTTTACACCACCTACTAATGGTACTTTGACTCACACCAACAATCACACTCGCATGTTTTGTTGATTCGTATTTGTTAATGACTTCATTGGTTTTTATGTTTTTCACATACACCGTTCTACATAAAACATTTTTTTGTTTTTCAGACAAACCATTTATCTTTTTTGTTTTGGATATCTTTTCTTTGGTTTTTTCATCCCTCTTTTTTCCCAACCAATATTTAAGAGATTTTTCACTCAATTCTTTTTTCTCAGAATCACTCTTTTTCCTTCCATATTTTTTTGCTTCATCTGTCCCGGCAGTAGCAATTCTTTTATTAATCCACTCATAGGTTTGTTTTTTACCTAAATGAGAACGAGACATTTTTTCAAGTGTTTCAATTGTTGGGATTGAATTTCTTCCACCATTAGTAATATTATATCCAACTGATTTGTTTGTTGTATTGAATTTCCTAATATAGTATATTTCTTTTTTGTTTAACCCATCTATAGTTGAGCCAGTGTCAATGATTTTAAATTCAAAATTATCCCAACCATATTTATTAAACGCATTAAGTAGATATTGATTATAAAATTTATTTAAATTGAACGCACTTTTATATTCATAAATACGTTTATGTAATGGACGTGTGGTTTGCCCAATATATGATTTATTATTAACTAAGTTTTTTATTTGATAAATAAAACCTTGAATTATTTCTTGATTTTCATTTATAAAAAGTTCATATCTAATTTTACCACAATTCCATAGTTTTATTAAATTACTTAAATTTTTCTTTTTTTCATCCTCACATATATTACTATTTTTTAAATATTTTGTACCATATGTATATTTATGAAACAATCCATCTCTTTCAATGTGATAATATTGAAAATCTGGTTGAATGTTTTTTACATTTTTAAATCCATTAGATATGTAGATATTATTCGCTTTATTTACAATATTTAAATCAGCGTATGATATGATTTTATTGGGTTTATAATCGGAAATGAATTGTTTAAGAATTTTATTGAAAATACCAACCAATATAACACCAGTTTTTACTGAAAATCTTGATAGTTCATAATCACCATTAGTTAGATTATGTGTCATACGATTACTATCATTAAACGACATAACACTTAATAGTTCGTTACAATAATAAGCACCATAATTAATTTGAGATTTTACTGTACCTTGTATGTGGTTTTTATTGAGAAACTCGTTTTTTTCATTACTATTGATTTGTTTTATTATGCATTTCCTTGCATTCACTTTAGTTTGATTAATAAAGATAAGTTTATTAATTTTATCTTTTATTAATGGTTTATGGTTTTTTAAATCAATATAATTATATATAATACAATTATCATATTTTAAAAGAAATTCTTCTTTGATTTTTTTTAAATCACCTTTATTTAATGTAATAAAATCATGTTTATTTAAAAACAATATTATTGTTCTATTAATTATCAATCTTTTCATATATTCTATTTAATAAAATTAATGTTCTTTTTGATATGTTGGGCGATAAAAAAAATCTATTTCTCGAATTTGTATAATCTAAGTTGGTGTTAAATTGTTCTTTAGTTATATCAATAATATCACCAGTTTCTTTATGTTTTAAAAACCAATGTGTAATTCCGTTAACTTTAATGGTAGCTGGTGTATAGTTTATTTTTTCATCGTCATCAAGTAAATAATATAATGCTTCGGTAGCAACATAACAGTGACCATAAAGTGGGTTATTTCTTATAGGAGTTATTTTCTTATTAAGTAAGTCAGATGATAATGATTTTTGAATGATTTCAATAATTTCGTTCATGTTATATATGTGTTTATGCATAAATACGTACAAAGATAAAAAAAAGGGTTGAAAAATCCAACCCTTTTGTTGTTAATATCAATTAAGATTATCTCAAATCACCAATACCAAATGTTTGCAATCCATCGCAGAAGATACGTCCGTAGTAACGGTTAAGAACCATTTTCTTAGCGTAACGTGTCATAATACCACGAATCGGAGTGAAATCAAATGGGTTGTACATTACAGGAGTTAACTGCATAGGTACATACGGTGCGTATATGTAACCGGTTTCCAAGATAGAAGTACCTTTATGTCCAATTAAAACGGTGTTTGCAGGAGCATAAGGGTCACGATATACTTGGTAACGACCACTCAACGTACCGATTTTCTCAATACCCATATTATATTTGTCCTGTTCTGGATGAGCGTTAGATACGTGGAAGTATTCTAAGTCATCAAATACAGCACTAACTTCAGGAGAAACCACTACCCAAGAAGCACCACCACGAAGGGTTGATTTGTGAATTTGAGCAGAAATTTGGTTAATCTTGGTGATTAACGTCTGGTTCCAGTCCTTCTGAACACCGTGATAAGTGTTAGTTTGCTTACGCAATCCGTTGTAGTCCCAACGAGTTGTCCAAGCAGCACCTCTTCTAAGGTCACGCAAGATTTCACGGTCAATTTCAGCAGCCATTTGTTCTGAAAGAAGAGCGGTTAACTCAGCTTCAGCGTCAATGTTGTGGAATGCACTAACGTCTTGTGCTAATTCAGGAGTCCAAGCAGCACGCATTTTACGAGTTTCAACAGTAACAGTAACTTGATCCAATTGGAAAGTTACCTCTGCCATACGGCTGTCTTCTTCAAGGTCATCATATACCCTGTAAGATGCTGTGAATGTTGTTCCAGTATCACCAGTCAATGCTTCATAACCATCAGTACCAGGATATGTTAAGTCAACATTAAGAAGGATTTCTCCTTGTCTGTTAACAATTGCCTGACCATATTTTTGAACTTTCACGTGGAAAGGAACTGGTTTACCAGCATCAATGCTATACTTATCGTAAGCAGCAGGAGCATTCAAGTCGTTATCGGCAGTAAGCCTCAAACCAGCCAAGAAACTTTCGGTATCAATTGGAGTACCTGCTGGTCCAACCAATCTACCGTCATCAGTAGTACTAAAACCATCAAGTTTAACAGTAATGTACTTGTCACCAATTACACCATCTTCAACTGTAGTTGCACCAGTAATTATTTCGAAACTACCTTTTGAACGATCAAAAAGACCTTCACCTTCTTCATCGTATTCTGTTGCGTAAAACGCATCATATAATGAACGTTCTTCAAAGCGAGTTTTACCACTTGCTGGTGTGCTTGCGGCGTTACGATACGCACCATCAGGTGAAGTATGTTTGTTACCGTCAATGTGTGTGTTATCTCTGTCTTGTACTCTAACACTAGCTTTTGGGTTGATGTAATACAATTTACCCAAAGGCAAGTTCAATGCCTGTACAGATACGATATCATTTGCCAATAATTTAGCAAATACCCTGCGAATTACTGGAAACGCAACAGTCTCAAACTGACCAGAACTTGCAGAGTCGGTTGACTCATTGATCATATGAGAAAGCTGGTTCTCGAACAATTGAGCGCAGTTTTCTTTAACATTACCTTCAAGACCTTCAAGCAAACCTAATTTTTCCCAACGGCTTGTGGTAATTTCTCTTTGTTCACGAAGTTGTTTTAAACCAATGTTACCAACTTCGCCACTTTCAACTAAAAATCCCATAATAATTATTTTTTTATGTTTTTTTCTTAAATTATTTTTTTGCCATCTCTTTTGTCAAGAGTTTCCATAAGTCCTTTTATTTTTTTAAGATGACCATCGTTTTCATAAACTTTCTTTTCAACAACTTCATCTAATTTATTTTTTGATGATGGTTGGATTGAAGAAGATGATGAAAACTTGTCTTCAATAGACTCATCGATTGGCTTCTTTTTGTTTTCTTTAAATTCGTTTAAGAATGACTTATACTTTTCTTCTGATTTTTTGATTGTATTGGCATTCTTAAATTCGTTGATGATTTTCACCTTGTCCTCTTGCGTTAGTGAAATGTTTTCGTTAATGAATAAACTATTTACGTGTGCAAGATTAGTGTTGAATAACGCCATTTCTTTTAACTGATTGCGATATTTTGCAATTGCAGTTTTATAGCTTTCAGCCAAATCATTGAATGCTTTTTCTTTTTTTCTGTATTCATTCAATTTTTTGGTGATTTTTTTGTTTTCGTTAATTAACGAATCTTGTTTTTTCTCTTCTCCCTCACGCATTGCGTAACGAAGTCTTTCTTTGTGAGATGATGGTAATCCCTGATCTTTTCTTGGGAGTTTACCGTCAACACCTCTTCTTCTGGCGTGTGTGATGCCGTGACCCTCATCCACATCTTTATCCACTACGTGTTTATGTGGGTCAACCTCTTTTTCGGCTTCAAGTGCATCAAAATCTTTTACAAATTTGTCGAATTCGAATTCATCGAAATCATCTTCATCAGTCATTGAATCGTCATCAAAATATTCATTGATTGCATCTTCAATTTCTGCATCTGTGATTTCAGGTTCTTCTCTATCACGTTCAACAACCCTTTCAGAATCTTCAAACTCACCTTCAGGTCCTCTTTCTTTTTTGTAGATTTCTTTGTCACGTTCAGCAAGTTTTTCAGAATCTTCAAATTCTCCTTCTTTACCTCTTTCTTTTTTGTAAATTTCTCTGTCATTAGAAAGTTTTTCAGAGTCCTTAAACCTACCTTTAGGACCTCTTTCTTTTTTATACACTTCCTTTTCAGCTTTTTCAGCTAAATCGTCCATGTCTTCAATTTCTTTCTTAATGTCGTCTGCACTTAAAAATTCTTCTTCACCGTGTTCGGCTTCATTTAATTTTTTGGCTTTTTTGTCATCAGCATTTTTCATTTCACTAATTGATTTTTTATCATCGTTTATGTCGGCTTTATCATCAACCTCTTTTTCTTTTGAATCTTTTGATTCACTGACAACATCCTTTTCTTCGGACTCATTCTTGTCATTTTTCTTTAATTCTTCTTTTAATAATGAATTAAACTTTTCTGGAAACTCATCAGCAAGTTTTTTTTCAGCATTTTTTCTTGCAGCTTCCATAATTTGTTCGTATTCAATAATCGATTCATTTAATACGGACTTTTTATCTTCATTTTTCATAGTCAACAATATTTAATTTTATTGTTATTTTTTATATAAATACGTTTACATATTAAAAAAACTATATTTTTTTACATAAAGCAGTTAAAAATGATTACTTTACAATAAAAACTTATCAAAAGCATCTATAATTTTCTTATTTTCATTAACATAAACGCCATTCTTTTTCTTATATCCTTCACCAATATTCCCCTGATCATCAATATCGACACCGGGAAATAAATATGCTCCGGGCGTGCTTGGTGTTGAAACCAAGTCAAAACCAATCAATTCAAAATCATCTTGTACATAATTTTCTCCATCAACATCTTTTAATGTACCAACACCTCTTGAAGATATTCCTAATTTAAGTCCGTTTTGCATATACAACAAAACCTTATCTCCAACAACCGATGCAATACCGTATTTTATAAAACCCGGAGTAACAATTAATCTAATTTGACCGAAAAGAATATTTTCTTTTTCCCCCTTGCCCCACCACATTTTTGTGATGAGGTGAGATATGTTTAACAAAGAAATTACTGATGATTCTGGATGGTCTGCCTCTGATGGCGAACTTCCATTATCAATCATTTTTTGGTATTCATTAACTTGGTTAACCAAAATATCTTTTGGGTAAATTCTACCGTTTTGATTTTTAACACCCCATTTTTGAAGAATACTGTTTACGAATATTGGTTTACCGAGTTCTACCTTAAAATTTTCATTAACAACAAATTTCTCATTCAAGTCATTGCCAATATATCCGGCATCCCTCTCAATTAAAATTCCAAAACCAGTTTCACCCGCTTCTAATAATCTAGCCATATCATTTTTTATTATAAATACTTTTTTTTCTTTATTTTTATATGGTTCCTTGCATTATTTAAAAAAAATCCTTAAATTTCGGGTTTTCTGGTTAATAGTATTTATTTTAAATAGGTTTAATTTATGAGTGATAGCAGATTTTTTCAAACCCACGGAAACGTTACGTTGGTTGATCCAAACGGATTAAATATTGACGAAAATATTCACAACGCCATTCCAAAATATCAAGATATGCACATTTTTGTCGAATTAACGGCAAGAAGAAAAGGTAGGAGTGTTTTAACTTTTGAGAGTGGTGGTGTAGAATTAACTCAAACGGGTTTGGAAGATAGTATCGCTATCAATATGATGGGAATTGACCAAGACCCAAATAGTCCAACATATGGTAATTTTACAACCAAATGGCACGATGAAAGAACGGGAGAAAAAATACAATATGAAGGCTTTGGTTTAACAAATGTTGAAATAATCACAAACTCATCATATATACCTCAAATAAATATTGAATTTACCGATGTTAGGGGGATGTCATTTTTTAATGAAAAAAATTCGCCATACCGAATACTTTTCGATTTCCCACCACCAAGATTTACTTTGAAAGTTAAGGGGTATTATGGAAGAATGTTGAGTTATGAAATGCATTTAGTGAAATATACTTCAGAATTTAAACCAGAAACCGGTAATTTTATAATAAACGGAGAATTCATTGCAATAATGTATGCTCCACTAACAGATATTTTATTTCCTTACATAAAAAACGTTCCATTAATTCGAAGTAAATTTGTTGACCCAGACATAATTTCTACATCAAGACCAAGAAANACTGCAGAANTTATTGCTAGATTGCGTAATTTATATTCTGCAATAAGAAGAAAACTAGACACTACAGGCGATAATGAAAGTTATGAAAGAGCTGTTAATCAATTAAATGAGGTTAATAATAGATTAAGACTTATAGGTGAATATGCAAGAAACGTTGAATTAACAGAACAAAGTAGTGACCCAATTCTAATGGTTTACTATAGAAAAGATATACCACCTCAAAAACAAGAAGTTGAAAGGCTTATAAATATAAGGACATACAATGACCAAATAAAAAATTTAAGTGAAAGCGGTGTTCGTGATTTTAATAAAAGACTATACATAGGTTTTTTTGTTGGTGAATCCCAAACATCAGCAACATTTGACTTTGGAAGTAGGGTTAATTCAAAAAAGAACGCATTGGTAAGGTTTGCGGAATCGGTTGGATTTGATTATTCGTTTGAAGATACGAATGAATTTACTTCAGATGTTAATTTATCACAAAACCAACAAGCAACATCGGCACGTTATATTTATTTGGACATTACAAGACAATACCTTCTTTTATATAGAAGAAGAAATCGATTAATTGATGTAAGAGATAAACTTGCAGATGAATTAAATATGAAAATCAATAGTATGGTTTTATCTCAATTAGGAATGGCACCAACAATATATAATGTTGTTAAATTAATATTGGATGATGTAGATGAGTTCTTTAATATTTTAAGAGATACTTCTATATTGGCAGAAAAAAGTCATAATGAAAATATCGATAGAATAATTTCAAAAGATGCATATTATAAAGACACAACAGATAAGATTTATCCATTTCCTTTAATAGTAAATAAAGAAACAATCGGGTGTGATGGACAAGAAGAAAGTAGGGTTTCACCACATAAATTAAGTGAAGAAATTGACTACATTTTTCCAGAAATGGATTTGGTTGATGATTTTATTGATTCGTTTAGGTTTGAAAAACGTATGAATTATTTACTACGCAAAAGAACGGAAACCGATGCACAAGGAAATAATATTTGGATTCCTTTTGCACCTTTTGATAGTGAAATGGTTGGTCCAGTGATAAGCCCATATTTTGGTGTTTTGTTTGGTGAAGGGCAAACCCAATTCGACACAATGATGGAAATTATGTTGCGTAGATATTATGCCATCACACAATTTGCTGTTCCCGATTTATTTAATACTGAAAATGATGAGTTGATAAGTTTTTTGGCCGAATCAGAAGCCGCTAATTTAGCCGAAGCATTGGATAATGACAATTTGTTTAGATTGGTCGACCAAATAACTGACGGTTTTAAACAAAATATAGAAAACTTCTATTCATATGCTGAAACAAAAGAAATTTATAATTTTGACAATGATACGTTAGATGTTGATAGTGATAGAACGATTAATATTAATAAACTTTCTGATGATTTTAGGGGGTTACATTACTTTGTAGCACCAGTTGTAATAAGGGGTGCTGATGATGATGTTTCTGGTGATGGTCCAGTTGCAACATATTTAAATGAGATTGGTAGAAGTGCATGGGCGAGATTTTGGAGTACAAAAATGCAAGATTTTTATCGTTTTACAGATAAAAACCTTTTGTTTGTTGATGAATTAACAAATGATGACAACACAAAAACCGTTTACTTGGAGGATATTTGGATTACGAGACGAAGAGATTCATTCATTTCAAATAAAGGCATAGAAGGTGAATTAAGAATTCATAGGCTTTCTGAAGGTAAGGTATCTGATTTTGGTTATGGAAGTCCACTTCGAATTTCCTTAAATGGAAGACGTAACACAACGCAAAACATTAGTGATGTAATTGATTTTTTTGTTGATAATGAATATGGTAATTTAGGTTTTAATAAATTAGCAGGAAAAGGAGAAGGTGAAAGTATTGGTTTACGAAATCCAGCACTTGGAATTGGAAAAAGGGGTAATGCAAGCGAAAGTTTACTTATGACGTTAAGTCATATTATATTTCGAAATGAAGAATTATATGATTTATTGGTTGATGGCTTAAGTGATTCGTTTGATGAAGATTTGAGTGCATTAATGTTTTTATCGTTTTTTGGAAACGCATTAAGTCCGTTTAATGAATACCCCAAAAACATTAATGAATTTATGTATAGTAGGCCAGGAGTNATTGAAATCCCACNTTTNATTGGTTTATATTTGGGGTTGTTGGTTCGTATGACAGAAAACAACGACATTGGAAAAATTGTTGATTTCTTTAAAAATCAAGAATTGAGTGGTGATATTTTAAATTGTGGTTTGTTGATTATTGCGGATTATTTTGATGTTAAAAATAGTTTATCTGAAAACGATAAAGAATTATTAAGAACACAATCTGAAACATTCTTTAATTTAGGTGAATATAGTGATTTAATTAGTTCAATAAAACGTTTTTATGACCAAGCAATTGCTCAAATGGATGAGGATGATTTTGTGTTGATAGACCCTTCTGATGATGTGTATATTAAATTAAAAGAGCTTTATGATGGTGATAGTGATTTTAGAAATCGTATTATTTCAATTTTAATGGAAAGACATTATTTGTTAATTGATAGCACACAAACATTTAAAAGAAGTGAAGAATTTACACCAAAATTTTCATTTACGTCTGTTGCAGAATTAAATGAAGACCCACAAAGTAAAAATTTAAATGATAATTATTTCAAATATTTCTTTAAAGAAATTAGAGAACAAATTATTGATATAAAAAGAAGAGAAAGAAATAAAAATAAAGAAAATAAAAGAATTGGTGGGGATGAAGACATTAGAAATCAAACATATTATTCATTTAAAAACATAAACGATAAATGGTTGTCAGGAGAGAATAATACACCCAACACAGGCTATCCATTTAATTATCCACAAACCAATGCATTAATCGATTCATTTGCATTTGTTAATCGAGCAATGTTACCTGTTGGAGATACAATTATTGACCCCGAAATACTGTTAGATATTGCCGAAACACCTGATATGAGTGTTTATACTGCAATATCACAATTATTAAGTGTTAATGGTTTTGAATTTTTTCCACTTCAAAATTTTATGTCATATGACAACGATAAAAGTTGGTTGGATGCGTTTAAGTTGGATGTTAGTGGAAAACAAAAATCAGCACCAATTTTTGTTTGTATGTATATTGGCGGTTCTTCAAGTTATCCAACAAGTATTACGGGCAGACAAAATGATTTTAAAGATGATGGAATTGTTGATTTATTAAATCCCGGAGAAATTGATTTTTCTACAGGAGATTGTGACCAATTTTCAACCGAACCAGAAAAAGATAATCAATTAGAAACCAACCAAGATTTTCCATATGGTCAGGTTCGAGCATTTAGGGTTAGATATGGTGAACAAAATCAGTCAATGTTTACTGACTATAAAGTTGAAAGTAAAGAACATACTGAAACAAATGAATCAATACAAATATTATCGAGAATAGCAGGCGATAATAAAGTACAGGCACCAATACCAAAAGGGCAGAATTTATATAGTTTATATGAAAACAGGGCGTATAAAGCCACAGTTACATCGCTTGGAAATGTGATGATACAACCAACACAGTATTTCCAGCTAGAAAATGTGCCGTTATTTAACGGAGCGTATGTTATATTAACGGTAAAACATTCAATTAAACCCAACCATATGGTAACAGAATTTTCAGGAACAAAACTGTTAAAATATCCGTTGCCAAGAGTTAAAGAAATTTCTGCGGTGTTTGGTTTTGAAGGCGGTAAAAGCGATCAAACAAGCATTGAGGCGTTATCACAACAAGATGTTGCTCCAAGTGATATAACACCAGACAATATACCAGACCAAGCGAGATATGAATCAATGTATACTGAAAAAATAAGAGATGTTTAGTTATGGAAGGATATGTACCAATAACAAGAAAAGGTAAAGATTTTATTGCACGTCAATGTAATAGACTTGGTAATAGATTGTTGCGTGGCGAAAGTGGACCACTTGCATTTACAAATTATGTTGATGAACAAGGAAACCAAACCGATTTTTTTGACCCCAAAACAGATTTAGAAAACGGTGAATTCGTAATTGATGCAACAATTTTTGGGATTCGATTGTCACCAACAACAATGCCCACATTTTTAATCAGGGC
>SL_3KL_010_SEDDRAFT_10000627_pt1 | contig 29686 bp, 15 predicted proteins | sample SodLakKL_010_SED_2_FD_10381 | JGI IMG/M metagenome (IMG submission 10381)
ACATCCTCGCAGTTGGTTACTACAGGTGCATCAGAATTCATTACTTTGATCGTCTGAATGTGGCTCCATGGCTGCTGAATGGTCTGTGGCTGACACCAGTCGATGACTTCCCACGTTCTTAGTACCTTCAAACAAGCACTTCCAGCCTGTGGTCCGGTAAAGATCTGATCTGTATAGTTAATCAATATGTCTGCGCATCCCAAATTCGGTCCGCGTATGTCAGGTCTGCCCATGTCATCCGGATCCAATCCGGTTCCATCTGTACAGATACCAAGTGTCTGGTCTCCGGGCCACTCTATCTCCCACTGGGATGGAGGAAGACCCGAGAAATTATCTATACCAGTAAATGGACTTGTATTAATCACCTTGATCTCCTGAACACAATCAAGCGTCACGTTGCCAAAAGCATCTGTCACTCTCCAGCCTCTCACGATGGCAAGATCGCCATCCATCTCAAATCCCTGACGCTGCTGAGGAGTAGTTTGACCAAATACTATGCGCTCCTGAGTAGGTGTAACCTGTACTCCGTTACCAAGGTAGTTACAATCTTCTATTACTCCTGTAAATATCTCCTGCTCGATCTCAAGACCGTTGGGACAGTTGTCAATCGTAATTCCATCTATAATGGTTACTTCATCCAATGCATCTGCAGGCTGAGCAGCAGGATCCACCACACGTGTTACGCGGTCAACTCCGAGTTGTATTGGCACAATACCACCAAACAACTCATCCAGTGCTGCTTGAGATACGTCAGAATTAGGATCGTTAAAGTCAAAGTCGCCCCATTCAAACAGGCAGTTAACGGTAACATCTAACTCAGAAGGACAGGTAATCGATGGTGCTACATTGTCTTCCACAAATACTGTCACGCTACAGATGTTGGTATTTCCACTCAGGTCAGTAACCTGAACATAAATATCAACTTCTCCATCCCGAACTTCGATGTCTTCACAGCAAAAATCCATAAATTCCTGCCATTCAGTGCGGCTGTTACCACACTGGCTGTTTTTCGCGAAATTATTATCGTCGCGTGATCTTCTCACCAATATAGACTCAACTCCACAGTTGTCCCAGGAGCCATCGTCAAAGGCATCTACAAATACACGTGCAAAGCCCTGGGTTCCTCCACCAAGAGAAACTCGAGTGTCGAGGTCACAAATCGCAACAGGTGCTACATCGTCAACCACGGTTAATTGAGTCACACATTCAGCGGTATTGCCACATCCATCATTGGCAGAATAAATAACCAGGTGAGTACCCACAGGAATTTCGGAAATAATCCAGTTGTCATTGATATTATCAACATTACCTGCAGTTGAACTCACCGCATAGTTCACATCGTCTGAACAAGCGTCCTCGGGAAGCGCATCAATGGCTCCAGTTGCAAACAAACTCTCCAGGGTAGCATCCCAGGTACCCTCGCAGGCATTGAATTCGGTGCTTACGGTCACAGATGGCAAACATTCAATCTCAGGAGTCGTATTGTTGTCAATTTTGATTACCTGGGTAAAAAACCTGCTCTCAGAAGTACACCAGTCAACCAATCTCCATTCCCTCAATATTTTGAACTCACCGGGACAATCGTTTATAACAACATCTGTGTATGTTGTTAGAACATTTGGGCACTTACCACCCGGTTCTCCGGTCACAGAAGGATGAGGATGTCCCTGATTATCCACTGCAAAATTCTGCGTACAATTCAAGGTGACATCGTCGGGTAATGTAAGTTCATCAAGTCCGGTGCGCAATACCTCAATGGTTTGAACACAAGAAGAAGAATTACCGGAAGCATCAATAGCTGTCCACGTTCTCTGGATTTCTTGAATAATCTCATCACAGTCTCCAAAATTAATCACATTGTCATCAAAAACTACATCGGCAAGACTGCAATTGTCTGAGGGATCCACCCGGTCAGCATCCACTTCCAATATAAGCTCAACTTCGCTAACTTCACCACCTGCAGCGGTAAATGCTGAAAGGAAAGTAGTCTCGAAACGGACTGTCCAAATACCTTGGGCATTTTCACCTGCAAAATTGAAAAATACAGGACCCGCACCGGCAGCTATCGTACCATCAATGGGTTGCATTGGAGCACCATCAGAGAACTGAATGAGCTGATCATAAGCGGTAATAACGTCGCCATTATCATCGAAGGTTACATCAAATGTAAAAGTACCCGCATTAAAGGTGGTCGCATTGTAAATTGTTTGAGTTGTACCGTCGGGACTCTCCAGAATAATACTGTTGTTGTGAGGCCTCAACATTTCCATATCCACACGCAATTTAACATCAGCAATGGTGAAATCATCATCCAGGTTACTGAAGTCAAATTCATATTCAATTTCCTCCGGTGCCGGACCAAAAGCCACGTTACCAAATTCATCGTTCAAAGCTGTGAAGGCAATGCTGAACGGCTCATTGTCAAATGCAGGTGCTGGTTCTTCCGGAATATCCTCTCCGCACAATACGGTAATATCCCTACATTCAATGACGGGGTCCAATTTATCTTCGAATAATACAGTTCCCCAACACTTATTTCCGGTTTCGGGATCAGTTACAGAGTAAACAAATTGCTGGTCGATGTAATCAGGAAGAAAGAGGTTTTCCAGGTCAACCACATTGCCGTCACTATCAGTGAACTGAAGAATATAATCATCGTAACATCTGTAAGGACCGCCCTCCAAAAACATATCCGCATTCAGATTTACTGAACAGTTGTCATCTACACTTATATTCACATGATCATTACATGCCAGTGAGGTAATCGGATTAGGGAAATCATTGACGGTGACATTGAAACAGCAGGTACCCAAATTTCCGGCCCCATCCTCGGTTTCGAAGCAGTTTGTAGTAGTACCTACTTCAAAAGTACTGCCGGACGGCAAACCGTCAGTTTGAACAACATCTCCTCCACCGCCAATGGTATAAAATACTTCACCAACAAAACCTCGAGGGGGTCCCCAAGAACAATCGATGGGTCCTGCGGTGGTAATAGCACATCCCTCAGAGAGATCCATAGACAGATTGCCATCCGTCTGGAAGTCGTTGGCTATACCGGCAAAATGCAAGCTGCTGTAAATCCACCCACCATTGGTTGGGCTATTGTCCCAAATGATAATACCTCTCGTCTCATTCGGAGGGATAATCAAAGATCCTGCAGGAACAGGTATTTCTGTGTAAGTATCTAAATCATTCACATCACCGGCTACAGTAGAAGTTACTGTTTCGATACTTACCAAATCCCAATTCACGTCTAAGAATCCACCGTAATTGGCATGGTCATTATTGGTAACGTATATCTCGTATTCGCGGGTTCCTACGTTAGGAATCGGCTGTGTAAAATTGTCAATTACTATCGGGTCGTTGGTTTCATTGATCAACAAGAATGCAGAACCATACCAAATTGAGTTAACTGATACCGTTGACCCTTCGTATCCCCATAGACTACCGGCATCTTCAAACGGGCAGTTATCAGTTACATCTACGTTATATTCAATAATTCGATCGCATTCACCACCTCCCAGTGATACATTAAAATCATTGGGGCAGTTCAAAACAGGAGGTTCTTCATCAACCACAGTAACAGACACATTGCAATCGCCTAATCCCTCTGCGGTAATAATCACTTCTGTGGTGCCCACAGGATAAAAATCAGAGGCATCCGCATCATTGTTATAGGTGTTAGTAATTTCAACATTAGCACAAGCTGTTCCCTCCAGAGTGGGCAAATCAATATTTACAAAGGCTCCGCACTCACCCGGATCATTACCAACTTGTATTAAAGTGGGAGGACATTCTGTCAATTCACAAGTACCGCTGGCATCGAGCACCTCGACCGTAAAATCTGCTACGGCTCCCCAGGTAAACAGACCCGGCAAATCACATGGATCATCCAGATCATTAACTGAATAGGCACTGGTTTCCCAAACCAGAACTCTCATGGTTGTAGTTCCAAGTTGAGCATCGGAGGGCACAGTAAATTGAAGGTTTGCATCAGTACCCGCGGGAGTACTTTGACCATCCCAGTCACCAATTATTTCATCAGAGGAAAATTCAAAATCCTGATTCCAATCTACCCACACAACTGAAATAACATCCCAACTGCCCGTTCCTGTGCAATTACTGATGACCATATCTAAATCATATGTGCCACCACGATTCAAATCAGCCGTCTCAGTTGTAGCGTCAATGACGCCGGTTTGACCTGGACAACCGGCGAACCAATCAATGTCGTTCGATTCTCCGGTTAATGAAGCAGATTCCAATTGTGAATAGTCAGCATTTGTTGGACCTACATTGCAATATCCTGCAGTACCAGTACCACAAGTTAAACATTCAACTGTCGTCGTTCGACATCCACCAGCTGAATTACAATTGCTATCAGAATTAACATGCACATATAAGTCATCACTACTAGTGGTAACAACTTCAACAGGAGTAACTCCGGAAGCTAATACCGGCCCAGTGGACGAACCCTCGCGAATGGTCAGGTAGTCTGTACTAATGTCACTGGTAAACTCATAAGTCTCTCCACTACTGATATTGGTAATATGAGAGTATTCATCCGCGAAAATACAGGTAGAAATTGTCACAACATCACCCACATCATCTGGAGCATTAACAGCGGAAGTGGGCCACTGCCAATCATTTGTACATTGAGCTTGAAGTGCATTTAGCCCGAACAAGAGAGGCAGAGCGAAGATCAAGCTGATCGTTGAAATTTTTGTAATAACTTTTTTCATGAGATTATAGATTTTAGTATTGTAATAATGGCCATTACCAATTTTAAAGTAATGGATTCTCACAATTATGCTTATTATCGGTTATCGTTGATAAATTCAATAAAGTTCTCCAGCGATTGCATTTCCCCGCTGGAAATATCAATTGAGGTAATTGCCAATTGCAATTCAGCCGTAGCCAATTTGAAGGCCGGAGTTATCTGAATGATATTGCCCTGACTTGCTATGCTGCCGTCATCACCATCAAAAAGGTTTTCGGTCATGTAATTATTATTATCCGGTGGCGCTATGACTGAAAGACTCCAGGCAAAAGCTTCTTGAATATCGATATCTCCCTGTCTGAAGGTTTTGAAAGCACTGCCAAAGTAGTTTATCAAACTCTTATTCACCGCAATAATTTCGGCGTGATTGGGATTCATTTCTATCCCCCTTACCAATAAGGCTTTTTGCTTGTTGACCATTTGTTCAAAAGCATCCATTGTTTTAGTTGAAATATCTCCAACAGTTTGAGCATTTATTTCATTCTGTCCGGGAGAAAAAACGAATATGGCCAGGAATGCACCAGCTATCAGTTTTGAAATAAAATTCCTGAAAATTTTTGTCTTCATGGGATAATTTTTTGATGATATTAAATTCATTTGGTAAATGAAAATCTTATATTAAAAATACTATTAATTTGTAAGGTATTATATTCTAATGTTCTATGTGTATTCGATAAATTATTTGCACTTGCTTCTTTAACCCATCTTTTACTATGCCGCAAAAATAATTCCACAAATTCAGATTCTGACAACCTTTGAATAACATTTGCAGACTTAATCGAAAATAGAGCCACAGAACCAAATACAGGCATTGCCACTAATTTGGATGGCTTATTTTGAATAGAAGTTTTGCTCAGAAAAATTTTGGAAAAGAAGTGGGGATAAGACTTGCGAAACTCACTAAAACTTATTGAAATACAGCAAATAAAATATCTGCCAAAGCTAACCAACGGAGGGCCTTGAACAGGTCTTTTAAACTTGCCAGGTAACATTTTCATGAGATCGACTTTCACACACTACCAAAGGCCTACTATTTTCCGGCCCTGATTGAACAAATGGTATACGTCTTTAAAATCACTAATCTAATAAGTGCAAAAGTAAGGATAATGCAAGCGCTAAAAGACAGGTAGTAAGGTAATTTTTAGATTAAAAATAGTTTAAATTCTTTAATCGCTATAAAATAGTGTTTTTTAAATAAATTTTTATCATAATATGTTATTCCTGGAAAGTAATACATATCAATCACCTTTACCTGGTGAGAAATCATCTCTACTATAATCTGATATTCAATATTTTAGTATTATTTTACCAGGTCTGCTAAAGTCGAACAGCTATTATTAGGTAAAATAGGGCAGGAGCAATAATTATTGTATAATATATTGGTTTACAGTATTTAATACATTAATATAAAAATTTTGTGTAAAAAAGGTATGGCCTTTCCTAACTACTTTCCCCAACACATAATGACAGATTCTTAGGACTGAAGTAATTAATCTGCTAAGTGGAGATTTGGGAAGGACGAAAGATAAGGTACAACGTCTCAGGAAAATAAACCCAGGCAAAATCTCACGCAATTCACCTTGGCGTAAGAAGGAACTGTACTTAGGCTATGACGTAAGAAATTACACCTCATTTGTGCTTAAATGCGGCAAATTACCGTACAGTTAAGATATGGGGCAGTATTATTTCCATCAATTACTTGTCCTCATTCCCATTCAATCTAATCGAAAGACTGAACTCGTGAGAACCGTTGGAATAATCCTGAAATGTTTGGAAAGAGAGGTCATAGGAATAATAGAGCCTCACATTATCAAATCGGGTACCTATCAAAAACCCAAGCCGGTCTCCTTCTCCGGTTGAATAGGACAAGCCTGCTGCAAGTTGTTCATCCAAAAAGTGAGCAAGTACGTTGAAGTCGATTTGAAATGGGATATTCCGCAATCTTTTTACAAATACAGAGGGCTCCAGGGTCATTCCGTAATTGGGGACCTCAAATCGATAGCCCAGGAGGAGGTTGAAATACTCAAAAAGACTAACGCTCGAGTCGTCTTCAAAGCTGACGTCATCAATGCGCGCTCTCACCATATCAGGAGCCGCCAATCCAAAAAAGAACCGCTCCTGGAATTCCCCGTAAATGCCAGCGCTCAGGTCGAAATAATTGATGCCATTGGCCGCATCCTCAATAATGGGATCTCCGGGATCATACAGGACACTGAGAAAGACATCATTGGTCAGGCTAAACCGCTCCAATTCAGTTGAAAGGCCCACAGACCAATTCCAATCATCACCTCCAAAACGGTAACTGTAGGAAAGGCGAGTTCTCAATTGGCGCTCCACTCCAAATTCCCTGCCGGAAATAATAAGCCCCAGCCCCACTCGATCATCCATAACGCTGCCGTCATAACTAAATGTATAGGCTCTGGGAGCTCCCTGGAAAGAACTCCAATTGTTGCGATAGTTCAGCATAAAATGGTGCCCTCCGTGCAACCCTGCAGCCGCAGGATTAATCAGCACGGGATTGAGGTGATACTGCGTGTAATCCGCCTGGTCCTGGGAAAAACCAACGGCCATTGTTAAAAAACCTGCAATTAAGGTCAAGTATATCTTTCTCATGGTAAAATCTCTTTCAGTGCTTTAGTAAATTATTAACGGAGCTCTCTCAAGACGGTAACTGTTCCTCTGTAAACTTCTCGCCCACCGGCATTGTCGAATACCTCCAAAACCCACATATATGTATCTTCATTTACAGCATTTCCTCTATTGGTAGTACCCTCCCAATCGTTTCGGTAGTTGTTCTGCTCAAAAATCACTTGTCCGCCCCGGTTAAATATCCTAAGGACATTGTTGGTGGTTTCTGCGCATTTGATGATCAAATTATCATTGCGACCACTGCCATTGGGGGTAATTACCAACCTTCCCTCAAAACAGTCTTCATCAAAACAATTAGGCACTTCAATTTCGAAGCTTCTAACACAACCACCATTATCTCTCACAAAAACCTCCCATTCACCGGAGGGCATATTTGTAAAAGTATTAGACCCTTGAAACTGGGTTCCATCAATACTAAATTGATAGGGAGAAACTCCACCTGTAGCCAGCAAATTCAGATCTGCCTGATTGGTAAAGTCATTGCACTCAAGGGATAAAATCTCAAGATTTAAATCCATATTGGGTTCATTCACTTCAAATTCCTCTTCTATGACCACACCGGACTCATTATCGGTAATGGTCACAGAGCAAATTCCCGCTCCCACACCATCAATGGATGAAGTGGTAGATGATTGACCGCTGTCACAAATCCATTGATAAGCATAATCTCCTGAACCTCCGGCAACCATCAATGTGATGCTTCCGGTTTCCTCTCCTCTACAGGCGACATCCTGAATTAAAGCACCAATTTCCAGAGCACCGGGAAGTCTAATCGTTCCTGCATCTACCTGACATCCATTGGCATCAGTAACCACCAGGGTATAGTTTCCACCGGGAACACCGGTCAATTCAGGACTGTTAGGCAAATCTCCAGGCCCCCAATCAAAGATATATGGTGCAGTGCCTCCACTAACCACCACACTTATCTCACCGCTATCTGTCCCATCGTCATCAACGAGATTGATTTCATCTATGGTGAGTTCATCTGGTTCATTGATCACAAACTCAAATTCAAACACGCAGGGTGTACCGAGTTCTTCCACCACGAGAATACAGGTGTCAGGTCCGAGGCCGGTGACTTCCAGCCCGGTATTGCCCTCATCACAAGACCAGGAGAAACTGTAGGCCTCAGCATCTCCTTCCAATTCGACAAATATTGCCCCATCCATTTCGCCGTGACAACTCACGTCATTTACCACAAATTCGGCGGGAACGGGTGCACAAAGCGCAATTGGTTCAGGGATGATTTCACAACCTGCTTCATCGGTAATCGTCACAGAATAAAGTCCACCTTCAAGGTCAGTTATTTCGCTGCCATCTCCCACATTGGGATCCCATGTGAAGGACAATTCTCCGGTACCACCGGAAGCTTCAATAGAGATAGAACCGTTATCAAAATCCGGTTCGGTAGGAAATTGAAGATCGATATTATCGATGACAATCTCATCGGCCTGTCCCACAACTATATTATCGAGTTCAGCTTCTTCTGCACCTCCGTCATAAGTGACGGTTACACTGTATGTTCCGGCAGCAAGTCCTCCGGGATTGGTTTCTCCGTCCGGAATGTCGGTAGGACCGCTCCAGCTGATATTATCAAAAGGAATACAAGCCTGACTCAATTGTAACTCTATGCTTCCATCGTTTCCTCCGAAACAGGTGACATCATAAACCACGGCCTCGATAAAACATTCACAAATAATGGAAAAAGTGCCTTCTCCACCAATTGCCGGAACCACATTCTCATCCTCGTCTATCACAAAAATAGGCCCATCGTCACCTCGTGCAACCACTGATGTTTCTGTTTCGCAATCCCCGACAACTTCAAAGCACAATTCGAGAATTGAGGAACCGTCTGCCAGTGTTATTCCCATTACATTAGGCTCAAAAAAGAAAATCCTAAACTCTCCATCATCAACATTTAAGTCGTTGACATCCAGTCCCTGAGTCAGTCCGGTAGTATTGAAGGATTCATAAGACAATTGAGTGGGGTCCCACTCCAAAAACAAATCCTGAAAAGCAAGTATGTCTTCAAATCCAGTTACGTTTAGATCCACACATACAATTTCACCGGGCTGACCGGAGGTGCTTTCAGGGATAAAGGACAGACCATCAAATACGCCAATTACATTTACACCTCCCGATGTCAATACAGGGTCGAGTGACACATCATTTCCATCCACCTCACCAATAAAATCAATGGATAGCGGAGTGGAGGTGAATTCAAATGCTGAAAACTGGCCCGTGCTTCCGATAATATCAAAACACACCTCATAGATGACTGTATTGTCAGGAGCCGTCACAGCTTGACCACTCGGGTCATTGTAAGAAAGAGTAAGACGGCCGTTGCCGGTTTGTCCGGTTCCGAAATTACCCATAGTCATATTGGGCAGATTAAAATTTTGGATACGGTTGAATTCCAGAATATCAGAATTCCATTCATTGGTATATTGCATGCTGATCACATCTGTAAATCCACGCACACTTACTTCCACACACACTTCATCCCCGTTCTCACCACTCACCTGATTGGCAATAACTTCAAGTTGAGTGAATTCAGGACAATCTTCACCCGGCACATCAACCTCTCCGCTATTGAAGGTGGTTTCATTGGTGACGTCAACATCGAGCAGATTTGCATCGAGTTGAACCACTTCATGCGGCAGACTTGACCAGGGAGGATTGAATACAACCTCTGTAAAGCTGCATTCGGCACCCACCACCTCAAAAAGTATGCTGAATAATACGTCACCATCCGGAAGCGTCAAACCCTCGGGTTCCGTCCAGGCCAGGCCAGCAAATCGACCCTCATTGGACACTCCAACTTCAGACGGTGTTGCCACCACCGAACTCATCACGCCGGCAACATCATTAAAATTGGTGTACTCAACAAATTCAAGTACGTTAGAATCCCAACCAAATGAAAACTGCGAGAAGACCAACATCTCGAAATCCTCGACGGTAAGATCCACTTCAACCATATCGCCGGGTTGTGCAGAATGATTAGAAAAATTAAAGATGGGTTGTGCAACAACCGGCGAGGTGGAAAAAACCATCCACAATAGCGCCAAAACAACTGTTATCCTCATGGTTAAAATTTTATTATGCCACGCAAATTTGTTGCAAAGATAGCAAATTATACATCTGCAATATCTGCGAAAATTTTTTTTGTATATCACACATCTTAATTTAGCCTGCAATAACAATTCCATTATTACCAGGCTAAATAAAATATAGCTTTTTGTCAGGAATATTAATGAGGCATCGTGGACAGCCTCTCAACAACCGAAACCCTTTTAATGACTTACTCTACTCCGCCTCAGCGATGAATACTCTTATGACACTTTATCGCGTCCTGTAGGCCTCTGCTACTACAAACAAATTATAACGGCAAGCAAACAACTACACAAAAACGCCTTTTGGTTACATTATTTCTAATGTCGAATAATTTTAACAGTTTGGGAATAACCACTGGACAAATCCCTGAGGTGTAGGTAGTACAAACCATGTGCCGGAAGTTGCTCTCCTGTCAATTCGAATGTCGATTCCGGTCCTGATGGGTCTTTTTTCCACGTCCCACTCAGCAAAAGTCTTCCAGCTGCATCGGTAAGTGTGTATTCCAAATCAGTCCTCGAGTCCACTCCTTCTATCCTCACACTTTGATGGATCACCGAAGGATTGGGGTGTACCCTTATGGATTCCATTTCGGTCATGGTATTTTCCCCGACATCAATAGAAGCTTCCAGTTCAAGTCCGGCAGTTCGGAAAGAATGAAACCCAATTTCCCCCACTGCGGGATTTTCCGCGAGTTTGGGCGTCAGGGTCTTACTATCCAAATCATCATTCACCATTTCAACAATTAAAAATGGCTCTCCGGACATGAAGTCCATTCCATTGGTTTGCACCGCACTGATTGTCAGGATTGTCCCACCTTGATCTGAATCAAATAAGGTGTAATCAAAATCACCCGCAGCCATCCATTCCAGACCCCTTACTTTAGAGGGTGCCACATCCAATTCAAGGCTGAATTGCAGTGATTTTGCAGAAAGGCTTTTTGTGAAAAATAATTGAAGGCCTGATTCAACCAAAGAATAATGCAGGCTTATAAACTCCTCTGTCCTGGGGTTGCCAGTATGACCGCCCGGATCAGCGCTCCGATTTACATCTCCGATTTTTACAGCATCAAAGTCAACCACCATGATGGAATCCTTATAAAATGGGCTTCTGAAACCCTCAGAAGGTATTGGGTCTCCAGGTTTGAGACTTCTAATGTCATGCACAGCAGGGAAAATTCTCCAGGAGGTGTTATTGTCAAAAGCCGATTGCCTTCCGAGGATGACATTCCGTCCTTCAGCCACATCCGCCACATCAATTTCGCCATCCCGGTTGATATCCGCTGCGATCAACTGGTCGAATTTGGTAAATGGTCTTATGCCGGTTATGTGGTTTTGCATCAACAACAAATCAAAGGAAGTGAAGCCATTTAGGGGATCGTGGTCCTTTGTTGCTGTCAAAATTCCCTGTCCTTCCTCCGGAATTAAGTACCACAGCAATTCATATTGTCCATCACGGGCTGTAATGGAATTTTCCAAATATGGTAAATCCGGGGAATTATACTCGATCTCGACTCCTTTAACCGGTCTCATGTCCGGGTCCCAAACCAAACCGGATTTAAATCCAATGAGAGAATCGAGGCACGCTCCGTGATTGTCAGTTATAAATACATAGGTGTTGCAAAAATCAGCATTGCCATTTTGATCGATCACCCATATTTCCACCTCAGTTGAATCGAGTTCACTGCAATCAAATGTTCGAGTGGTATCAGCGGGGTCGTTGCTGTAGGCCAAAATAAGCTCTTCATCCGGCGTACAATTGTCAAAACTGCCCGCGTCAAAGTGGTTGGCATTGAGGGTTACTTCACCTGAAATCGGCATGACCACAGTGGAAATTCCATGGTGACAAACAGGCACCGGTTGCTGACAATCTTCTACAGTTATTTCCTGATGGCAATGGGATTTGTTTCCGCATAGGTCTTCAGCGCTCCATCTCACTCTGTGAGTTCCAAAGGGGAATTCTCCACTGATCTCATTGCCGGACCCCATGATATTGTACTGACCGGTATTGTCAATATCAATCATGTAAGTCCACTTCAATAGTGAATCAGGAGTGCAGTCATCGATTGCAGTTTGAAGAATTTCAATATTGCCACTACAGCCGTCAGGGTTTTCTCCACAGATGGTTTTTGGCTGGCAATTCTGAATGACCGGGGCCTGATTCGTTTTCACCTTGATTACCTGGAGTTCCGACCACAGGCCGACCGGTGGTTCCACATTTGGAATGTGCTGACACCAATCCATCACAGACCAGGTGCGCAGGACTTTAAAACACTCTCCATCTACCTGAGTGAAAATTTTATCAGTATAAGAAAACAGTATGTCACTGCAGTGATCGCCATCAATTTCAGGCATTCCGGTTACATCTGGATCTATAAGTCCGTTTGGACAATCCTCTATCATCACATCATCCGGCCAGGTGATATATTCGTCATCAAATGGCTCCAGCTCAGTAATTTCAATGATTTGGGTGCAGTGGGCAGATCTGTCATCGGGATCAGTAGCAGTAAAAGTTCGCTCAATAATGCCCTTCCCACATTTTAAATCTTTCTCAAAATCCTCAGTTACCACCACTCCGCAATTATCGGTTGCCAAACCATCAAATCCTGCTCTAAAATCAGGCTCGTAAAGAGGGTCCTGAATAATTATTTGTTCCCTTTCAGCCTGACTTAAAGCCACTTTACCAAAAACAGAGAGATCATCGAAGTCAAACTCAAAATCACAGGTAACGGTAATATCCGAGGGGCAGATGATATTGGGTGGCAACTTATCCTCTACGTAGAGTTGCGCCCAGCAGGTATTTGTATTCCCTGCTGCGTCCGTGGCGCGAAGTATAATTTCGAGGGGGCTCTCTGCAATATCAGAGCAACAGACTTCCACAAAGTTTCTGAACTCCGTGTCATCTACAACTCCATCCGGGCAATTTCCGGCGTATTTGCGCGCAATCTCCACAGAGGCGAGTTCACAATTGTCATAACTCCCATCGTCAAATGCGGCCACATACACCCTTCCAAGCCCGTTGGAACCAAGAGAAATTCTGGTGTCGAGATCACAAACTGCAACCGGCGCCACGTCATCTACTACGGTAATTTGGCCCGAGCAACTCCACCCACCGGAGATCACTGTATAATTGAGAGTCTGGTCCAAAAACTGCCCGGGTATCACATCGCCCAGAGAACTGCCTGATGGGGATTGGACGTTTACAAAATAATTGCATGTGCCGTATTGAAAATTACTTAAAACCTGATGTGCCTGAACTTCAGTATCACAATTTATTCCTGCAGAAATTTCGACATTGGGCAGACAGGAAACAGGACAATTGGCTACAGTTTCGCCTACAGAAAAGCACCAAAGGAGTGCAGAAAGAACCATGATTTTCAAAAAGCGGAGATATATCTTTTTCATGCGCATCTTATTTATCCACCAATGCAGCCCGGGCCACATATAGGGAAATTATGAATAATAATTTTACAAATATATTCAAAATAATTGACATTGGAAATTACTAACACCCTATATCTAAAGAATCACTATGAAAAGTGTGAAAAAATGATTTATAGAAAGCTGAGGTTCTACAGGTGATGGCACCTGGCTTTAGAAAAGGAAGTAATGTATAAGTGGGGAAGGCTAAGAAAGGAAATCACTGCTTGAGCAAACCATTTTGTTGGGCGATTTTTATCAGCCCATCATTGGTCTCTACTTTTAGCTTTCTCATGATGTTTTTACGGTGAACGGAAACGGTTTGGTCGCTGATAAATAAATCCCTGGCAATTTCTCTGTTGTTTTTATCGCAGGCAATTTCATTGATAATCTCCCGCTCGCGTTTGGTCAGGTAATGTTTGAGAAGAAAGTTGTCCTCTGTAACCCAGTACTCCTCCTCATTTGCCTTTTTTATGCCGTTCTTGGTAGGGGAAATATTGACACCTTCTCCCATATAGGCCACACCTTTTAGTACATCCTTTATGGCCTTTACAAGTTCATCTTTCCCCGATTTTTTGAGCATATACCCATCGGCTCCGTTTTTAAAGGCCTCTTTCACGAATTTATTGCTGTCGTAGCTGGTAAGAATCAAAATGCGCATCAGAGGCTGAACCTCTTTGAGTTCATAAATCAGGTCTATCCCATCAATGACGGGCAACTTGAGTTCCATAACAAGTAGATCATAAAAATTCTCTTTGGCAAGTGTCAACAGATCCTCTCCGCTATTAACCGTTTTGCACACATTCAAATCGTATCCAAAATCACTTTCAGCCAGTAGGTTGCAAAGACCATCAATGGTCAATTGCTGTTCGTCAGCCAGTATTAGATCCACTTTTTTCCTTTCCATAACCTTCATTAATTACATCTACCAAAGGGCCAAATTACTAAAACTTTGAAATACTGTCCAACTTTTTCTAATCAATTTTGCACTTTTTGTTGAACTTCAAAGCTTTATAAAAGTTTAGAAGAGTACCAAATTGTCCGTTATGGACAAAAACAACAGGAAGTCCCGGTTTAAAAAGGTTTAGCTCTAGAAAATTGGCCCAGTGGAATCAACAATATTCATGCCACCTTAATTTTTGGTGTTACTCTCCCTTTTGAAATATGCCTTGTACTATCTGCATCACAGATTCTTAATAACTGGTTAGGCCAAAAAAGTGTTAACAAAGCACTAATGGAATATTTAAAAAAGTTAAATCACCACCTTATGAGGGTCGTGATTGTCAATTAATTACTATTTTCACCCAATTTTTCAAACATTCGTAACATGCTTAAGTATATTATTTCGATAATGCCTTTGTTTTTTGGTATTTGTTTCACTAATGCCCTTCCAGGCCAGTCTCAATTTTGGGAAGAGTTAGATGAGCTTGCTCCACTGAGCAGGAGTGCTGTGCCACTGGAAAAAGATATTAAGCCGGATAAATACCGGGTGTTTCAGCTGCAATATAAGGATTACAAAGACCATATTACATCTGCACCGCTTGAAAACACAAGGCGGGCTCACAGAAATCCTCTTAAGGTTGAAATCCCGGGGCCGGATGGTGAGTTTACGGTCTTCAATCTTACCAGGTCACCTATAATGCAAGCCGGTCTAGCTGAAAAATATCCCCATTTTCACACCTTCAGAGGGGTGAGTAGTGACGGTCGCAAAAGTGGTCGGTTTGATATTACAAGCCACGGTTTTCACGGTATTGTATTTACCGATGAAGGATCTTATTACATTAATCCCTACAATTTGTCCACAACGGACTTTTACATTGTTTTCGAGGTGGAAAACAATTTCTCTCCAGAAAATTCCTATCAAATTGAATGTGGAGTGCACGATCATGATCACGATATAAATGAGTACATGAATAATTTGCACAGTCGCGGTGAGGCAACATGGAGATCGAACGATGAGACATTCCCTCTTCTCACCTACAGACTTGCAGTAGCTGCTACCGGCGAATATACCATTAGGTTGGGTGGAACGGTCGATGATGGAATGTCTGGAATCGTAACAGCTGTCAACAGGATTAACAGCATTTTTGAAAGGGATCTGGGAATAAGGTTTTTGTTGGTGGATAATAATGACACCCTGGTCTTTACAACTCCCGGCTCTGATGGTTTCTACACCAATGGAAACACCGGTCAAATGATTAACCAAAATCCTCCTGTAATCAACGCCAGAATTGGGATTGACAACTACGACATAGGACATGTGTTTGGTACAAGCGGTTCTCTGGCCGGACTTGCTGGATTGGGAAATGTATGTTCACCCGGAAAAGCCAGGGGAGTATCTACTCACGTAAATCCCTTTAATGACCCTTTTATTGTAGCCATAGTCTGCCATGAAATCGGCCATCAATTTGCTGCCAGACATACAATGTACAGTTGTCACAACGTTAATCCAGGTACCGCTTATGAACCCGGAAGTGGATCTACTATAATGTCTTACACAGGGATTTGTTCTCCGCAAAACAATCTGCAAAACCAAACCGATCCATATTTTCACGCCAATTCTATCGATGTTATGATGGACTTCAGTCGCAATGGGTCAGGAAGTGCATGTGCAGTCGAAGTACCCACAGACAATATTCCTCCCGCAATTGAACTGCCCTATGAAGATGGTTTTCACATACCAATCCAAACCCCATTTAAACTGGAGGGGATAGCCACCGATGAGAACGACGATCAATTGACTATCTCCTGGGAGCAATACGATATTGGCCCCTCTCTTGATCCGCCAATAAATCTGGGTGAAACTATTGGGAACTCCCCACTTTTCAGGGTGTGGCCTCCGACAGAGGATCCCGCGAGGTATTTTCCACGCTTATCTGACTTAATCAACAACAGGCAACGACCTTATGAGTTACTTCCCGACACTACCCGATTACTGACGTTCAGAATGGTGGTGCGAGATAACCACCCGGATGCAGGAGCCACCACCTGGGAGGAAGTTCGCTTTTCCTCAACGGCACAAGCCGGCCCATTCCAGGTGATTTTTCCCAACCAAAGAGATACGCTTGAAGCTGGTCAATATTTTGAGGTTTTATGGGATGTAGCCAACACAGACCAGTCACCGGTGAATTCAAAGAGTGTTGATATTCTACTGTCCGATGACAGGGGATTCACCTATCCATATATCCTGGCCGAGGGGGCGCCCAATACGGGAAGTGCCTTTGTAACTATTCCCAACGTTACTGGAAATAACTTCAGGGTAAAAGTGCGCGCAGCTGATAACATCTTTTTCGATATTTCTGATAGAAACTTCATTGTATCGGAAGCATCCAAACCGGGTATTATTATCAATTACAACCCCTACAGGGAGCTGCTTTGCCTACCGGAAAAACTCTCAGTAGATTTTCAAACAGAAAGTCTATTCGGATTTACGGATACCCTTTTCTTTGAGTTGGCTGAGGATTTGCCTGATGGAGCCATTCCAATCAACATTCCAGAGTATGTAATTCCCGGTGAGCCTTTCAATCTTGAAATAGACTTTAGTGAAGCCGCAATTTCGGGAGATCATCAAGTCGATTTTGTAGTTTTTAACGACAGCATAGCTGAAATGGAGAGGTCAATATTCTTTGAAACCATAACCAATGATTTCGCAGATCTCGCTCCCACGTTTCCTGAAAATGGTCAAATGAATCTTGACCGCACAATCACCTTCAGGTGGGATCAAGGTAGCGATGCGGAGGGCTATGAAATTCAGGTGGCCACGCGACCGGATTTTTCCGAGGATGTAATTGTTTACGAAGAGGTGACCAATCGCATCGACAGCCTGGATGCGCTCATACAATTTGAAACCGGAGAGATTTACTACTGGAGGATCAGACCTTTCAATATTTGTGGAATCGGGGAGTTTAGCGATGTTTCTGCCTTTCAGGTGAGAACCAGAGAGTGTGATAATTTTACCTCTACAGATGTACCCGTCAGCGTTCCTGCAAATGCTTCTGGAACATCTATGTTAAATGTTGAACTCGGTGGAGAGGTGGAGGAGATTGTCGTTCCCAATGTCAGGGGCATTCAGCCATTTGTCGGTGATATTCAGCTATCACTGCTTTCTCCTTCCGGAACGGAAGTAGTTTTGGTAAGAGGAAAATGTGGTACTTTGGGCAATTATGACCTGGGTTTTGACGACGATTCAGCCTTTGAAATTACCCCTCCCTGCTCATTGACTTCAGGAAATCTTTATGTCCCTGAGGAACCCCTTGCTACTTTTAGAGGAGAACAGATTGAGGGTTCCTGGGGCATGCGTGTGAGCAGGGTTAGGACCGGTTCCGCAGGTCAATTACAAGCCTGGGAAATGTCGGTTTGCTTTAATGTTACCCTTTCTGAGATAACTGCCCTGCGAAACGATACTCTGAGATTGAGACCCGAAAGCACCAATGAAGTAAGCAGGGATGTTTTGAGAGCGCGTAGTACTACATCCGGCACAAACGGAATCCAATTTGTACTGGTCGATCTCCCTGAGCTGGGTATATTGACACGTGAAGGTCAGGAACTGGAAGTAGGAGACACCTTCACCCAAAATGATATTGACAACGAAAGAGTGAGTTACACCACTGAAATTGACACCTTTGATTTTGACCACTTCAAGTTTTTGGTTCGAGATGAGCGCAATGGGTGGAGAGGTATTGAGCGTTTTGAGATCAAGATATCGGATGGTCCGGCCACTTTTACAGAAGAAATTCACACCAGTGAGTTGAAAATGACAGTCTTCCCCAACCCGGGTGATGGTCTTTTCAATTACGAACTCGAAGGCATGGAGGGACAGCTCGTTGATTTAACGGTTATCTCAGCAGATGGCCAAACAGTACTAAAAAAATCCGTTCTCCTCGAGTCAAGAAATGTAATGGATCTCAGGTCCCTGTCATCAGGAATATACTTCATCAATGTAAGTAATGATTCCGGTAGTGCAAATACAAGGGTGATTATTGAATAACAATGTAACTTATGTTTCAAAAAAACACTATCACAGTTTTAAGTCTCCTTTTTTTGTCAACCATTTTCAGTACGGGACTTGTAGCCGGACAACCGGCCAATCCCTGGAGTTTTGTAACTGAGAAGGAGCAGGATGTTGAGCGGATAGCTACTATGCGCTCAGGAGACTTTTTCCCGGCGACACAATACAGCGTGTTCACTTTGGACAGCAGCAAAATGGCGAAACTTGTCAGTGAAGTTCCCTTCGAAAATCTTAGAAATTTTGAAAGCGACATAATAATTCCCATTCCCTTACCAACAGGTGAATACGAGTATTTCAGAATAGCCGAGTCACCGGTTTTTGCTCCCGAACTTGCAGCAAAATTTCCAAATATCAAATCCTACAAAGCCATTTCGGAGGGGAGTTCGGGAAGAACCGGTAGAATTAGTGTCTCGCCAATTGGAATTGCAGGTATGTTCAATACCACAAATGGAGACCTTTTTATCGAGCGGTATGAATTTGGAGAAAAAGGGGATTACGCGGTTTTTTACGACAGGGACATGGCTTTCAACCGGGAAATGCAAGATGAAATGAGATGTGGGTTTGACGGGTTTTCCGATGCAAACCGTAGATCGGAAATCCTGGAAGAGGTGGAAAGCATAGGGCGAAGTATGGGTGGCAATGAACTTGAGCTGCGAGTTTACCGAATGGCCCTGGCTACCACCAGTGCATATGCTGACCTAAAAGGAGGTACACTGGAATCGGTAATGGCGTCCCTTAATGAAGCAATGAATTTATTGAATCAAATTACGGAAAATGAGGTTGCCATAAGATTTGAACTGGTTCCCAACAATCACAATATCATATGGCTCGATCCGGCTGATGAACCCTATGAAAATGTAGATGAGGGGAGGGGACTTCTTGGACAAAATACTTCAGCCATAGCGAGTCACGGAGGCATCCCTTTGAATCAATTTGATGTGGGTCATGTATTTACAGGGCGTTGTAACGATGTGGGCGGGGTGGTAAACGGAAGGGCATGCACGCCGGGTAAAGCCCGGGGAGTAACCTGTCATTCCAACAACAATATGTCCAGCATTGTGACCAGAATATTTGCCCATGAGGTGGGGCATCAATTCAATGTAGCTCATAGTTGGAACCATTGCCCCGGATTGGACAATCAACGTTCATCAAGTTCTGCTTACGAACCCGGATCAGGCTCTACCATTATGTCCTATGCCGGTTCATGTGGCAGTCAGAATGTCCAGACAAATACCCACGCCTATTTTCACGCAGGATCACTTAACGAGTGGATTGCTTTTTCGCGTCTCAACCCGGACAATGCCAACTGCGGGGAAGTGATTTTTACCGGCAATACCGAACCGGAGATTTTTCTCCCCTACGAAAACGACTTTCACATACCTATCAGTACCCCTTTTAAACTGACAGCAGAAGCCACGGATGCAGACGATGATCCACTCACTTTCGCCTGGGAACAAATGGATCTCGGCCCAAATTTACCGATGCAGGAGGCTGCGGGGACAATACCTCTCTTCCGCACATTTCCCCCCTCAGTGAGCCCTACAAGGTATTTTCCCAACCTTCAGGCCGCAGCGTCAGGCTCTAACGATATTACCCAGCAACTACCCACCTATTCAAGAGTGCTCAACTTCAGATGTACCGTCAGAGATAACAATCCTGCAGGAGGAGCCATTGTGTGGGACCAATTGCGCTTTTTTGCAACTGCAGCCGCAGGTCCTTTTGAGGTTACTTTTCCCGGCAGCGGCCAAAGCTACAGAGCAGGTGAACTGGTTGAGATTACCTGGGACGTGGCAAATACAGATCAAAGCCCTGTCAATGCGGAATACGTGGACATTCTGTTCTCCTTCAACAGGGGATTGTCTTTTCCAATCGTTTTGATGGAGAGAACCCCGAATACCGGCAGCGCCATGGTGCAGTTGCCAAATACCGGTGGCCCGTGGAACCGCATTAAAGTCAGAGCCTCAGATAATATATTTTTCAATGTGTCACAGCAAAACTTCGGTCTTGATCCGGCAGAGCAGCCAGGTTTTATTTTTCGACACAATCCAGGTCAAGACCTGCAATGTCTTCCGGATGTTTTGAACATAAAATATCGAACAGAGCCTCTGCTAAACTTTAATGATTCCATTGTGATAGAAATTGTCGATGGATTGCCGGACGGCGCAGTAGCTCTATTCCCGGATTACATAGAAGCCGATGAAGAAGGAGAATTGTCCATTGACTTGTCTGGTGTAAATATAAACGCTGATCACGAGTTAACATTCAGGCTGAAATCAGGACAGGATACCCTTTACAGAACCGTCTATTTTACAACAGTATCCAACGATTTTAGCGCTGTGGAATTAAGCTGGCCGGAAAACGGGGCGGATGGTGTTGACCAAATCATACCCTTTGCCTGGAATCCGAGCGATAACGCAGAATCCTATCACCTGGAGGTGGCTTTAAACCCGGCTTTTGAAGAAAATCAAATGGTTTTCAGTGAAACTGTGACGGGAATTGCGGAAATCCAACCAGAATTTCAGTTCCCGGCCAATACGCTTCTCTACTGGAGAGTGACTCCCATAAACCAATGTGGTGTTGGAGAACCTCTTACAGCTGGGGTCTTTCAGACCAGGACAGTCTCCTGCGAAACATTTGAGGCCAGTGGACACCCGATTGTAAATTCCGGTGTAAACGGCAGTGTCAACACTTCAGAAATACTTATTGAAAACCAGGGTCAGGTGGATGAGATCAATATTCCCAATCTTTCAGGACTGCAATCCTGGGTTGGAGATATTGGTTTTACCCTCATTTCACCATCCGGTACAGAGGTGCCACTTTTCACGAGAAGATGTGGCAATCTCAGTCATTACAATTTGGGGTTTGATGATAATTCTCCAATCGAATTGGGATGCCCGCTTATCTCCGGCCAGAGGTACCAACCTCAAGAACCACTGGCTAATTTCGCCGGTGAACCCCTTGAGGGAATTTGGACCATGGAATTGAGACGATACAATTCGGGCTCTTCAGGAAGGTGGGACGGCTGGAGTATGGAAGTTTGCGCCAACCTTTCACTACCCGGATTGCAATTAACCCAAATCGACACCCTTTTCGCACCGCCATTGGAACGGACGAGAATAACCTCAAGTCTCTTGAGAGTAGAAAATGGCAGTACCACCAATGAAAACATTAAGTTTACAGTCATTGAGCCACCCGCATTGGGATCCCTAATTTTTGACAATACGGACCAAAGCGCTGGTTTTGTTTTCACCCAGCAAGACATCTTAGATGGCAGGGTTCGTTACCGGGCTGATATTGATGGAGAGGGAGACGACCACTTCACCTTTTCAGTAATTGACGATGAGAGTGCATGGACCGGACCCGATACTTTCTTCATTGCCATTCGCGAAGACGCTGTTTCCAACACAACTGAAATTAGTAGTACATCGGGGTTTAAGGTATTCCCCAACCCCACCGGAGGACATGTCACACTTCAAAAGTCAAGCGATACAAACCAATCTGTGCAGATTCGCCTGTATAATTCCACAGGCCAGTTGGTACACAACAGCGTGCAACTGCTAAATGGGGGGGTGACCCAGCTCGAACTTTCAAATCTGTCACCGGGACTTTATGTTGTACAAATGAGTACCGAAGCCAATACCTTCAGTGAACGGTTGATCATAAAATAAAATTCCGACTTACTTTAGCTCGTAACCATAAATTCTGAATAAGAGGTACTGAATGGCGGCTCTAAGTACTAGAAAGGCCATCAAACTGATCCACAGCCAATTGTTGGACGTGGTATCACCGAGGGTATAGAAAAAGATAAAAAAGCCGGCAAATGCTACTGCCATGGCATTGCGCATGGTTTTGGATGCTGTGAGGCCAATATAAATACCATCCCAAACGTAGGACCAAAATCCCACCAGTGGCAGAACGGCCACAAATAAGAGATATGGACGTGCCGCCTCCAATACTTCCTCCACATCAGTAAATATTCTTAGGAAAAGAGGGCCGTAAATCCAGTAAACCAAAGCACAGACAAGAGCCAGGCCACCTGACCAAAGAAAGGAGAGCGATATGGTTTTATCGAGATCCTCTTTACTGTCTTTTCCCTTGTATTTGCCAACAAGACTTTCAGTCGCATAGGCAAAACCATCGATGCCGTAAGACATCCAATTTACAAAGTGCATCAAAATGACATTGACCGCCAGAACCATGGCACCCATTTCCGCACTCTGCGCATAGAAAAAGGCAAATACCAGCGTCAGGGCCAGCGTTCGAAGAAAAATATCGGAATTGACCCGCGCAAAGTGCAGCCAGTTTCTGAATTGCTTTAACAGCGAACCTTTGAAATGAGCAAACATGTAGCGGTATTTGAAGAACAAAAGCCCCAGGCCCGCAACAACACCAATGTACTGAGCCAGTAGCGTGCCCAGCGCCACTCCATCCGCTCCCCTGCCATCAACCATTACAAAATAATAACTCAGTCCAATATTGACGGTATTGATAAAAATGGTCAGGTAGAGGGGGTACAGAGAATTTTGCATGCCGAAAAACCAACCCATGATTACAAACAGGGCCAGAGTGGCGGGCACATCCCAAATTCTGATGAAAAAGTATTCTCTGACCAGTGGCAGCAGTTCTCCCTCCACATTCATCAGCACAAAAGCCGTTTCACCAATCAGCGACTGAAACACCAAAAACAGAAAGGCAAAAAACAGGGCGACCATCAATCCCCTGGATAGCTGCATAATTTGGCCCGTTTGATCCGCTTTCCCAAAAAACTGTGCAGTAAAGCCAGTAGTGGCCATTCGGAGGAATCCAAAATTCCAGTACAAAAAGTTGAATATCATAGATGCTATTCCCACGGCACCAATATGCACATCTGAAAGACGTCCCATCAGTGCGGTGTCCACGGTGCCCAGCAGTGGCAAACTGATGTTGCTGATAATGTTGGGAATCGCCAGAGCCAGCATTTCCCGGTTAATCTTCAAAGTCCTACCGGCAATCAAGCTTCCGGCCATTTCAATACATAATTATCCTGAAATAAACCGCAAACATAAGGATACTACACCACACAAGCGAGTGAAAACAAATATTCGGAGCTCACCTGACGTTAGTTTTCGGTAAATTATTTTAAACAGTTACCTTTGGGCTTTAATTAAGAATAGGCCTTACGCCAAATTCGCTCTGTTTTCTATGGCAAAAAAAAGGACGGGAAAGGACTTGACAACCGGGGATAAACTCAAGGCCCTGGCACTTTTTCTGGTGAGTAAAACACTTTGGAAAAACCTGTTGCTAATGGCAATAGCAGGCCTGGTCATTGTCTTTCTGACCCACCAATCTCTAAAGTGGTACACCCGGCACGGCCAGCAAATTCCACTCCCCGACTACACAGGTGAATCTATAAACTCTGCCATGGAGGATGCAGACAACCGCTCCTTTCGTATGGTCGTATCAGACTCCATCTATATCGTAGGGCGAAGGGGTGGTATTATTCTGGACCAAATTCCACAACCACACGAACTGGTTAAAAAAGACCGTAAAATTTACGTTACCATCACTAAAAGTCAGCCGGACATGGTCACGCTGGATGAATTGCCTCCGATGTACGGTCGCAGTTTTGAGAGAACTGCCCGGGTGTTGCAGGCTGCCCACAATATTGATGCACGGATTATGGGAAGAACCTATGACCCCGGACCCGAAGGTCACATCATGTTAATGATTTTTGAGGGGGATACCATAATTGACCGGGGCGATGTATTGAGATCCGTGGAAATACCAGTGGGTGCAACCGTGGATTTCATCGTTTCAGAGCAGCGCGGAGGAATGGTAGAAATACCGGATGTAGTCTGTCGCAGTTATGACGAGGCGGAGTTTATTATAAGTTCTTACAGATTGAGAGTCGGCTCAACCAGGCTGCAGGGCGAAGTGGAGGATTTGCAGAGGGCCTTTGTGGTAGAACAGGATCCACCTTATGAGCCGGATGAAAAAATAAGGATGGGAAGGTCAATCAATCTCATTCTCTCCAGAGAACAACCGGACTTTTGCGACCCGGAACCAGAGGAATTTTAACGGATAAAATAGCCCTGATGTGATTCCGTTTTTTAACAGTGAGTTCAATCTGAAAATCCATTTGTGCATGAAAATTAGCGAAAAATTAAAGATCGAGAAGATGGTAAAATTTTTCCTGATGACGAAGATTTTGGAATTTGCAGTCATTTGTAATAAAAAGAGGTTTTCGGAATGGACTTATCAATATGTTCAAAAAATCAATTGACTCCAAATGGTGAAATTTCGTCAAAGTAAAATGAAATGGACGGGGATTGGCTTACTGACGCTCACTGCTCCCTTTTTTGTATTCATATTCTGCTTTACCACTAGTATCCAGGCTCAGTCGGGCTTTGAACTGACACCCCTTACCTACAATGAAGTACTGCAGGAAAAAGCAAGTAAAAAGACCCAACTCCCGGGGCAATTCGTAGATCATTTCAGATCAGGCGAAGAGCCCGAGATAATCCATATAAATGTCTCATCGAACGGGACGACACAATTTTGCCCTGAAAATCCCTTTCTCGGTGAATTGCTAGACAGCATAGCAGATCTAAGTTGCAGTAGCCCTCAAAATACAACCATCGAAATTGCGGACAATTGTTTAATATTTGAGGCAGGACCTTCAGGTCCGACAGTCCAATCCGATACTTTTTGTATAATGCTAACCGGATCGGAGGGATCGGAAGCCGAGTTATTACTTTTGGTCAATGTCCGCCCCATCAGATCACTTCCCTTCGTGGATGACTTTAGCTATTCCGGCCCCTTTCCACATCCGGATTACTGGATTGACCGCTTCGTGTTTGTCAACAATACGCTGGGTATCAACCCTGTGTCTGTGGGAATGGCGACTTTTGATGGAATCGATGACAGGGGCAGGCCCTACGGCGGAGATTTCGGGCGGGCCGACCATCTCACATCGGCATTTATTGATATGACCAGTGCCATTCCCGGCCAGTGCTTTCTCACCTTTTACATACAGGCTGGAGGCTACTCTTACGTTCCGGACAATGCCGAATTATTAATACTGGAGTTTAAAACCGAGGATGGAGACTGGGAAGAGATCACCAGCTACAGTTCAGCTGACCATCCCGACAATGAGCGGTTTTACTTCAAGAGCATCCAATTGGAGGAGCGTTTCTTCTACGAAGACTTTAAATTCAGGTTTGTGAATCTGGCCGACGGCACCGGGATGAACTCAAACTGGCACCTTAACTACGTAAAGTTGGCCAACGAATTTCAGGCAGACCTTATATTTGAGAATGACATTGCATTCACCAGGCCGCCAGGTTCTGCCCTGGAAAGATACACAGCAATGCCCTTCCGGCAGTTTGTAGGTCACGAACGCGAGGAGCTGGCTACAGAAATACAGATTGGACTCCACAATCACTTCAATGGGACGCGCCAGGCAGACCCGAGTAATTTGAGAATTATAGAAGCTACCACAGGACAGCAACTGCTGTCTGAAACTCTACTGGAGGTTCCCCCGGTAGTGGATGAAAACCAGCGTGACCTCGATCCGGGATTTCACTTTTTTACCAACAATATTCAAAATGAAGAGCCCTACAAAAACAATGTCGAGGCCATGGCCGGCTCACTCATGGATAAAATGATCATTCGCACGGAATATTCCTTCCAGCAAAATGAGGAACAGATACCCGAATTGATTCGCAACAACCAGGTATCAGGGGAAACTGTAATATCTGACTACTATGCATACGACGACGGATCAGCAGAAAGGGCTTTCAACGTCTTTTTCGGGACCGGCAGCAGTGCACCCGCGCTCGGTGTCCAATACCAAACCAATACGGGAGACACACTCAGGGGAATTGCAGTAAATCTTCCTAGAATTTCACCCGGTGACAGAAACAAGAGATTCAGACTTATGGTGTGGGGTGCCTCACTGGATGACGAACCGCTCTTTGAATCTGAAAATCTGGGACCGCGTTTTGTGGATGTCTTTCACGACAGCATTCAGGGCTTTTCGACCTACGCACTGCGATCCCCGGTAACCGGAAATGACACAGCCATTTACATCCCTGCAGGGGATTTTCACGTCGGTTGGAAACAGATATCCCGGGGAGCTTCAGGAGTGTATGTGGGTTTTGACAGCAACAACCCCGACAATGCGGATCACGTATTCTTTAGCGACGGTGCTATTTGGAGGAGAATAGGTGATATAAATCCCGGAGTGAGGGGTGCTGTAATGATAAGACCTATATTCTCTGATGAGCCGGTGGTTCAGACCAATGTATTTGAGCCGGACCGAGCTCCCAAAACTCTCCGACTCTATCCCAATCCGGCCTATGACGAGATCCATTTTGGGTATTCAGATCCTTTGGGCGAAATAGATGAATTGGTCGTTTATTCAATGGACGGAAAAATGTATCCGGTCTCCTACCACGACAACAGAGTGGACATTACACATCTTCCTCCCGGGTCCTACATATTGGCAATACGGTACAAAAACTCCAATGAGTTGCGATATGGACAATTCATCAAACAAGATGTTCAGTAGGATGTTAATCCAGAAATTTCCACTGCATAAAAATAACAACTTCTCATGGATATAATCAGTCCGAAAGAACTTCACAGACGATTAAAAGATGGTGAAGATATAGTGCTAATCGATGTCAGAGAACCCTGGGAAAATGAGGAGTTCAATATAGGGGGCGAACTAATTCCCCTGGGGGAATTGATGGGGAAAATGGTTGATCTTGAGAAACACAAACATCAGACCATCGTGATTTATTGCAAATCAGGCTCCCGAAGCCAAATGGGCCAAAATCTGTTGTTCAACTACGGTTTTGATGATGTTCTCAATCTGGAAGGTGGAATAGAAGCCTGGTTGACAGACGTCGATGGTGTCTGATCCCGCTTTTATTTAACCTCGCGATAGATCAGTCATCCCTGAGACCTGGCATACAATGCAGATTGATTTATTTCAAAAATGCGGACACCTGGTAATCTTATGAATCCCGGGTTTCTACCATATCAACACCTGATATCATTACAGTTTATCGAGGTACTGTTCCCATTCCTCTTTGGAGTAAAGAGGCTCGAATTCTGTCTCCTCCAGGGACCAGGCTTTTTCCCTGATGGATCGCACCCTTTCATTTGGATTGGGGTGGGATGAAAACCAATAAGCACCAGCAGGCAATTCTTCATCGTTACCGGCAATCCGATTTAAAAGCTCCGCGAGGCCATTGGGATCAATCCCTGCCTTGGAGAGATAGATTACGGCCTGCTCGTCCGCTTCGTTCTCCAATTGTCTCCCATAGGATGAGCTTGCGAGAATATTAGCTACCCGGCGAGCGGCTTCCCCTCCTGCAGATCCGCCGGCAATACCAACTGCTATCGAAATCCCAACTTCTCTAATCAACTTCCTCCGGATGTGGTCCATCTTTACATGAGCGATTTCATGAGCAATAACCCCGGCCAGCTCCTCGGCATTTTCACATACCGCGATCAGTTCGGTAAACAAAACCACATTGCCACCCGGAAGTGCAAAGGCATTTACCATTCCTTTGTCGAGAAGGTGGACTTTAAGGCCTTCGCAATCCAATTCATTTGCCTCGCATATTTTCTCTGTGATTTTGACAATGGGTGCCAATTTAGCGGAATCCGTCACGGATCTATTTTCGGCATTAAATACTTTAAGGAGAGCCTCACCCAACTTTTCCTCCTGCAGATCAATCAATTCATCAGCGCCATCGGTTGCACTTTGGAAATTGATCTGGCCAATGATCAAAACCGCCGCAACAATGCCGCCAAATAACAACAGAAATTTTAAAAATATTTTACTCATAGTCCATTTCACTCATAACTGCATCCGTCAAATCACCGAACAACCACCATTTGGGGTGCAAGCCTTTTTGAATCTGAACAGCCGAAACAATAGTACCGATTAATTCTGAAAGATTAAAGCCGAGCAAAACTGCCACATATGCGAAGAAGTAATTGCTAGCCTCCCAATCGCCAAGTAAAATCAACAATAGCCAGGTTACCCCAATCGCATTGATAAGGAAGAGGAACAGTTGGGTAAACATAACCTGGATGCAATGCCAGCGGACAAAGGTGGTGGATTTGGTGTTGCCGAGGTAATATATTCCCGAGGCTATCAGATTGACGATAGGTAGCGGCATTCCAACAATAATCACCACCAGAGACATCAGGTAACTATTGGAAGCGCGCTCCCTTTCATCCAGGTTCGGTTTGTAGTAAAACTCCTTAATTGCTATCATAATCCCTTATTTATATTCCATATCCAATTGGCGGTGATCAACACAAAAAATAAGATCAAGACCCACTTGTGGCTAAAAACTTTTTGAAACCGGTCCCATGCATGCCTTAAGTGACGCGTTCCGGAAATTATATCCCAAAGAAATAAAAAAGGTACAATCAAAAGACCAAGAGCCAGTAAAATACCCAGTGGATTGATTCGGAGTGCATCACTTATATTCCCCAGTAAGAGATTTTTTACCGTGCGGGTAGACCCACAGGAGGGACAGGGAAGAGAAGACACGTTTTTGACCACACACACTGTATATTCAGTACCCTTTAATTCAGACCGGCTATCTGCATACCATGATAGTCCCAGCCAGAGGTATCCTGCGGCAATGGCTGTCAAAATCAACAGGTAAAATTTCCTATCGGGCTTACTCATAAACCACTATTTACGCTCTT
>SL_3KL_010_SEDDRAFT_10000628_pt1 | contig 29672 bp, 24 predicted proteins | sample SodLakKL_010_SED_2_FD_10381 | JGI IMG/M metagenome (IMG submission 10381)
GCAGACCCCATGTGGTGTCCCATCAATGCATCGTTATTGGTAAACGGTGGTTGCGCTGAATGTCTGTACCAGGATGAATTATAAGGTCGTCCGCCGTCATACGGATCGTAGAACACATAATAACTTTTATAATTTTGTGCATACTCGATTATAAATTCTGCATTATCCGATGTGAGTACCAACCCCGTAATGATACCGGTATCGAGCAGTTCAAAACCGAACGGACCCACCCATAGATCCTTATCCAGTACCGCATCGGCGGTCTGCCATTTTGCATAGAGATCCTCGCCGCCGTATATCAGCGCTTCGCGAAATTGTTATTGAAGACGATGTTATGTTTGCATCGAATATTTGGATTTGTGACGGACTGCACGGTTATGAAAATGTTAATTTGCCGTATAAATACCAGCCAATGTTTCGAATAGCCCCGATTAAAATTGGAAGAGGATGCTGGATCGGTCAGAACGTTGTTATAATGCCGGGAGTAACGATCGGAGAACTCAGTATAATTGGTGCAAACAGCGTTGTTACGAATAACATTCCTGATAGATCCATTGCTGTAGGTTCACCTGCACGTATAGTAAAACGCTGGAATGAAGAAACGCAAAGTTGGCAAAAGATTTAAAAAGATATACTCAATGTAATCCAAATGCGAAATCTGAAACTATTTACATTACACAGCTTAAATAAAGGAAGTTTATAATGTTAGTAAGTATCGGTACGCCGACATTTAACAGAGCAGATGGGTACTTGAAGTATGCGCTGGAAAGTGCAATACATCAGACATATAAAGATATAGAAATTATTATTTCCGATAATTGTTCTACGGATAATACCGAGGAATTAGTGCGAAGTTACAATGATGAGCGTATCAAATATATTAAACAACCAAAGCCGTTACATCCGATCGATAATTTTAATTATTGTTTGGAAATAGCTCAGGGTGATTATTTCTTAATGCTGCATGACGATGACATCATAGATACCGATTTTATAGAAACCTGTGTCAAAGCGGCGAATGGAAGGCGAGACTACGGGTTGATTCGTACCGGTATGCGACGTATAGATCATAACGGAGATGTAATTGACCACCGGACAAACCTCGCAGCAGGATTAGACACAAAAGATTTTTTTAAAGCGTGGATTGAGGAGTGGAAAACTCCAATGCACCTTTGTTGTACGCTCTTTAATACAAAAGGGTTACGAGAAGTCGGAGGATTTCAATCTGAACAGCACTTGTTTGCCGATGTAGTTCCCGAAGTTAAACTGGCTGCAAAATATGAACGACTGGACATTGAAGAGGTGAAAGCAAGTTTCCGGAAGCATACAAGTAATCTTGCTGGAAGAGGGCGTATTCAGGCATGGTGCGATGATTCTCACTATCTCATGAATATAATGATCGATTTAGTTGGTGATAACGATGAATCGTTCCGTCGCTCGTGCATGCATTTTTTTACAAAACATTGTTATAGATATGCAGCTAAAATAGATTCGACCACTGAGAGGCTTGCTGCATATTTTATAATTTATAAATCATTTGATTATGCAGGAGTATTTTTATTCAATAATTTATTTATAAAACGAGGTAAATCATTTTATAAGAGAATTAAAAGGAAATTTAAATTAAGATAATTATATATATGTATTACACGATAAATGCTAGTATTAAACTCTTTTAGCGGGCTTGTTCAATGAAAAAGACTCTTTTCCAAAGTACTGATTTTAAACGTATCATCGAATCGTATGAAAACTATGAAATCATTCGGGATATTCACCATGGAGTGAATGCAGAGATATGTTATTATAAATATAAAGAGTCGAGTATAGGGGATACTATGACACTGAATCTGGAATCCGACATACAGATTTCAAAAATTTTTACCGATAAAGCTATAGGTACCGTGGTACATGGAATCAAAGGTGAGACACCTATCACCATCTGGTTTCCTGTAGAGCCAAATTATTATATTTATGATGAATTTGGACGTATCCGCCGTTGCGATGAAATGAAGAAAAAATTTACCTGGAATATCAACTCCCAAATTCTTGTCTCGGCAGCAGAGATATTGAATGAAGAGGGTGAAATTCTCATCCCGTGTATAAAATTTACTGATCAACATAGTATATATTTCAGTGAATTATCAAGTCTTTCGGAAAACGAACGCAAATTATATAGGCGTTCAGAATGGTTCTTTGCATCATCAATTGGTTCGATATGGGAGTATCTACTACATGGTAGTTTATACGATCCGCGTTCTAATAAAATTAACGGTAACAGATTTAAGTGTCAACAATGTGCGTATACCTGGTGGAAATATCTCGAAAAATTACTTTCCATTACAGGGAAAAATATTTATGCTCTTATGAGAGACGAGGTTGCATACAGCATATTATTAGATCTTGATGATGACGGTGGATGGCGTCATGGTTTTTGGTCCGATGATATGGAAACTCATGCCCGGTTTCACCTCGACGGACTAGAACTCTTCATTTCACAATACGAACTTACTTTAGATACTCTATGGTTTGAAGCAGCCCAACGCGGTATGTCATTCATCTTCGAAAATCTTACCGATCACCTTGATGAAGATTTACTATGGTTTTTACATGATACTATGGAAGATAATAAACATCATTATTTCAGATCCACCGTATTTGGCAAAGACTCCGGTAATTCGTTATGTATCAACACTCATACACATGCATTGCGGGTTTTATATCGTTTGCATAAACACAGTCTAAATGACCATATCTATATTAGTGCATATAAAAAGGGAATGCAAGCACTAAAGAAAGTGCTCGAGTATCAGCCCGCCAGTGTGATGTATCGTCCTATTATAAAATGGGCACTCAATGGTCGGGTAATGGTACATAAAAACCGTATGAGACGCAAACTTAATTCATTAATTAAAAAATGGGCTTTACAGCCGTTATACTGGAAATTACAGGAAAAATATCCGCGATTGGTTCAGCCAAATGGATTCATCGAGAGGGATCTATCGTTAACGTATGTTTCCGACAATTATCACGTTACGAATATTAAAGAACTTTTAAAATTATATGAACTGGAAAAATCGGAATGGTTGAAAGAGTATATTGTGAACGGAGTTCGTTTTATAAATCATTACCTGTCGAGGAAAGGGATCAGGAATGCTGTTCGGAGTAACCCGTATTATATCGAGGTAATAGATATTTTAGTTATGTATTCTCGTCTTATTGAGGAAATACCGCAAACATATATCGAAACAGTAAGAAATGCTATTTATGAAGCGAGTGGGGGGTATTCAATAGAAGGACAAACTACCAAGCCGGAAACAGCAGAGGTCTCTTAAATTAGAAGAATAATGAAAATATAAGCAAAACTTAATAATATGAAGGTTGCCATCGTTGTAAAGGGATTCCCCGTAGTTACAGAAACATTTATTCTGAATCAGATTACCGGGTTAATCGATAGAAATATTCATGTTGATATATATGCATTCCACAGGAGTCAATACTCAAGTAATTATCACGAGATAATAAAGAGATATAACTTAATAGATAGAACAATATACTTAAATGAAATTCCTCACAAAAAACTTACCCGACTTGGTATATTAATTAAATTATTATTTACATGTAGAAGTATAAAATCATTGAAAAATATAATTCGTTCGTGCAATGTCTTTCGGTATGGACGAATGGCTCTGTCATTATATTTATCTACAATGATATATAAATTACAGGATTCACCTGAATATGATATTATACATTGTCAGTTCGGTACGGTTGCACCTCAAATTTTACTTTTAAAAGAAATCGGAGCGATAGGTGGAAAGATCGTTACATCATTTAGGGGCTACGATGCGACTCTTTATCTGAAGAACAATCCCGGTGGTTATGGTAACTTATTTGAAAAAGGTGATCTCTTCCTTCCTGTCAGTAAGTCATTAAAGCAAATCCTTATAAATATGACAGAGAATAAAGATAAAATAAAGGTGTTATACTCAGGAATAGATACGAAGAAATTTAATTATACGAAGAGGAAGTTCTCTGATAATGGCATTGTATACTGTACGACTATCGCACGTTTGACTGAAAAAAAAGGTATTTTCTATGGTATAAAAGCAGTTCAAAAAGTATTGAGGTATGGCTATAATGTTCAATATACTATTGTAGGTGAAGGCGCGTTTCAACCTTTGATTGAAAAATATATAGATGCAAATAATCTTAATCAATATGTTCGGCTAACTGGTTGGAAAACACACGAAGAAATTAAAGTGCTGTTAACGAATTCTCATTTTTTAATAGCCCCTAGCATCACATCGAATGATGGAGATAGGGAGGGGATACCGAACGTTCTCAAGGAAGCTATGGCAACGGGGGTGCCAGTTGTTACAACAAATCATAGCGGTATTCCAGAATTAGTGGAAAATGGCGTTTCAGGATTTGTCGTTCCCGAAAAGGATGTCGATGCTCTTGCTGATCGCATTATTTACCTAATAAACCATCCGGAAGATTGTGAGCGTGTTAGCTGTGAAGGAAGGAAAAAAATTGTCAGTGATTTCGATATTGATAAGTTAAATGATCAATTAATAAAATACTACATGCTCCTTGTAAATTAGCTGTATAAGGATGCTATTTAGAGGGGCAATAAAAAAATGAAAGTATCAATTGTAATTCCCTGCTATAATGTTGAAGACTATATTGAAGAATGCATCTTATCCGTACTATCCCAAAAGTATTCGGACATAGAAATTTTCTGTGTTGATGACGGGTCAAAAGATGATACAGTTTTGAAGATAAAAAATTTACAGAAAAATTATGGTGATAAAATTCGGCTCATTGAACAAACAAACCGTGGTGCATCGGCTGCACGTAATACGGGACTGAAGTATGCAAACGGCGAATTTATTCAATTTCTCGATGCAGATGATCTTTTATTACCCGGAAAAATTGAAAATCAAATAAATCTTATTGAAAACTGTGACCAGAAGCCTGCATTAGTAGTGGGTGATTATATAAGAAAATACCATACTGGATTCGAAACAGAGGTGCGTGCAGACAGAAGATCCTATTGGTATGGTATACTAGGAATTCGACTTGGTATAACGAGTTCAAACCTCTGGGAGAAAAATGTGCTGGATCGGGTAAAAGGGTGGGATGAAACGTTGATAAGTAGCCAGGAATATGATTTAATATTTCGGATATTAAAAACCGAACCGTATGTTGTTTATGATAATTCATTAACGACAATCGTACGTCGAAGGGAAACGAATTCGATACACAGAACAAATATGAAAGAAAATAGAATAATTGCCATTGGTTTAAGACAGAATATCTTTGACTATTTGGTAAGAGAAGAGAAATTGAACCCGGATTTAGAGGAATATTATTATGAATCAACTTTCAAAGTTATTCAAACCCTCTTTAAATTCGATAAAGAAGAAGCTCTTAAATGGTACAAAAGAGAATTACCGAAAAATTTTATACCGCGGGATACATCGTTAAATAAAAAATGGTATATAACCCTTTATAAAATTATGGGTTTTAAAAATGCACAAATTGTATGGTGTCACTACATAAATATGAAAAGCATTTTAAGAAATATTCTAAAAAATAGTAAATAAATATCTCTACAGACAGCGGACACAACAAAAGTACATATAATAATTTATGAAAGTGTTAATTGTCGTTAGCAAAGAAATAGGTAATAAACATGGCGGGTCAGGCGGTGATCCTGCTCAGGTACTCGGATTTATCCATGGCTTTAAAAAGTTAGGTCACGAGGTAATATATGCTTCTAAGAATCCTCAAAATTGCATAAAAAATGGTGAATGTGAATATGAGGATATACAGTATTTACAACTGTATATACCCAAATTGAGTGGATTAGCAAACCAATTGCATATTATACGCAGCGTGGAGGGCTTAATAACAAAACACAACCCTTCTCTTATATATTTTTACTGGCCGGAAAATGTTTTTATAACGAAGTTAAAAAAATATAATATACCCATAGTTATGGTGTGCAACACACCGAAAAGTATGCACACGACTAAATTGAGTGCATCGTATTTTGACAAATTAAATCTTAAAACTTCAACGTTAGTGACTGCCGTATCACGTGAAATAACAGATTTTTTGGTAATTAAATTCGGGGAAAAACTCGGGAAAAAAGTAGTGACAAATCCAAATGGTGTTGATTCGGGGAAATTTATAACACAGTCCAACAGTGTCCGTGAAAAATTTGGGATTGAAGAAGCGACTCCAATAATAGGTTTCTCGGGTTATTTTGCAAAGTGGCATCGTCTTGATATACTTATCAATGCCGTACAGGATTTGGAAGAAGATGTGAAATTATTAGTGATGGGAACAGGTCCGGAAAAAATTAAAAATGAATTGGAAATGTTAGCCAGTAAAAAGAACCGTGAAAGATTTATATTTACCGGATATGTACCTTTTCAAGAAATTCCAAAATATTATTCTGCATGTGATATTCTGGCTGTACCTCAGGATAAAGATGATTCACACCGCTCACCGATGAAACTGTTTGAATATATGTCTATGGCAAAAGCTGTGGCAGCTGCAAATGTCGGTCAGCTTGCGGAGGTAATAAACGACGGGATTAATGGTATGCTTTTTGAACCGGAAGTCGAAGACTTAAAAAAAGTACTCAAACAATTATTACAAAACGACAATTTAAGAGATGAACTGGGACAACAAGCTAGAAACGATGTGATACAGCATTATTCCTGGGAAGCAAACGTTAGCCGTATCATCAATGCATTATATGGATTTAACAAAAAGCTAACCGCACAGTGATTACAATGAAAGAAATTAGATACATAGACAGATTACGTAATGTGTTGGCAAGCATAAATATGCCGATTCTGTCTTTATTTCTGTATGTTAATCAACAACTGGAAAAAATAATGCGCTATTGTATCAAAAGATCCTTGTCTAAGAATAATTATTCACAGGAAAGTGAACAACGTGCATATAAAAAACTTTCAAACTACATCGGTGCAGAAAGAATGAGTGAACCGATGGTTCGAAATATGAAACGGTTGAACATCCCTCTTCCCGCGTCATTTGCAGTTGCATTGAGTATTCGAAGCGTTCATAGATCATATGATATCACACTACCGGAATGGAAGTTGGCTCACAAACCAACGGGTAAGAAATTTATCGATACTTTAGGTATCAAGTCACCGAAAGTATATCAAGAATACGTTACGATGGAGCAAATCGAATTTACCGAAAATGTGGTTATTAAACCCGAAAGAGGTACCGGTCATTCATTCGGGGTGTATATATACAAAAATGATGGTGAGATATACGATCTCAAAGAAATGAAAAAATATACATCGGGGGTACAATTTCAGGAAGTTGTTCGCAGCCATTTGCGGAGCGGTAAACTCAAGAAAAATTCCTGGATTGTGGAAGAGTATGTCGATAATGATAATGGTTATGTGCCGGCTGATTTAAAGTTCTACACTTTCTATGGAGTCGTGGGGCTCATACTTGAAGTTCAGCAACAACCGGAAAAACGATATTGCTTCTGGAATACAAATGGGGAAATGGTTGAGACCGGTAAATATTATACTGATAAGCAGTTTACCGGTAACGGAGTTTCTACATCGGAGATTGAAAAAGCGGCGATGATAAGCAGGGAAATACCTGCTCCCTTTATACGGATCGATTTCTTGAGGGGAAAAGATGATATATATTTTTGTGAGTTTGCTCCCAGTCCCGGTAATTATCATAAGTTTAACAAAACTTATGACCGGTATCTCGGTCAGTTGTATGTTGAAGCGGAAGCACGATTATTGAACGACCTCCTTAATGGGAAAAATTTTAACGTAAAAATGTAAGAGATTTAATGAAATTTATCCCCGGTCATTTTAAAAAAAAATTACGGAGATATAAAAGAAAAGCAAAAAAAGTATATTCTCCAAAGCTAGACCTTGCAGGTTTTCGTCGAATATTGACGGATACGCTTCAAATATCGAAAGGCGATACGGTCCTTGTCCATACGAGTTTCGGTAATTTGTATCCCGGCTTTTCTCCCTTGCAGGGAATAGAATGTCTGGTTGATATAATTGGTGATGAAGGTAATATCCTCATGCCGAATTATCCGCCGGGGAAATCATATCAATGGATCAAAGAGAAAAATATTTTTGATGTGCGGAATAATCCGGTCGGAACGGGTATTTTAGCCCGGACATTCGGAAACTATAAGGGTGTGAAAAAAAGTATTCATCCGATTAAATCACTGGCAGTGTGGGGTAAAGATAGGGATTATTTGATATCCGAACATCATTTATCGGTTACTCCGTATGACCAAAAAAGTCCCTATTATAAAATGATGGAACTTAAAAACCCGAAGTCTATTGGACTCGGCACATTGAGCAACTCGTTTATTCACTGTTGCGAAGACAATATTGATGAGCACCCGAAAACTATGTATAATAATGAGTTATTTGAAATAGAATGCATTAATGAAAACGGGGAACCGATCACGGTCAATACACATGCGCATGACCCGGCAGTCGTCGAGGCAAGCATATCGTCTTCGAAATTTCTTAAAAAATATAATTGTCCTTATTTAAACGAGCATTACATTTCGAATACGTATTATTTTGATTGCTCGGTAAAGGACATCTATAAATTTGTCCGGGATATAGCCATCCGGGGGATATTCAGGATTACGACCCATGAAAATTAAATTGATGTTTCATGATGACTGGGAACTCTGGGGAGACGGGAGCGGTGACATACATGAACTCATGTTTGATCCGGCGAAGCGTATTCTTGATATATGTGATAAATACGGAGCAAAATATACCTTTTTTGCAGAATTCGGACAACAATTACATATGCTGAAATCTCCTCTGAAAAAGCACAGGAAAAACGCTGCTGCATGGGAGAGATTTTTAATTGACGCTGTGCAAAGAGGACATGACGTTCAGTTGCATTTTCACCCTCAGTGGATCGGGGCAAAGTATAAAAACGGTAAATGGGAACTTGATTTTACAAAATGGTCTATAGCATCGCTGGAGAAAGAGGAAATATATACCTGGCTCAAGAAAGGTGTAGATTATTTGACCGGGCTTTTGAAACCGTATTGCGGAGATTATTCAGTGTGTTCATTCAGGGCAGGCGGGTGGAGAGCGCAACCCTCACGTAACCTGATAACGGCATTACAGGAATTACAAGTAATTGCAGACGTAACAGTTATTAAAGGATTAAAGATAGAAAATGATGGTTTCGGTAATGTCGATTTCAGCTATGCACACTCAAATATTTTACCCTGGAAAGCCGATATTGACGATGTTGCAAAAGAGGATACAAACGGAAGTTCAGTAATTTGTATGCCGGTTTATTCCGAGATACGGTTTTTACCGACAATCTTAATTGAATTTCTGAACAACCCGCTATCGATAGTATATGACAGGAAGCGAAAATATCAAAAAAGTATAAATAAGGAGCGTAAGCCGGAATATTTTAAGAGAAAAAACACGAACAAACAGAGTGCCACAAATTCGATATTCGGCAAATTGTATAATAAAAGATATTTCTGGTGTAATTTCGGTTATATTCATTATTCTACTATTATTAGTTCTCTTAACAATGCAATCAGATACGGTAAAAAAAATGCTATAAAGGAGTTACCGTTTATTTTGATGACACACTCAAAAGGTTTCAATTCATATGAAAATTTTGATAATTTATTAAGGAAATTAAGTACAAAAAAATCGGTAGAATTCAATACGACCCGTAATGTTGTCCGGGATGTACATTCAAGGATGATAAAACAACCTCCGGATGTAAATCCGGTAATGTAAATATGAATTTTTGAATTGAATTGATCAGCAAAATTAACAACAGAATCAATCTAATTAAAAAACGAAGAATTCGTAAACAGAAGATTAATGCATTGCTGAGCAGGTCATATGACGGAAATTATGATATACTTAATATATGGCCGGTAAGCTATCTAAAATTGAAAAAAGAAGACGTTGTTACTGTGTATGACAGCTATACCATATTCGGAACCACAATTTCGCTTGAAACCATAAACTGGCATAAGGATTACGTGAGCGGTTTTGAATATCCACAGGATCGTTTTGATAAAATCAACATCTCCAGATGGTTCAACAAAGGTATCGATATTAAATTTCCCTGGGAAGTATCGAGGTTTTATTTTGCCATACCGCTGGCGCAAAATTATTTAATATCGGGGGATGAAAAGTATTACCAGCGGTTGAAAGATTTAATAACGGATTGGATAGATAAAAATCCGTTTCTTTATGGTGTTAACTGGCACTGTACAATGGAAGTTGCCATCCGGGCAGCGAACTGGGTGGTAGCCGGAGCGCTTGTCAGGGACAGGTTACTACAGGATACCGGTTTTTACAAAAAATTTGCTCAATCGCTTATACAGCATGCATATTATATACATGCATTCCCGGAAATTAAAAGTAACGGTACAGGCAATAATCATTTAATCGCCGATTATGCCGGATTGTTGTTTCTTGCCGCAGCATTAAGAGAGCATCGGGAGGCTGAAAAATGGCAGAAAACGAGCGTCGACGGGCTGATTCGCTGTATGGAGACACAGGTTCACGATGACGGTACCAGTTTCGAGGGATCGATCCCGTATCACCGTCTTGTGCTCGAGATGTTCGGATATACGGCGGTTCTATGCAGAGTGCATAATATTGAGCTTCCGTCAAGCTATTATGAGAGATTGTTTAAAATGTTTGAGTTTACCGCTGCATATATGGACCACAACGGCAATGCATCGCAGATTGGGGACAATGACAGCGGTAGGTTTATTAAGTTCTACGATTATGATGAGCATGATCATTCATATTTGCTTGATATAGGTGAAACTTTGTTCAATTATGTTTTTAAATCTCAATTATCTAAAAGAAACCCGGGTTCTAAAAATTGGTTACCATATATAGAGAAAATAAATATAATATTCAATAGGGCTTCACAAAACTAATTTTTTACTGATGTTCTCATAGAAAATTTGGTACAAATGACTTAACGAATCTTATTTTATCCTTTTGACCAGTTTTATATGCTGTCAAAGCAACAAGCAAAACAGCAATATGTGCTATGGTCGCGTGATTACGATTGGCATGATACCCTCGCACCGTTGGGTTTTGCATATCGATAGACAATAGACGCGAAAATATCCGTTCCACCGAGGTTCGCGTCTCATATAGTTCTTTTAATTTTTCAGTACCATAGTCGATTTCTTCTCGAATGCTGGGTTCAAGGCGAATGAGCGCATTGCATCCTTTGCCTTTAAAAAATTTTGGGAGATACACTGGACAAACTATATACTCATGGCGAATTTTATTATCATAAACAATCGGACACGTATACTGGCAATACAAAATGCCGCTCTTAGGTCTCATTTTCCCTTTGCGATGCATGGTAAGTCCGGCTTCACAGATAATTTTGTCGCCTTTAATTTGATATCCTTTCGGTTGTTCATTTCTCGGATTCCGGGGAATAATAGCCTGAGCTTTTAGTTCTTTGACAATAGATTTGAGAAACTCTACGCCGTCGTAATTTGCGTCTCCGATTACGGCTTCAATATTGAATCTGAAATATTGTTGGGTTTCTCGAACGAGCGCTTTGGCGATTCTGATTTCAGGGATATTGGCACGCTTGGTGACTTCCCAAACCGGCAGCTCGGTAGCCGTATCGAGGATGACGTGATTTCGGTAGCCCCAGAAGTAACGCACCTCCTTTTTGTAGGGGTTAGGATAGTGAATCATCACGCCTAATCGGGCATCGGGATCACCAGCCGATCTCCTTTTTTTATCGAATCGGTTCGCCATAGAGGTTTTTAAATTGTTCTCCTTTAAGTCGACCACGATCGCACAGGAGTCAATGGCAATGTAATTTCCCAAGATGATGCCGGAGTCGACTAAAACTCGCCCCAGTTGGTGATGTACCGTCTGGAGTTCTTGATTGTGTGTATCGTGGAGACAGCTAGAAAATCTCTCCACAGATGGTGCTGACACCACGGGGTTAAATCCCAGAGCACTTGAGACACTGGGGTTATTGTTGAGCTCAAATGTCAAATCAGATAACCCTGTAAGGCGTCTCGGGGCTTTGTAGATGAGAGCTTTGAGCATGCTGTTACGACTGAAAGGTCGACGTCCAGTGCTGGCAATGCCCTCAGGAATTTTTGGCAAATTTTCAAAGAGCGTCTCATATTTGACTGTAGGCGGTAACTCCGCTGGATCAAATAGTATCTTCGAAGAACTCATGATGCATCTTCTCAGTTTTGTGAAAGGCCACTGGAATTTGAACCGAGAGGATAGCAAAAATTTAAGAGTTAGGAAACATTAAGTAAAAAATAAACAACTATTTCAGTGTTTCAAAATAAAAGCGTTTCACAAAACTCAAGCTTTCTAACTGTCCGTTTCTGGACATAAAAATGGGCTATATCTTATGACTTTGACTCCATATGTCATGAATTTGTCCTTAAAAAACAACAACTTAGCTGAGTTAGGAAATGCCCTTTTTTGAACTTTTGTAAGTCATTATATGACAATAACTTACGAGTTTTGTGAAACCCTGTAATATTCAAAGTAAATTAGACATATGAACGTACCAGTGAAAACACGTAGTACTTCCCAATCAATAGTTTTTCCGGATGGAGGATATTATTTTTTGAAAAATAATAATTTTTCGGTTGCAGTTATTGGAATGGGAAAACAAAAGATAAAAAAAGGGCATATTCACTTTGATGTGGGAAGTATTACACTTTCATATAAAGGTATAAGTTTAATTATTGATGCAGGCACATATTGTTATACTCGTGATATAAATAAAAGAAATGAATACCGCAATATAAACATGCATAATCTTATTGTTAACATGGATGATTGTCCCAATTTTATGTCAAATAATATATTCGGAATAGAATTACCTAATAAAATAAATATTAACTCCTTTAATAATAATTTTATATCTTATTCACATAATTATTTTGCCTATACGTGCAAACGACAAATTAAAATTAATAAATCAAGAATTTCAATAAATGACTCCTACCCAACGCATATGAATATTCTTTTCCACTTAAATCCTAATGTAAATTTGTATGAAAAAAATACAAACAGATGCATCATGGAAATGCAGAGTGAGAGGATAATATTGTTGAGTGATGGTTATATTAAATATGCAAAATATCATTATTCACCTGGTTATAATAGAAGAATATTATCAGATAAAATTGTAATCAATGGTGAGAAACAAATTAATACAGATATTGTTGCCAGCTAAATTGTATTCATTTATTTAATGCATAAGATATTATTTATTGTTCCGGCATATTTCAACAATTCTCCACGGTCGATAAGATTTAGACAACTTATCTCATATTTGAAGCATGAATATGAGGTGCATGTTATTACTATGACAAACAATATCAATAAAAATATTAGGGAAATGGACGGAGTTTACATACATGAACTTCCATATACAACAATGAGCAAATTATTCAAGCTAAACAATGTTCGAGGTAGAACAAAATCTAAAGGTGGAATAATAAAGAATAAAGGAGCATCACCAGAAATCATTAAAAATATATTTAGGTTTATGTTTTACAGTGTATTATTTCCAGATAGTATGATTGTTGAATATTTCAATATAAAAAGATATTTAAAACATATTTTAAAAGTCTACAATTATCGATGGATTGTTGCTTCTATTATGCCTCACACAAATTATCTATATGGCAAGGTAATAAAGAAAAGTAATCCTGAAATAATGTGGATATGTGACATTGGTGATCCACTTTATAAAAATGCAATAAAAAAAATATATAGACATCAAACATTAGCTAAATGGTTTGAAAGTAAGTATGTTAAATACATGGATAAATTAGTAGTAACAAATACTACGACAAAGCAATACTATGTGAATACATATAGATCTATTAAATCACATCAGGTTGATGTAGTACCCCAGGGCGGAAATGATAGGTATAAAAAACTTAAATATAAAATCCACTTTGATAATGACATAAAAATGATCTATGCAGGAGGATTTTATCCAAAATTAAGAGAGCCAGGTAAATTATATCAAGCATTGGAAAAAATATCAGAATTTAATATAAATCTTGATTTGTTCGGTGAAATTTCTGAAATATATATACCTCAAAATTATAAGCTAAAAAATAAAGTCTCACATAAAGGTTCAATTCCTCATGAAGAACTCTTAAAAAAGTATCAAGATTATGATATTATTGTTTATATTGATAATGCATACGGTATGCAGACCTCTGGTAAAATATATGAGATATTATCGACAGGTGTACCTATATTATTTATATATAATAATAGAAACTCAGAAATGTTAAAAATAACAAAGGATTCTCCTTTAGTGACAATTACTGAAAATGATTCTGATAATATTATAAAAGCTATTTATAGTATAATAGATAATTATAATAAATATAACTATATTTCCCATAATACTAAAGAATATTCATGGGAAGAAAGAGCAGAACGATATAAAAATATATTAAAATAATGTTATACAAGGGTATCAAAATATGAAAATAGCCATACATGAAAGAAATGGTAGTTATTCAGATAGATGGATTGAGTATTGTAAAGAAAACAAAATTAATTATAAGATTGTAAATTGTCTTCATACAGACATAATTCGAAAAGTAAGAGATTGTGATATACTTTTGTGGCATTGGTCACATTTAGAAAATGCTTCCAAATTAGTAGCAGAAAAAATTATAAAATCTATTGAGACAATGGGAATATTAGTATACCCAAATTCTGATACTTGTTGGTATTATGATGATAAAGTTGCACAGAAATATTTGTTGGAAGCAATAGATGCCCCTCATCCTAAGAGTTATGTATTGTATGACCATGATGACGCTCTGAAGTTTATTGATAACATACAATATCCCATAGTATTTAAATTGAAATCTGGTGCAGGAGCAGGGAGTGTTCAGTTAATAGAAAATAAAAAAAAGGCGAATAAAATTGTCAAAAGAGCATTTTCTAGTGGTTTTAATTCTGTACCAGGATATTTTTCTGATATAGCTACAAAGTATGAAAAAACAAAAAAAAACAAAAATATATATATTAAGATGAAAAGATTACCTGAAGTTAGAAAAAACCTAATTTATACAAAAAAAATGCACGGGAAACAAATAGGGTATGTTTTATTACAGGAATATCAACCAGACAATATTTATGACACGCGAATAAATATAATTGGAGGAAGAGCCTTCGGTAGTATTCGTTTTACGCGCAAAGGAGATTTTCGCGCTTCTGGTAGTGGTTCACATACCGCTGATCCAGATAAAATCGATCTTAAAATGATTAAAATAGCATTTGATGTATCAAAAATATTAAAATCTCAAAGCCTAGCATATGATTTTGTTTATGATATAAATAAAAAACCAAAAATAGTTGAGATTAGTTATGCCTTCCCAACATATTCAGTACGGCAATGTCCGGGATATTGGGATAAAGATTTAAAATGGTATAGTGGAAGTGTATGGCCAGAAGACTGTATAATTGAAGATATAATTAATAGAAAAAAACTGAATGAGTAAATGAAAAAGATATCTCAATATTTTCTACTATTATTTGTTTTTTCGCTTCCGTGGCAAGGGATGGTTTTTATAACTGGTGTTGGATCAATAAGCAGACTACTTGGGTTCGCATTAATAGGTGTTGTGATATTATATCTTTTACTTAAAAGAAATGCAAAGGAACCATCAGTACTATTAATTGTAATGTTACTGTTTGTTCTGTGGGCGGCTATATCTTATATCTGGACTATAAATGAAGCTGCTACTGTACGGAGAATTATACAAAATATACAATTATTAGCAATGGTATGGTTAATATGGGAATTATGTAATACGCAAAAAGATTATCAGATGTTAATGCAGTATTACATTTTAGGGTTATTTATATCTATGTTCGATATGATTCTAACTTTCTTTGGTGGCGCTGCTGATTCATACAGGATAGCAGCAGGTGCATTCAACCCAAATAGAATTGCTGTCTTTGTTGCCTTTGGGATTCCTATTGCGTGGTATCTTTTAATTAAGCAAAAAGATAAAATATTATTCGTTGTAAATATGATATTTTTACCTCTTGCATTATTTACTATTTTATTAACAGCCTCAAGAACTGGTATTATTATTGGTGCGGTTGGCTTATTAATAGTACCACTAACTTATTTTTATCCAAAACCCCAAGTCAGAGTGGTAATCACAACTTTCTTCATACTTTTAATTCCAATTTCAATAATGTATTATTCTGAAATAGCAGAACGCATTGAAAGAAACATAGAACGCGTATCAAGGACACCAGAAATGATTCAAGAAGGAAATTTAAGTCATAGGCAAGTAATATGGAAGGCAGGTTTAGAATCTTTTTATAAAAAACCAATAACAGGAGTAGGATCAAATGCGTTTCGATATTCAGTTGTTGAAAGTTTAGGAGCTGCTTGGGCTGCTCATAGCACATATATTGCCATATTGGTGGAAACAGGTATACCCGGGATGTTATTGTTTTTATTTATTTTTATTATTGCGTTGGCTCATATGTTACGCTTATCATATGTAGATAAAGTATTTTACTTAACCCTATTATTGACAATAATTATCGCAAATATTCCAGGCAATTTGGAGAATGAAAAAACTGTATGGTTTTTATTTTCATTATTCCAAGCATATAGTTATATGGTATTTCGTAATGGTAAAATTGTCATAAATGATCGGACGTAAAAGAAAATTATTGAGAATATTATTTATTATCGACCATTTTGGCTCCGGTGGAGCTCAACGTCAGATGGTAACTCTTGCAAATAACCTAACAAAGCGTGGACATCAAATAACCTTTTTTACTTACCATCCAACTATCAATCATTTTACTTCAATAATAGATGATAATATCAGAATTATAAATTATCACAAAAAAAATAGATACTCAGTATCTATTATATTTGCATTATATAAATACTTACAAAACAATAATTATGACGCCATTCTTTCATTTTTAAGCACTCCTAATATATATTCTGAATTGATGTCACTGGCACGAGTAAAAATTCCTGTGATAGCCTCTGTGCGTGATTCATACTCATATAATGGTATTCCTTTGTCACGAAAAATAAAGGAACAATTTCACAGATTTGCAGATTACATAACAGTGAATACCCATTATCAGAGGATATTGATGGAAAAAAGATATGCATGGATAAGAAATAAAATTATTACTATATATAATGGTGTAGATCCTGTTTTTTTCAACATTCCAATATCAAAAAATAATAAAAAAAACATGAATACACCGGATATATTAGGTGTTGGAACTGTTCGAAAATTAAAAAATATTCCCGGAATTATAGAGGGTTTAAAGATATATCGCAATAATTATGGTGAGTGCCCGTTAATCCGATGGGCTGGAAAAATACCTTTCGAAGGCGAAGGATATCAGGAATATATTAAGTCTGATACATTGTTAAGGAAGTATAGCTTAACATCACAATGGGAATGGCTTGGTGAAAGGGAAGATATACCGGAATTGCTTAATAATCACAACGGATTGATAATAGGGTCTTTTCATGAAGGATTACCTAATGCACTATGTGAAGCTTTCGCTTCAGGAGTTCCTGTTCTTGCTAGTCGCGTGTGTGAAAATCCAAGATTGATAAAGGAAGGAGAAAATGGATTTCTATTTAATCCGTCTGATCCTAATACTATCGCTAAATCAATAAGATTATTCGTTCAAATGCCATATGAAAAACGACTTATTATGAGTAAGAATGCGAGAATATTTGCAGAACGAGAATTCAGTATAAATAAGTTTACTCATTCATATGAGTCGTTATTCGAAAAGTTTATATCATAAGTAAGTATAAGATATTGTATTATTTTTAGATATTTAGGTTCCATATAGTATGTTAGTTAAGAGAAAATATAAATGTGCTGATGTTGCAGTATGGGGTAAACCACCCCCGCCATATGGTGGAATTAGTGTTCATATATCTCGATTAATACCAGTATTACAAAAATCAAATGTTTCATTTCAATTATATAATCTAACACTTCCGCAAACGAATCACAAATTCGTAAAGGATTATTCAAATAAAATACTACTATGGTTTTTAAAATTGTATATAGGCCGTTCCGAGAAAGTTCATTATTTATTTACGGTTAAAACTTCGGTACGATTTTTTGCGGTCTTATTTGGCCTAATTAGAAAGAGAAAAATAATATTAAGTATTCACGGTGCAAGTCTGCATAAAAGTGTATTGAGTGGTTCAGTAATAAATCGTCTGATGGCAAAAATCAGTGTGCGTTATGCTGATGTAGTTATTGGAGTAAATACTGATATCTGTGAAATGGCAATAAAATTGGGAGCTAATCCAACTAAAGTATACCATATCCCAGCATTTATACCTCCACAGGATACTGATATTCAACCACAATATCATTTACGTGATTTTTTAAAAAATAACACTCCAAAGATCGTTATTACTGGCTTTCTTAATTCTCGTGCTGAAAGAGATACATATGGTTTATGGAGGACACTCGTTGTGTTTTCATTGTTTACGAAAGAGTATCCTGATACACGACTTATAGTAGTATTGCAGAATAATGTTTCCCTAAATTCCCCCCTAATCCTAGACTATATAAAAGAAATAGAAAAATATAAATTGTCATCACATATTATGCTTCATATGTCAAATAATGAATTGTGGCCAATATTGAAAATGGCAGATTTATTTATTCGCCCAAGTGAGAGTGATGGCGATGCTGTGTCAATACGTGAAGCTGTGCAATTCGGGGTGCCGGTAATTGCAAGTGATTGTGTAAAACGTCTCGAAGTGGTTGAAACATTTACAACAGGAAATAACAACTCTTTTTTACATGCGTTAAAAAAAGTTGTAGCTAACCTAAATAAATATAGAATATTTACTAAAGAATATAGATTGGAAGATAATTCTGAAAAAATAATTAATGTAATTATAAATCAATTGAGTGAAAAATATTAATGACAATAAACTATTCAGTAACCTTTTTCGCTGATTAAATTATCTGATGATCCAATAAAGAATGAATAAATTAGAGGATATATATAAAAAGCTACCTGTATCGTTACAAAATATTGCTTGCAGTCTTGAAGGTTGGAGAATAAATCGACAAAGATTTGGAGGAAATTTTACGGAGTTATTGCAGTTTGCAGAAATAAGGAGTAATTGGACTCAGGAGCAGGTTTTAACGTATAGGAATAATCGTCTTATTCAATTTCTGAAATACTGTCAGAGAAATATACCATTCTATAGTAATTATTTTAAAACAAATGGATTGGATTATCGAGATTTCAAATCTATAGATGAGATTAGTGTTTTGCCGATTATGAGAAAACAAGTTATAAATGAAAATATAGATGATTTTACGGCAGATAATTTTCCCAAAAAAGATTTAATTAAGATGAAAACATCCGGATCAACCGGATCACCATTGCATTTTTATTCAACTAAAACTGCAATTAGAGAGTTGTGGTCAATATTCTGGAGATATCGTCGATGGCATGGTATAGATTTAAATACATGGGGTGCATATTTAATAGGTAGGCCGGTGGTTCCGATTGAAAACAAAAAACCACCCTTTTGGAGGGTTAATGTCCCGGGTAAACAATTACTAATGAGTGGTTTACATCTTAACAGGGAAAACAGCGTATATTTTCTTGAAGAGTTAAAAAAGCGAAGAATTACATGGATTTATGGTTATCCATCTTTAATCGCTTTGTTAGCGACATATAAAATTGAAGAGGACTACGATTTAGGTTTTGAAATGAAGTGGATAACTGCAAATTCTGAAAATTTACTTCCTATACAGGAGAATATAATCAAAAGGGCATTTGGTGTAAAACCTGTTCAACTCTATGGAATGGCGGAAGGTGTTGCGTCCATCTCGGAATGTCCCTCTGGTTCACTTCATGTGGATGAAGATGCTTCGGCGGTTGAGTTCATTAAACTTGACGATAACGACGGATATAAAATCGTCGGTACAAATTTTTCGAATTTCGGAACTGCATTTTTACGATATGAAATTAATGATGTTTTTCAATGGTCAGATAATCAGTGTAGCTGTGGTAGACCAGGTCGAATTGTTACTTCAATTGATGGACGACACGAAGATCACATTAGACTGAAAGATGGTTCAGTTATCACCAGAATATCTCCGATTTTTACAAATGCATCGAACATTATAGAAGGACAGATAATTCAAAAGAAAATAGATGAATTGTTGGTAAAAATAGTAAAAGGTAAAAATTATACCGACAAAGATGAATCAAGATTTCTAAAAGATATTCATGAAAGAACTAGAGGTCTCGTTAATATAAAGATTGAATATAGCGAAAAAATACCCAGAACTGCCAATGGTAAGTTGAGATTAGTAATATCTCAACTTTAAAAAATAAATTATGATTTCATTTTATTATCTTCCACTACTAACCCGTATTTATTTTTGTAAATAAATAGAAATATTATAATTACAGTAATCATAGTAATTATGCTATCTGGTATTAATTTATTGAAAGAGCATATCGGTAACATCACAATAAATACAGAAGATTTGTAGCTGCCATAAGCAATAAACAAATATCGAGATCTGGATTAATTATTTAAAAGTATTTCATAATAAATTTGATTAATATTAGCTTTATACCTAAGCATATTTTATTAAAATACTTCCATACTATTCGTCATCTCTATTGTTTCCAGATAATAGGTAGATTATATTTTATTATAAAAAGAAGGTTTGGATTAATACGGCCGGCGTATTCACCGCAAAGTATTGCAGGAGAAATAATACCTTCTGTCCCTTTTCTATTGTATGAACCATGGAATAAAAGTAGCGATATTGAAAATGGGAGATTTTGTTTTCTAAATAAAACTATAGATATGGGTACTGCAATCGATTGGAATATTGAGTCTGGTTCGTTGTTATGGAAATATAATTTACATTATTTCCAATACCTACCTATTATTAATAGACATATACAAGTAGATATATGCAGACAATGGATACAAAATAACAAATGTTATAAAGGTGTCGGTTGGAATCCATACCCGTTATCTCTCAGGATAGTAAACTGGATAAAATCTAGAGTTAGCGATAAGGATATATTAAAAAGTCTCTATGAGCAGTCGTCATATCAATATCGCTCTATAGAATATTTTTATTCCGGGAATCATCTTCTGGAAAATGCCAGGGCTTTGATATTTGCTGGAATATATTTCGACGGAATAGGGGAGTCAAAAAAATGGAAAGAAAAAGGTCTTGAAATATTTCGCACTGAACTTCCTGATCAGATTTTGAAAGATGGTGGTTTTTATGAACGGAGTCCGATGTATCATGCATTGATGCTGGAAGTTTTACTTGATGTTCTAAATATTCTTGGTCGGGAACATCCAGATAGAACATTATTTACAGAAAACGCTGAAAAAATGAGCGATTTTCTTTTATCGATGACACATCCATCCGGGAAAATTGCATTATTTAATGACACAACAGAAGAAATAGCACCACCAGTTTCAACATTACTCTCTTATGTGAAAAATTTAATTTTATATACACCCGAAAAAAAAACTGTATTTCCCGATTCAGGGTATTATATAGTCGATAAAGATCCCATTTATTGCATTATTGATGGGGGACCTCCCGGACCAGATCATTTACTCGCCCACGCACATGCAGATATATTCAGTTACGAACTATCAGTATTTGGTGAAAAAATTATAGTAGATACAGGAGTATATGAATATAAAGCCGGAAAAATGAGGAATTACAACAGAAGTACTCGTGCACATAATACTGTTTGCATTGATATGGTCAATCAGATTGAGTGTTGGAACAGTTTTCGTGTGGCAAGAAGATATAAACCCTATAATGTATTTTTAACTGAAATAGATAACAAATTATTTGAATATCAGGGAGAATATGACGGTTATTCTAAAATGATAGGTGATGGGATTATTCATAAACGCAATATGAAGTTTTATATCGAACAAAGAAAAATTGAAATGCTTGATACTGTAGATGGTAAGGGTATTCATTATATAGAGAATAGCATTCACCTTCATCCTGAAGTGAAGATCACAAACGATTATAATACATTAAGAATTTCGAGAAATAATATTAAAATATCGCTGCATACCAATAATTCATATATGATAGAAGATAGCTGGTATTGTCCGCAATTCGGGTTGAAATTACCTAATAAAGCTATCAGAATAGGTGGGGAGATGAAATTGCCATCGGAAGTTTTATATACTATATATTATTAATGGAATTTGCAATTTTTAATTGAATAGATTTTAAATATAAAGATATATCCAAAATGAAAATTACGATCTATTCACACTATTTTGTTCCTGAGATAGGCGCTCCATCGGCAAGATTCTATGATTTATCACAAAATTGGCTGCGAAAAGGACACCATGTACAGGGCGTAACCTGTTTACCAAATCATCCTGCAGGAAAGCTTTACAAGGGGTACAGAAAAAGATGGTATATGTATGAAATCTATGATGGTATCAATGTTCATCGCCACTGGACATATATAACACCGAATGAAGGTTTAATTAAAAAAACTATAGGGCATATATCTTATTTCCCCGGAGCGTTATTGATAAGTAATCGCAAGGTGGAGGTCCCCGATGTTACAATTGGCACTTCACCAACTTTTTTCGCAGCTTCAGCTGCTGCACGTTCGGCAAAAAGGTTCAAAGTACCCTTTGTAATGGATGTGCGTGATTTATGGCCTGCGATATTTGTGGAACTTGGTATAATAAAAAATAAAAATCTTATAAAAATACTTGAACACTGGGAGATGAGTCTCTACCGTCGGTCAGCAAGAATTGTAACAGTAACCGAATCATTCAGAAAGAAATTAATCGAACGTGGTATTGATGAAAAAAAAATTACCACGATTCCAAATGGAGCGGATGTACATTATTGGAAACCAGAAAATCCTTCTGAAGAATTGAAAAAGAAATTAGTGATAAACGAGAAATTCATAGTATTATATATAGGAGCACATGGAATATCACACGCTCTCTCAAAAATAGTTGATACAGCAGAATTAATGAAACATAATGAAAATATCGAATTTATATTTGTGGGTGATGGTGCTGAAAAACGAAAAATCGTGAATCTGGCAAAGATAAAAGAGTTGAATAACATTAGATTTCTTGATCCAGTCGATAAAAAACATGTAAAAGATTTCTATATGATAGCTGATGTCTGTCTTGTCCCTCTCCGTAATATTCCATTATTTGATACATTCATTCCATCGAAAATGTTCGAGATAATGGCTATGGGGCGACCCATTATTGGAAGCGTACGGGGTGAAACGGCTACAATCCTTAAAAGATCAGGTGGGGCAATAGTGGTTGAACCAGAGAACTGCAAACAAATTGCCGAATCCATCCTAAAATTGTATAATAATCCAGGTGAACGAATAGAAATGGGCAAACGTGGTAGGGCATTTGTAGAGGGCCACTACTCACGTGAATACTTGTCCGAAAAATATGCAGATGTTTTACAGGATGCTATTAATGGATATAAAAGGGGAAATGTATGAGGGTGTTGGTTACGGGAGCTACAGGCTTTACCGGTTCCTATACCGTACCGTTGCTGCTGGAGAAGGGTTATACAGTACGTTGTTTTGTGCGGAAGTCGAGTGACCTCAGTACGCTTCCAGTAGATCAGATCGAGGTGGTTGAAGGAGATCTTGAAGATTCCACTTCTATTGAAAATGCTCTTCAGGGAATGAATTCATTTGTAAATATTGCCTCGTTGGGTTTCGGGTACGACAAAACTCTTATTCCGGTACTTGTGCGAAGTTCTGTTAAAAGAGCGGTTTTCGTTAGTACAACTTCGATATTCACACACCTTAATCCCGCCAGCAAATCCATTCGTATTAGAGCAGAAGAAATGATAAAGAAGAGCAATCTCGATTATACGATCCTGAGACCTACAATGATATTCGGTAGCCCTCGTGATAGGAATATATCTAGACTGATCAGATTTATCTGCCGTTCGCCAATTATGCCAGTATTTGGAAATGGAGAGTATCTACAGCAACCGGTATATGTTGGTGATGTCGCTCGCTCCGTGGTTGAAGTGCTGGGAAATGATGCTACGATATCGAATGAATATAATATAGGAGGAGCCGATTCTCTAACATACAATCAAGTTATTGATATTATTGCGAAAAAAGCTGACAGAAAAGTAAAAAAGATTTATATTCCCTATATGCCGGTGGTGAGAGTGTTGTCACTTTTTGAAAGAATATCATTAACACTACCCATTAAAGCCGAACAGATATTACGATTGAACGAACATAAGTCATTTTCCTACGCAGATGCAGAAAGGGATTTTAATTATAAACCCCTACCTTTCCATGACGTAATTGAAGTAGAGATGAGAGAAATGGGTATCATTAATTCTGAAATTTATAAAGATATATAAATGATAATACCAATTTCACCCATCGTTGTTATATTTTTTATTATTACATTTTTTTTCGCATCATATTTTACAGTGAAGGGTATACGTATATTGACGAAACATCGTTATATTATTGATTACCCCAATGAGAGAAGCTTGCATGAAAAACCCATACCAAAGGGTGGTGGTATTTCAATTGTATTTTTAACATTAATCGGTTTTTGGATGTTATATATTATTGATTCTTCATTTCATCGAGTCGATTGGCTTATATATTTTTCGTTAGGTGCATTGCTAATTGCAGCCATTAGTTTTATTGATGATATATATTCTGTTCGAAATACTATCCGATTTGTTATACATTGCTTTGCAGCAATTATAATAGTATGGGGTATAGGATATGTTGATGAGTTGTCAGTTCCTTTCGGTAAAGACGTATATTTTGGAATTGTCGGTATCATTCTAACTATTTTATTTATTGCGGGATTAACAAACGCTTATAATTTTATGGATGGTATAGATGGTATTGCAAGTTTACAGGGAATTCTTGCTGGTATAGGATGGGGGGTTATCGGTTATGTCTATACAGAACCATTTATATTGTTATTAGGATTGCTCGTGGCTAGTGTTACGGCAGGATTTTTTGTCCATAATTGGCATCCAGCAAAGATTTTTATGGGAGATGTAGGCAGTGCTTTTTTAGGATTTGTATTTGCTTCGGTAACCATTATGGCCTTCAAGCTAGACCCATTACTTTTTTATGTAGGTATATTATTTGTATGGCCATTTATCTTTGATACTATATATACATTATTCCGACGACTTATTCGTGGAGAAAATATCTTCATAGCACATCGCTCACATTTATATCAAAGGCTAGTGATTGCAGGTTGGAATCATACGTCCGTTACTCTCTTATATGGATTTTTATCTATTATGGCTTGGATTCCAATTGGATTAATGATTTTAGATGTTTATTTGTGGTTTATTATTATGTTCATATTTCCAGTTATGTTTTTTCTTATGTTAGTGTATGGTGTATCCAAATATGAAAAAGGTGCTGCATGAATAAGAGGTGACCATAATATATTTTAAAATATCTGTTAAAGATAATATAGTGTCTTCTGTAAAATACCCAGGTAATAATTTAAAATGAATAATGAAAAATATTTAAAATATTATATTAATGAGAATTGGCACCCATCATCATTATTGCTATCATTGGAGGCATGGAGGAGAGGATTAAATGTTATTTTTGTAAAAAACATTAACAACTTTAAAATTAATTCAAAAGACACAATTCATTCTTTTACCCATTCTACCTTAAAAACATGCAATACGAGTATACGCGCACACGAAATATGTTTAAACAAAGAGATTACAAAAAAATATCTTTTAAAAGAAGGTATTGGTGTACCCAGAGGTAAGAGATTTGATACTTCTAGTTTTGAGGAGGATATTATAAATTTCGCAGAATTGGTTGGATTTCCGGTTGTACTTAAACCCACTTCGGGTCAGAAAGGTATTGGTGTGTTTTCGTATATTACAAACGTAGATTCTCTGAGAAAATATCTGAGATTTCTCATGAAAGATCTGAACATAAAAGATATAATTCTGGAAGAATGTATTAATGGAGTTGATTTACGTCTCTATGTTATCGATGGGAAAGTGGTTGCAGCATTAAAAAGAATTCCCGCACATATTACTGGTAACGGTAAAGACACAATCAGAAAATTGATTAAAATAAAAAATATTGAAAGAAAGAATAATCCATTTTTAGCTACTTCTCTTATAGAATATGACCATGAAATTAAGGATTACATTCAGACACTTGGATATAATTTAAATAGTATTCCTGAAAAAGGAGAGAGAATTTATTTAAGAAGGAAATGCAACATATCTGCAGGGGGTGATTCTGAAGATGTAACAGAGGAGATTGCTGAGCAGGTAAAAGAGATTGCAATTAGATCGGTGGGGGCTATTCCAGGTTTACAGCATGGCGGTGTCGATGTTATATATAATATAGGCACTAAGGGGAGGACTATAGTGGTTAATGAGGTGAATTCTATAGCAGATATCGGTATGCATTTATTTCCGATAAAAGGAAAACCGAGAGATGTATCGTCTGCACTTATTGATTATTATTTCCCTGAAAGTATTCCAAAAAAAGGAAAAAACAAGAATTTGTTTTACGATCGCAGGAGTGCTATATATGCATTAGAGAAAGAACCTAAAACGGAATATATTTTACCAACTGCACCGGATTATACTGTTGTATCAAAAGAAATTAATCTATCAGTAGTTGTTCGAGGTGTTGGCCTTAGAAAACGTTTGAAGAGCAAGGCATTGAGCCTGAATTTATCAGGACATGCAGAAAATGTAAGAGCCGGTAAGTTGCGAATAGTTATAGCAGGTGAAGAAAGTAAAATTCAAACCTTCATAAATTTCTGCAAAACTGGAGCTGAAAAATACGGAGTAAAAGAAGTGCTGGTTTCTGATTATTTTAATCCGATTATATTTGGATTTAATAATAAAAATGGAATAGTTGTCACAAATGTTATAAAAACCTTTCAAAAGGTAATCTTGATATTACCATCAGGAATTGTAAGACTACTAAAGAAAAAAATTCTTCCTTACATACCGATGAGAATAGTAAATATTTATAGTAACATTTAAATAATAATATAAAGAGAATGATTTCATCTGTTCGATCTTACTTATTCACGACGAACCGATAAAATAGGGGATACGTTCGATAATGAATCAGGAAGAAAATCTGGACTTTATTATCCTTAAATATGGAAATTCTACAGATTTTCAAATTTCACTAGAAGCATGGAGACGTGGTTTAGAAGTTTCATATTTTAAAAAATCCGGAGAATTATATTACAGAATAAAATCTCAAAATAAGACCCATTGTTTTTATCGTTCCGGTTTAATGGACGATGAAATGAGCGTTTTGGCACACGAGATATGTTTAAATAAAGAAGAAACTAAAAAATATCTGTCTAGAGAAAAAATAAAAATACCGAGGGGAAAGCGATTTGAACCTCATTACTCAGATGATGAAATCGTAAGGTATGCTAAATTAATCGGATATCCATTAGTACTCAAACCTACTGATGGTCATTTTGGTATCGGTGTATTTTCTAATATACGTGATGAAAAAACATTAATAAGATATCTGACGTATGTTCGCCAGGATTTAAAATTTGGTGATATTATCATTGAAGAGCGGATAGAAGGTGACGATTTACGTGTTTTTGTTGTAGGTGATGAAGTAGTAGCTGCCACTATTAGATTACCTGCAAATATTACAGGAAATGGGAAGGATTCAATTAAAAGATTAATTAAATTAAAAAACACTGAAAGAAAGAGAAATCCTCGTTTATCAAAATCGCCTATAAAATATGATATGGAAATTCAGGACTCCATCAGGTCTATTGGTTATACTATGAAAAGTATACCTCCAAAGGGAGTAAGATTGAATTTAAGAAATAAGTGTAATATCTCTGCGGGAGGCGATTCTGTCGATGTAACAGAAGAACTACCAATGCATATTAAGCATATGGCCATACAGGCTGTCAAGGCTATTCCCGGCTTGTACCATGGTGGCGTTGATGTTCTCTATGACATAAAAAATCCTGAAAGTTCCGGTACGATTATTGAAATAAATTCTCAGGCGCGTATATCTATTCATTTATATCCATCAGAAGGGATACCCAGGGATATACCTGCTGCTCTGATTGATTATTATTTCCCTGAAAGTATTCCAAATAAAGGTAAAAACAGAAATTTGTTTTACGATCGAAGAAGTACTATATATGCATTAGATAAGGATCCGGCCGAAGAATATACTCTTCCGTCTGCACCTGAACAAGAAGTTGTTCCAAGAGAAATTATTGTGTCGGGAGTTGTTCATGGTGTTGGATACAGAAAGTGGGCTAAGAACCAGGCTTTGAAATTGAATATTTCGGGATTCGCTGAGAATCTACGATTCAAAAAAGTACGTATAATTGTAGCCGGGAACAACAATGATATAAATACTTTTATAAAATTATGCAAAAAAGGTCCGGAAAAAGCCAGAGTAGACGATGTAGAAGTATTGGATTACACTAATCCGATTATGACAGGATTTAAAATTAAACACAATACCCTGATGACAAAGGCGTTGAAATTATCGAAACAAATAATACTTTGTTTACCCCCAAGTATGATAGTGTCCTGTAAAAAAATTATATCACGATTGAGAGTGTAAAATTATTAATCTGATCCCAATTCTGAGTTAATATAATCGTTTCACGGGTAGTTGATCTTCCACCACAACTCTATAATCATATAATCAACCTAACAATCATTCCAATATTCCAATTTTTCACCAAAAAAAATTATCACATTGTTCTATAATAATAAAGTAAAAACAAATCCCGCGATAAATTCTTCTGCACTATGCCCCGCTACAGGATCATTGATAACAGAATTCGTATTCCTATCCACGTTTTTATATGCGTTATATAATAGGTGTAATGTGATCGAGTATTGGCTTTGTTGATATTGTAATTTCCCGCCAAACGAAATCTGATTTTCAGGTACACCACTCTTAAATGATTTATCAAAATCTTCAAGCATTATATTCCAGCGGTGCCTTCTGCTGACGATAAATGAACCTGCGAAATCTATAAATGATCGGGTATAATGCATTGAAAGCATCTCTGCTGCTGATCCCATGTGGTGTCCCATTAAAGCTCCGTTATTGGTAAATGCCGGTTGTGCCGTATGTCTATACCAGGATATATTATACGGCCGTCCGCCGTCATACGGATCGTAGAATACATAATGGCTTTTATAATTTTGTGCGTACTCGATGATAAATTCAGCATTTGTTGTTGTGAGTAGCAACCCCGTAATAATACCGGTATCGAGCAGTTCAAACCCGAACGGACCCACCCATAGATCCTTATCCAGTACCGCATCGGCGGTCTGCCATTTTGCATAGAGATCCTCGCCGCCGTATTCTCCATACATTTTAACCCCGGTTACATTCGGGGATAGGTTCGATAGAAATCTTAAATCCGCAGCAATCTCAAAACTTGCCCTTGAATCGGTTTGTCCCACCCCGCCGCTTATATTTGCCTCCCTG
>SL_3KL_010_SEDDRAFT_10000629_pt1 | contig 29666 bp, 18 predicted proteins | sample SodLakKL_010_SED_2_FD_10381 | JGI IMG/M metagenome (IMG submission 10381)
CCACAAAAGCCAAGCCGCAGGGAGCTATTGAAGGGGTCCACTGAAGGATCGGATCTTCCATCCCCGGCAGTGATGTTTCCTCTGTAATGATGGAGCCGTTATAGTTCACACCATAGGAAGCCTCCGGCCAGCCATAATTGAGTCCCCGTCTTACAAGATTTATCTCATCCCCACCCATGGGGCCATGTTCGTGAGACCACAACCGGCGGGTATCAGGATGAAGTCCCATTCCCTGGATATTTCTGTGTCCATATGACCATATCTCAGGTTTGGCACCATCAACATTTACAAAAGGGTTGTCGGCCGGCACACTGCCGTCATCATGAATCCTGAGCACTTTGCCGTTGTGGTTTTCGAGGGTCTGTGCGTTGTTCATAACGCCACGGTCACCAATTGTTGTAAAAAGATAACCATCATCGTCAAATACTATCCTGCTGCCGAAGTGATGACCAGCTGAGGTTGCAGGTTCACCCTGAAAGATCAGCTCCATCTCTGTAAAACTGTTTCCAGTAAGCTTACCCCGCGATATTGAGGTGTTGCCGGTTCCTTCCTCTTCCCCGTAAGGTGAAGCATAGGCAAGATATATCCATCCGTTCTCATCATAATCAGGATGGAGAACCACATCAAGCAGACCTCCCTGACCATGGTCCCAAATCTCAGGTATACCCTGAACAGGAGCGTCCCTCAGCTCTCCCATGGCAAAGACACGAAGCCTTCCGGGTCTTTCAGCAATAAGGATCCGTCCATCCGGCAGGAATGCCATCCCCCACGGATTTTCCAGTCCCGTTGCAAGAGTATCAATAGTTATTGATATCTCCTCAGTATCAATTAAATCTACAGGTATCTCCTGCTCGCTGTTGCAGGAATTTAAAACAAAAACCGAAAAAAAGGCGAAAACTGCAATTTTATACATAATCTAACTGTTTTAAGATTTCAAATCTGCCGTGAACAATAACAGGAATAACCAATAAGTTTTAGCCAATAACGGTTTTCCATTCTGTCAATTCATGGCAATTTGTTTATTTTTACATAATATCAACAATTGATAGCTGATCTTGTTCATTAATTCACACAGCAACAACAACAAATAATAGATTAATGCACAAATAGATAAAAAGGAAGCTGTTTCACATTAAACAGACCCTGTATATAAAACTTATATGTCCCGACTATAGAAACCATGCCAATATTTCTAAAGAAATACCTGCTCAAAACATTTAGATTGCTGGCATGGCTGGCGGCAATCTTTGTTACTCTTTTCATTTTTGTTGCCATCATGCTTATGTTCCCACGGGTGCAAACATTCATTACAGGAAAAATAACATCTGCAATAAGCTCAACAACAGGCAGCGAGATAAAGATTGAAAGGGTTGCAATCAGGTTTCCGGTGTCTGTTGGAATAAGGGGTGTGTATGTGGAAGATCAGGCCGGCGATACACTGTTGTATGCCGGCAGCCTTTTTGTAAACATAAGAATGACCGCCCTGCTCCGCAATCAGGTCCACATCCGCTCCATTGAATTAAGTGACCTTACCGCCTCGCTTAGAAGGATAGAACCAGGTGGTGAGTTTAACTGGCAGTTTTTAGCAGACAGCCTCGGACAGAGTGAAGGGGAAAAAAAGAACGGGGATATGTATGCAGAGCCACCGCTTTATGATAAGAATGGGCAGCCGGAAACCCCAGAGGAACGGACAGTGCCTGTAAACGGGGAGCCGGAGGGAAACCCCATGGATATTGTAATCGACAGGGTCATTCTCAATAATATTAAATTCACTTTTGATGATCACCATTCCGGCCTCTATCTGAAATCGGAAATTTCCAGATTAAGGACCACACTGAGATATTCTGATATTCTTCGCGGCAAATACCATGCCGGCAAAACAGAGCTTACAGGCAGCACCATCGAACTTCATCAGTATGAACCATCAGTCCCCCGTGAACCCCGGGAACATGCGGCTGCTTCGCCTGATATCTGGTTTGAATCTCTGTCGGCCGGCGAGGTTGCATTTTTTCAATCCCGCTATGACGGCACCGGCATGAGTATAGAAGCAGGCTCGCTGTCGGTTGTCCCCCATATCATTGATCTTGGATCCCGGGTAATTGATATATCATCGGTCGGTGCCGATAATCTTCACGCCTTAATTATCAACCCTTCCGGGGAAGATTACGGCACCGGCGAAGATGGTGACGACACCACAGATGATACTGACGGCACGGAGGATGGTACCGGTGATTTCCGTTTTGTGCTGGCCGAAACAATTGGCTGGTCCATAGGTCTGGGCAGCCTCGAAATTGAAAACTCCGGTTTTTCGATAAGGCCCGAGAACAGCCCCGGTTATGGAAAACTTTTTGATCCCGGGAACTTTTCGCTTGACAATATGACTGTTTCGGCAGAAAATATATACGCTGGTCCGGACAGGTTGAGATTGAGGCTGAAAAACCTGAGCACGCTTGTATCCGATCAGTTCCTTCTCAAACAGCTCTCATTAGAAACGGATATGGGCAATACCTCGGGCATGATCAGCGCTGAGCTTGTATCAGCCCAAAGCAGGGCCGGGCTGATTTTTAAAAGCGGGGAGGGTTTTCTGGACCTGTCATCTGACAACCTCTACAGGAAAAGATTTGATCTGGCGATTGAAAACACTCTAATAATGAGCGATCTGGCATTTTTTCTTCCCCTGTTGAACAGCTATTACTTCAACTGGCCCGAAAGCAAGGGGATTGAGGTTAATGGCATGCTTCACGGCTCGTTGTCGGATCTTACTGCCGACAGCCTCCGGATTTCCGGTCCCGGATTCTTCTCTTTAGCCGCAGCAGGCGATATTACGGGTCTTCCCCATTCCGACAGCCTGTACATAGACATCAGCAACTTTTCACTTAATGCCATGCCGGATCAGTTCTTCTCCAACCTGCATGATTCACTGCGCCCTCCCGGCATAACCATGCCGGCATATATTGATGTTGACGGGTACTTTTCGGGGACTTTAAAGGATTTTGAAACGGCCATCGACTTAAAAAGCGAGTTCGGTGATATTGCAATTATGGCATCAATGTTTGAAGAAGATGTTGATATAACCGGCTTTGAAGGCAGATTGCTTACCTCATCTTTCGATGCCGGCAGACTGCTGCAACTGGAGGTTATGCCGCTGCCCCCTTCTGTTGATCTCACTTTTGCCGGCCGTGGAACCGATCCTGCCGGCATGGAGATGGAAGCTGAAATTGACATTGGCAATCTGACACTTATGGAGTATCCGTATGATGATATTAAACTTCAACTGAGCCTGAAAGACTCAGTTGCAAATATATCGGGCGATTACAGGGATGACTTCCTTTCATTTAATCTCAATGCCGGAATAGGATTGTTTACAGAAATACTGTTTGCAAAGGGTGGTTTGACAATAGAATATGCCGACCTGAAACAACTGGGAATTACAGAGGATGAATTTCTTGCCGGAACGGCAATTGAAACCGATATCCTGTTTTATCCCAGAGATTTTTTCACCGGTAACATAAATATTTCAAACACCAATATTGCCACCGGTGACGGACTATTTAACCTTCCGGGGATGAACATAAACTCTCAGTATTCACCGAACAACTATCTTGTTGAAATTAACTCAGGTTTTATCACTGCAAATTATGAAGGTAATTTTGCACCATTCGCCATACCGGGAATACTGGAAGAGCATCTCTCGGGGTATTTCAGCATTGCCGACACGCTTGATTCCCCGGACAGTGCGCACAGGTTTTTTGACATGAAACTTGTCCTGGCACCAGATGAACTGGTCAATATGGTTCTGTTACCGGGAATTGAAAAGTATGATACCCTTAACCTCACGGTCAGTTATGACAGCCGCCTTCATTCAATTACCCTTAATGGAATGATGGACTATCTCCGGTATACGGGAACAGAAATTACAGGTTTCAGTGCAACGGCGACTTCAGATCCGTCAAAAATGGATTTCGGGGTATCGGCTGACAGGTTAGGCCTGAACGAAACGGAATTTCAAGACTTCAGTCTCAGTGGCGGCTTTATGAATGATATTCTTGATTTGTCACTTTCACTTAAAGATGACAAGAATGAAGATGTTTTTTTCATCAGGGCCCTGGCAGAAAGTAGCGATGATCTTTACCTTGTGAGAATTGAAAGTGAACGGCTGGTAATTAACCGGGAAGAGTGGACAGTCAATCCCGGCAACCTCATAGTAACCGGAAAGGATTCGCTTTATATAAGTCAACTGGTTATTGAAAACCTTGAAAGCATGCTCTCGGTAAACAGCCGCTTCACCGATGAACACAATACGGTTATTGATGTAAATTTCAGAGATATGGATATCTATCGCCTGACAAGTTTTGTTGAGAAAAGCATACCGGTAACAGGAGGAACGATAAACGGAGATCTGATTTTAAGGGATGTTACGGGTGAGCCATCCTTTTTGGCCGACATGACAGTTGGCGGTCTCACTTTAACTACAGACACCATTGATCTTATTAAAATTAAGGCTGAGAATCCTGAACCCGGTATTTATAACGTCTCGTTATCCCTTGAGCAAGACGGAACGGCCCTGTATACCGCAGGCAGTTATACTTCAGGTGAAGATCCCGGGCTTGATATTGATGTGTTGTTGGAGAAACTCAATCTTTCGCTTATAGAGAATTTCACCGGCGGTAACATTACTCACCTGGAAGGGTTCGTAACCGGAAAAATGAAGGTTACCGGACGACCGGATAATCCTGAGCTTACAGGCGAGCTGAATATCAGTGAGACATCCTTCAGGGTTCCGTCCATTAATGCAGGTTATTTCCTGAGAAAGGAGAGCATAAGGTTCGACAGGCAGAATGTACATTTCCGGGATTTCACGCTCCGCGATTCGCTGGGTCGGACGGCACAGGTGAACGGGAGTGTCAATATTGCAAATTTCAGCAATATCATCCTTAACCTTAACCTGAGTACCAGGAATTTTCTGATAATGAACCTGCCGCAAAGAAGGGATGAGTTGTATCATGGGCGGATACTCATTGACACCGATCTCCGTCTCAGGGGTAATCACCTTAATCCTTCACTGGAAGGAAACCTGAAGCTCAACGAGGGGTCAGTGTTCACTCTTATACTCCCGCAGGCAGACCCGGAGGCCATAGGCGATGAAGGAGTCGTTGAATTTATTGCTCCCGGCGATACACTGTTCTTCAGGATGGCGGAACGGATAATTGATCAGGATGACCTGGTGTCATCGGTTGAGAGGATGGATATAAATCTCAATGTTGAACTGGACAGGCAAACGGAAATTAAATTAATAATTGACGACCTGGCGGGTGATTTCCTTGAATTAAAGGGAGGAGGGGTTCTGAGCCTCGGTATTGATCCAGGAGGTACGATAAGCCTGTCAGGCAGATACGAGATTGTTGAAGGAGCCTACCTGCTTACATTCTATGATGTGATAAGACGCAATTTTGCCATCAGGCCGGGCAGCAGCATTGTGTGGTCAGGCGATCCGCTTGATGCACAGCTCGATATAACGGCCATCTATACTGCCCGAACCGGTGCCCGGGAGCTGATGAGGACCCATACAGGAGCCGACCAGGCCCAGGCAGCCAGACTCAGGCAGCAGTATCCTTTTCTTGTCTATCTTAAAATGAGTGACAACCTGATGAATCCGGACATAAGCTTTGAGCTTGACATGCCCCCCGAACACCAGTCGGCGCTCGACGGATCTGTTATGGCAAGAATAAACGAGATAAACCTTAACGAATCAGAGCTCAACAAACAGGTATTTGCCCTGCTCATACTCGGCAGCTTTATACAGGAAAACCCCCTTGATTTTGCCGGCGGACCGGGGTTAAGCTCAACAGCCAGGTCATCAGGCAGCCAGATCCTTTCCCAGCAGCTCAATCGGATGTCTGACAGGTATATACGGGGACTTGATATTAATTTTGAGCTGGAGTCATACGAAGATTACACTGAGGGACAGGCGGCAGGTAGAACTGAATTACAGATGGAGGTGTCACGAAACTTTCTTGATGAGCGTATGAGAATTACCGTTGGCGGAAATATTGAACTGGAAGATGAGACCCAGCGGCAAACCGGCGCAAGTGATATTGCAGGAGACTTCTCCATCGAGTATCTTCTTACTCCTGAAGGAAACCTGATAATAAAGGGATTCAGAAACAGGGATTATGGCGATCTGATAGAGGGTGATGTAACAGAAACAGGGGTTTCGCTGGTATTTTCAAGAAGCTATAACAGGTTCAGGGAACTGTTCAGGAGAAGAGAGGAGGAGCAGCCGCTTTCTGGCGATCAGCAGGAGGAAGATAATGAGGATGAACCGGATATCCCTGAAAAGGAAATGGAATAACCGGATGAAAAAATTGAAACATACAATAAACAAAAACATCCTCTCACCCTCTTCAACCGGCGGGGCGTCTGCCTGTGCCTACCGGTGTTTGCGACCTTCAGTTTTTCCTGCAGTCATGATCATGGTTATTGTATTGGCCCTGACCTCCTGCTCTAACCTGAGATATCTTGATGATGACCAGAGCCTTTATACCGGAAGCCGGGTTGAAATAGAACCCGAAGAGCATGTAAAAGATCTGAAAGAGATAGAGTCGGAGATCCTGTCGGTGATCAGGCCGCAGCCAAATGTCAAATTCCTGATCTGGAGGCCGAGGCTCTGGTTCTATAATATTGCAGGCTCAGCAGGAGAAAGAGGTATCGGTAACTGGGTAAAGAACCGGCTTGGAAGGCCCCCGGTGCTGTTCGAAGAGGTAGATACAGACCGTACCGTGCGACTGATACAGAACAGGCTGTTCAATATGGGGCATTTTGATGCAGAGATAAACTACAGCCTTATCGAAAAGCCTAAAAGAACCGCGATAAGTTTCAGGATTGATATTAAGGAACCATACAAAATAGGTGCTATTTACCTGGAGCCTGATAATTCATCATTAGTTGAAGATATAAGCAACTCAATGGATGAGAGTTTGCTGGAGCGGGGACAAGCTTACAGCCTCAGCAAACTTAAAAGTGAGCGTGAACGGATAGACAACTATCTTAAGGAACTGGGCTATTTCTATTTTCACGCCGACTACCTGCTGTTCATAGCAGACAGTACCGCAGGCAACAGGGAGGTCGACCTTTATCTGAACATAAAACCGGCTGCCCCCGCTATCGCCCTTGAAAAATATACTATCAGGAATGTTTATGTTGATACAGGACAGGCACAGGCACAAACAGGGGAAGATAAAAATGCCGGTTTCACGGAAACCGGGGACGGGTTGTTTCTGAGGTCAGATGATGACTTTCTGAGATTATCCACCATTGAACGTGCCGTTTTTCTCGAGAAGGACAGAATCTACAGGAACATAGACCACCGGCTGACAATCAATCACCTGATGGGCCTCGGGGTATTTAAATTTGTAAATATCAGGTTTGAGAGAGTGCCCGAAGAAAACGAAAACCTTCTGGATGTCAGGGTGTTGCTCACCCCTATGGAAAAGAAAAGTATCAGTACCGAGCTGAGGTGGGTTTCCAAATCGAACAGCTTTACCGGTCCCGGACTTACGGGATCTTTCAGTAACCGCAATTTTCTTGGTGGAGCAGAGAACTTCACCGTCAGCATGGAGGGTTCATTTGAGAGCCTTCTGGGACACGGGGGCGTGAACTCCACAGAGTTGGGTATATCATCGGAGCTTAATATTCCACGGCTTCTTATCCCTTACAGCAGCTCCGCATCCTCCCCCCGGTTTCTGCCGGGTACAACAATGACGCTGAGTTTCAACCACAGGAACAGGACCGACGCATTCAGCCTGTCATCACTCAGATCACAGTTCGGTTACCAATGGAATCCCTCCAGGAGCATGCAGCACAGATTCAACCCGGTTGTATTTAATGTTTTCAGCCTTGGAAAAATATCCGATGAATTTGAAAGGCTTTTTTCCGGTGAGATGCTTCTCAGGAGGGGACTTTTTGAACAGTTCCTGCTGGGTGCCGACTACTCTTTTCTTTACAATTCCCGGCTTGACAACCCTGGAAAACACGAGTGGTATTTCAACTATAATATTGACCTGTCAGGTAATTTTGCCTGGCTTATAAGTAATTACCTTGGAAAGGGGAAAAGCGGAGAGAATGGCGAATACAGGCTACTCAACCAGAGTTTTTCACAATTTGCCAAAACAGATTTTGACCTGAGGTATTATGTTGAAACAGGAAACCGGAGCAGGATAGCAACAAGGCTTTTTGCCGGTATCGGACAGCCCTACGGCAACTCCGAAACCCTGCCCTACACAAAACTATTCACCATAGGCGGAAGCAACAGTATAAGGGCCTTCCAGCCACGATCACTGGGTCCGGGCTCCTATGCATCACCCGACACCCTGGTCAGCACACTGAACATATACCAGTCGGGCGAGATAAAACTCGAAATGAATATTGAATATCGATATGATATCAGCAGGATCTTTAAAGCCGCCATATTTGCCGACGCAGGTAATATATGGAACCTCACAGAGAGGGAGAATGCTCCGGGAGGTATGTTCAGGAAAGATGATTTCGCCGGTCAGATAGCACTTGGAACGGGAGTGGGACTGCGAATGGATTTCACATTTTTTCTGCTGAGACTCGACCTTGCATTCCCGCTGGCAGTTCCATCCATCAATTCGGGCGGATATTTTCACAATATCCGCCCGTTGGAATCATCATGGAGAAAAGATAACCTGGTTCTGAATCTGGCCATTGGATATCCTTTCTGACAGTCTGTTACTGGTCATCCTGCATCTCTTCCATCAGAATATTGACTCTCATCTGAAGTTCCGGATCCTGCTGGTATACGGCCATTATCTCCTCATACTTGGCAGGTGTGATCCCCTCCTCGGTTATAGCATCGGTAATTGTAACCTCATATTCCATCTGAACCTCCTGGATCTCTTCCATAGCATTATTGAAAGACTTCAGTTCAGCTTCTGAAGCATCTGCATTTTCACCCGTACTGAAGGATTCAAGGATGTTGTTGAACTTATCGACGGTAAGATCCTCTTCCTCGATCTTCTCAATCATCTTCATCTGGCTCTCCTGCTGCAGAGGCATAATCTTCTGGGCAGCAGCAATAAAGGTTACAAGCTCATCATCCGAATATTCAGCCGGCTGGGGTGCCTGTCCCCCCGGTAGCTGCTGTGCGCCGGCAGGAAGTGATATAAGCATTGCAGAGATTATCGTCAGAACACTTAAAGCATTTAAAACGGATTTGCATTTTTTTGTCAACATAATATCAGTTTAATTGATTTAACATACTAAAACAACGCAAGTATAATGAACTTATTTCCGAAAACAAAGATTCTTCAGAATGCAACAAAAAGATAATGACCACCATAACCTTTGGTAATGCTGATGAGAAGTAACACAGCTGGTTTTATGGCAAAGCCCTTAAAAACCTTAAAAAATTGAAAATTTATACTTTTTCTTAAAAAAACAGACTAACCAGAGGTCAAATACCACTGATAGCAGTTGATTACAGCCAAAAATCGGGCTAATCAGCCAATATATCTAAAGACCTGTAATCATGATCTAACGGTGCTTTATGAACTTAACCACCGGGTAGTTTCTATCGTCGCCGATTTTCAGAAAGTAGATGCCGGGAGCGAGCCTGGAAATATCAATTATAAATTCCCGCCCGTCTGCAACGCCTTCCAGCACGCGAATTCCACCCGTGTCATGTACCTCCCATCTGATATCGACTAATTGAGTGTTGTCAATTCTTACATTAAGAACCGCACCTGCCGGATTGGGATAAACTATAAAGGTGTAGCCTGAAAGATCGTGTAACACGCGGCTCCCGGTTATAATAAACTCAACCGGTTCTGACGGACTGGAGAAGCACTGTCCGTCAGTTACAATCACATAGTAGCTGTCACTCTGCTGTGGTTCAAACTCCTGCAAATCAGCACCCGTGATCATTCCGGCTTCCACCCCGTACCACTGGTTACCAACGGTTTCACTGCTTACCAGGGTGCTGTCCTCCTGTGTAATTTCAGGTGTGGGGGGCGAAGGTAAAACACTGAGTTCAATCTCTTCAGATATGGCAGGCAGTCCCGGCAGGCATGAACTGAGATCATCAGCCTCAACCCTCAGCTTAGCACCGTCATAAAGGCTTTCAGCGATGAAGTTTTTATCATTTCCGGAGAAAACCAGGTTATCATCAATATACCAGTTATATACAGCATGACCTTCATCAATGCTGAAGTGTGCAGTAAATACTGCCGTATCATTATCGCAAATCAAGCCTCCGGGCTCTTCTATATATACATCCGGAAGCTGTACAGAACCGGGAAATGAGTCTCCCTGAAAAACCGCAATGCTGCCAAGGCGCAGTTCGGATCGCTGACCGCTTTCCGGATCTTCTCTTTCGCCGGTGTAGTAGTATCGCCAGAGAAGTTGCAGATAAGGCCGGTCATGCAGGTCCTCCGGAAGAGAAAAAGGACCGAATGAGCGACTGTGGCCGTCGCCATTGCACAGGTATTCAATAATTTCATCATTATCTGTTAAAAGATCGCTGAACTCCCCGTAATCATCAAGCCTGTACTGGAGCCGGATATTGTAAATCCTTGAATTTCTTGATACGGTACCGGCTGTGAACATAACATTAATATTTTCAGCATCACGGGTATCCATTGCCATAAGCAAGCCACCCAGCCTGCCTCCCGGGTAACCGGGATTACCATCTTCGTTACTCGTGTTGATAAATGATAAACCGCCACAGCCAAGGCCATTGATCCTTGTCCTCGTTTCCAGGTTATAAGCTCCGTCCGTATACCCTTGCTGTGCTGCTTCCGGTCCGGGATCGGCCGAATCCATATAGATAAAGGCCATATGCGGCGGATAGCTGCCGGGCACTGCTTCCGGGTTCCATCTGGTGAAATGGAAAAGGTCATCTGCTGCAGCTTCCCATGGTTCAGGGAAAAAAGTTGTCTGCTCACCAAATACGGCTGTCAGTGATACATTCTCTTCACTATCAACCTTCAGGGGATTATCAAAAAACTCATCAGCCGAGTCACTGACCCATTTAATAAATTCAAAACCCCGGCCAGGTACGGCAGTAACCGGTACCGGTACACCCCTGAAATATGTGCCCGTCCACGGAAAAAGCTCCTCTCCCGCTCTGCCGGTTATTCCCTCCTCTTCAACCAGAAGCTTGTTAACCCTCACGGTACCCATTGCAGGATCATTCACATCAATATGAAGGGTAAATGTGCCGGGCAATTCAAAATAGTTTAAAATATGTCCGGTCTGATGATCGGGCCTCCTGTCGGCAAACCTCTCCATTCTGCTGATATTACCTTCCCAGTCCTCTATCCCGTCTCCCGGATGCCCCCACCGCTTCATATGCCGCATTATTTCAGGCTTCAGGGCCATCTTCGTCTCATCAAGTGCAGCTGCCATATATTCAGGCCTGAAAAGAGAATTTAAAAGATCGCCGAACCTGTTGATGAAATCATTCCTGAACCCATCGTTTTCAAGAAGGCTGCGGATAAGAAAGGTCGACCACGGCGGGTTGGGAGGCCAGCTGCTTCCATCGGGGTGGGTAGCATACTCCAGTGTATTCTGGTTATGAGGGTATAGCCCCTCAGTATTGCCGAAACCGAAATCAAAATCGTTAAAGGCCCATCTCCACCGGCCATCCCTTCCTGGTGCCGGATTATTTTCTGGTTCGCCGCTGTATCTCCAGTATTTAAGGTTATGGCCCGGCCAGTCGATATTATTGAAAAAAATATTTACAATAAAAAAATCAATATAATTGTCAATATCCATAAGACTTGCCAGGTGGCTGAACGCATCCGGTTCTGAAAGCGGGTTTTGTTCAACGAAAGTGATCATTTCACTGTAATGATCTGCGCTCCCGTTCCTGACACGTTGGTTTGATTCGAGGAAGTCCAGGTCCTCCTCCGCTATCCCGTACTTCCTCTCAAAATAATTTTCATCATATCTCTCCCTGATATTGTGAATACCCCAGTATTCGCCGTTAAGAAAAACAATGGCCGGCCGGTAATCCTGAATATCCCAGCCAAGGGGCTCCACAAGCTTGTGCATGAATCCGTCTCTGAACATGGTGCCGTACCCGTAAAAATCCTGTCCGCTGTTCCTTAATATGAGCCTTTTATACTGCTGGCCAACCTGGTCCGGGAAGAAGTCATATGCGAGATGGGTATTGCCATAACTTCCCCGTGCATATAACCGCAACGATTTCATAGGCAGAGCACGCGTTCCGCCGCCATGAATCCTGATGCCAGCCTTCTGTCCGAGAACGGTTTTCCCATCCTCAATAAACTCAAGCTGCGCAGGTACCTCCCACTCAATACCCCTCCGGAAGTAGTTTGCATTGGGCTGTCCGTACCATCCATCTCCATATCCGTTCTGCTCATATACAATACCAGGAACATAAATACCCGATTCGTGGTCAAATAGATTATCATTATCTGTCACTATACTGAAAACAGGCAATGCAGGAGTATCCAGATCGATAAAGTATGTCCCTGAAACGGGAGCAGAAGAAATATATCCCGGCCGGTGGGCAGCAGCCCTTAAGACATGAGCCTTTGCAATCTCTTCCGCCGGGGGGTACCATTCAATGCTGGCGGGTACTTCAGGGGGATTGGTACGGATTTCCGAGATGGAGTTGGGAATGCCTTCAAGACTTTCAAGGCGTAACGGTTCGCTATATACAGCAACCGTCTCGCCCGGGAAAGAGTTATCAAGAGTATACCTGATCACCACCTCAGGATCAGCATGTGTGATCTCTATCTCTGCAGTATCCTGGTAAAATCCGGTCGGCAGGGTCAGCACCGGAGGTGTCAGTATCCCCTGATAGCTCACGTGATAATTTGCATATCCCGGAGTTGGATTACTGAAAAAAGCAAGTTCATCGCTCCCTGCACCGGTTCTCCCGTAAGAGATATCTCCGGGTATAGGAACGGGCGGGATCTCATCCACACGGCTGCCACCGGGTTCAGTAATTAAAATTTCTTCACCGTCAGAACTTATGGCAAAATTTGTATGCAGGGGCCCTGAAGCATTGCTCCTGTCTTTGCCGGATGCCCAGACCAGCAGGTACTCTCCCGGTTCAAGAGTAACATCAGGAAATATCCAGCGAAAAGGCCGGTCATAATCATCAGAGAGCCCATACCCTGCAAGGTTCACTGACTGGTTTCCCCGGTTGAATATTTCAATCCAGTCGGAAAAGTCGCCATCGTCGTCTGCAATAGTACTCAGGTTGGCTGCCATAATCTCGTTGATTACAGGATCGGAACCAGTCGTTGATGAATTTGATCCTGCTACGATCTGACCCGAAAAGAAAAGAGTATGAAAAATGATAGTTATAAGTAAGGATTGAAATATCAAGGCTGATATGCCGGTTTTCCGCTCATCCTCTTCTCCCTCAGAAACCGGTGGTTCGGTTCCGGATATATCTGTTTCAGCAGCCATTATATATAGTGGTGTTGGTAAAAGTGTTAAATATAGTAAAGTCTTATATAAGTGCAACGCAAAATGGCAAAGCTCATAAAATGTTGATGATAAAAATGTGATGATCCAATATTTCTCAACTTCTTTATCTAACTGAAATACAAGTTGTAATTGCCAGAAATCTATTAAGGCGGAATAATTGATGAATATCCGTGCAAAAAAATGAACAGCAGTGAAAAAAAACTATAAAAAATTTTTTTATTTGAAAATTGGCAGTATGTTTGTGTCGAAAATATGTTATAAAACATGCACGTAAACAATTATAATAACTTCAATAATAATCCTTTGAACGATAATCCGTTCACAAGGCCGGAGGTTATTATGTGTAAATTTTAAAATTAAACCCTTAAATAAGCACAAAAGAGCCCTCCGGATAACCGGGGGGCTCTTTTTTTTGAATTCAAAAAGCTACTGAATCTAAGAATAACGAAATAATTTACAAACGGCAAATAATAGAAAAACAATCATGGAAACTACACAAAAGGAAAAAACTTCAGTTTTGCTTGACCAGCTGGAAACGGAAAAGGGAATAGACCTGGTAAAAACGACATTCTCGGGATTGCTCTCAGAGCAGCTTAACCTCTTCAAGGTTGTTGCCCCTCTGATAGTAGTAGAAGATACCGGAATTAACGACGATCTGAATGGTATTGAGAGACCTGTTCCGATATCCATCAGAGATATGCCATCACACAAAGTCAGTGTGGTACAATCACTGGCAAAATGGAAACGTTACCGCCTGGCACAACTCGGAGTAGAACCCGGAGAAGGGATAATTACCGATATGAAGGCCCTGCGGCCTGATGAGGATCTGGGACCAATGCACTCGGTATTTGTTGATCAGTGGGACTGGGAAAAGGTTATAACAAAAGAGCATAGAAACCTGCATTATCTCAAAGATACGGTAAAGAAAATCTACAAGGCACTGCGGATGACTGAAGCTGCTGTTGCATCCAAATACCCGCAAATAGAGCCGGTGCTGCCCGAAGAGATACAGTTTATACACTCGGAAGACCTGCTGCTGAGCTATCCTGAATTATCGCCGAAAGAGCGTGAAACGGAAGTGGCTAAAAAATTCGGAGCTTACTTCCTTATTGGAATCGGCGGGGAACTCCCCGGCGGGACTATCCATGACGGACGGGCTCCGGATTACGACGACTGGAGCACATCTACAGGACAGTACAGGGGACTGAATGGCGATATTATTGTCTGGAACCCTTTAATACAATCTGCTTTTGAGCTTTCTTCAATGGGCATAAGGGTTGATGAGACGGTCCTTTACCGCCAGCTTGAGATAAGAAACTGCCTTGAGCGCAAAGAGCTGATGTTTCATAAACTGCTTCTTTCAGGCAAACTGCCCCAGACTATGGGAGGAGGGATAGGTCAGTCAAGGGTAAGCATGTTTCTGCTCAGAAAAAAACATATTGGCGAGGTACAGGCAAGTGTCTGGCCGGAAGAGTTACAACGCAGCACAGGAGATCAGCAGATAAAACTGATCTGACATAATTACACTGTATTGCATAAGATCAGCAGTAAAACTGATAAATTAAATCTTATTATACACTTGTCAAATCTCCGTTTTTCATTTTCTTTGCCAAAAAAAAGATCATGGAGGGACTGACAGGCGTATTTTTTAGTGTTTGCATCCTTGGTATATTTCTTCTTGCGGGTAAGATCCTAAGGGTTAAAATAAAGCTTTTCCAGCGGATCTTCCTGCCTGCTTCAATAATCGGCGGGTTCCTCGCCCTCTTCTGCGGCCCTTATATGGCCGATATTCTTCCCCCGTTCATTCTTGAAACATGGAGTGAGATACCGGGAATACTTATCAACTTTGTTTTTGCCACCCTGTTTCTGGGACTGGCAGTGCCGGGATTTAAAGTCCTCTGGTCACAGGGAGGCAGCCAGCTCTGTTTTGGCATGGTAGCGGGAACCGGCCAGTATTTCTTTGCATTGCTCATAACTGTGCTTGTCCTTATTCCGTTTTTTGATGTATCTCCCGTATTTGCCACCATACTGGAAATAGGTTTCGCCGGGGGGCACGGCACCGCTGCCGGAATGCGTACAGTATTTGAGCAGATAGGTTTNCCCGAGGGATCCGACCTGGCCCAGATGTCAGCAACAGTCGGAATCATCATAGCTGTCGTTGGAGGCATCTTTTATATCAATATTGCCATCCGAAAAGGATACTGCGTTAACCTTGATGAATCGAAAGGTATACCCGGGTACAAGAAAAGTGGTCTTGTTCCGGAACAATACCGCAAACCATCATCTACTGCCACTGTTGCCTCCGAATCGATTGAACCAATGGCCTTCCATTTTGCCATTGCGGGACTGGCCATTCTTGCCGGCTGGTTGATGCTGGCAGGCATAAGAAAAATACACCCGGTAGTTAGCGGGTTTCCGCTTTTCCCTCTTGCCATGATAGGCGGTATGATAGTACAGATAGTATCTGTCAGACTTAAAGTCGATAAATACTATGATCGCCAGAGCTTCGAAAGAATACTCGGTTTCTCGCTCGATGTCCTGGTAGTTGCGGCAATAGCCTCTATAAGACTTGATCTTTTTATTGAGAATATATGGCCATTTCTTATTCTTATGATCGTTGGTGTTTCCTGGCTCTATTTCTGCCTGATAATACTGGCTCCTAGAATGTTTCCATATAACTGGCTGGAGAGGGGTGTGACCGAATACGGCATGCAAAGCGGAGTGACTGCAATGGGACTGCTGCTGCTGCGTCTTGTTGACCCTAACTACAAGACAGATACTGCACAGGCTTTCGGTTTTAAACAGATGTTGTACGAACCGTTTCTGGGTGGAGGTCTGATTACGGCAACAGCACCCTTTATTGTAGTTAACCTTGGGGTCTGGTGGTCAATCGGATCTGCTGCAGCTATTATGATAGTCTTTATGCTGATTTCGTGGTTTAACGGCTGGACAGAGATTAACCCGGTCAAACACAAGCAACCAAAGATTCTAAAGAAGTGATCCGGTTTTTTTGGATTGATTTTTGTATCTTCAATCTGGATAAACAAACCAAAAAAAAACTGGATCCGTTAACCATTTTTTACAATAAACTGATAAGCAGATGAGATATTTTATTTCCCTTTTACTTTTATTCCTGTCTATTGCGCTATCCGGTCAGGACTGGACTGTAGTGGCTGATGACTGGCATTTTGAGACACAGATGGGCAAAGAGCCCGTAAGCGCTATGGATGTATATTCAAAGATCCAGGGCACTCCTTTTCTGGAGGATGATTTTGTTAATGGCTCTCTTATAACAAGGGACAGCCTAATGTATAAGGACGTGCCGCTGCGCTATAATATTTTCAAAGATGAGATGGAATTTCTCGTCGGTGGTGAGGATGTCCCCAGAGTCATTGCATCACCACGAAACTTTCTTTTCTACTATCTTGAAGATAAAATATTTGAATATTTATCCTTCAGAAATAATTCAGGAGCCAGGCAGGGCTTTTTTGAAGTTCTGAATCCCGGCGAGTGCCAGGTTCTTTTAAGGAGAAGGACCGATTATGCAGAACCTGAGGGAGCAAGAGGATTTGACCCCGCCAAACCTGCCAGGTTCGCTGAGCGGCGACCTACCTACTTCCTCCGCTTTGGCAGAGGTATACCTGAAGAGATCCGTTTCAGGCGCAGGAGCATACTGGATGCATTTGGAGAAAAACGGGGCGAAATAGCAAATTTTGTCAGCGATAATAATCTTTCATACCGGAGAGCAGACGATCTTATCAGAATGGCTGAGTATTATAACCAAATTACCGGTAACTGATCCTGAACTACATTATATTGGTATCACCGGGAAAAACCTTAATTTTGAATATCGATCCACCAAAATTGAGTCTGAGGCAGTGATGCCCCGGTAAAAGATCCGGCAGAGAGTGAAAGAAAAGGCTAAATTTATAGAAAGCATCTTTTTCCCTGCACTTTTCCTTCTCGTAATATGGGGGGTAAAAGTGGCCGAAAATCTTTTTGGTTTCAGACTTGGAACCCTGGGCATTTACCCTTTAACTGTTAATGGTATTCCCGGTATATTATTTTCGCCACTTATACATGGCGACTATTCGCACCTGTTCACCAATTCAGGTCCTCTTCTTGTACTTGGGGCAACTCTCTTTTACTTTTACAGGGTAATTGCATTCAGACTGCTGGCACTTGCCTGGCTGATGACCGGTATATGGGTTTGGTTCGGAGCAAGGGAAGCCTGGCATATAGGGTCAAGCGGACTCATTTATGCTATGGCCTCGTTCCTCTTTTTCAGCGGATTTATAAGGAGAAGTGTTGAACTGATAGCTATCTCGTTAGTCATAGTGTTTCTTTACGGAGGAATGATCTGGGGAATATTTCCCCTTAGAGACGGCATCTCGTGGGAGTCACACCTCATGGGCGGCATTGCCGGATTTGTCCTTGCAGTATACTACAAAGATTACGGTCCGCAAAGGAAAAAGTACTCCTGGGAATACGAGGAGGATGACCCGGAAACGGGAGAGGACGAAACTGCACATGTGGTCGATAATCAGGCTTATGATCAGGTTGACAGCAGAACAAAAAAAGGTGCAGATCAATGAGTATTACCAGATGATGACACCAGGTCAGTGTAAATGATGATTACACTGTCAAATAACAGAAAGGATCAGGAATGACGGGAAAAGCATCACATTATTACAGTTTACTCGGCATTCAGGAAAATGCAGGTGAAAGGGAGATAAAAAATGCCTTCCGCAGGATGGCAAAGGCATACCATCCCGATATAAACAAATCAGGGGAAGCTCATGAAAAATTTGTTGATATAAATGAGGCATACAGCTACCTGATGAATCTCCATAACAGTGAGTCAGCAACAATGACCAGTCAGGCCGCCTCTGACGAACATTACAGGCACTGGATGGAAAGAGAGAGGCAGAAAGCAAGGGCAAGAGCGGCACAAAGGGCCAGGATGAAGTTTAAGGAGTTTAAACAATCATCAATATACAGGACAACAAGCATATTGTCGCTAATGCTCGATTATTTTCTTCTGATCCTGGGTGGATTTATAATTTTGGCTGCATTTCTGGGACTATATCAACAGGGACTTTATCTTGAGGATAACGGAGATGAGGTTTTTAACCTGACAGGTATTGTTGCAATAATTATCACAACACTTACCGGCACACTCTTTATAACACTTTCATGGGGCAATATCACTGCACACCATAAAAAACCGGGTAAAAGAAGAAGATTCTGACCATGATTAAAAACCGGCAATCCTGTGGACAGAAAATAACTAACGTAGCATGCCAAACATGAGAAAACACCCCGCACAGAACACAAATCAGGAAACCAGCAACATTTTGCTCAGACTCAAACGTCCTGCCCTGCTTCTCGATGAATCAAAATGCAGAAAGAATATAGCATTTATGGCTTCTAAAGCACAAAGACATAATCTTATCCTACGCCCCCACTTCAAAACCCACCAGTCGGCAGTTATCGGCGAATGGATGAGGAAAGAGGGTACAGAAAAGATTACGGTGTCATCTGTAACCATGGGCCGGTATTTTGCAGACAGCGGGTGGGATGATATTTGTATTGCATTTCCTTTTAACATACCTGAAATGAATGAAGCAAATGAGCTTGCAGGGAGAATTACGCTGCACCTTACAGTATGCTCAGCCAGAACCCTGGAACTGCTGGAGCAGGGTATTCAGCATAAAGCAGGCATTTATATAAAGACAGATACCGGTTACGGACGTACCGGTATAGATCATGAAGATACTAAAGAGATAGGGAGTATGCTGCGAATACTTGAGAAAAGCAGCAACCTCAGATTCTCCGGATTTATGGTCCATAACGGCCATACTTACCGGTGCAGGAACAGGTCCGATATTGAAAGGCTGCATACAGACAGTAACAGGAAACTTGTTAAGCTTAAGGAAAAATATATTAATTATCATCCGGATATGATTATATCAACCGGCGATACACCCTCGTGTTCGGTATCGGAAAATTTCGAAGGTGTTGATGAGATAAGGCCCGGCAACTATGTATTCTATGACCTCGCACAATGCCATATCGGATCCTGCAGCCCGGAAAATGTTGCCATTGCTCTTGCAGCTCCGGTAGTTGCAAAACACAGCCGGCGCAATGAGATTGTTGTATACGGAGGTGCTGTCCATCTTTCCAAAGAGGAACTTATACCTGAAGCGGGTCCCGGTATTTACGGGAATGTGGTGGAAATCTGTTCTGATGGAACCTGGAGTGATCCGGTACCTCATGCCGCGGTTACCCGGATATCACAGGAGCATGGCATTATCAAATGTGAAGAAGGGTTTTTCAGAAGGATAAGTGTTGGTGATTTTGTCGGAATATTGCCGGTACACAGCTGCCTGACAGCAGATCTTATGGGGGGATATTTAAGTGCTGGAGGAGAACCGGTTGACCATCTCTCCGGACAGAAGCTACCGGGCATGTAATAAATCCTGCATAAATAGTCTGCTTACTCATTCAGCAATTGTTTATATTTACAACTTCAATCTTCCGTTAAGCGGTTTCCCGGAGAAAGGTTTTCAAATCAGTGAATGATCCGTTGGTTGGAAAAGACTATTGCCGGTGATGGATTCATGAGGCTAACCTGGAAACAGAATGCGGGAAAAATAAGGCGGACATTATGGACAGACTAAATATGCCGGGCATGAAAAATATTAATAAGGCAGTTTGCAACTTAGCATTACTCTATTTGCTGTTTACCTTATCCAGCTGTTCAGAAACGGCCACAACCAACCCGGAGATAACGGTTGAGGAGTTGAGAATGCATATTGAGTATCTCTCCTCAGATACACTGCAGGGAAGGTATCCCGGCACGGAAGGAGACAGGATGGCTGCATCCTATATAAGGGACCGGTTAGTTGAATACGGTCTGGAGCCATTGGCAGACGATGGTTTGCAAAAATTTTCACTGGTAACAGGAATAAGTACGGGTGATAATAACTACCTCGAAATTGATGGATCGGAAGTAATAATCGGCACTGATTATACACCGATGCCGTTTTCAGGCAACGGTGAACTTTCGGCAGGAGTGGTGTTCTGTGGTTACGGATTTTCAATTGATAACAACAACCTTCAGTGGGATGACTACGCGGGGATTGATGTAACCGGGAAATGGGCATTGATGCTCAGAGGCGATCCCGAACCGGATGATCCTTCCAGTCCGTTTGCCACTCCGGGTACCGACAGGTTCAAATCCTGGCATGCAGCAGAAAAGGGTGCAGCCGGAGTTATATTGGTTTCAGGCGAAAAATTTGATGAGAGTGACGAGTTGTCGGAAATCAGGATACACCAGGGCAAGGTGGACGTCCCTGTTATCCAGGTTACTCGTCCGACTGCAAACCTGATTCTCGCTCCAGGCGGCAGCACACTGGAAGTGCTCGAAGAGAGCCTCCGGAAAAACATGTCACCTGAGTCTTTCAATACCAACATCAGCGTTTCTGCCATTACCGACCTTAATATGGATGAATCGCAAACAATGAATGTCATAGCATCAATCAAAGGCAATGACCCTTTATTAAGAAATGAGTATATCATTATTGGCGCACACTATGACCATCTTGGTACAGGAGGTGAAGGAAGCGGAAGCAGAAGGCCTGGATTATCTGATTACCATCCCGGCGCTGATGACAACGCATCGGGTGTTGCAGCAATGCTCGAAATTGCAGGAAGACTCTCTGCCGAAAGTAATAATCTGCGGCGCAGTTATCTTTTAGTGGCTTTTGGTGCAGAAGAGAAAGGACTTCTTGGCTCCCGGTATCTGGCAGATAATCCCGTTGTCGATCCCGGATCGTTAAAGACGATGATAAACCTCGATATGATTGGGCGTAAAAATGATGATAAGACTCTGCATATAGGCGGTGTAGGCACTTCTACTGAAGGAGAAGGCCTTGTCAGGAAAGTTGCAGCCGGGTATGACTTCAACACGGTCCTTTCTATGGAGGGCTACGGCCCCTCCGATCATGCATCTTTTTACGCCCGGGATATTCCTGTCTTTTTTCTTACCACCGGCGCACATCCCGATTACCATACACCGGATGATACAGCAGATAAGATCAATTATGACGGATTGCAGCGTATATCAAATTTTACAGGCGATCTGGCCGTTGAGCTGGGAAACATGGATAACCACCTCACCTTCCGCGAAGCTGGTCCCCGAACATCTCCTGCACCCCGACACGGAAACAGGCGTGTCAGCCTTGGGATAATGCCCGACTTTGCATCGGCAGGCGGCGACGGACTAAGGGCTGATTTTATAACACCCGGAAGGCCCGCCGACAGGGCCGGGATGCAACAGGGAGACAGGATAGTGGCCATCAACGGCAATCCCGTGAAAGACATATACGAATATATGTACCGGCTGGAACAGCTTAATACCGGAGACATCATCAATGTAGAAATTGTAAGGGACAATAAGAGTGAAATATTGATAATCCAGCTATAAAAACCGTTACAAATCATTTATATAACACCAATTATCTGCCTGTTATTTATTTTGAAAATCACACTCATTACAAATGACACCAAAAACAAGATCAGCTCTGCTGTGGACTCTCGCAATTATTGTTACGGTAACATCTGCCATATGGCAACGATCAACAGGCCCGACTAAGCCCGAAAGATTTACCATAGAAGCGGGTAATGAACAATACAGCTTCAGTCTCAAAAGAAGCCATGTTATAACAAGAGAATTAAATATAACACTAGGTGATGCCCCTGCTGACCTGGAAGGCGCCGCGGTTTGGAGGCGCTATCCGACTAACGACGAGTGGACCAGGCAGAGGTTCTCAAGAGAGGGTAGTGATCTTACTGCCCGGCTTCCCTTGCAGCCACCTGCAGGAAAGCTGGAGTATTATCTTGAACTTGATGATGCAGGAAGGATTATTAATGTTGCCGGTGACAGCCCTGTCATTATAAGGTTCAGGGGTGATGTACCTGCCGTTTTTATGATACCGCACATACTCCTGATGTTTGTCGCCATGCTGTTTTCTAATCTTACGGGAATAATGGTGATTTTCAAAGATCCGGCATACAGGAGATATATAAAACTTACATTCTGGACCTTGCTGGTCGGGGGACTTGTTATGGGACCGGTAATACAGAATTATGCTTTTGGTGATCTGTGGACAGGCTGGCCTTTGGGTGGTGACCTGACCGACAATAAAACCCTTGTGGCATTCCTTGTATGGGCACTGGCCATGTATACCAATAGAAATCCTGAAAAACCCAGGCCCGGATATGCGCTGGCTGCCTCAGTGGTATTACTGCTTGTTTACTTCATTCCCCACAGCATGATGGGGTCGGAGCTTGACTACTCAACGGGAGAGGTGGTAACCGGTTTTCTGAACAACCCCCTTCCTGTAATGTGGAAATAAAACTGATTACAAACTATTTTCCGGACCCGGGTCCGGAAAATTATTTTTAGTACCCCATGCAGCACCCTGATATCAAAATCGTCTTTATGATAGTTCTATGAAAAACAGCAAACCTGTCTATCAGAACATCCACCAGGATCTGATAGACAATTGCAGGAAAGGGGACAGGAAAGCACAATTCCAGATATATAAATTGTACTACAGGAATATGTACAATATAAGCCTGAGAATAGTGAATGACACCCAGCAGGCTGAAGACATTATGCAGGAGAGCTTTCTTTCCGCCTTTGACCATATTGAGAGTTATGAGGGGCAAGTGAGTTTCGGAGCCTGGCTCAAAAGAATAGTTATCAACAGATCGCTCGATGCATTGAAGAAAAGGAAGGCAGATATACTGAGTCTTGATGAAGCATACGAGGTTGCCACTGCGGTTGATGAAGAGTCAGATCCGGAAATGGTCAGTATTCAGGTTGAAGAGATACACCGGTGCATCAAGCTGCTGCCGGAAGGGTACAGGATAATTTTGAGTCTCTACCTTCTTGAAGGCTATGACCACGAAGAGATAGGAGAGATACTGGGTATCTCCTCATCCACCTCCCGGTCGCAGTATGCCAGGGCAAGGACTAAACTGACAAGCCTCATAAGTGAGAGGGGATTGATATGAAACAAGATGAACAGAAAGTAAAGGATTACTGTTATGAAGGAGCTGGAAAAATATATTGTTGAAAACCGGGGGAAATTCGATCTGGATGAGCCGTCAGATGGCCATTTTGAGAGATTTGCCCAAAGACAAACCCTTTCGGGGAACAAAACTGCCGGCTTTTCGTGGAAATATATGCTTCAGGCAGCTGCAGTAGCTGTTCTGTTCATCCTGTCATCTCTCTGGGTATATGAAAGGATCACGGGAGGAACAGATGAGGGCGAATTGATAACCCTGGCTGATATAGCTCCCGAATACCGGGATGCCGAGATATATTACACGGCAATGATCAATAACAAGTACAAGGAGATCAGATCATTCAATTTTCAGAATAATTCAACAGAACAGGAGGTCCTGCTAAGGGAACTTGCCGAGATGGACACTATTTACAAATCACTCGAAAAAGAACTTAATCAGGAGCGGGGAAACGAGATGGTAATTAATGCCATGATAAGACATTACCAGCTTAAGCTGGAAATCATGAGCCGTATACTGGAGCAGCTTTACCAGGCCCAGCCGGCCCAAACAATTAAATCAGAAGAAGATGCAAACATTACAATTTAAAAAACTGACAATCCTGTTGCTGCTCGCCATTGCCACGGCAGCAACTGCAGTAACGGGACAGGAAGCGGATAAAAAGTTCGAGAGGGTATTCCCGTTAACAGGTAAAGCCTCCCTTGAACTGGAAAACCGCTATGGAAATGTTGATATCAGGAACTGGGAAAGAGACGAGATCTCTATTGAGGTTATTGTAAAGGTATCACATACAAGCAAAGAAAATGCCGAAAGGCAATTATCCTATATCAACATAAACTTCAGTCAGCGGGAGAATGCCGTTAAGGCGGTAACCGAGATTGACCAGCGGATCAGCCGGACAGGTTCACGATGGTTCTCATCGGGCGATGATGGAGTTAGCATTAATATTGATTATACAGTTTACGCCCCGAAGGATACGGACCTTCGTGTTACGCACAGGTACGGCAATATATTTATCAATGAGGCGACAGGTCACACATACATAGACCTGAGATACGGCAATCTGCAGGCAAACAGGATTATAAGGGATAATACCAGGCCTCTGAGCGAGATCAACCTGGCATATTCACCCAAGGCAACAATTACACACGCCGACTGGCTTCAGATAAATATGAGATATTCGGACCTGGTTGTTGATCAGTGCCGCGCCCTGGTTATAGCATCCAGTTATTCCAAAATCAGGGTTGACAGGGCAAGTTCCATTGTTACAGAGTCAAGGTATGGTGAATTCAGCCTCGGTAATATTACCAACTTTGTTGCCGAGAGCGCATACACCAATTTTACCATTGGCAGAATAGGCAATACAATTGATATTGAGTCCCGTTACGGAAATGTAAGGGTTGACAATATGCCGGCAGGCTTTTCAAAGATCAGATTTGTAGGCAACTACGGGAACATGCGTATCGGGATGGATCCCGGGGCATCATACAGGATAGAATCTACGGCCAGCTACGGTTCGGTCAGCATCCCGCAGGGAGGACGGGTCAACCGTATAAGCCGCGGCTCCCAGTCGACCCTTTCGGGAGTAGTCGGTAATAATCCCGAAACAGAAGCTGTTGTTGACATATCTACACGTTACGGCAACGTAGATCTGACATCAAGATAAAAGTGCAGCAATGAAAATAAATTGCCAGCCTGGTTGATAATCGCGAATACTTTTATAATTTAGCCGTCTGGTTCAAACCGGAATTTTGTAAATAATCCGGCACCAATAACGGTTTTGCGAGATGTCTGTACCAAATGTAAATTATGCTGCTCAAAATAGTGAAGGATTCAGGATCTTGTTTGAGAATTCACCCGATGCGATATTTGTACAGGATTCAGGGGGGAATATCATTAATGTAAACCAGGCAGGCTGCGAACTTCAGGGTATTGATCGCGACAAGCTGATCGGGATGAATATTAGTGAACTCGTGCCGGTCAACGAAATACCAGCCCTTCTGGAAAGAAACCAGCTATGGTTCAACGGAAAGCTTAGTTTTTATGAAGGGGTTATATACTCTGCTGGCGGGAAAGTGATCCCTGTCGAGCTTCACGGAAGGTTAGTCTATTTTTCCGAAAAACCCTCCCTCCTGCTTATTATCCGGGATATTATCAAAAGGAAAGAGGATGAAAATCGGGTCAAACTTGAAAAGCTCTATTTTGAGAACCTTTTCATGGCAACGCCCGAAGCTATGGTCATTACCGACAGGGAATCACGCATTCAAAGAGTTAATGATGAATTCACAAACCTTTTCGGGTATTCTGCCGAAGAGGTTATCGGCAAGACCACATACTCCCTGCTTACATCACCCGGCATGCTTGAGGAATCGCATATCTTCGACAAATCCTTGCGTACGGAACGGAAAATACTCAGTGAGACAATAAGGCATAAAAAAGACGGAACCCCGGTAAGTGTATCCATTGTTGGAACCCCTTTGAACCTCAGGGACAACCAGATTGGAATACTCAAGATATACAGGAATATTACAGAGCAGAAAAACACAAAAGAGGCCCTTAAAGAAAGTCAGGAAAAATTCAGGAATATTTTCGAAAGTTCCCCCGATGCAATAGCACTTACCACCCTTGATGGTACCATTATTGACAGAAACAGGGCAGCCCTGGTTCTGTTTAAGTTTCCCGAAGATAACAGGTTGAAAAATTTTCCGGTATTCAAACTGGTGGCCAGAAAGGATCATAAAAGAGCCCGGGGGTTTATCAAATCGGTAATTAAAAAAGAAAATGTAAAGAATAAAACTTTCACCCTCGTAAAGAGCGATGGTACATGGTTTATCGCAGAGGTGTCAGCCAGTCTTCTTAAAATTCAGGATACCAGACCATCCAATCTTATTATAATAGTGAAAGATATTACCGAAAGGCTGCTTTATGAAAGGAGACTGGAGGAGGCAAAGGAGAAAGCAATTGAATCGGATAAACTCAAGTCTGCTTTCCTGGCCAATATGTCGCATGAGATCAGGACACCCATGAATGCGATCATCGGCTTCTCAAAACTCTTGAGCACGCAACACTCAACCGACTCTGATAATACTGAATATATAGAGATCATTAAAAACACGGGGAATACCCTTTTGAATCTTATTGACGACATAATTGACTTTGCCAGGATTGAAGCCGGTGAGGTGCAGGTTAAGCATTCTGCCCTCAGTCTCCATCAGCTTATGAGAGAGCTTTATGCATATTTCGAAAAAGAGCATCTTAGCAATGATGAAACCAGCATTGAGCTGGTTCTCAAAATTCCTGACCCGGATAATGAGCTTGTAATCCTGTCAGACCAGAACAGGATCAGGCAGATATTCACAAACCTCCTGAGTAATGCACTAAAATTCACCAAAGAAGGGAAAGTTGAATTCGGTTATAGTTTGAATGAGAAGATAATTGAGTTCTATGTTAGTGATACCGGCATTGGTATTCCCGAAGAAAAACACAGGATTATATTTGACCGGTTCAGGCAGATTGAAATCAATTATAACAAAAAATTTGGGGGTACGGGACTTGGACTGGCTATAACAAAGAACCTGGTAAAACTGCTGGGAGGGAAAATAAGCCTTGAATCAAAACCGGGAGAAGGATCTGTGTTCAGATTCACCCTGCCTCTTATAATAATTGAAAAGTCACAGGAACCACCAACAAAAATACCTGCCGAGATGAATAGTTTTAACTGGAAAGATAAGGTAATACTTGTAGTGGAAGACAATGACCTGAACTCCAGGCTGCTCGAGAAATTGATTGAACCAACGGGTGCCACTGTTATAATTGCAAAGGATGGCATACCGGCCATTGAGCAGTGCAGAACCAACCCGGAAATCGACCTGGTGCTTATGGATATCCAGATGCCGGAAATGGATGGGTATGAAGCTACCCGTACAATAAGGAAATTCAGACCTGAGATACCTATAATAGCACAAACGGCTTATGCAATGGCAGAGGAGAGGGAGAAGATTCTTGATGCAGGCTGCAACGGTTACCTTCCCAAACCGATAAGACAGAAGGAGCTTCTCATGATGCTCAACGAGTACCTGGATCAGTGATTAATAAAATTATAAAACCCTTAATTTAAATGCCATGAAGACCAACAGACCAATGCTTGTTATCCTGTCATTCTTTTTTTTTATAACACATTTAACAAGCTGCAGCGGAAACCGTGAAAACCAGTCCGCCGATCCTTCCGGTGATCCCGGTTATGTTATCGCTATCCATGGTGGTGCGGGTACCCTCAGCAGGGAAAATATGGATGAAAATACCGAGAGAGAATACCTGGATAAGCTTGCTGAGGCTCTTGAGGCCGGGGAAGAGATACTCAGCAAAGGAGGCAGCAGCCTGGATGCAGTGCAGGCAGCAATAATTGTCATGGAGGATTCCCCGCTGTTCAATGCGGGTAAGGGAGCAGTATTTACCAATCAGAAAAGAGTTGAGCTGGATGCCTCGGTAATGGATGGAAAAACACTTAATGCAGGGGCAATTGCGGGGGTTACAGATATCAGGAACCCCATNCTCGGGGCAATTGCCGTNATGGAAAATTCTCCTCATGTGATGCTGGCAGGGAACGGTGCNTCAGAATTTGCCCGGGAGCAGGGACTTGAGATTGTTGATAATAGCTATTTCCATACGCAGCGAAGACTTGATGCAGTAACCAGGCAGATAGAGCAGGATAAGCAGGGTACTGTAGGCGCCGTGGCACTTGATATGGACGGAAATCTGGCAGCGGGAACATCAACCGGAGGAATGTCAAACAAAAAATACGGACGAATAGGCGACTCTCCCATAATCGGGGCAGGTACCTATGCCAGCAACAAAACCTGTGCGGTATCGGCAACGGGCCATGGCGAGTTTTTTATCCGCTGGGTGGTTGCCTATGACATTGCTGCCCTGATGGAATACAGCAACCTCACTTTAGAAGAGGCCTCCGGACTGGTGATAAACGAGAAACTGGTCGGGGCCGGAGCAACGGGAGGCGTGATAGCAGTTGACAGGCACGGAAATGTATCTATGCCGTTCAATACCTCCGGAATGTACAGGGGTTATGTAAAATCAACCGGTGAAAAAGAGATTGCCATTTTCAGGGAATAACCTCCACCAAATGCTGTAAGTCATATCATTACAGCCACTACCGGATGCTGTCAGTCTTGTTATTATAACCTGTTCTATTGCTTTTCCGGCTCCACCACATCATAGCTCCGGTTTACAAGCAGGTCGGCCGTATTTTTCAGCGACTGGACATTGATATGTTCACGCTCCAGAACCTGGAGACGAAAATTGTCAGATGGTTCCTTGCCCCTCATTAGCTGAGACATCTTGGTTTCATGATAGGTAAGCTCTATGAAAACCCTGAGGTCGACCTCCTCGGCATTTATGGCATATAATCCGTCGATAACCAGCAGGTGGATCTTCATGAAATCAGTTACAAGCTTGTCTATCTGATCGGGTATTATATCAATGCAGGGCATTATGGTCTCCCTGTTCTCTTTGAAATCCCTTATATTCCTGTTCACAAGGCTCCAGTCATACTCATCGAGTCCCACAGATTCTATTCCGTTGGTCTTTCTCCACTCTTTCCTGAGCAATGGAGGAACAAGATAATAATTATCAGTATGAAGCACCTTTACCCTGATGCCTTTGGATTTTAGCATCAGGGCAAGGGAATGTGACAGTTCTGACTTTCCCGCACCAGACTCCCCCGAGATGGCAACTACATATTTATAATCAGGATTGGCCTTCTCCTTCTCCTTCTTCTCTGTCAGTACCCTCTTCATAATTGTTTTTGCAGCAGCTTTGTGCAGATCATTAATCAGTAAAACATCTCCCAGCATATTGTTATTCAGTAATTAGTTGTAAATATTCACCTAAACGTTTATTATTAAGACAGAACCCTTATCAGGATTCTTTTTTAAGATTCTATTTTAAGATTCTATTTTAAGATTCTATTTTAAGATTCTTATTTAGGATTCTTATTTAGGATTCTTATTTAGGATTCTTTTTTAAGATTCTATTTTAAGATTCTTATTTAGGATTCTTATTTAGGA
>SL_3KL_010_SEDDRAFT_10000630_pt1 | contig 29643 bp, 22 predicted proteins | sample SodLakKL_010_SED_2_FD_10381 | JGI IMG/M metagenome (IMG submission 10381)
CATAGCCAAACGACATTACAGATAAAAGAAGAAGAACAATACGATTTCCTTTTGCCGCAAGCCATGTGCCCGGGCCATAAATCTGCCGGCCCCGTCATAAATAAGATCGCCCTCTATGCGGCCAACAAAGCGGCCGGTACGGTCATAAAGCATGCTGCCATCAACCCACCCCAACAACTGGCCGGTGGCATCATAGAGTCGGCCGTCTTCAATTTTGCCGAGGTTTCTGCCCCTTGAATCGTATAACTTGTTGTCATCTAACCAGCCCAATACAACCCCCCTGCTGTCGTAGAACCTTTCATCGTGCACACGGCCCATGTAACGGCCCCTGTGGTCATAGACCCGTTGGGCCAAAACCTGGGGAATGACCAATAGAAAGAGGAGCAAGATGATGATCAATGATTTTAGCTTTGTCATGACAGTAGTTCAAAGTTATAAAATAAAACAAATGTCGGTGCACGCAAACAGTTATTTATGTTTTCGCCCCGGCAACATCAAAGGAACGTACTTGACATTAAAAGATCCCTGAAAAGTGATTTGCCTGAAAGAATGGCCATGTAACCACCCCAATCCCTCAAAAGAAACAAACCTGCCTTAAATCGTCCAACAATGATTCACTTTGAACTGATTACCGTCAAAGGTGGTTAATATTCCAGCACCTTTACCCACTAACGGATTAAGGAGGATGGATGATCACATCGCCAGAACTGTATTCTGTGCCGGATTGGTCATTGGAAATTCGGGGTGAGGGGTTAAAAGCCAAAACAGAATAGGGTTTTGCGAGGAAGTATAGCCATTATTATTCCTTATCTTTATAGACCATATTCAACACGATAAACCCGAAGGTTGCCCTGTCAAAACTAAAGAACCCAGATGAATAATTCTTTTTTCAGTCCCTCCTGGAACCGGCTTCGCGAAACGTTAAGGCCCTGTCTATCACCCCTTATCGACATAACCTGTTTGACGCTCATCATTTTACTCCCGTTCCTTGCTCCGGAATATCGGTTCATTCCACATCCTATGAATCTTTCCGGGTTTGTTATTGCCCTGACGGGATTGATTGTTATGGCCAAAACATATGCGTTGTTCAGAAAACATCAAACCACCCTGTCACAGAAAACATCATCACACCTGATCACCGAAGGGATGTTCTCAAAAACCAGGAACCCCATGTACCTCGGAAAGTTTCTGTTTTATCTGGGCATTGGGGTCTTTGCCGCAAATATTTTTTCCGTTTTGACCGCATTCGGATATGTTGTACTGATCCACTTTTTGGTTATCCCGGGCGAAGAGCGCCTGTTGTATGATAACTTTGGTAAACATTACCTCGGTTATAAAAAGAAAGTGAGGAGATGGTTATGATGCGTGTGATTGAATATTTGTTATTTTTGGGTTTTTACTGCTTTAAAAATACAACCTTTGTAAAGCCATTTTGACATGAAGCCTCTCATCGGTTTTTCCCTGCTGCTGGTCATCACAATACACAGCCTGGCAGCTTCTGTCGATACTCTCGAGATATACAGCAAATCAATGGACAGGACTCTTCCGGCTGCTGTTGTCCTGCCAGAATGCTACGATGACAATTCCGATCCTTATCCGGTGATATACCTGCTTCACGGGGCTACGGGCAGTTTCACCAACTGGCTGGAGATGACACCCGAAAAAGGACTGGTGCAGCGACTTGCCGATCAATACAAGATCATCTTTGCTCTGCCGGAAGGGGACAGGTTCAGCTTTTATTTTGACAGTCCTGAAAACGAAAACAGCCAGTACGAGACCCATATCACCAAAGAGGTGATCCCTTTTGTTGATGCTCAATACCACACGATACAGGATAAGGGTGGGCGTGCCATTACCGGTCTGTCAATGGGCGGGCACGGAGCCCTCTATCTTTCTGCACGCAACCCTGACCTTTTTGCTGCGGCGGGCAGCATGAGCGGAGCGGTCGACATGGACGTGCAGCAATGGGACCTGCCCCCCGAAGGCAACAGCTTTTTCATTGAACAGATCGGACAGGTGTTGGGCGATATCAAGAAGGGAGCCGAATTTCTGGCCGACAATTCGGTGACCAATATGACAGGCCTGATGAAGAAAAACAATCTTCCCCTGATCATCGATTGCGGGGTGGACGATTTCCTGCTGGAGGCCAACCGTACATTAAACCGCCGTTTGCTTGAAGATGGCGTACCACACGATTATATCGAACGGCCGGGTGAACATGACTGGCAATACTGGGGAAACGCCCTGTTGTACCAGGTGCTGTTTATGTCAGAAGTTTTTAAGAAAAAATGACAGCATTCCAAAAGGTGTCCGGGATGGCCTGAAACAATGTAAGAACGGAAGGATAAACAAACAGAAACCCCAATGACCATGCATGTAAAAGTGACCGCCGTCTCCAACCGGCAGGCTTCCACAATGTTCGTTCAGGAGGGCACCAGGCGCCTTGCTTTACACTTCCCTGACATTCAATGGGAAGTGGATGATGACAACCCCGAAATAGTATTTTTTCTCAGTGGCGGATCAGAGCAAACGGCCATCGCCAGACTGAGACCGGATCGACTGACTCTTCTCCTGGCTGGCTTCCATGACAACGCCTATGCTGCAGCCCTCGAAGTGAAAGCCTGGGCAGGGTCAAGGGATGTCCCGGTTGCCCTTGTATCGCTTCAGGAAGCAATGGACGGATCACTGTTGAAACATTTTGCCATGGTTTGTGAGGGCTTTCGCACCCTGCAAGGGAAACGGGCCGGACTGATCGGGGATGTGTCCCACTGGCTCGTGGCCTCAGCACTCTCCGAACAACTGGCCAGAGAACGCCTTGGCATCATCGTTGAACACCTTCCATGGAAGGAGCTGCCAGACTATAGACGCTTCCTGCCAGACCCCGAATTCATGGAGGTGTACCGTAACCACCCGGCTGGTAACCTCGAGAAAGAAGCAGGGATCTATTCATTTTTGAAACAGCTTTTGCATGACCATCGGCTCGATGCACTTACCCTCGAATGTTTTGAGATGGTGAACGCCCACGATATGACAGCCTGCCTGGCACTGGCCCTGCTCAACAGCAAAGGCACTGCGGCTGGCTGTGAAGGAGACCTGGTCAGCCTTGCCGGGATGATGCTGGTGCAAGCACTCACCGGACAGATCCCCTGGATGGCAAATGTGGCCGGCATATTCGACGACCGGGTGCTGTTCGCCCATTGTACCGCGCCACTGGACGTGCTTGGCGGATACCGGCTCAACACCCATTTCGAAACTGGCAAATCGGCTGCGATTGAAGGCAAACTGGCCATGGAACAAGTCACCGTATTTCGGCTGAGTGAAAAACTCAACAAGGCTTTCGTCGCACCGGGAAGCATTGTGTCACAACCCAGCCATGACTTTGCCTGCCGCACCCAGACTGAGATTTCCTTGACGACCCAAGACATTGAAAAACTAAGACAGGAACCCCTGGGAAACCACCACCTTATCCTTCCGGGAAACAAGGTAACGTTGCTTCGGATGGCCTGTCAGTACAAACAGATGCTTTGCTGACTTAACCCGGATTGGCCATGGATAAATAAACTCCGTGGCCAAACGGCTGATGGAACAGAAACCCTGACATGCTAACTTTTACAACAGCTCAGCATCCAGTCTGATGCTCGTCCCTGCCAGGGCTTTTGAAACCGGACAGTTTTCCTTGGCCTGCCCCGCAATTTCAATGAATTTTTCTTTGTCAATGCCCTTCACCTTGCCTTTGGTTTTCAAGAAGACCTCTGTGATGGCAAATCCGGCGCCTGTTTTGGCAAGGGTAACCTCCGCAGCCGTATCGATTTTTTCGGGCGCAAAACCTGCCTGGTCGAGGGCATGGGAGAAAGCCATGGAGAAGCAGCCTGCATGTGCAGCCCCGATCAACTCCTCAGGACTGGAAGCTGTTTTGTCGTCTTCAAAACGGGCTGAAAAGTGAATAGATCCTTCATATCCACTCGTTTTTAAATTGTATTTGCCACTTCCCTCAAGAAGGTTGCCCTTCCAGTATGCTTGCGCGAAATGTTTGCTCATGTTCCTGACGTTTTACAAAAGATTAACAATGGTTGTATTGTTGAAATGAACAAATAAAAGGGATATTTGTTCATATCAGGATTTATTTTATACGTTTGCCGAAATGATTATAACCTATTGGCGGTCAACCAAAATTTAAAGCAGATGTTCTTTGGAATTGCGGACAATGTGGCTGATTGCGGCCCGGCAGAAATTTTTGGGGATGGAACACTGTGCCGGCTTTTTAACCGTGGAGGCAGGTAGCGGTCATCTGAAGATACTCCTTTGTCAGGTGACGATTATTGCATTGATCTCCTGCAGCTCTTCCGGTGAAAATTGCAGATTGTCCAGCGCCCGGAGGTTGTTGTCAAGCTGTGCCATGCTGCTGGCGCCCGTGAGCACGGATGTCACCCGTTCGTCCTTCAGCAACCAGGCAATGGCCATCTGGGCCAGGCTTTGACCACGGCGTCCGGCTATCAGATTCAACTTTTCAACCTTCTCCATCGTATCAGGGGTGAGATGTTCCTGCCCCAAAGTTCCTGTTGGTTTACCTGCCCTTGAATCGGCCGGCAACCCTTTCAAATACCTGTCTGTCAGTATACCCTGCTTGAGAGGAGAAAAAGCAATACATCCGATGCCAAGTGTCTCAAGGGTGTCGAGCAGATCATCCTCCACCCATCGGTCGAGCATGGAATAACGCGGTTGGTGGATCAAACAGGGAGAACCCAGCTGGTGAAGGATTTCCGCTGCCTGACGGGTTTGTTGTGCTGAGTAGCTGGATATGCCTACATAGAGGGCCTTCCCCTGGCGCACTGCCTGATCCAGGGCCATCATGGTCTCTTCCATCGGAGTATCGGGGTCAGGACGATGAGAGTAATAAATATCCACATAATCCAGCCCCATCCGTTTGAGACTTTGATCCAGGCTGCTGATCATGTATTTGCGTGAACCCCTGTCGCCATAAGGTCCCGGCCACATATCATAGCCTGCCTTGGTGGAGACAATGATCTCATCACGATATGCTTTCAGGTCAGATGCCAGAACCCGGCCAAAGTTCGTTTCGGCACTGCCCGGCGGGGGACCATAATTGTTTGCCAGGTCAAAATGGGTGATGCCGGCATCAAATGCCCTGAGCATGGTCTTTCGCCCATCCTCAAAAACATCTACCCCGCCAAAATTCTGCCACAATCCAAGCGAAATGACAGGCAGCAACAAACCGCTCCTGCCACTTCGACGGTATTTCATCTCTTTATACCTGTTGGGTTCCGCTATATATCTCACGATCCTGATGTTTTGGTTCGATGACAAAAGTAATAATAAAATAGTGTCATGTCAATGCTGCTTTAGCCGGTCCAAGCCTTGATCTTTTTCCCCATATCTGCAAAATAAAATCTTTACGCAGCTAAGGTTATGGCAGATTTCTTTTTTGATCTGAGATAACATCTCTGCGACATAACCGACACATGGCATTGACACCACACCAGCAGATCGATCCGGGAATTTGTTTTGGATGGAAGTTTGTCGTAAATTGGCCGTAATTATTTTGGGGTATGACTTTTTATCCCGTTCAGCAATATAGCCATGGATTTATCCCTATGTGAGGTGTCGACACGTAAGGAACTGGATGCATTTATCCGTTTCCCCGACAAGCTATACTCCGGCCGGAAGTACTATGTCCCTGCGCTCCACCGGAACCAGTTTTATACCCTCTCAAAAGAACGAAACCCTGCCTTTGGACATTGCGAGGCCCGCTACTGGATGGCCTGTGCAGGCCGGGAGGTCGTCGGCAGGGTTGCCGGCATTATCAACCATCGTTACAACAAGGAACGTGCAACCAGGTACATGCGGTTCGGCTGGCTCGATTTTACAGAGGACGAAGCGGTGCTGCAAATCCTGCTCCAGGCCGTTGAAGGATGGGCCCGTGAAAAAGGGATGCAGCACATCCACGGTCCCCTTGGCTTTACCTCGTTCGATGCATCAGGGGTTCTTGTTGAAGGCTTTGATGAGTGGCCCACCTCTTTCGGACGCTATAATGACCCATACTACGACCCGATGCTGAAAAGTGCCGGCTATGCCAAAACCGTGGACTGGGTGGAACACAGTATCGCCGTACCGCCTGAAAAACCCCAGCGTGTGATTGCATTGGCCCAGATGGTCAGGAAACGTTATTCGTTGCGCAATGCAACACTCAAAAACCGTAAAGAAATCAGGAAATACACAAGACAAGTTTTTGAATTGCTTAATAAAACATACGATGGATTATACGGGTTCTCATCCCTTACCCCTGAACAGATTGACTCCCTTACCAAAGAGTTTTTACCGCTGATAAACCCAGATTTTGTTTCCATCATTCTCAATGATCAGGATGAAGTGGTTGGATTTGGGCTGGTCGTGCATTCGCTGACCAAAGCCCTGAAAAAAGCCAAAGGCCGTTTATTTCCCTTCGGGCTGCTCCACATACGCTACGCTTTGCAATTTAACGACACCATTGATATGCTTCTGATTGGTGTTAAGCCCGAATACCAGAACAAAGGGGCACAAGCCCTGATCTTTGAAAAAATTATCAATACCATCTACCGAAAGGGCATTAAATATGTTGAAAGCACCCGCGAACTGGAAGACAACCAGAAAGTACAACAGCTTTGGTCTGGCTATGACTTCCGGCAGCATAAACGGGCCAGGTGCTATCTTAAATCATTGTGAAAAGCATCTGCCGGTTTTTTGTTTCTTCCGGTATGATGGGACTGGTAGATATTGTTTAACCTGGTTTCGACCTGAGCCCAGGTACATAATCGAACCACCAGGCATCGCCTGAAACGCGTGAAGGGATTTTTTTATCTTTGCTGATCTCTGACACAAAAAACCGAGCCGTCATGTATAATAAAGTCATACAAAACGTCAGGCCTCTCGAATTTATGTGGCCCGTAAGCAATCCTTTTATTTTTTGTGTACATCATCTCGACAAATATCCCTTTGGAAATGATGAGATGGGACCGGCTGCCTCCCTTGCGGGCCGTTATCTCGGACAGGATTTCACGTTGAAGGATGGGTGGCGGATGTACCATGGCGAACGAGTGCCCGGGTTCCCGGCCCATCCGCACCGAGGATTTGAGACAGTGACCATTGTCCTTGAGGGGTTTGTGGATCACTCTGACAGTCACGGGGCAGCCGGCCGCTATGGCATGGGAGACGTTCAGTGGATGACCGCCGGTTCGGGACTGCAGCATTGTGAAATGTTTCCATTGCTGAATAAAGACAAGCACAACCCGCTCGAGCTGTTTCAGATATGGTTGAACCTGCCTCAAAAGGATAAGTTTGCCGATCCGCATTTTAAGATGCTGTGGGCAGAAACAATCCCTGTTGTCCGCGAAACGGATAAACAAGGCCTGGAAACTGAAATAAAGGTGTTTGCAGGACAATTTAAAGATGCAAAAGCACCGGCACCGGCGCCTGACTCCTGGGCGGCTGATCCGGCCAACGGTGTAAATATATGGACCATCCGTATGCAGGGAGGAGCGCAATGGAAGCTTCCCGCCGCGACGCCCGAGATGCATCGCATGCTCTACTTCCATAAAGGTTCAGGCATCCGGGTCGCTGGCATGGATATATCCGTAAAAAACGCACTTGAACTCCTCGGCGACCAGGAGGTGGCCATTGAAGCGACTGGAGAAAATGCAAGCCTACTGCTTCTTGAAGGCCTGCCTATCAATGAACCAGTAGTCCAGCATGGCCCCTTTGTGATGAATACGGCGGAGGAGATCCGTCAGGCCATCTCGGATTACCGTGAAACACAGTTCGGAGGCTGGCCGTGGGAAAGGCATGATCACGTTCACCCGCGCAACAAAGGACGGTTTGCACGTTTTGCCTCCGGGAAAATCGATTCACCCGGATCCTGACAACACCTTGAAACCTGCTTTTTTAACCACTGCTTATTTATTCCATGAACCGGATGTGTTTCTAAGGCAACAGGCCTCCTGGTACAATATATTCATTTATTCTATATTTGCAATAGAGTCATCCAAACAAAAACAGACATAACAGCATTTCAGTCACTCATTAAAACAAACAAAAAGATGAAACGATTTTTTATTTTCTTCGTTGCCGCAATCATCATGAGTACATACAGTATGCAGGGTAAAGCCCAGGCATCCTTTGAACCCGGACAGCTTGGCATCAACGCCGGTGTCTCCTATGGGCTGGATCTTGAAGAGCCGGGTTTGCGGGCTGGTCTGACCTATTTTATCGCTGAAAGTACGCGGATAGGCGCTGACGTTACCTACTGGATCATTGAAGACAAATGGGTTGAAGAGTCAGAAATTTCCTCGACCGGGCTTGAGATCAACGGTCACATCCACTTTCTGTTTTTCAAAGGGCGTAATTTGGTATTGTATGGAGCTGGTGCTGCAGGCCTTCATTTTACCAGCACCACAACCGACATACCTGAACTTGACACGTCTGATTCAGAATTTGGCGTCGGTGCCGGACTTGGCGCTGAACTTAACTTCGGACTGCTTTCTTTCTTTGTTGAACCAAAAATTTTCTTTAGCGGATTTGACCAGGTGAAGATCAATGCCGGTGTGCGGTTGTATCTGTAGCCAAATATCCTGCATAAATGTGATGTTTTGGTGCCTGATAAACGGCTTTGGCTCTGGTCATGATCAGCCAGCCCTTCTACCGCCTTTTTGCCTATCTTTGCAACATTCAATAATCACCAACAATGGCTAAAGGAAGGGAGTCCAAGCCACATATCGGCATCTTTGGTCGCCGCAACAACGGCAAGAGTTCATTCATCAATGCCCTGGCACAACAGGACATCGCCATAGTCTCCGGTGTGCCGGGGACAACCACCGATCCGGTGCGCAAGTCGATGGAGATCTTCGGCATCGGCCCTGCCATTCTTGTGGATACCGCTGGTATTGACGACAGTGGTGAGCTGGGCGCCAAAAGGGTGGCCCGCTCTCTGAAAGCCCTTAAAACGGTTGACCTGGCAATCCTGCTGATCGCAGGAAATGTCTTCGGCGAAGAAGAAGAGAAGATCATTGAAGCCTTTCGCCAACAGGAAGTACCTTTTCTGGTGATACATAACAAGTCGGACGAAGCACCTCTGGATGATGCCCTGAAGCAACAGATCGAAACAACTTATGCAGTGGATGTGCTGCCCTTCTGTGCCTTGCGTCCCGACAACCTTGATGTGGTCATCCATTCCCTGGAAAAGACCATGCCGGAAACAGCCTATCGTGCAAATTCACTGCTGGGCGACCTGGTTGATAAAGACGATTTGGTGGTGCTGGTAACCCCCATCGACAACGAAGCCCCTGAAGGGCGACTCATACTGCCACAGGTACAGGCCATACGCGACATCATCGACAACGATGCCGTTTCGGTCGTGGTCAGGGAAACCGGTCTGGAAAAACTCATGGAAAGTTTGCAGCCGCGCCCCAGAATGGTGATCACCGACAGCCAGATGTTTAAAAAAGTGGATGCACTGGTGCCGCATGACATCCCGTTGACCGGCTTCAGCATCATGCTGGCGCGCCATAAGGGCGACTTCAGAAGGTATCTTGAAGGAACCCCGAAAATTGATGAGCTAATCGACGGCAACAGGATCCTGCTGCTGGAGTCATGCACCCACCAAGTGGAATGTGATGACATCGGCAGGTTCAAGATCCCGAAATGGATGGAGGAGTATACGGGAAAAAAGCTGGAGTTCGACGTGGTGGCCGGGCTCAACGAGATACTCAGGCCCATTGATGATTATTCGCTTGTGATACAATGTGGCGGCTGCATGATCACACCCAGGCAACTCGTAGGACGCCTGAAACCAGCTGCGGATGCCGGAGTGGCCGTGACCAACTATGGCATGGCGATCGCCTGGCTCCATGGAACCTACCAGCGGGCCATCGCCCCTTTTGTAAACCCCAAAGCCAAATAATGCCACATACGGTCAAAAACATATTAAACAAACAACCCCTTACCAGGCATGACCTTGTCACCCTGCTGTCGTCAGATGGAGAGTACAGCAAGCTGCTGTTTGACCGGGCGGCAGAGGTGAAACGGAAACATGCAGGTAACAAGGTGTATTACCGTGGCCTGATTGAATATTCCAACCTGTGTGGAAAAAATTGTCTGTACTGTGGCATCCGGTCAGGGAACAAAAAAGCCCGCCGATATGAACTGACAGAAGAGGAGGTGCTGGAGGCAGCAAGATACGCATGGGAAGCCCGTTATGGCAGTGTGGTGATCCAGGCAGGGGAGCGTAGCGGAAAAGACCATGTTCATCGTATTGAGAGGCTGATAAAACAAATCAAACAGCTGAGCAACGGAGGGCTGGGCATTACACTGTCGCTTGGTGAGCAAAGTGAAGACACTTACCACCGTTGGTTCGAAGCCGGCGCCCACCGCTATCTGCTACGCATCGAGGTCTCCAACCCCGGGCTCTATTATAAATACCATCCGGACAACAAGACACATGATTACCAAGCCCGCCTTCATGCACTTCTCCTCCTGCGCAAAATCGGATACCAGGTGGGCTCCGGGGTGATGATCGGGCTGCCCTTCCAAACGGTGCAAGACCTTGCCGATGACCTGCTCTTTTTCCGGGATCACGACATCGATATGGTCGGCATGGGACCCTATATCGAGCATGAAGAAACACCCATGATCAAACACAAAAGCCAATTGCTGCCAAAAAAGGAACGTCTCTGTCTGACCCTTAAAATGGTGGCGGCATTGCGCATCCTTATGAAGGACATAAACATCGCTGCCACCACTGCCATGCAGGCAATAGATCCCCAGGGACGTGAAAAATCGATCAGGGCGGGCGCCAACATCATCATGCCAAACCTGACCCCGTCGCGGTACAGGGAAGACTATATGCTGTATGAGGACAAACCATGTACCGATGAAGACGCAGAAGAGTGCCAACGATGCCTTGAAGCCAGGATACATATGGCAGGGGGGGAGATAGGTTACGGCGAATGGGGCGACTCAAAACACTATCACAAACGAAAGAGATGAAAAACAAAATCCATGCATGCACGTTTATACTCTGGGCATCAAAAAAAGATCTTTGTCCAAATAATACCATTCTTCTATGAAAGATTTGAAAAGACCCGATACCGACGTTCTGGATATCAACAATGATGTAAAATGGGTAGGGGTGATCGATTACGACATCGTCACCTTCGATGTGGTGATGGAAACAGAATATGGCACCACCTACAATTCTTATTTTATCAATGCAGAGAAGAAAACCTTAATAGAAACTTCCAAGGAGAAGTTCTGGGATGTCTATTTGGAGAAGCTGAAACAGGTGACCGATTTATCCGGATTGGAATATGTTGTTCTGAACCATACCGAACCGGATCACAGCGGCAACCTTGCCAATGTGCTTGAGATGGCACCGGATGCCACCGTTGTGGGTACGCGCCTGGCCATACAGTATCTGAAAGACTTTCTCGGTAAAGAGTTCAGGCATCTGGTGGTGAAAGACGGCGACACCCTCGATCTGGGCAACAAAACCCTCCGTTTTGTCGGGGCGCCCAACCTGCACTGGCCCGACAGTATGTATACATACCTGGAAGAGGACAGGCTGCTGTTTACTTGTGATTCCTTTGGGTGCCATTATGCACACCCTGATATGATTGACAATAAAGTAGGTGACTTCAGCGATGCTTTCAAATATTACTTTGATGTGATTCTGAAGCCTTTCAGCAAATTCATGCTGAAGGCCATCGACAAAATAAGGCCTCTCGAAATCAATGCGATACTTACGGGCCATGGCCCTTTGTTGCTGCATGACTGGAAAAAATGGGTCGACCGATCCGAACAGTATGCCCGGAATGCCTTGCAAACACCACAGGCAAACCACATCTTCATACCCTATGTTTCTGCCTACCATAATACCGGAAAAATGGCTGAAGCCATCAGGGATGGAATCATGAGCACCGGCGACTTTACCGTGGAAATAGCCGATATTGAAACCATGTCCCTTGGTGATTTGGACGAGAGGGTGGCAAAAAGCAGTGCCATCGTGGTTGGATGCCCCACCATCAACCAAAACATCCTGCTGCCTGTCTATAAACTGTTCGCAGTGATCAGCCCCATCCGCGACAACCGGAAGGTCGCCGGTGCCTTCGGTTCTTACGGCTGGAGCGGAGAAGCCGGAAAACTTATCAACAACACCCTGGCGAATCTTAAACTTAATGTGCTAGGTGATGGGGTATTTGTTAAATTTACCCCCCATGAAGATGAATATGAGCTGTGTTGTAGCTATGGCAGGAAGATCGCCGGTGAGTTATTGAAAAAAGAATGATTCAATGTTCGAAGTGTTTTGAAGTGGTTTAAAGACATAGGAATCCCATTGTTGCTTTCAGCAGCTTTGGTTGGTTGTGCAACCAGCCTGCAGCTTGCCAGCCGATTTGTGCTGGAAGAAACAGACATACATGTGCTGGTATTGCCTCCCGATAACCTGATCAAGTCTTTTGCCACCGAACACCCTGACAGCATTCCTCCCGACAGCATCATGGGCCCCGGGGACGCCAGGGCGCAATTCATCAGTGAAGTCAGCGATTCTGTTTTTATCAGCCATTTCATGAGTGCCCTGAATGGTCATCTTGACAGGCTTTATATCCAGGCTTACGGGCCTGATGATGCCGATGCGTTTTTTTCACTGGAACAGCCTGCATATATCTTTCTTATTGCACAAATGGAGCTGTTTGAATATACCGAGAAGGAGTATTTCGAAGGCCGTTCGGGATGGAATCGCTATATGAGTAGTGTGGATATAAAGGTACTGGAAAACAATGTCTGGTTTGAATTCATGAAAGTCCACGACCCGGAGTTCGAGATGCAGGTGCTGTTCAATACACATGCCACCAGTGATTATGTCGAAGGAAGATTTCTCAGGTTAAGTACCGGAGAGGTGGTGTTCAATCCAACAAAATACCTTCTGACAGAGGATGACCTTTATGACCTTGCCTATTTCTCAGGGAAGCAGAACGCACACAAGATCTTTGACCATCTTCTCAACCTGTATGTCCGGCGCGAATATGGAAGAGACCTCCCTTACTATTTTCATTACGATATGCAAAGCCATTCGATCCTGGAACGTGATTATCCCCCATTCATCAGGATCAACGCCGCCGAAACAGAAGAGTGAACGTCAGGCGCGGTACCGGGTGAACGGGGTTGTGTTAAGCGGTGCAAAATCAGACTTCAGGTATTTGTAATACCCTGCGATGGCAATCATGGCCGCGTTGTCGGTACAATATTCAAACCGGGGAATGTAAACATTCCAGTTTCCCGCATCCTTTTCATCATAAAAAGCCTTTCTTAATCCGGAGTTGGCAGAAACACCACCCGCAATGGCAATATGGCGAATCCCTGTTTGCCTGGAGGCAGCCCGGACTTTGTTCATCAAGATCTCTACAATGGTGTACTGTATGGAGGCAGAAAGGTCATTCAAGTGGTTTTTGATAAAATCCTTGTCCTCTTTGAGCTTGTCGCGCAAAAAATACAATATCGACGTTTTCAGTCCGCTGAAACTATAATCGAGCCCGGAAACCTGAGGGTGCGGGAACCTGAATGCCTGTGGATTGCCCTGTTGTGCGTACTGATCGATGAGCGGGCCGCCCGGATAAGGCAACCCCATGATCTTGGCTGTCTTGTCAAAAGCCTCACCGGCGGCATCATCAATGGTCTGACCAATGACCTCCATCTCATAATGACTTTTTACCAGCACGATCTGGGTATGTCCGCCCGACACAGTCAAACAAAGGAACGGAAAAGGAGGAACCTTTTTCTGAAATTCGTCTTCAATAAAATGTGCCAGAATATGGGCGTGCATGTGGTTGACAGTGATCAGGGGGATGCCCAGGGCCAGCGCGAAGGACTTGGCAAATGAAGACCCGACAAGCAAGGAACCAAGTAAACCAGGGCCATTGGTGAAAGCCACTGCATCAATCCTTTTTTTGTGTATCTTTGCCTTTGATAAAGCATTGTCAATGACTGGAATAATGTTCTGCTGATGCGCCCTGGATGCCAGTTCGGGCACAACACCCCCAAAGTCCCTGTGAACATGCTGATTGGCAATCAGATTGGCAAGAATTTTGCGGTCTTTAATAAGCGCAGCAGAAGTATCATCGCACGATGATTCAATGCCCAGTATATAAATGCTCATGACAGTTCAAATCATTCCGGGGGTCAAATAATTGCTGGAGAACAAAGGTATCAAAAAAAGGCGAAAAATATTGTTTTCCCTGCTGGCAGCGTTTTTAATGCTTCCGCTGATCCTCTTGGCTTCACTCCGGAGCACCAAGGTCCAGACCTACCTGGTGGGACACCTCACAGAGTACCTCTCCAGGGAGCTTGGGACGGAACTTTCGGTGGGCGGTGTGGATATCCGCCTGCTTCGCAGCATTGTCCTGGTCGATGTAAAAATGAAAGACAGGCAGGGAAAACCACTGCTGGAAGTGCAAAGAATGGAGGTGGAGCTGGGAAAGATGTCATTTAATCAGCGACGGCTTTCCATCAATGAACTGCATTTCGAAGATGCCTTCCTCAATGTTTACAAAGAAATAAACAACGACAGCTATAACTTCGGGTTTCTGATCGAGTATTTCTCCGGTGGGGAAAGAACAGGATCAACCGGCGCAAGGTGGGAGGTAATATGCGCCGCATTCAGGCTTACCAATACCTCCTTTTATCACCGCGACAAAAATATCCAGCCCAGAGAATATGGTTTCGACCCCGGAAACTTCTATGTAAATGATTTTAACCTGGCAATGGATGACATCCTGCTCCAGGACAGTACCCTTTCGTTCCAACTGGACTATATGTTCTATAAAGAATCGTCCGGGTTTTTGCTGAGCGATCTGTCGGGCCACTTCTCCATCGGGCCGCATCAAACCAGTATTGATCATTTCAACTTCCGGTCTGAGACATCCGATCTTTTGCTGGATCTGACAGCCCGGTATGAGTCATTCACATCGGTGGAAGCATTTCTTTCCAGCCTTGATTATCATTTGAATATACAGGCCTCACAACTGGACCTGGCCGATATGGGCTATTTTTTCCCACGCCTTTATGGGATAAAGGAAATACTCCGCGTTCAAGGGGAGTTTGAGGGGGGAAACGGAAACCTGTCCGCAAACGAGGTAATGTTGGAATATGGAGAGCATTCAAAGTTCCACGGTGGCTTTCACCTGACCGGGATGTTTGATTGGCCGCAATCGTCCCTTGATTTCAGGGTTGATAAGCTGCGTAGCAGCATGGAAGATATCACGTCGATCCAATTGCCGGCAAACTGGGAGCGGCAAACACTCCAACCACCCGGTTATTTGTTCAACCTTGGAGAGTTTTCTTTCTCTGGGGGGCTTAACGGCTCTTTGACCGACTTAATGGCCGAAGGCAGCATGGATACGGATATCGGACAATTGAATGCCGATATCAAGCTGCACAAAGATCCGGGCGATGCATTGTATCACTACCAGGGAACCCTCGGGATGGATCAGTTTCATATGGGGAAACTCTTTGAAAACAATGGGCTTGGAAACATTGACATGAAAGGTGACATCAGCGGTTCCGGCTTTTGCCCCGAAACCCTTGACCTGAACATCGACGGACACGTTGCGTCATTTGATGTTCTGGGCAACTTGTACGAAAACATCCAACTGTCGGGTGATTTTTTACACAGAAAATTCAATGGCTCCTTTCTGGTCGATGACCCAAACCTGTTTCTGGATTTCAGGGGGATGGTAGACTTTGAACAGGCCGTGCCCCTGTTCGATTTTGTGGCAAATATTGATCGGGCAAACCTTACCAAAATGAATGTATTTCAACGAGATACATTATATGACTCCACGCTGTCCGCCTATCTGAAGATCAATGCCCACGGAAGCTCCCTGGATGATCTTGATGGTGTGATCATCTTAAGCGATATACAGTATGCGGAGGCATCCCTGTTTGGTGGCGACCCGTTTAACGATCCGCCAGCCTATTCAACAGATAGCATCTACCTGCGCAATACCCTCTGGTCAAAAGACAATAAGCACCTGCGGTTTCGCTCTGATTTTCTGGATGCCGATCTGTATGGGAAGATCCATTTTGACCAATTGGCAAATGCTTTGCGACAAACCGCAAATGCATATATCCCTGCGCTTAACCTCAAAAACAATCGCCAAAAGGAGACGGATGAACATACACAGGAAATTGAGTTTTCTTTCCGTTTTAAAGATACAGAAGACCTTACCCGTCTTTTTTTCCCGACAGTTAGAATATCTCCGGATAGCTGGCTGAATGGATCATTTGGTTCATTGGGGCAAAATATTGTTGTTCAAGCACATGCCAGCCATTTATCTCTCTTTGGAAGAAGGTTTATTGATTGGAACCTGTCGGGCAACCACACCGACGACCACTATGAATTATCGGTAAACAGCAGTAAACTGATGCTTTCGGATAGCCTGCATATGAATGACTTTGCAATGAAGACAATATGGGATAAGGATGAAGTGAGCCTGTCCCTTTTATGGAATGGGAAAGAGTATCCGGGCGACAACGGAGGAAACATACAGGGTGTTGCAAGGATCCACGACAAAAATTATTTTGACTTTTCTTTTCAGACCTCTCATGCCTGGTTAAATGGCGATCGCTGGGAACTCAACCTGGACAACAAAATCATTGTTGACACCAACCGGGTGGAGATATTCAATCTGATGGTCTCACACAGGGATCAGTTTCTGATGGCAGAAGGTGTGCTGAGTGATGATCCTGAAGACAAGATGGGACTGTCTTTCGCGAATTTTGAGGTCGCATATACCGATCTGTTGATGGGAGAGAGCGATTTCGATTTCGGCGGGCGAATCAATGGTTATGTCTCCTTTACAGGTTTATATCAGCCCTTGAGTATAGGGGCGGAAATCCATGTTGAAGGCTTTTCTTTCAACCATGAGGTGATGGGTGACCTTACCCTGCAGAGTATTTGGAACAATGATCAGCAAGCTTTCCTGGTTAACGGTGCGATCGCTGATGAAAAAAATGGCGAACCTGAACGCCCGGTGTCTGTTGACGGGAAAATATATACCGGCGACCGCGATCATAATTTTGATCTGGACATTGATGTGGTTGGCAAAACGATGTCGGTATGGGGACGGTATATGCAAAATTTTGCAGAGGATGTCAAAGGCATTGCAACGGGCCGTTTGCGATTGGATGGCCCTTTCAGCAGTCCTGAACTCACAGGACTTGTCAGTTTGTCAGACGCCTCCCTGCACATCCCCTACCTGAATGTCACCTATCATTTTGAGCATGACGTGGAGTTTACAAAAAACTCTTTCCGGTTTGCCGATGATGTATTGTTGCTTAAGGACTCACTGGGTAATACAGCGGAGGTCACAGGGGCCATCCTGCACGACGTCTTTTCAGATTTTGCCCTTGATATTGTCGTCAGGCCGGAAGAAACAATCATTTTTAATACCAGTGCCGCCGACAATCCGATGTATTATGGAACAGCCTTTTTAACAGGCCAGGCCCATTTCCATGGCCCGACCAATGACATCATCATGGATGTATCTGCCCGTACAAACCGGGGCACAAGGGTGTCCCTTCCCCTGAACTATACGGGCGAAGTGCGTGAAAGCCATTTTATATCGTTTGTTTCACGAGAAAAAAAGGAAGACGGACCCACCTTTGTCGTCCCAGATCTGCCCGGGGCCGTCACGCTGAATTTTGACCTGGAGGTAACACCAGATGCAGAGGTGCAACTGTTTTTTGATGCACGGTTTGGTGATATCCTCAGGGGCACCGGTAACGGGAACCTGCGACTGGAAGTATCTCCTGAGGGTTCCTTCAATATCTATGGGGATTTTGTCATTGCGGAAGGGGAATATTTGTTTAACCTGCAAAACATTATCAACAAACGTTTTCGCATTGAGCAGGGCAGTACCATTGGATGGACAGGCGATTTGAATGATGCCGACATAGACCTGAGGGCCGCCTATCGACTGCGTACCAACCTGTATGACCTGTTTGTAGGCGAAGGGTTTGATCCAGCAACAGCAGACATTTACAGGAGGCGCATCCCCCTCGAAACGATACTGATGCTGGAAGACAAGTTGTTTGATCCCACCATCTCTTTTGATATTACCGTGCCTGGTGGGGATGAACAAACACGCGAAATGATTGAACGGGTCATCACCACCGACCAGGAAATGAACCGCCAGGTGTTTTCTCTGCTGGTGTTGAACCGGTTTGTGCCCACCACCGCCGATCAATACAATACGGCTTTGGGGTACGGTGTCGGCAGCACCTCCTCAGAACTGCTGTCTAACCAGCTGAGTAACTGGTTGTCACAGATCAGTTCAGACTTTGACATAGGGATCAATTACCGGCCGGGTGATGAGATCAGCAGCCAGGAGTTGGAACTGGCACTGTCAACCCAGCTTTTTGACGACAGGGTAATGATCGACGGCAACTTCGGGGTGGCAGGCAATCAAACCGCAACGGGGCATCGCGCCCAGGGTGCAAACCAAATCATTGGTGACGTAAACGTGGAAGTGATGATCACCCCCGAAGGGAAATTTCGCGTAAAAGCCTTCAACCGTTCAAACACTTTTGACATCATCAATACCAACGCTCCATATACCCAGGGTATCGGACTCTTCTACCGCAAAGAATTCGATCGTCTGGAAGAACTCTTCCGGAGAGAACAACGCCCGGAGGCCGACGAGTGATAAGCAGGCGGCAGAAGGTGAAATGAATATGGATGGCCGGGATCGCGGAAAGGTCACATGGCAACATCAACCCCGCCATTAGAACAAGTGCCCCAATTTCTTCTTTTTGGTTTCAATGTACACCCTGCAGCTGTCTGATTCAGGCACAATGATGGGTATGTTCCGGGTGATCTCGATACCATACCCGCTAAGGCCGGTCTTTTTGCCGGGATTGTTTGTGATGAGCTTGATCCTTGTGGCTCCCAGGTCGCGTAAGATCTGTGCACCAATGCCGTAATCCCTCTCGTCGGCTTTGAAGCCAAGTTCAATATTGGCCTCCACCGTATCCCTGCCCTTTTCCTGAAGGTGATAGGCTTTCAGCTTGTTCAACAACCCGATGCCTCGGCCCTCCTGGTTCATATACAACACCACACCTTTCCCCTCTTTTTCAACCATCTGCATGGCCATATGCAGCTGTCCGCCGCAATCACATTTACACGAGCCAAAAATGTCACCCGTAATACAAGAAGAGTGCACCCTTACAAGCAACTCTTCATGCTGCGACCAGTTGCCTTTGGTCAGTGCCAGGTGCAGTTTGTCATTGGTGGTTTGTCGGTATGCAATCAGCTTGAAGCTACCCCATTGAGTCGGCAGATCTACGGTGATCTCTTTGGCGATCAGGCTCTCATGTTTGATGCGGTAAGCGATCAGGTCTTCTATTGAAATGATCTTTAAATCAAAGCGTTCTGCAATTTTAAAAAGCTCGGGAAGCCTGGCCATGGTGCCGTCTTCATTCATGATCTCCACCAGGGCCCCTGCTGGCTGCAACCCGGCCAGCCGTGCAAGGTCAATGGAAGCTTCGGTGTGCCCGGCCCTTTGCAGTACACCGCCCTCCCTGGCACGCAACGGGAAAATATGGCCAGGACGGGCAAGTGCCGAGGGCTCGGTGTTGGGGTCTGCCAGGGCTTTAACCGTCTTTGCCCTGTCAGAAGCAGAAATTCCGGTGGTACAACCACTGCCCTTCAGGTCTACCGAAATGGTAAAAGGGGTCTGATGCAAAGCCGTGTTATTGGGGACCATCAAATCGAGGTTGAGCTGCTCGCAACGTTGCCTGTTAATGGGTGCACATATCAGGCCACGACCGTAGGTGGCCATGAAATTGATAATCTCCGGGGTAATGGTCTCACCGGCAGCAATAAAATCACCCTCGTTCTCCCGATCCTCATCATCAACAACGATTACTACCTTGCCGGCACCAATGTCTGCAATCGCCTCTTCTATCGTATTGAATGTATATTGCATTACCAATCGTAAAAATTTATTCGGTAATGACAGCTTCCAGCGCTAAGGAAGTGCTTTCCCAGTTAAAATTTTGTATGACAAAACGATGGCCTTTGTACTTTAATCGTTTGCAAAATTCCGTATTGTTCAACAAAGATAATACATGTTGGGCATATTCATCCGCATTTCTGCCAATCAATATCTCATCCCCCTCGCTGGCATTCAGAGCCTTGTTTGCCAGTGGCGACGTGATGCAGGGGAGTTGCATGGCCATGGCCTCCAGCACCTTGTTCTGCAATCCTGTTCCAATAAGCATGGGGGCTATAAACACCTTCGACTTTGCATAATATTCGCGGATGTCATCAACCCAACCGGTGATGACGACCCTGTCTGATGCCAGCGCTTTGACACGTCCGGCAGGTGTGGCACCGGCAATGACCACCTTCGTATCCGGGAGGGAAGCCCACACCAAAGGCATGATCTTCCTGATAAGGTATTCAGCACCATTGACGTTTGGCGGATAAGCCATGTTGCCTGTAAAAACAATGTCATAAACCTTTTCGGAGGGCAAGGGTTTGAAATAATCCGTGTCAACCCCATTGGGGATCACCACGATCTTGTTTCGCTGAGGATGAGGGATCTTGTCCCTGTCAGGACTGGAAATGATGGTTCGTTTGTGAAAACGGTCAAACACCTTCCTTTCGTAACGTCTGACCCTGATGTATTCAGCCATCAGGAGTGGTCGCATGATCCACGGGGCAATATTCAACCTTCGCTTCAGGCCGCCTGAAAAAACATCTTGATAATCAATGGTCTTATCAATATCTACATTGCTTACATACTCGGCAGTGCGTATCAGCTGACAGTAAATATGATCGGGCCTGTTCCTGGCAATCAATGATTGAATGTTTTTATGAATGCGTCTGTTGTAAAAGTATGCCACCTGAAAGGGGATACAGGAAAAAATTGCACGGACCAGCCGCAAAAGGATGCCTGTTTTGTGAAGACGGAAAAAATACAATGACTTGGCATAGGACCCCAACACCTTGCAGGCATCAGGGTGCGGCGGTGCGTCGCTGAGCGCACAAATAACCAGATCATGATGCTTTGACAGCTCCCGGATCTGGTAGAAGGCCCTCAACTTATCACCCTTTTCCAATGGATAGGGTATCCTGGAAAGTATGACAAAGATTCTTTTTCTCAAGTCTTGGGATTGTTTCAATCAGCCGGTCGGGCCGGCGTATTATAAAGAACCCTTAATGCCGGCAAAGGTATTAATTAAATTCATTATTCACCGGAAAACCTGTTGTAAAAAGCGATCAGCTTGTCTATGATTGGTTTCATGGAGTGATTTTCCAGGGCAAAACTCCTTGCTTTCTCTTCCATGACTTCCATGACGTGATTGTGTGAAAAGCAGTACAAAATCGTCTCGGCCATTTCATTGGCCGTGTCAGCAAGGAGGATGTTCTCACCATGCGTACAGTTGATTCCTTCTGCTCCAATGGTGGTGGAGACAATGGCTTTGCCGGCAGCCATCCCTTCGATGATCTTTACGCGCATTCCACCCCCCGATCGCAATGGGACCACCATTAACCTGTGTGCCTGCATAAACCCGGCGGCATCAGGGACTTCCCCTGCAACCGTGACATTCGGGCCCTGATATTGGTAGAATGATTCGGGTATGTTTTTGCCGGCCAGGACAAATTGCAATGCCGGGTTGCCATTGATAACCAGGGGCCAGACCTCTTCAAGGAACCAGCGCAACCCCTCCTGGTTGGGCCGCCAGTCCATGCTGCCCAGATGAAAAACGGAGTTGACGGAGGGTCTGGAATGTGATACCTGACGGGTCTGGGTATCCACGCCGACAGGAATGGTGACAGCTGGCTGGGCAAAACCGTTCTTCTTAAAGAAACGCAAGTCGACAGGCGAGATGGCAACCAGGCCATCTACCTGATGAACGGTCTTCATCTCGTAGGACTTCAGCCGGGCAGCAAGGAATTTTAAATAGATTTTTTTTACAGGGTTTGTGGTTGATTTTGCCATGCGCTCCCATATATAATGTTCAATGTTGTGCGAACGGAAAAGAACAGGGCTGCCAGTATGTTGCCTGATGACAGAAATATAGGGCGTGAGGAATAAGCCTTCCAGTTGTATGATATCAAATGATTCCTCAAGAAGAATTTCTTGCAGTCGTTTCGCAAAATCTTTGCAGTAGAAGCGTGAAATATTGTAAGATTCCCGGGTGAAAAGGTTAATAAATGCAGGAAGAGGCTTAACTTTTGTGTCAATTGGAAAACACTCGAAAAGTGTCTCACGACGATACTTCTCAGGAATCTTCTTTGTTGCTTCGATTGTGCCACTGGGTGCCAAAGCCATTACCCTGACCCCGATGCCCTGATCAATCAATCCGCGGGTGAGTTGGTTCATGGCAATGGACCCGCCATCAGAAGGAGGATAGGGGGGCTTGTGACATAGTTGGAGGATACGCATATCGTTTATGATGGTTTTTTAATACTGGGGTTACGAAAGAAAGCAATAAGCTTCTCCATTCTTTGTGTGTAAATGTCGAAGTCGAGCAGGGGAGAATCCGTGGTCGCTTTAACGGTTAAATATATGCCCACAGGCAACAGTATCAGTGAAGAAATCCACATCCCCTGGTGTGCCTCCAATACACCCTCCCTGACGAATTTTTCACCCATGATGGAGATCACATGGTAAACCACAAACAGCAAAACAGAGACCACCAGCGGCAAGCCAAACCCTCCCTTGCGGATGATGGCTCCCAGGGGGGCACCGATCAGAAAAAGGACCACACAGGCAAATGACAAAGTGAACTTCCTGTGAAATTCTATCTGATATCTTGCCAGTGTACGTTCGCGCCCCCTGAAGTCAGAATGTGAATTTTTTGTGTGTTCACGGTTGGTGCGTGCCATCTCCATGGCCCTTTTTATCACCATGCTTTCATTGGTCATCATGGAGCGGATATGTTCAATATCGGCCCGTTGAAATGCAGTATCCGGGATGCTGTTGTAATCTGTGGTGCCCTCCCCGGGAAAATAGTTGAAGCGCAACCGGTAGGTGCGAATATGTCTTTCTTTTCTTTGGTTCAGCTCCGCCGATAATGAGTCTTCAAAATATATCAGCTGGTTGATGTTAAGCATCCTGAAATTGCTCTTGAACAGCTCCTGGTCGGTGCGCTCAAGCTCAAACATGCTTAAGTCGAACTTGCGAAGCTGTTTCTCGAAATGTGTTCGTTGCAATGGCCTGTCCGGTTCAAGGGGCCCCCCGTCGCCCGCCTCCTTGTAGTTCGTGCCATTGTGCAGTGAAAGAAGCAAATGCCGCTTGTCAGGCGTGAATGCCATGGTGCCCCATTCGGCAAGGGTTAAACTGGTGTTGCCCCTTCTTTCACTGTGATCATATATCTTAACACCCCGCAATATGTGCCCGCCATTGTCTTTTTCATCCACCCGGATCACAAAATTATCAATGCCATGATAGTATATGCCTTCTGTGATGTTAAAAGCAGGCCGCTGTTGACGGATATCGTAAAGCAAGGATAAACTTTTCAGGTTGGCAACAGGCAGCACGTTGTTGGAAAAGAAAAAGGCAGCGAATGCCAGCACAAAAGATATCATCACGATGGGCCACATGATACGCCGTATGGAAATGCCGGCCGATTTGAAAGCCACCAGCTCATAATGTTCACCCATCTTGCCCATGGTCATTATCGAGGAGAGAAGTACCGCCAGAGGCAATGCCAAAGGAACAAAAGTTGCCGAAAAATAGAACAACAATTCTCCGATCACATACCACTCAAGCCCCTTGCCAACCAGGTCATCAATGTATTTCCACAGAAACTGCATCAGCAGGATGAACAAAGCAATGAAAAAGGTCACAACAAATGGACCAACGTAAGAGGTAATAACCAGCTTGTGCAGTTTTTTCATGCGATCATCCTCATTTATATATTTCGGTCACATGGAGCCAGCCATGCGATGATCAGCCGTCTGTGGTACCATTTACAGTCTTGACCCGGTTCATGTCAGTGAAGCCTGTTCCTGTCATGTTATGGCAAAGATACAAATTAATGAACGATCGATATTTACGGTACAACGGAATTTATCTGCCATATGCAGGCTCACCAGGCACGGAATGAGTCCCAATGCCTGCGCCCCGGGGTACTGACTGATTATGCATCCATCGACATCTCCGGTGTTTTATAAGTGTCCGGGTGCTTTGCCATGCATCTGCAAGGTTCATTTGTTCCCGGCCGGGTGTGACCTTTTTTACAGTGAATATTTCTTAACCCTGACAATTAATTCCCCGGCGCATCGTATTCTATACATTGACCGGTTTTAGTAAAAACAGATATTTTGAGACAAATATTTTGGCCGTTATCGATTATTTTGTTTTTCGGATTGCATTCATGCCAGGCCTACCGCGCTGCCATGATCAGCGATGAAGGCATATACTATTATCAGCGTGTGAAAATTGGTGGTATACGTCAGTCTGTAATGATCCGGGGACAAGACAAAAGCAATCCTGTGATGCTTTTCCTGCACGGGGGGCCTGGCTTCCCGATGTTCCCCGTTGATCAGGCAACCAAAACAATGCAGCGCATGGAGGAAGACTTTACCATGGTATACTGGGAACAACGAGGCACAGGAGGATCTTTTAGCTGGCGGCTCAGGAATGAGTCGATGACGGTTGATGATTTTGTGGATGACACCCGCGAGGTGGTATCCCTGGTGAAAGAATTGCTGGATGCAGAAAAAGTGTTTATTTGGGGACACTCGTGGGGAAGTATCGTGGGGGCCCTCTTTGCTGCACGGTATCCTGAAATGCTCTGCGCTTACGTTTCTACAGGGCAAAGTGTCAACCCCTTTCAGAACGAACGGTTCAACTATGACTTTGTCCTGGAGAATGCCCTCGAAGATATCAACAGACGTGCTTTAAGGGATCTTGAACGTGTAGATACCATTCCGGAGAGATATACGTTGAGGGATGCTTTGCAATTGCGGCGATGGGTATATTATTATGGCGGTGTTGTCAAAAAAGCTGAGCGCTCAGGAAGGTATATCGATTTTGATTACGTAGTGAACACGCTTTCAGCCCCTGAATATGGGGTTCTCGATAGGCTGAACATGCTATTGATGCCTTATTTTTCAGCCGAAGAATTATGGGATGATCTGATGCACATTGATTTAACCATTAAGGCACCACGGATCGAAGTGCCCGTGTTTTTCCTGCTTGGCAGACACGACATCATTGTGTCTTCAAAGCTCGCAGCAGATTATTTTGATAAGCTGAAAGCCCCGGCGGGAAAAGAACTTTTCTGGTTTGAACACTCTGCCCACCGGCCGCATCATGAGGAACACGACAAATTCCTCCATTTAATTCGCACCAAGGTGCTGCCCCTTGCCGAACACTGATCTGCGGACACCTTTGCCTTCATTCACCGCGAAGGTTAGTCCCCTGTAAATAATTCATTGAATATCCAAAGAATTGTTTCCCGGACACGCCTTTGTTGCGTATTTTTGTCAGGCGGTTTATGTACTAAACAGTATATCTATATGAATAAGTCGATATATTCACAACCTGCAAATCTCGAAAAGGCTAAGGAACTAGGCTTATTGGAGGAGGAGTACGAAAAGATCATTGAAATGTTGGGGAGAAAGCCAAATTTTACGGAGCTTAGCATATATTCGGTGATGTGGTCAGAACACTGTTCATATAAAAACTCCATCAAATGGTTAAAGACCCTTCCCCGGAAGGGGAAGCACCTTTTGGCAGAAGCAGGGGATGAGAATGCAGGCCTGGTAGATCTTGGAGAAGGTCTTGCTTGTGCATTTAAGATCGAGTCGCACAATCATCCTTCGGCCCTCGAACCTTATCAGGGTGCTGCAACCGGTGTGGGTGGCATCAATCGCGATATATTCACCATGGGGGCCAGGCCCATCGCACAGCTGAACTCATTGCGCTTTGGCAATCCCCGGCTGGAGCGTACCAAGTGGCTGATGAAAGGTGTGGTGAAAGGCATCGGTGACTATGGAAATGCTTTTGGCGTACCTGTTGTAGGGGGTGAGGTCTTCTTTGATGACTGCTATACCACCAACCCATTGGTGAATGCCATGTCGGTGGGGGTGGTCAAAAAGGGCAATACTATATCCGCCATATCGTATGGCAAGGGAAACCCGGTATTTATCGTGGGTTCGTCAACGGGAAAGGACGGAATACATGGTGCGACCTTCGCCTCTGAAGACATTTCCGAAGCATCCGCCGACAAGATACCCGCGGTGCAGGTGGGAGACCCTTTCCAGGAAAAACTCCTGCTGGAGGCCACCCTCGAGGTGATCAAGACCGGGGCGGTTGTCGGGATGCAGGATATGGGCGCTGCAGGGATCACTTGCTCTACTTCAGAAATGTCGGCCAAAGGCAGCCACGGCATGAACATCTGCCTCGACAGGGTGCCCATGCGACAAAAAGGGATGCGTCCTTTTGAAATACTCCTCAGTGAATCACAGGAACGCATGCTCGTGGTGGCGAAAAAAGGCAGGGAAGCAGAGGTTAAGGCTGTTTTTGAAAAATGGGACCTCCATTGTGTCCGGATTGGAGAAGTGACGGAAGGGGATATCCTGAGATATTATTTCAATGGTGAGCTGGTGGCTGAAGTACCGGCCGGCTCGCTTGTCCTGGGTGGCGGAGCCCCTGTGTATGAACGTCAATACAGAGAACCCTCATGTTTCAGGCAAAAAGATGCTTTCAGCATCGACCAGGTTCAGATCCCTGACGATTTGCCTTCCGTGGCCCGATACCTTCTCGGTGTCCCCAATATTGCTTCCAAAAGGTGGGTGATCGATCAGTATGACAGCATGGTCGGAACAAAAAACATGGCAGTCAACAATCCTGCCGATGCCGGCGTGGTAAACCTTAAAGGGACCAAAAAAGCGCTGGCACTCACGGTAGATTGCAATCCACGCTATGTGTATGCCGACCCCGAGGTGGGGGCTGCCATTGCGGTATCGGAAAGTGCACGCAACATTGTGTGCAGCGGGGGAGAACCCCTGGCCATTACCAACTGCCTGAACTTCGGCAATCCCTACAATCCCGAGGTATACTGGCAGTTCGTTGGGGCAATCAAAGGGATGTCGAAAGCATGCAATGCGCTCAATACACCGGTTACAGGGGGCAATGTGAGCTTTTACAACCAGGCGAGCACCTCCGGTAAAACCGAACCGGTTTTCCCGACACCCGTTATTGGCATGCTGGGTGTGATGAAAGATAAGCAGCTGATGACCGGCATTGGGTTTCAGAATGAAGGCGACCTGATCTACCTCATCGGTCGCTCGCGCAACGATATCAATAGTTCAGAATATTTGTACAATTATCACGGGATAAAACTTTCACCCCCGCCTTATTTTGATTTGAATGAGGAGTGCCGGCTACAACAGGCGATCAGAAAGCTGATTGAAAAAAGGGTCCTTTGTTCAGCACACGATGTATCGGACGGGGGCCTGTTTGTGGGTTTGTTTGAATCGGCAAAGGTCCGGTTATTGGGCTTTCGCGTACATACTGATCAGACGGTCCGTAAAGATGCATTCCTGTTTGGCGAGTCGCAGAGCCGGGTGGTGGTATCGGTAAAACCCGGCAATGAAGAAAAACTTGCCGAGGTGCTTGCACAGGCTGAAACAGGCTTCTCTTTGCTTGGCGAAGTGTGTGGCGATCAGGCAATCATAGATGAGGAAAGTTACGGGTCTGTTGCCGGACTGAATGCCCTTTACGAAAGTGTGATCCCAGCCATGATGGGTGAACACGCTGCGGGCTGGGCCCGCAAAGATGCAAACGACAACAATTGCCATGCCTGAAAACCGTATTGCTTGCTTATGGCGATGGGCTGCTGCCTGGCTCTTTCTCCTTGCTCTTGGGGCATGTGGGACAGGGTTGCCTGATATGGAAGACCTTACCGTTTTGCGGTATAATGAGGACCAGAACATCACCTCCCTCGATCCGGCATTTGCACGCAATCAGGCCAACATATGGGGGGTGACGCAACTCTACAACAGCCTCGTCGAACTCGATGAAGAGCTGAATGTCAGGCCAGCGGTCGCCAGATCCTGGAAAGTGTCGGATGACGGCCTGACCTATACCTTTTTTCTCCGTGATGACGTGGTTTTTCATGACAACCCCTGTTTCCCCGATGGCAAGGGAAGGAGGGTGGTGGCCGGCGATTTTGTTTACAGCCTTTCACGGCTGGTGGATCCTGAACTGAATGCACCTGGTGCATGGGTGATGAACCGGGTGGCACGACGCGAAGATGGCTCACTGAAATTATCCGCCCCCAACGATACCACATTTGTTGTACAGCTGCAGCAAGCCTTCCCGCCCATGCCTGGACTGCTTAGTATGCAGTATTGTGCCGTGGTGCCACATGAAGCAGTGGAAAAATATGACCGTGGGTTTCGCCGAAATCCGGTCGGGACAGGACCATTTCAATTTGCCTACTGGAAGGAGGGTGTCAAACTGGTATACCGGAAAAATAAACATTACTTTGAATTTGACGGCAAAGAAAGACTGCCCTATCTCGATGCTGTTTCTATCAGCTTTATCGTCGACAGGCAGTCAGCCTTCCTCGAGTTTATCAAAGGGAATGTTGACCTGCTGACGAGGGTGGATCCCAGCTACCAGGATGAATTGCTGACACCGGCGGGCGATCTGCAAGGGCGGTACAAGGATGACCTGAAGATGATCACCATGCCTTTCCTTAATTCGGAATACCTGGGTATGCTGGTATCCGACAACCATCTGCCCGAAGACTGGCCCCTGCGTCACCGCAAAGTAAGACAAGCCATCAACCATGGATTCGACAGGGAAAAAATGCTCACCTTTATGCGCAACAATATAGGTACTCCGGCCCATTCCGGGTTCGTGCCCCTCGGAATGCCCGGCTTCACCCAAAACGAGGGAGGATACCACTATGACCCTGATAAAGCCCGGCAATTGCTCGCAGAAGCAGGTTACCCGGACGGACAAGGAATGCCGGTCATTACCCTGCATACCAACCAGGCATATCAGGATATCGCACAATATGTCCAGTTTGAACTTGCACGACTCGGCATCCCCCTTGAAGTCGATGTGATGCCCCCAGCCACGCTAAGAGAAATGATGGCCAATGCAGAAGCACCGTTTTTCAGAGGCTCCTGGATCGCCGATTACCCTGACGCCGAAAACTATCTCGCCCTCTTCCACAGCAAAAACAAATCTCCTGCCGGCCCCAATTATACCCACTTCCAAAATAAAACATTTGACAGGCTCTATGAAAAAGCATTGTCAGAATCCAACGACAGCCTGCGCTACTCTTTGTATCACCAAATGGATAGTATCATCGTCGCGGAAGCCCCAAAAGTGTTCCTCTTTTACGACCAGTCGATGCGTTTTGTGCATAACCATGTGGAAAACATGGGCAACAACCCGTTAAACCATCTTGTCCTTAAAAGGGTCAGGATAAACCGGGAAAATCAATAACAGAATGAAGCCTAAGTCCCTTTTTTATTTAAAGGTTTTGGCCCCGGAATGGGATTTTAAATGACTATCTTGAATCAAAATATTATTTTTGTTCTGATGACAGTCAGGTTTTTTT
>SL_3KL_010_SEDDRAFT_10000631_pt1 | contig 29619 bp, 27 predicted proteins | sample SodLakKL_010_SED_2_FD_10381 | JGI IMG/M metagenome (IMG submission 10381)
GCCGGTGGAAGCGGGTGGATGCAGCCCCTCCGAATATATTTCTCCAGAACCGCTCCACGGCTTCTTTCTCAGTACCTGCCGCGGTGTTGGTGCCCACTCCATTTCCGTAAACTTTTTCGTTGTTGACAGGCATTGGGCCTTCATCCTGCATGGCAATCATTTTTCTCCAAAGCACGAGGTTTTCCCAATGTTTTTTTCCAACCGCACCGAGTGCATCCTGGTTGTTTTGAGAAACATCAGCAAATGTGTAAATATCCCGGTGGGTCATTACCTGGCGTACAGATGGTTCGGGCGAAAACTTCATACTTGCCACATGTATATTTCTGCCATTTTCAGACGCAGCGTCTTTAATGTAGGTTGCCCAGTAATTATCCCATTCAATGCTCATACCGCTTTCGTTACCGAGATTGTAAAGCACATGCCCGTATTCCGAAGTTATAGAAATGAGTTTGCTGATAAACCGATGCTGGTAATCCAGTACTTTTTGATTATTCCCGCCAAGTGATCCGCCATAAAAATCCCATGCGTTTTCGATGGTGCCAGACCCCCAATTGATGTTATTTTCCGGATTTACCGGGTGATTGTCATAATTTCTCGTCAGATCAATATGATCCCAAAGCGATATCTGGACAATAATATTGCGTTTGTAAGTCTCATCCAGAAAAAAGCGCAGTTTATCCCAATACTCATCATTCCACTGCTCCAAATCGTAAAGGCCATCTTCCACCTCTTTCACTGCAAAAGAGTCATCCTCATTCCGGTCGCTCATAGTGTTGCGCAGATAGTTGCCGCCTGCTGCAACCATTCGGTCCAGATGTTCAGTTAGCTGTTGCCCGGTCCATTGAAAAATATTGTCCTTATCACTGGCTCCCAGCAACATAACCGGCTCTCCCTTATACTGCCAATACCAGGGATTGTTAGAATAGGGCTGAATACTCTGTGCATCAGATAATTTTTCAGATTTAATTTCCGATTGTTGATCGTTTGAAGCAGTAGAAGTGGCTTGAGCTGTATTTGCCAAATAGACCAATACACAGAAACTAACAGCTACGAAAAATAAATAGTTGCTTTTGGATAAAACAGAATTCATAATATGAATGGTTTAATAAGTTTGTTTGATTACTTCAATTCAGAACTTTGATCACCGCCACATACGACCGGTGATTGTCCGGTGCCAGTGTTAAGATTCTCTGCGGGCCCCACCAGTCGGTACCATCAAAATCATCCCAAACCGGCTCCACGATTTCTTCCTCGCTCCAGCTCAGGCTTGCCACATCAAGCCATTTGATGGCTACTCTTTCGGCATGCACCCATGGATCGAGATGCACCGTAGCCCGCCCGCCGGGAAAGTAGACGGCATACTGTTTGCCCATATTTGCCAGGCAGTACGAATCCACAGAGTTGCCCACGGTTTCACAATTTTCGTAGGGTTCGGCATTAAACAGGTCAAACTCGTCGAGGAACATATTTACCGCCCGCAGGGTCTGTTCTGCTCTCTCGGATAGGCCTATTCCCCAATAAAAATCACCACCTCTGTGAGCAGGCCGGTGGAAGCGGGTGGATGCAGCCCCTCCGAATATATTTCTCCAGAACCGCTCCACGGCTTCTTTCTCAGTACCTGCCGCGGTGTTGGTGCCCACGCCGTTACCGTACACTTTTTCGTTGTTGATCGGCATCGGACCTTCATCGTTCATAGATATCATTTTCCGCCAGAACACCAGGTTTTCCCAGTGTTTCTTGCCAACCGGGCCAAGGGCATCCTGGTTGTTTTGGGATACATCAATAAATGTATATAGATCGCGGCTTGTCATCACTCTTCGTACCGATGCATCCGGGGCAAATAGCATGGAAGTTACATGAATATTTCTGCCATGCTCCCTCGCTGTTTCTTTGATGAATGATGCCCAATGAGTATCCCAAGCATCATCGAGCTGACTCTCGTTACCTAAATTGTACAGTACATGCCCATATTGTGAAGTGATGGAGATGAGTTTGCCGATAAAACGTTGTTGATAATCAAGAACCGGCTGGTTGTTTTGATGGATGGAGCCGCCGTAATAGTCCCAGGCATTTTCTATGGTGCCAGGCTCCCAATTGATGTTATTTTCCGGATTCAGCGGATGAATGGCAAAGCGGCCGTACACATCATCACCGGAGAGGTCAAACCAGTCCCAAAGTGTGAGCTGTACAATGATGTCGCGCTTGTAAGTTTCATCCAGGAAAAATCGGAGTTTATCCCAATACTCGTCGTTCCATTGCTCCAGGTCGTACAGGCCGTCTTCAATCTCTTTCGGAGCAAAGGTATCACCTTCATTCCGGTCGCTCATGGTATTGCGCACATAATTACCGCCGGCTGCCTGCATTCGGTCCAGGTGATCGGTCAGCTGCTCTCCGGTCCACTGCCAGAGATTGTCACGGTCACTGGCGCCTATCAGCATGATCGGCTCGCCTTTGTATTGCCAGTACCAGGGATTGTTGTGGTAGGGTTGAATACCCTGATCGTCTGACATTCTTTCAGTTTTGAATTCCGGTTCAGGATCATCGGAAAGATGATGAGCATTAAGCGTAGTGTTTACGAAAAACAGAGTGATAATTATTGCGGCTGTGAAGCCGGATCGAATATGTAAAATCATTGTTAATAGGTGTTTAATTGTTGATTAATCAAACCGAACCAGTGCAATCCACTGTCCGGCAGCAGGTGTGATGAGATTTATTTCAGAATGGTCAGTCACTAAATCCAACCTTTCATCCCAGCTTATTTCATCGATGTTCAGCCAGTCGATGGTCAGAGTTCCTTCAAAATCTGATAAGTCAAGTGTTACAGACCCTCCGTGCGGAAAGAAAACGGCGTATTGTTCTCCTTCGATGTATGCAAGATAGGCTTCATTTTCATCGCGGTTGCCGAGCAGGCTGCTGTCCGCATCAGGTTCTGCACGGAACACGTCAAACTCTTCCAGAAAGAGACGTGCACTTCTGATTTGCGTTTGAGCCCGTTCATTTAATCCGATACTGAAAAATCCATCACTCGGACCGGGACGGTGAAAGCGAGATGAGGCCACACCGCCAAGAAGATTTCGCCATATTTTGTTTGCGCCCTCTTCAACTCCGCCACCAAGTGCCTCTCCGCCGTAAATCTTGTTGTTGTTCATCGGGCGTGGCGGATCTGCCACCATTTTCCGCGCTGCCTGCATGTTGTTCCAGTGGGTCTGCCCGGTTTGGATATTGTTTTGAGACGTATCCACAAAATCGTAGAGTTCCGGGTAGTCGAACGTTCTCCGGTGCATCGGGTCGGTAAGATCATGCGCGTCCCACATTTCCGTCAGCTCGATGCCAACACCGGCTTCATCAGCTTTCTGGCGGATAAAATGTGCCCAATGGCGGCTCCACTCTTCTGTTGCCGTGCTTTCGTTGCTGATGCAGTACAGAATGTGGCCGTACTCAAAGGTCAGTTCCAGCAATTTTGACACAAACGCCTCCTGGTAAGCCAGTACAATGGGAGCATCATCCAGTTCCGGGATGGTGCGGAATATAGGGTAATTCTCCCATCGGTCCTCATAGAGATTGGTATTCTCTTCGGTGTAGTTCATGTTGTTGCGTGGATTGTACGGATGTGCAGCCCACGCTTCTGCCGTATAAGCACCACCCCACACTTCACCCATATCCCAACGGTCCCAGATCTCAATCTGAACGATAATATCCCGCTCGGCTGTCATTCGCAAAAATTCTTTGAACTGCTCCCAGTAGGTTTCATCCCAGCGATCCAGGTCAAACAGTCCGGCCTCTTCATCAAAATAAAATGGATAGAGATTGATGTCGTTGTAAAGATCGCTGTCGGGGTCGATGCGGTCGCGGCTCGACATGGTATTCCGCACGTAATTGCCGCCCACGGATACGAGCAGGTTAAGATGAGCTTCCAACCCATCAGGGCCGATGTTTGGATGATTGAAAAGGTTGTCCTGATCCGACCCTCCCAGCAGCATTATCGGTTCACCCTTGTACTGCCAATAGCGGTTATCTTCCGTCCAGGGCTGGATGCGCCAGTCTTCGCGGTCTGAATTTAATGTGGTTTGATTACCATCATCGGATAATTCGTTGGCTGCAGAATTTTCATAATGATGATTCGATGCAGAACCAACGAAAAAAAATGAGATCAAAAAAAACAGAAATAGTCCGGAAAAGTATTGAGCAAGTAAATTCATGGAGCTGAGAGTTTTTTGTCAGTTTTATTATACTAAGAGTATCTGAATACACACTTTTACCCTGACAAAAAACTCAAAGTTCTTATTAGAAATGGGATTTGTATTACAGGCGACTGTATTTCTTAAAAAGAATTTCCGAAAACGGCTATCTACTTATACAAAAAACATCACCTGACCTCTAAAAACTCTTCAATATTCTCCTTCACTCCCTCAAGTAGTTCCATCCTTGCCTCTACGCTCGACCATGTAATGTGAGGCACCAGCACCAACCGTTTTTTGTTTTGAACTTTTAACAGCGGATTGTCAGGTTTGATCGGCTCTTTCTCAAACACATCCAGGGCGGCGCCTGCAATTAACTCTTCATCAATTGCCCGGGCCAAATCTGCTTCTATTACAATGCCTCCCCTGCCGGTATTTACGAGAATTGCACTCTCCTTCATTAATTCCATTTGCTCATAGCCGATCAGCCCTTCCGTATTTTCATTCAACGGGGCGTGGATTGACACGATATCCGAGGTTTCAAGAAGTTCATCCAGATCAAGAAGCAGATAAGGCTGATCAGTATTCCTGCCCGATGTGGAGTGATACACCACTTCTGCTCCGAACGCCTCCGCAATTTTTGCTACTTGCCGCCCGATGCTTCCCAGCCCGATGATGCCAAACCTTTTGCCGTGTATTTCCCGGAACGGACGGGCCAAATTGGTAAAAATCACACTTTTTGAATATTCACCGCTTTTCACGTAGTTGTCATAATACCCGATATCCTGCATCAGGTAAAGAATTAATGCAAATGTGCTTTGAGCCACACTGCTCGATGCGTACCCTGCCACATTTTTTACCGAAATCCCTGCTTTTTCCGCAGCTTCCAGGTCGATGTTATTCATACCTGTGGCGGCAACGCAAATCAGTTTCAGGCGAGTTGATTTTTCAATCAGTTCTTTATCAATAACCACCTTATTGGTAATAATAATATCGGCATCCTTTATCCTCTCTTCTGTCTGTGCAGGTGAAGTAGTTTGGTGGAATGTTACCTTTCCAAGGTTTTCTAAATCGTTGAGATTAGGAACATCGCCTACAGTCTTGGCATCGAGAAATACAATTTTCATTTTATATCTTTTTATTCAGGAAAATGAACGTAAATGTTTAAGATAACATAAAGTTTTTCCAAAACTAATGTCGCAAACGTCTCGTTTGTGCCATTTCATCTGTGATCATTCGATCTTCACCAAAGATTCAAAAATCAAGTAAACTTCAATTCCATCCGATACATTGAATCCGGCTCAAGTTTATATGCTTCATATTTTTGAGATGAATACTCAGAAAGTTTTTCAAGTATGATTTCTTCCCTTTCATCAAGTATCAAAACACCTTCACAGCCTTCCGGCATTCTGATTTCCAGCTGACGGCTGCCCATTGTGCCGCTGCACGAAAATTCTATCTTTCCGCCTGGCGTGTGGTAATGCAGATTCAGTTTTTCAAGCGTTGCCGGATTCGGCTTGATCTGTACCTTGCCTGTTCCCGGTTCTATAGGCTCAATACCAGCCAGCCCTTGGTATGCGGCATAAAGCGGACCGATAGCACAATGACTATACTGACCGCGGGTATCAGGCTGAATGCTCCAATGCTCCTGCAGGGTGTTATTCAGCTGAACCGAATCCATGTGGTACCACCGGTTTTTGATCTCATGAATGATGGCATCGGATTTACCCGCTTTGCCAAGCGCCCACAATCGCCAGATGGCGTTGGCAGGAAATGAGAGACCCATATTGCCCGGTGGATTCTCCAGCATTTCAATCGAAGCATCCGTTGCATTTCCGGGACATAAATCATGAATCACCGCCATTGCAAGGGTTCTGTCTGATAAACGCTCCCCTCCTTCTTCTGCCGCCCAGGGAAGGTTATCCACAAAGAGCTGATTTTTTTCATCCCAAAATTTTTCAATCGTTATATCCAAAATTGATTGCCCTGTTTCAGCGATGATTTCTGCATTCTCATCATCGCCAATTGCATGTGCAAGCGGAGCCAGGGCATCCTTCATCATCGCTGCCGTGTAGAGATTGAATGGGCACTGTTTATGATGCTGGCTTGCATAACAATCGCTGTCCATCCAAACCCAGGTGAGGCCGAGATCTTCCACCGGAAGTAAATCATCATCTGCCCTCAGCGACAGCAAATAATCAAAAAATCGAAGCAGTCTTGGATATACTTCATGCAGAGCCTCAATCTTTCCTGTATAGAGATAACTGTAATAACAATCAAACACGAATCCGACACCGTGATCGATGATCGGCCCCCACATTGTCAGCCCCATCTGCCTTTGGGGAATGCGCGCCAGGCGATCGTAGGCCGGCCAGGAGTCCATAAAAAAACCATCGAGCGTAATTCCCTGGCTGTACGTGTTTACAAAGCGCAGTGGCAGTTTTCGGTCACCAAATGCCGAGAAAAGCGAGTGCACCTGGTGCCCCACATCACCGCTGTACTGCTGACGCTCCCGCCCCATGCAATCCACCATTAAATCCTGGGCCGAATTGTACAGGGTGTTTATCGTGGCCGATAACACCCGGTTTACCACATCATCAGACGTTTCAACAAACGGAAGCAAATCCCAACCGCTCATCCGCCTCCGAACCCCGACATTGCTGATGGTAACACGTCCGGGTTCTCCGTGAATGTGAAATTGAATAAATCGCAGGCTTTCGTAATCAAAAGTCATAAACTCATTCTTGCCTTCCCGGCAGATGAACCTCGTCCATGAATGCAGGCGGTTGTTCATCAAAAAATTGTCCGGTTCATGCCCTTCCTGGATCATCATCTCCACAACGGTGCCTTCCGGTGCGTCGATGGTGAAAAATGGAAAGCCGACAATCTGTTCATCAAACTCAAACGTCAGCACAGCAGCTTTCGGAGGGTTGATGCTGACTGTATAGGCCCCATTGCCATGATCCCGGAAACTATCCAGTGATGACGGCTCATAGAGATCCGGTGTCACAAATTCAAAATAGCGGTTGGAATCTCCTTTCCATTCCACACCAAAGCGGTCGGCCAGTTTTACATCATTCACGTCAAATTCTTTCATCAGCGGAATAGATCTCTCCCGGATATTACAATCGTCCGGATTAGCCCTGATTTCCTGCTGATATTCATCGTATGGTGAGGAGATGGGCGGCTTGTCGCCAGACAGATCGATCTCTATGGCCGGCAGCCAGTCCTCGTTCAAGTCAAACTCACTGTTTTTCCATCCGTACGGATATTTTCGCGCATCAAACTCCTCCTGGAACGCTCTAAGGTACCATCGTTTATACTGGCCCGGCCTCCAGCTTTCGGCGAGGCTGACCATCCAGGAGTCATCGGTAAGAATGTCTTCTGAGTAGTCTAACCCGATGTTTACGATAAAACCGGGTTTACCAATCGGCCAGGTTCCTTCGCCGATTCCGTAGTAGAGAATCTCGGCGCCAATCACATTTTCGCCGCTTCGCAGAAATGGGGTGATGTCCACCGGATCTGCCTCGGGCTGACGCGGATCGAACGGAGCGGGACCGAACTGCACATATTCTCCGTTCACATAGAGTTTATACCGGCTGTCGGCTAGAATCCACCCTTTTGCTGATGAAGGCACTCTTTCCAGATGAAAGGATTTCCGGAACATAAAGACGGAGTTTTGCAACGTTCTTTCAGACGGATACCAGATCCATTTTGCAGGGGAAAGATCGAGAAGCGGGGAGTACAATTCACTCAATTCGGCAGCACGGCTCAGTGATACCTGTTCATTGCTGGCCGCTCTTGAGCTCATCATTGATAATTGAGACGCCATCAAACCGGCACCTCCAAACATGCTACTTTTTACAAAGTCTCTTCTGGAAAATTTCATGGTCAGTTATTCTTTTTCGTGATTCTGATTAATTCTGAATTGTACTCCTTCTGATCATTTTTTCTTTTTGATCTGTACAGGTTGAGGTGTGATATAATATATACCGAAGAACGGAAAGTCTCCCTGACAATTTGTTGTGATGTGCAGCCGTCATGCCTCAGCGGAAGCAGGCATCTCCAAATGTTGGTACAGGTCAGCCCTTTGCAAGAGGTGGAGATCCCGCATCAGGTGCGGGATGACGTTGGTTAAAGTGCGGGATGACGTTGCGGAGTACGGGATTTTGGACAACCTCAGTTTATCCTTGACGTCAAGTGCATTTTCCACATCTGAATATCGCGGTAGTTAGGATTGACCCGGCTTAACTGACCGGCAACATCAAGGGCTCTCTGATACTCTTCTGCCGATGCATACGCCACGGATGCATTAAACAGACTGTCATGGTCTCTCCTGTCCAGTCGGAAGGCTTCTTCCAGCCAGCCCGCACCTTCGATGTAGTTTTCCATATCAATTAAAATCATACCCAAATTCCGGGCGGCATTATTTGTCGGGCGGATATCAAAAGCCTGCTTATAAAATTCGAATGCTTGTTCAAGTTTGCCTCCCTCCAGGGCCAGCCAGCCGGCAAACCGCCACGCCTCTTCTTCGTACGGTACTACCCTTAGAGCACCCCTGATTTCCCGGATGGCTTCTTCATGCATACCATTCTGGGAGTACCATCGAGCCATGGTGGTTTTGGCTTCTTCCCAGCTTATGTGATCCTGCACATGGTTAATTGCAAGCCGGTCCAGTTCGTTTTCCGGTGTGTAATTTGCAGGGTATCCCTCCGGATCAGGGACATCCACAAACGGCCAGCTATTCATCAAAGCCTGAACACGGTGCCAGACAAACCGGTGATCCAGCTCGGTCAGATACATGGCATCGCGGTAAGCGTCAGGATCCTTCAGCCGGGAAAGGTCAGGGTCAATTCCCGGCAGGCCGGAAACCGCCAGTGCATCGAAAAAGGTTTTTCCCATCAAAAAATAACCCTCGCTGTTCGGATGAAGGTGCTCCAGCATCAGGCCTGAACCGATAATGCCATTTTCTGCGTGTTCTGTCAACGTTTCTTTCATGGGTACGTACCACACACCGTCTCTTTGCGCTTTATCCCGGACGATATCATTAAAAGACGATGGAGCACGAAACCTCAACCCGTCCAGGTCGCGTGCATACTGAAAAGAGTGAAAAGCATTTAAAAACTCTCCCTCAGTGTACTCCCGGTGTGCCTGTTCAAAAACTTCATTGGCAGCAGGGTGATCATCGGTTTCAACCGAATAAAAGGGCGGATGATCTTTCAGATTGCTCACCAGGCTTGAAAGAAAAACAGGCACTTCGTTATCCTGATATTTTTGTAAAATGACATCCAGATTGTTTGAATACTGTCTTTTGCCCGCTTCATACATCTCGCTGCCCAGCGGTATGGAGTGTTCCTGTGCCATGCGTTGCATCAGGGTTCCGGGCTCTTCATACTTGTCGAAACCGGTCAGCCGGTTTAGCGTCCACCCTATTGCATCCCTGAGCATCAAAAAAGTTCTGTAGCGATATAAAATCATATATGTACGTACAAATGCGGGATTCCGTCCGATCATTTCGGCCGAGGCAACTCCCAGTGCGCCATAATATTCGTTTTGGCCGGAGTAGATCATGATGGCATCCGGCTCCTGCTTCAGGATTTCACGGGTTTGATCGTACAACGCATATGAGTTGGTGGCTGTAATCCCCAGGTTCACAACTTCAACATGGCGGCCCGGCAATACATCCTGCAGCATATCGCGGATTACCAGTGAAAACATGCCGTTATAGCCGTATGGAAAACTCTCGGTTGTGGAAGCACCCAGAACAAAAATCCTGAATCCGTTTTCCGGTTTTTCTCTCAGAAAGACATCCCCCCGGCCGGCTTCAAACGTTGTGGTCTGGAAAAAGAATTTTTCGTGATAGTGATGGTTGAGCATCCCGTATTCACCGCCGAACCTCTCAGGATAGATGAACAGGTCAAGATTGCCGCCATAGTTTCCGATTCGAAGCAGCACCTCAAGAAGAACAAGAAACAGCACCGGGATAGAGAAGGTGATGATGCTGAAGATGATTTTCTTTTTCCGGGATAGAGGACGAGCCGGCCGGCCTCTTCCTTTTTTTACTTTGTTTTTCAAAATACCGTGCCTTTCAGGTTAAATAAAGCTTGTTCAGCTTATTTACAATATATTTGCAATATAATGTTAATATCAGGAAAGAACACAGTGGTTCAGGAATGCTTTCTTCTCTTCAAAGCTGTTTGAGGCATCTGCTTGGACCATTTCGGTTGAGCAATTATTATTCGAAACGCAAAAACATACCGTACCTGACGGCACGGATGAAATTTCAGGAAAACCTCTCTTTTTCTATATAAAGATTCTGTCCCCGTGGGCCTTGTACCTTTGGTGACTGTTTCCGGGCAAGATGTAGTCCTCATCGATGACTTACCAAGTATTTGGTTAGGCTTTACGCCGTTACGAACTACACATTAAACCGGAATAAAATCACATCCCCGTCTTTTACGACATAATTTTTTCCTTCCTGCCGCATTTTACCAGCTTCTCTTGCCGCTTTTTCAGAACCCAGCTTTTCAAAATCCTCAAAAGTAATCGTTTCAGCGCGAATAAAACCCCGTTCAAAATCGGTATGAATAATACCGGCAGCCTGATGTGCTTTCGTTCCCTTTTTGATTGTCCAGGCATGTACTTCTTTGGAGTTTGTTGTAAAAAAGGTGATGAGACCGAGATTTTTATAAGCAGCACGTATCAACCTGTCAAGCCCGGAATCTTCAACTCCCAACTCTTCCAGGAACATCGTTTTTTCTTCCGGTTCAAGCTCGGCAATTTCGGCTTCAATTTTGGCACAGAACATCACCAGGTTATCACCAAACCGGCGGGCAATTTTGTTTACTTTTTCCACATATTCATTACCTGTGTTTATCTCAGATTCTCCAACATTGCAGGCATAAAGCACGGGTTTTTCGGATAGCAGAAATAGATCTTTGTAGATCGTTTTTTCTTCACCTTCAGCCTGGAAAGTTCTGACCGTGTCACCGGATTCAAGATGAGCCGCCAACGCCTCGATCACCTTTACCTCCTCCAAGATTTTTTTCTCTCCGCTTTTTGCCTGTTTTTTAACATTATCAAGCCTTTTCTCTACGGATTCAAGGTCTTTCAAAATCAATTCATCTTCAATAATGCGAATATCGCGTTCCGGGTCTATTGAACCCTCCACATGAATAATATCATCATCATCAAAACACCGTACCACGTGGACAATCAAATCCACTTCGCGTATATGAGATAAAAAAGCATTTCCCTTTCCTTTACCCTCAGATGCACCTTTCACCAATCCGGCGATGTCAACAAATTCAATGGTGGCCGGTATAGTCGCTTTGGGCTTAACCAATTCAGCGAGTTTCTCCAGCCGGTGGTCGGGTACGGGAACAAGCCCAACATTAGGATCAATAGTACAAAACGGAAAGTTGGCCGTTTCCGCACCGGCATTACTAAGTGCATTAAAAAGTGTGGATTTGCCAACATTCGGAAGGCCTACTATTCCACATTTAAGTTTCATATTTTATTGCGTATTAATGATTTAATTATATTATCAATAAAAATTGCAACAGTTTTTATAAGGGATAATTTACTTTATGCAGAAAACCGGATATTCGGGAAAAATTTAATCGAGAGACTCCTGTTGAATAAATTCTGTTTCGGGAAGGACGACAGCGGTTAATTTACCGTAGCCAAGTTCATCATAAACACAACCGGTATCAATCCCAATCATGTTTGGCTTTCGGATGGGGTAAGGTCTTGGAGTATGGCCAAAAATAACCGTTTTTTCCCAGGGGGTTTCAAATGCGTTCAGGTGTTCGCGTCCCCAAAGAAAAAAGTGTTCAGACCGAACATCGATTTTACTTTGTTCCAGGGTTTGATGCGGGGGTGCTCCTGCATGAACGAAAAAGTAGTTATCCGTTTCGTAATAAAATTTTGTTTCTTTATAAAAATCGAGATGTGAAGCGGGAATGTCTGTCACATTCCTGGGATTATTATACGACCTGAGGGTCACATCACCCCCGTTATACATCCAGTTTTGTTTATTATCATCCAGAAGTGCATCGAGCAGCATTTGCTCATGGTTGCCTCTCAGAAAAATACATTTTCTATCGTGGCGCACATCCAGCAAAAAATCAACTACACCCTTGGAATCCGGCCCCCGGTCAATATAATCGCCTATAAAAACATGGATGGCATCCTTATGAGGTTTCAGCTTATTCCATAATGTTTTCAACGAACGAATACATCCGTGAATATCCCCGATTGCTACAAATTTCTTGTTCATTATGTATTGGAGGCTTCGATGAGCCCCCGGCCTTTTTTATTGATTTTATTCTCCTTTTGAAACTGGTTGAGCACCGCATCCAGTATACCGTTTACGAAGTTGCCGCTCTTTCGTGTCGAATATTTTTTTGCCAGTTCTATTGCCTCGTTGATGGTTACTTTCGTCGGAACATCATCAAAATGGAGCAACTCCGAAATAGCCATGCGCAGAATCAGCTTATCTACAATTGCCAGCCGCTGTACGTCCCAGTTTTTTATATGCCGTTCGATAATACTGTCGAAATCAGAAGAATGATCTACGGTTATAAGAAGCAGCTTTTCAGCAAATTTTACGGTTTCAGCATCATCATTCAATAGCGGTTTGATAATTTGTTTGGTAGTATCCTGTGGTTTATTATTTCCCACTTCAACAGCATAAATTGCTTTTAAAGCAGTTTCCCGGGATGCTCTTCTGTTTTGCATACTTTACCTGAAAATTCAAAGATTATCAAAATACAAAGCTTTGCACTTAGCTGAAAGAAGCTTTCCGTACTTTCTGTTGCGATTAAAGTATCATGCTTGGTATATTTGTGTACTTGGGTTCATAGCTCAGTTGGTTAGAGCGCCACGTTGACATCGTGGAGGTCGGCAGTTCGAATCTGCCTGAACCCACTTTAAGGGCTGTAAACCCTTGCAATGCAATAAGTTAGTTTTAATGGTACAAATCAGGGTACAAACAAATTGCCAGTTTTTTGAAAAGAAGTGCAAAAAAAACCTTTTTTTTGAAAGCCTCACTTTTACAACTTTCACCACTTTTCTGGTTAAAATTCTCTCTCAATAGGCCATATGGTTTGAAATTTTTACCGAATTCTGACAATTGTCTTTTTTCGGTATTCTTTATCACATCCGCTATTGACTGTTGAGCCACTCCAAGTATAACAGCAACATAGCACATTTTTTTAAAGAAGTGCAAAAAAACGGGCTTCAAATTTTCGTTTTAAAGCCCGATCTAATCAATGGAAGGGGTTATAGTTGGCCGTCTTTCATAGATATATTGTTCAACGGTCTTTCTGGAACGAAAATATTTTGCTGCCAGATCATCCAAAACATCATAAACACGTTCCCCGGCCTCTTTTCTTTCCAGGTATTCCCTGTATATTTCAATTTGTGTTTTTCTGGATTCCAGAATATCGAAAACGGGCTGGTTCCACTGATTATCATCCAGCACAATTTCAGCCAGTTCAATCAGGCCATAAATATCACATCTGATTTTAATGGATTTCATCCGGCTGAATCTTGAATTTTTTCATCAGGAATTCATCCAGGTTCACATGTTTAACCCCGGCCGGTATCAGTATCAACGTTCTCGGTAAATCCTGCAAACCGTTTTCCTTTTCGTATCGCTCACATAAATGCCTGTTTCTAATCCAGTAGATAGCCTGTTTTTTTGTTTTTGGCTTATCCCTGAAATTCGGTTCAGAATCAGAATATTGGATCACCAAAGGCAGCCGCCGTTTAAGCATCCGATACTGAGCAGCCGAAATGCCGTTCCCGTTGTGGTTTCTTAATAATTCAAATAATCGCATAATTAAAAAAGTTTCAATTTCGGTTTAATCCCTTCTGCATCCAGGGCTTTGTTTAATTCAAATCGGAATTTTTCCGGGCTTTCACTTGGATTGAAATTTCTTTGTACTTCATTAAGGATCTTCATTTGTTTTTCCCATACTTCTACAGAAACCGGGGCTGGAAAACGTGCCCGTGGTTTCTGCGATAAATGTAGTTTTGAAGTAAGATTATGTATTCTCATTATTCTGAAATTTTAAAAGTTTTCAGTTCGTGAATGATGTGCATGGCTGTTTCTTCATCAACTTCTCTGATCAACAGGGTTTCCATAAATTCCAAAAACCGCTCAACATCAGAAACCGGAATCAATCTCTGCTGCTCGATTAGAATCCGCTGGCTTCTCTGCTTTGCAAAAACGAGTTTATCCACAATTTTTGTGATACGTTCCAGATCTTCCAGATCGGCAAAATCTTTTTTCAGGGCTTCAGATGCCAAAATTAGCGCTCTCATCAAATTGATCTCTGCCTCTGGATTTATCAGATCTTCGGAATGTTGGCCGGATAGCTGCTCTATGATTTTTTTCAGAGATTCCCCGGCATGTTCAGAATAAATACCATGCCTGAAATTCGGATGATCGGTACCTTTTCTGCTTTTCCCGCCGTGCATCCGGCAACGTTTCCGGCCGGTTACAGGGAAATTTCTGCATGGCTGGCCGGATCTGGTTTTGGCGTTACATTTTGTTGCTTGCATGGGGTAACAAATTTTTAGTTTATTGCATGGGGAAAAGGAACCCGGCGGACCCACCTACGGAACCGCCGGGCTTTATGCCGCTGGAAACACTGAATAACCAACGGCCACAATCTATTTTTTCCTTTTTTTAGCCCGATCCCGGAACGCAATGGTTCGGCGAATATCAGGGGTATCGTATTTCGCAATTTTTTCCTGCAAGCTCAAAAAGCCGGATCCTACATTTTCCCTTAACTTAGCTGCAAATTCAATTCCAGCGTTTTCATCAGGAAACAATGTTTTCCGGGCCTGCTCTTTCAGGTGCTGAACATCTTCCGGATCAAGGCCACTCAAAAAAGGTTTTCGGGTTACGATCACCGCTACGGTTTCAAGATCCCCAGCTTTCATCTGCTTTCTGATAAATGATAGCCGGGCCTGTTTGTCAGGCAGGCCCTCAACATGCCTCTGAATGTCAGTTGCTTGTTTTGATTTATCCGCCGCTGCTGTAATCTGTATATTGATTTTTTCTTCCAGATTTTGATGGATCTCCAATAAATCATCTTCAGCTTTTTTGCATCGTTCGGCAGCATCATTGTAAAGCTTTTCAGATTCTTCATAGGTTTCAACTGTTGCGGCCGTATCTGTTACTAAATCGTTTATCAGATTGTGCTGCCTCACTGCGTTAAAATCTTCAACATCGCGCCGGGTTGCTTCGGCAACGGGCCGGTATTTTTCCAGAATACGCTTTGCAGTATCGTTTCCATCTGCTTCTTTTTCCAGTGCTTCCAAAGTTCCGGGCTGGAAGTATGATGGGGTTCCAAGCGGATCACCCAAGGTTTTTTCCCGTTGCTGTTTCGCTTTTTTTTGGCCCACGGTTAGTTCATTATCCATTTGTTTGTGATTTTGTTTGTACCAAATATTTATTGGTACTGTTATTTATGGTTTTAGTGTAAATTTATTGGGTGTATGCCGATTCAAACACATCCCATTCAGCCGGATAGCCTCGGGAATCGAATATTTCCCCGGTGAACGGGTTCCAGCCATACGGTGAAAAATCCCTGAGATCGTAACCGATCAAATAATCAGCCAGATCAAAACCTTTGTGCTGTTCCGGCGCTTTCTTTTCCAGCAAATCGGAAACAGAAATTTCCGCAATGCCAGATAATTCCAGGGCTTTATCATTCCACTTTTCAAAACAGCCAATATCCGGGAACAAAACCACTTTCAGGCCCTTCAATGGCTGCATTTTGTATTCATTGATTCCGTTCAATTGCCCGGCTGCCATCCAGGTAAATTGTGGCAAGTACTGGCTGGCAATTATGGCCGTTTTTTCACTTTCTACAATGGCAATCGGTTTATCATCCAGCAAGTGAAGGCCAAAAAAGCACTGAACCAACTCAAAATTTTCAAGTTTGCCGGATCGTATCAATTTTGAATGAATCCAATCCTGAGTATATCCATCTTTCAGCCGGTGGCCGGTATCATCATAAGCCATCATTTTGCCAGATCGTACCTTTCCGCAATTATCCACTTGCCAGAATATGGCCCAGCCGTTCACATCTTTTGAACCGGTGCCCACATGGTAACGCCGGGCCACTGCTTCAGCCCGGTTCATATCCCAGCCCGGCAAGGTTCCCAGCCATTTTACAAAAGTGTTATTCGTGAAATTTCGCTCTGTGGCTTCGATCATCGAAAAAGGCAGGGTACTACATGGCTTTTTTATCTCTTGCTGTGGTGGTGGTGCGTACAGTGCAGAGCTTGCCGATAATCCATCAATATCATTGGGTTTTTTGTGATAGCCACATGAAAGTTCCCGATCACAGCGGCCAATATCTTCAGGCAAGTATTGCCCGGTTTCATTATCAACGTACCGTACAAATCGTTTTTTGCCACAGGCCGGGCAACGGAATTTTTTTGAACCGGTTTCAAGTTGATATTTAAAATCCAGGGTTGTGGCCATTGGTATGAAATTTTTTCATAAATATTACCTTTCCAACATTTTTAACTGCTGTAAAGAAGCCCAACGCTTCCAATCGTTTATGGAAGTTTTTACGGGCAAGTGGTTTCAGCCCTTCACCAAAACAATATTCCCGATAATCCACATATACCGGCTTTGCCTTTGTCCAGTGCTCAGGTGTGGCCTTATAGTTCATTTCCTCAACAAACAGGGCTACAGAATCGCTTTCTTTTCGAAATTCTTTTAGGATGTTATCAGATGCAGCGCAAGGGCTAAACTTGCCCTGTTTCAAAAGATTTTCAAGGCCGGCAAGTACCCAATTAAAAACGCCGGGCAATTCATCCCGGATGATCTTATCTGCCAATTTGGGATCTCTCTTTTCCGGCTTTATGTAAACATTGAACGGAATGATTAAAAAGCGCTCAAAAAAGGCATCTGTATGCTCTACATCAGCCGGTAACGTGTTTGTGTTGAAAGCAAATTTGCAAACGTTCTGAAGCTGGAACGGCTCTTTGTATGGAAGCCGGGCCTCTATTGGTTCGCCGCTTGCAAGCTGTTTGAACGTGTTACTTTGCAGCTTATCCCCTACATCACTGCTCCAATTAATCAATTTATTCACCAACTTGGCCCGGTGGTATCCATTATCATCTGTAAGGGATGAAAGCCCAAAAAACGAAACGTTGTTTTCGCCTAACATGGCCCGGACGATCTCAAACAATACACTCTTGCCATTCCGGCCCGATCCGTATAAAAACAGTACTTTTTCCAGTTTCAGATTCCGGGTGAAAATATATCCCATGAACTCCGCTAAAACTTGCTGGCTCTCTGGATCTGGCAGCACTTCATCCAGGTACTTCTCAAATTTTGGTGCTGTGGCCGCCGGATCATGCCTGAAAGGTAGCTGGTAGGTTAAAAAATCATCTGGATTGAACTCTCTCAGTTCTTGCCTTTCCGGTGTGATCTCAAACGTTCCATTTCTTAGATTTATCAAAATGGTATCATCTGGAATTTTAGGCTCTGGCAAGTGGGCTGTGGCTTCGAATTGCTTAAAAAGTTTATCTTTGAACTCATAAAATCGGCTATCAAACTTTGGAACGCCCATTTTTTCAGCCGCTTTTCCCAGGAAATTGGAAAGATCACTTTCACTAATTACGGCCCAATACTCTTTATTGTAAATGTAGTAATAGGCATGGCGTTTACACAGTGCCCAGGAATTGCGCCGGGCCGTTTCGAGTAGCTTCTCTATGGTTATGATCAAATAATGTTTTTGATACAATTTGGCGCCTTCAGCATCCCCGAAAACCTCACGGTAAAAGTGAACCGGCTTTATTTGCGCCAGTAACTTTTCCAGAACTTTTGCCGGGCCATTTTCGGGCCGGGCTGCTGCCAGTTTTTCGGCCTCTTGAATAATTTCAGATACTTCAATCATTTTTCAGGTTTTTAAAAAATTCTCTTTTAAAATCATCAATGCCGCCGGGCAAGTGATGCAGGAACAAACCACAATAAACCGCAACAAATGTATCAATAGCCGGGGTTTGCATTGTTTTCCAAACGGCTGCCAGGTTGCGGCCATCTCTCTCAGGCTGGTTCATTTTCAATCAGATTATCTTGAAAAAACTTTTCGAGATCGGAAGCTCGAAAGTAAATTTTACGGCCGTTTTGTACGTATGAAATTTGGCCGCTTTGCCTCAAATAGAGTAAATGCCGCCGGGTTACATCAAGCAACTGGCAAACTTCATCAATCGTGTAATACGATTTACGTGTGGCCCGCTGGATGATCTCTGGTAGCTTTTCGGTTACGGCATTCTGAACAGCCTCAGAAATGGCCTTCTGCAATTCTTCTTTTGTTGAAATGTAGGTTTCCATCAGTATTGGTTTGATTTTCGTTTACTGATAGAAACTTAAAACAGGCAGAAATTGAAGTATGGTTAAAGTAATTGAAGTGATTGAAGCTGTGGAAAATCAGAGAATTTTTGAGAGTAGAAGAGTGAAATTCAGCAAAAATTACAATTTGAATCTACACTAACCCATAAATATTAGTATAAACCATTGTTATTTATACTTAAACAAATAGTTGGTACAAACATTAGTACAAAAAAAGCGTGGTAAAAGTGATGAAAGTGAGGTTCCAGAAAAAAGTATTATTTTTTGCCTCTACCATTTTCAGGATCAAGTTCCTCTTTCAGTGCATCTTTCCAAGTTGAAAAAGTAGATTCTGGAACTTTGATTCCAGTGGCCTTAACAACATTTTTCCACCACTTATCTCTACCTTTTTGTTGTTTATAGTGCCTGAGAGTTTTTACAATATCATCGTAATCATGAACAGGGCTGGCATGGCTTCTTTTTAATGCAACCCTTTTTATTGCTGCTTCCACTTCTGGCTCCAGATCCGGCTCTGCAATCTGCAATTTCTGAATTTGATTCTCAATATCCTGAATATCCTGTTTCAGCTCTATGATCTCCCGTTCTCTGTGATTTCTGAGATAAAAAAATGAATGCACTACATCCATTTCATCCAAGTGTTTATCACTCTCTTTTTCTGATTTTGCCTGTTTTAATATCGTGTGTAGATGATTCAGGGCGGTTCGGCGGGTTTCAAACTCTGGCAATTCATTATATTTTTCATCAGTATGAACCCGCTCCAGTTGATAAAGCCTATCCCTGAGTTCAGTAAGCCGGTTTTGTAGTTTTCTTTTTTCGTTCATGAGTACAGATTTTGCATTGATTTATCGAGTAATTCTTCATCAAATGATTTGAGATAATCCTGAGTAACAGCCAGATCACTATGGCCCAGGGCTTTGCTGATTGAATACAGATCCATTCCTTTTTTCAGCCCAAAATGTGCCCAACTATGCCGGGAAACGTGAAAAGAAACGTTTGCCTGAATTCCGGCCTCTGCTGCTATATCTTTGAGTTTCAGATTTACCTGTGCATTTTGGGAACCAATTTTTTTCCTGAGTTCCATCGGGTCAGCATAAACTTTATCCAAAATCGGAAAAATCAGATCTGCTGGTTTGGAATCCGGCTTTCGATATAGCTCCAAAATCTTTTCCATTGGTTCAAGCTGCTGAATGGATTTCTTTCCGCCGGTTTTGTGCATTGTGTATTGCAAACGGCCATCAACGATGTTTTGCCATTGAAGCGTGGCAAGATCACCAAACCGGATTCCGGCATTGTAAAACGAGTACATGAAAAAATTTCTAACATGCCAGATGAATGATTCGGGTTCCAATTCAAGGTTTTCAATGGCCCGGATCTGTTCAAAGGTAAGTTTGGTTTTTGTATCTCCGTTACCGGCCTTCACTTTATCAACTCCCAAAAACGGATTGTGTTTAATTTGTTTGGTTTTGATCATCCAATCAGTAAAACCTTTCACTCTCTGCAATTTCTTTCTTACGGTTCGGGGGCTGTTCCCGGCCGGTTTCCCTTTTTTATCCTTCATGGTTTGCAGATAGCTTTGAAAACCTTCAAGCCAGGCAGCATCCATTTCATCAATGGTACTGGAAGCCGAATTTTCCCGGATATAATTTTCAATGTTGCCGATCACAACTTTAAAATGCCTGTGTTCCCAATATCTGTTATCAGCTTTCAGCCCGGCCCGGTACTGTTTCGCTTTTTCAACTATTCCCCGGATTTCCTTTTTTTCGGGCTTATCTTCTGTTTCTCTCAGAAGCCGATCGAGTGAAAGGTTCCCGGCAAGTTCCAGGGCATCCCGCTTCTCAATGTATTTGGTTCTCAGTTTTCTGAGTTTATGATTCCAGTTTTTTTCAACTCTTTTGTAAAAATCGTATCCCTTTTTGCTTTTGGTTACATTGATAGGATTTTCCACATCTTTGGTAAAGCAATCCGGTGGAACAGAAATTTCAGTAGTTCGATATTTACTTTTTCGGTTTTCGGTAAATCTCAAATAAATCGGGATCGTGCCATCTTCTTTTCGCTTTCGCTTCAGTTGGGAAAATTTGATTGTAATAGCCATGTGGGTTTGAATGGATTCAATGGTTTGGTACAAACAAAAGGTACAAACAAAATTTGTATTTTACTACCCAAAAGATAAGAAGCCGAAAACAGAATCTGCTTTTAAAGGCTTTTAAACGGGAATTTTAAAGAAGTGCGAAAACGTAAAAACCAATCTTTGAATCTGCCTGAACCCACTCCTTCCTGCTAAAAGCATTAAAAATTTTTGATATAGAATTTTTATCTATTTTCATATTAACCAGTTATCTCTGTCTCGCTATGTACATATCCCGGTAACCTTCCTCATCTCTCTGGCGAAAAGCTACATGCCACCTGCCTTTATACATAAACAACTGCCTTGATACTCCAGAACTTGAAGTAAATCCTGTAGAAAAGATATATTCAGGGTCGCCATCCAAATCATCTAATGTTTCCCCGTAAACCAGTCCGATCGCCCGTTTTTCCGGGTTATCCGGATCACGAATATTTCTGACCGTGTACCATTTCCCGGCATAATAGATGGGCATGGGCCTGTGAACTGCCTCTCGAACAAATTCCCAGCCTTCAACAGGGTCTTTGGAGCGAAGGATAAATGTAAAACTCAACTCCCGGTTTGTACTGCCACCAACCATCAGGTAAATATATCCTTCATGAAAGGTTGCGCCGTAAGCATAGACCCTTCCCTGCCGGGTAATATTTCTAATTTCTGAAAATGTTTCGGGATGAAAAGCTTCCATATCTTTTATATGAAAAAGGGGCTCGTCTTTCGACAGATATTCCCAATTCACCAAATCCGTTGATTTTGCCACACCCAAACCCGGCGGCCGGGATACTTGTCGTTATCTCCGCCCTCGGCAAAATCACCGTAAAAACAGTAAAACAGCTCATGTTCCGGATGCCATACCAGTGCGTAAGGATTTGTGCGGTCTCTGCCTTGCCATGCTCTTTGCGGTTCATCAAATACCGGATTATCATAATAATCTCTCAGGTTCCAGTATTCATCAAATGCCATTAAGCTGCCTGCCTGTGTGCGCGAACCTGAGTAACCACGTTCACCATATATTTTAAAATATTTATCATATTCAGACCAGGCGTCGTTGTAAAAAAGAGCAAGATTATTTTCGGTCAGATAGAAACCGACAGGATCAATTTTACGCTGGCCAATGGTCTGACTATGATGTACAATCGGGTTGCCGTTATTGAGCAGTTCCCAATCTTCTGGGTTGGACGAAGGAGGATCAAAACTGTGATCGGTCTTGATGCCGTGAATGTTAGCCATACCTGGCACATGGCCGGTAACAGGAGGAGTATGTTTCAGTTCTTCCTGGCCGTTTTCCTGAAATGGCAGACTGATTAAAAAAATAAAGGCCAGAATCAGAATAAGGTTCTTTTTCATCGGAATAAGTAGTCTTTGTTTTTTAACAGTTCTGTTTAATCTTTGATGGTTATTGGTGATACTACTAAATCATGTAAACTGGCAATTGACAGTTGGCAGTTGACAACTCATTTGGATAAATATGGACAGTAAATGATCTTTCAAAGCAAATAAAAGCAGATATTAAACTTCATAATCAAATAATAAAATTGTCAACTGACTACTGCCAAATGTCAACTAATAAAAAACCTGTTTAAAAATTCTCGCCCTGTTATCTAAAAAATTATTTCGTAGCGCCGAATAACCCTTGATCTGAATCACAAATATAAACGTTAGTTCGAGATAATATCGTTGAATTTGGTGATATAAAGTTGTTGTAATTCAAAAAGGGAAGTACCCAAAAAGGGCGTCATCCCGCACTTGATGCGCTCATTTGTTGAACACGTAGCGATAGCGGAGTGAAATCTCCGGCCGTTGATATAGTCAGGAGATGCCAGCCTGTCCCTTTCGGGAGATCAGGGTCCGGCATGACGAAATTGATGATGTTTTGGCGATTCAGCCTATTTCACCAGAGTAATCGTACGGATTTTTACCTGATCACCAATCTGTAGCCGGCAAATATAAACTCCGCTTGCCTGTGCTGATGCATCCCACCGGATGTAATGTGAACCGACCTGTTGATGTTCATTTACCAGAGTTTCAATTCGGCGTCCAAGCATGTCATACACATCCAGCCTTACATCACCTGCTTCCGGAAGTTCATAACTGATGAGCGTTGTGTTGTTGAACGGATTCGGATAGTTTTGAAAAATTTCTACCGCCTGCGGATAACTGCTCTCTAAATCTTCATCCCCGATATCGAATCCTTCAACGCGGATATTTGTGACAGCCATTTTGGATCTCTGGCCGCTATCTTCATCGAGACGCACATCTGTGTAATAATAACGCCAGAGCAGTTGTACATAGGCTTTATCTTCCGCCTCTACGGGCAGCCGAACCGGCCCTATTTGACTGCGGTGTCCCGCTTCCTCGTGGCGCTTGTATTCAACCGACTTGCCATTTTCATCAAGCAGGTCTTTAAATGGCCCGTCGCTGCCAACCCGGTATTGCAGCCGGAGGTTATACACCCTGGAGTTGGGGCGTACGGTCATCCCATCCCATTGCACCTGGATGTTTCTGATACGCCGGGTATTTAGAGCCAAAATAGCTCCCCCAAGACGAGTGTTCGGGTAACCCACGTTGGCGTTGCTTGTGTTGATAAAAGCAAAACCATCCTCTCCCAATCCGTTGATGCGGGTACGCGAATCCAGGTTGTAAACTCCGCCCGTAAATCCTGCAATGTCGGCACTCAGGCCGGGGTCTTCCTCATCCATAAAAACAAAAACCATACTTTCCGGATACCCGGCTTCCGGTTCATCAACAGGCCAATCATCAATGATGCCGGATGGCCATTCATTAAATTGATAGTGTCCCTTACGCAGCGAATGTGCTTTTGGAAACATTTCTGCTTCTTCATCCGGGTAAAAAACAGCTTTAACCTTCTCAGCTCCTGTCAAGTTAAGTGTCAGTTTTGGATGATGATATCGCCGTTTTTCTCCTTCCCAGTGCGAAAAACGGTAGCCCGGCAAAGGATGTGCTTTCAAAACTACCGGCACTTTCTCCGAGTAGATTCCGGACCATGGCCAGGGATCTGCAGTAACTCCGGGTGTTTCCGGTGTAATATTTATAGTATTGACCTGGACAAATCCGGCTGCAGGGTCGGAAACATCAACGTTAAGTCTTGAAAATAATCCAAGATTAAAAAAATCTCTCAGGTGAGTCCTCGCATACCGCGGGCGTTCTTCTGCAAACGGCAACAGGCGGTTGTTGATCAGGTATTTCCACCTGTCAAAATGGTGCCAGTTACGGCCGGAAAACCACCGTTCAAGATGTTCTTCCATTTCCGGTTCAATGGCGCCGGATACTTTTAAAACTTCCTGCTTCAACCTTTTCGGGAGGAATGCAGTATTCAACTGATCGAGATATCGCGTGATGAAATCGTGCCTGAACTGTTCGTTTTTTAGAAGTTCCCGAAAAAGTTCGGTTGACCACGGCGGATTGGGCCAGCCGGGCCCGTCGTCTCTTGCCGCAAATTCAAGGGTGTTATGGTCGGGCGGTGTGCAGACATCATTGCCGGGTTCGCAGCCTGAATAGAGATGAAACCCAAAATCCATATCCACAACCAGCCAGCGCCAGCGTCCGTCCTGCCCAAACGGGGCATTCGGTTCAAATTGATCCGTACGGTAGCGCCAAAAATCGATGTTATTTCCCGGCCAGTCCGTATTAGCAACAAAAATCTTGGCAATCTGGTAATCGATGTAGTTTTCAATATCAATGCGGGTGTTGATATATTCGTAATGCCGGCCATCTTCCAGGCCGTGCTCCCTGATAGTTTCCAGTGTTTCCCTGTAATGCCTGTTATCGCCCTCTCTCGCCCATGCATTGCCGGTCAGCAGGTCGATGTTTTCCGAATCCACTCCGTACTTGCGTGCCAGGAAATGTTTATCATACCGCTCCCGCATGTTATGAATGCCCCAATATTCACCATTGATAAACACGATGTATGGCCGGTATGCCTGCGTGTCCATGTTCATGTGTTTTACAATTCCCTGCATAAGCGGATCATGCAGCATCGCTTCCGGCCAGTCGTTACCGGAGTTGCGAAGTATCAGGCGGTTAAACTCAGTATATGGCTCATCAGGAAACAGCTGGTGCCTGAACCGGCTTTCTCCGTAATTACTGCGTGAATAAAGCCGCAGTGATTTCATGGGATGGGCCCGGCTCCAGCCTCCGTGTATTCTCACTCCGATATCATGTCGTAGATCGGCAGAAACCGACTCAGGCTCAAAAAGCTCGAATGATGTAACCCGCTCCCACTCAATTCCTCTTTGGCCATGATTTGCACTGGCATTTCCATCGGTATTAAAGGGATTTAGGTTATCATAAATTTTTCCGGGCACATAAATTCCATTTTCATAATCAAAAAAATCATCTTCCTGGACAACCAGCGAGATCACAGGCAGTGAAAACCGTGAGCGCACTTCCGGTGATACAAAATAGGTGTGGGTTTTTACCGGAGATACATCACCATTTACAACGGCAATTGCACGTACAACTGTTCCCTTAAAAACGGGCCGACGGGGAAAATAATAGGGTTCGGATTCCTGCTCAAACCTTGTCTGCATTCTGCTGAAATAGTTCTCTTCACCGGTTCTGTTGTAGATGGGTATGGGAGAATGGTGTTGATAGTTGTGTGTGGTATACAATTTTTCAAGAAGCGTCTGCTGATTGCTTCGGTACCGGTCCATGTGGTAATAGGTTGTTCCTTCCAGATTATCCGGATCGGGAATGGATCCATCCAGTGTATAGTAAATGCGTGCATCTGGGTGGGGATGAGAAAGCTCAAGCTCAAAATCATCGGTATAAAAACCGCCGGGCGCTGAAAATTGAACCGGTTCAGATAAATTTTGAGCTGTGACACTTGCTGCGATTCCATAAAAAAGCTGAACAGCAAACAACAGAGAGATATATGATAGCAGCCGAAATATAATTGCTGAAGAATTCATTCCGAATCCTATTTATAAAAATACGATGACATTAAAACCGCATATTGTTTTTTCGCCGAGTCTCACAGATGAACCTGCTGAGTTATGCTGATTATTTTACATGAATTTGCGTGAAACAAATGTTTTGCAATTGCTCAAGTAGTTTTAAGAACTACATAGTAGCCTTAATCTCTGAATGGTGAAACATCAGCACTACTGATACTTAATCAGCAAATCCAGCAATTTACGATCCAGTTGATGCCCGTACCAGTCTTCGTAGTCCACATCTTGGCGGCCGGAGTTCATGATTCCAAAACTGCCGGAAAACTCCCACAAGCCGTACCCGATTCCGTTTGATGTCAGGATGTCGAGTGTGTCTTCAAACCACGCGAGGAACACATCGTGCGGTGTTTCGTTGTAGCATCCCAGCTCGCCGCAATGCACACCAATTCCCTGGTTTACAACCTCAATCCAGGGTGCATAATGTTCTTCGAGCATTTCGCGGCTGAAGTAGCGGTCACCCACCTGGCCCGGCCATTTGGGTTCGGGAAGGGCATCAATATCAGCGAAAGCCCACGGTGCACGATAGTGAGAAATCTGAGCAGGATAATAACCGCGGTTGCTCTTTGCGATACCGAGATCAAGCAGTTCAGGCACTACGGTGGTTCCCACATCGTTGCCGCCTGCTATTACCAGGTGGTTGGGATTAGCGGAGTGAATGGCTTCCGTTGCCCCTTTTGCCACTTTACGGTAAACATCATTCGGAATAGAAGAAATCGGCGAATGCTGGTCGTTCGGATCGTCTCTCATGGCGGGTTCATTCACCAGGTCAAAACTGATTTTCTCGGGTGAAGTATTCCGGTATCTCTTAGCCCAGAATTCCCAGTGATAGTTAAACGCTTTTTGAGCTTCTTCATCAACCCAGAGATTATACGGCTCATGGAATCCAGCATTGATGCAATATCCGGGCGCGCGGTGGAGGTTCAGGCTTACGTGCATGTTGTATTTGTGCGCCATCGCTACAAGCTCATCTATTCGCTCAACTTTCTCTTCGCTGATGTTATACACCTCTTCCGGTGTAATATGCCGGCTTCGGTCAAACTCTACATATAACGGGTATGCCATTGGTATCCTCACAAAGTCGAAGCCCCAATCCTGCATCCATTGAAAATATTCCTCTGGAGTTGCCGGACGGGGATTATCAGGATCATGTGAGAAAAAGTCGAGAAGGTTAAAGCCGCTCCACTGCGGTAAAGTTACTCTCTTTCTGGATGTAGCAAATGCAGATGTGCCGGTAAAACCAATTGCTGCGGCTGCCAGACCTGCTGTTTTCAAAAAATCCCTTCGCGACTGTTTAACTTCAATTTTCATTTTGACAGATGTTTGATTAAGAGTTTGCATTCTTCTTCTATATATACCGGAAATTTCATGTTTACCCTCAAATATTTTTTCGTAAAATAGAGAGACAATTTCATGTGTGAGCTATTCCGGTACTAACTTAATTTGAGTTCGGGTTAAGTAAGAATGATGATAATTGGTTGAATGCGTCATAAAGAGCGCAATCCCGACGCAGTTCAGGCTGGATGAAGTCGAAATATGGAGTTTTCGACTTCGTTCCGGCCAAAAACGGCCGAAACTGCGCGTAAACTGACGAGTCCTTATATTTTTTTATCGCACTCACAATAACTTAAGATAAAGAGCCGCTCAAAGATAAAATCTACTCTCTGTGATGATTATTTGTAAGGGTAATCAATACCTCACAGGTAATAATTTAAATCCTTGAATACTGCTTTTATTGATAAAACTAAATCACGCCGATTGCAGGATTATTGCCGCAAACTGTACCTGACAAATAGAACCAATACATTAACAGTCTTTATGAAACAGCTTTTAGTTTTTCTTATTCCGTTATTTCTTTTCTCAACATTGTGCAGATAACGATACCCTACCTGAACTTTTTGAAGCCACACATACTGAGAGGCCAAGGATTATTGTCACTACCGATGGCGAACAAGATGACCGTGATTCTTTCGTACGATTTCTGCTCTACACAACTGATTTTGACATAGAAGCATTGATCTACACTAATTCTATGTGGCACCCCGAAGGCCAGGGCACCCAATGGATGCATGATTATATAGATGTGTATGAAGAAGTTTATGAAAACCTGGTTGTACATGATGAAAATTTTCCAACAGCCGATCACCTGCGGTCGCTGCTCTTCGTTGGGCAGATGGAAACAATTGGTCAGGAATCAGTAGGTGATGAGATGGATACTCCCGGATCCGACAAAATTGTAGAAGTTTTACTGGATGACGATCCGCGGCCGGTTTGGCTGCAAGCCTGGGGAGGGCTGAACAATATTGCCCAGGCATTATACAGAATCCGGGAATCGCACCCCGATCAGCTCGATTATGCCGTCTCCAGGGCATATATCTACGCCATCGCCGAGCAGGATGATCTGCGGGAATGGATGGCCTCGGAATTTCCGGATGTAAAATATGTATTGAACCTGCACCAGTTTTGGAGAGTGATTGCCTATTCATGGGACCGGCAAAATCCTCACCAAGATCACGAAATCTATAGTGAAGAATGGGTTTCAGAATACATCAGCAGTGTTGGGCCGCTTGGCGGGCTCTACCAGGCATCAGTGCAGGAAGAGGGAGATTCGCCAGCTTTTTTCCATGTGATTGATACCGGGCTTCGCAGCACCGAAAACCCCTCCTGGGGTGGCTGGGGAGGCCGTTTTGAACGAACCGGTGAAACCAATTTATGGGTCGATGCAGAGGATAACGGCGACAACACCAAACCGCTCTGGAGATTCATCATCCCTCTGTCTGAAGATTTTGCTGCCAGAATGCAATGGACGGTCACACCCGATTTTGAAGATGCAAACCATCCCCCCCGTCGTTCGCCTGACTCACCCATTTGACCTGGAAGCCGCCGCCGGTGAAACGGTCCAACTGAATGCATCCGAATCCTACGACCCGGATGGAGATAGTTTGAGTTTTACCTGGTGGCAGTATAAGGAAGCCGGCAGTTATGATGGCGAGGTGGACCTCGAATCACCAGAATCAGAAATCACAACAGCCACAATTCCGCAGGATGCCAATGCCGGAGATACCATTCATATCATCTGTGAAGTTCAGGATGATGCCGACTTGCCCATGACCCGTTACGCAAGAGTTGTGATTGAAGTGGTGGATTAAGGGCAGAACCAAGACTTCCGAAGTCTTTTATGTCTCAAATAAAATATAGCTCATTTTTTCAATCATAACTCTACTCAGTGCTATAGAAGACTTCGGAAGTCTCAATTCGGGATGAGGTCTAGAAACCGAATGAAGTATAATCAACATAAAATTCGTCACAAGAGATATGCCTGTGCCATTTTCTTTTTCTCTCACCAAGGATACCGCCGGTATTCTTTTTGTGATGAAGGCATGCGTAAATTCTGATTACTTCATTTTTCTCAATCATGTAAAACACAGAATAGGGAAATATTGCTACTAATCCGGCTCACTGCGTCGGGTTGGAGCGGATGGATCTCCACGCGATGGGAAAGAGTCAGAACAGGGAGTTCCCTCGATTTCGTCCCGCCTGAACTGTAGCGGGACTTCACTTCGGGATGACAGGGGGATGTTTTTTTAGGGGCGGCGCATCAGGCCCAGAAATTGATTTATGGAATTGTCTGGCACCACCTCTCGAAGGTATTCTCCATTTCGGCGGACTTGAAAAATATAGCTCTTGGGAAAGACGTTGTGCCCGCCGCCCCTGACTAAGGTGCAGCCTGTCATCCCGACTGAACGGAGTGAGCGGAGGGATCTCCCCGCAATGGGTTGTAGTTAGAAAGTGGAAAATTCTCGACTTTGGAAAGACATACCATTTTTCGGAATGCCACTACCCCGGATGCACCCACGGGCTGCGGTACTCCCGTTTTAAAAGTGCCGTGGCTTCGGGATTGTTCCGAATGGTTTTTTGCCTGTCATCCCACTGAACCACACTTTCGGTTTCATACGAGATGGC
>SL_3KL_010_SEDDRAFT_10000632_pt1 | contig 29611 bp, 30 predicted proteins | sample SodLakKL_010_SED_2_FD_10381 | JGI IMG/M metagenome (IMG submission 10381)
TATCCGAAAGTTGCATTTGTCGGCCGGCCAAATGTAGGCAAGAGTAGTATGGTTAATGCTTTGCTTAAAAGTGACCGGTGTATCGTAACCGATATCCCCGGCACCACAAGGGATGCTGTGAACTGCATGTTAGAATATGAGGGCCGGAACTATGAACTCATCGATACCGCTGGGTTAAGAAAGAAAGCGAAAGTAAAAGAAAATGTAGAATTCTATAGTAATGTCAGAACTGACAGGGCACTTCGCGACTGTGATGTTGCTGTTGTGCTGCTGGATGCTATGCAGGGGTTTGATGAACAGGATAAACGTATACTCAGGGAGGCTGCCAGATTTAACAAAGGGATTTTAATAGTGCTTAACAAATGGGATATCGTACCGGATAAGGATACAAATTTGCTTAAGGAATTTGAGGAATATATCTATTCCCAGGTACCTACTATGAATTATATCCCTATCATAACCACTTCAGCTTTAACCGGCCAAAGAATTGAAAAAATTATTGATAAGGTTGATATCATCCTTAAGGAAAGGAACAAAAAAATTCCGACAAACGAATTCAATAAATTTATCAATAAAATTATTAATGAAAGGCCTCTTCCAGTGAAAAGGGGAAAACAGCTTAAGATTCAATATGCAACACAGGTAAAACAAAATCCGCCGGTTTTCAAATTCTTTATGAACAACCCTCAGGAATTACCTCCCAATTACCGGCGATACCTGGAAAATAAAATACGTGAGACCTATAAATTTACCGGAATACCCATCACTATGGTTTTCAGGCAGAAATAATGTTGATTTCAGGCTCTAAAGGAATACATTGTATAGAGGAATTCCTTATTTTCTGCCATTCTGTATCTAAAAATTCATGATATTCGATTCCCGGACTATATGGATTGTAAATTTTGGGTTTTAAAAGTTTACCGTATCTTTAGAACACTCTGTTCAAACATTTATTTTTGACTTTAAAACTGAAGAACATCTACGAATCTGCATTATGCAAAATAATTTGGAAAAACCGGTTCTTAACGCTTTAAATGAAGATTATTCGAGGGAAAGAAAATTCTCTCTAATGGAAAAAATCTATTTGCCTGAAATCTTTAAAGCACTTTGGTATACCTTGAAACAAATGTTTGCACCAAAGTTCACCATGCAGTATCCCGAAGAAAAATGGGATCCACCTGCCATATTTCGGGGAAGGCCTGTACTTGTAGAAGACGAAGGGCAGGAGAGATGTGTTGCCTGTGGCCTATGTGCAAGAGCCTGTCCTCCACTTGCTATTAGTATGCAGGCAAATGAAGATGAAGCTGATCCCAAGGAACGTTACCCCGATTTTTTTGAAATCAACATGCTTCGATGCATTTATTGCGGATATTGTGAAGAAGTCTGTCCTGAAGAAGCCATAGTTATGAGTAAAGATTACGATATTGTTTTCGAATCCCGAGAAGAAGCGATATACGATAAAGAAAGGTTGCTCGTACCCAAAGAAGATTTGTCAGAAAGACTTGACTATCTCAAAAACTACAGAAACCGGCAATTCGGTCAATTTTGGGATTTTCAGGAAGAGAACAATATTCACTCGGTAAGGGATCGTGACCGAACCTGGAATACAGGCCTGTCTCTTGTTGATATGCTGGAGCAGCAAAAAAAGAATGATGCTCAGAAAGCATCCTCAACCTGGTCTTGATTAACTTCAGTATTTATGACAAACGAAGTTACGCAGGAGTCATACGAACAGTTAATAGAAGACGCTACATACCTGCAAGATGAGGCAGAAGCTTTGCGGTATGTTATCGATACCGTACCGTATGAGGAAGCACCTCCGGAGAATGACTCTATTCTATACAAACTTTTAATGCTTGATTATCTCCAGGTCAATTATTACCGGCCAATCTTTGAAAAAGCCAGAACGAATTCAAGAGATTATATAAGAGTTGGAAATTATCAATCATTTTGTGAAAGCTTCAATCCTGAAAGTGTTGATGATATTGATATTCAAAAAACCCTGAATAAGCTTGCCAAACATCGTGCAGCATTGATAAACACAATGAATAAAATACCCTTAATTGATTGGGAAAAAATAATATACAAGGACAATAAAGAAATTACTTTATATCATTTTGCCCATGATATGATTCATAAAGACCGATCAATTTTGAAAGAAATTGCTGATATGGTGATGGTATTTCAAAAAGAAGCACAACATAAAAGGGAGATTGACAGAAATACTCCCGAAAGGGAACAAAAAGGATCTAAATCTTAAAAAGTCTGGGGTTAACGGTGTGGAGTGACATTTTAGTTATAATCTGTTCCATCGTATCTATCATTATCCTTTTTTTCTATGCCGGGAATAAATATTTACATCTCAGGTTATATTTAAGCATTACACTGTTAGCAATCATATCTGCAACCGGCGGACCAATATTCTATGAACAAATTGCTTATGAAATTTCAGAGTGGTCAAAAATCATAGGAATTACATTTTCTCTGATCGTTATGGCCTTACTCATCAGAGAAATGAAGCCGATATTTGCCCGATTTCCGGTCCTGTTTTCATATATACCTCTTTTAATCATAATAATTTACCCATTCATTACAGAAACGCAAATCCTTAAAGATATACTTAATCAAATTCTACAGGGGGGGACACTGATCATCGTATTTTTGTTTTATCTGACACTGATCAAAAAACTTGATGACCATTATCTATTCCTGCTTGCACTTAGCCTGTTTATTCTTGCATATGCGTTATTTTGGTTTGGAGGTGATTTCACTGAAAATTATTCATGGACCTGGCAATTACCTTTAATTACTGGAATGATTGTAATGAGTATGAAATTTGCTGATATATTCAGAAATCTGAATTACAATTATTAGTGAAATATCAATATGATGAAAATAAAACCTGGTGATCCAGCTCCCGTATTTTCTTTACAAAATGAAAAAGGGGAACAGGTAAATCTTAATGATTTACTTAATAAAGATAAATTACTTCTTTTATTTTTTCCCCCCCCCTTCGTGATAACATGAAAATATATCAATCACTTAAAACAAATATTGCGGCAATCAGTGTTGATTCATTTTTTACTTTGCAAGCATTTAAAAAAGCACAGAATCTGAATTTTACGCTCCTGAGTGATTTTAACAAAACCGTATCAAAAGATTATGAAGTTTTAGAAGATGATTATTTTGGTATGCAGGGTGTATCCAGGAGAGCTGCATTTATAATCGGCCGGGATGGAATCATTCAATACACAGAGATATTGGAGAACTCTGATGATCTTCCGGATTTCAGGGTGATACAGAAAATGCTTACCTCAAATTTATAACAAATACCTATAGAGTTCAGAGATCAGAGAGGGAGATAGAAATCACAGAATAAAGACTTAAGTTTTATAACTTTACATAATATATATTATGCGCCTAATAATACCCGTTAGCTATGAATTAAATTATTTGATATAAGATATTTTTATGTAGAGTTTTCCCCACACAGCTGTTTAATCTTCTTTATTATCATTATATATCAACGTTAATTATTTCTACCGGATACCGGTTGTTGTTTTGTTTGATATATTAATTTAGCCCGAAAATAAAATCATAATATTTGGAAATGAAAATACTGATTGTTGAAGACGACCAGGTACTTTCCCTGATGTTGCAAAAAATGATTAATGAATTGGGTTATACCATTATTGATGCTGTATCTAAAGGCTCATCAGCAATTTATACAGCAATCAAGAACGACTGTGATCTCATTTTAATGGATATCATGCTTGATGATGATATCGACGGCATCGATGCTTACAGAGAAATTCGACAGGTCAAAGATATTCCGGTGATTTATATCACTGGTAATTCCGACCCAATGAATCTGAGACGTGCCGAACAGATTGGTTTTTATGATTTTCTATCCAAACCGGTAATCTTTGATGAGCTTAAAGAAACTATTCGCTCCATTCATCTTAAAATGAACTAACTTTTACGGCTTAGTTCTGAATCTGAATTACATATTTTCCATCTTCATTTGGTGTTAATACAATCTTATCCAGAATCGCATCCAGGTTGATTTGATCCTCTACATATACTTCACCTAAATCCTCATCGAATTCCACTTTCGAAATTATTCTTTGTAAGTGTATTACCAGCATTAAAATATTTCTTCGATCAGCAAATTGACTATTTGCAATCTCTTCTATTTTATCCGGATAATAACATCGTATCCGGCTATCTTCACCCTCTTTCCAGTCTGGCCTGTAATAACCGTTCTTCTGTCGGTTTTTCCACTTTCTTTTTGATACAAGATGAAATACAAGATCTGGTTTCATAAACTAATTTCTTTTTCCGTGGCAATATGCATGATGGCGTCTCCTTTATGTACAACCGGACTATTGTTCAAACCAATAACTCGGCCATCTCGCGATGCAACTACTTTAAAAGATTCAAATCCAAACGGGTCTGTAATCTTACCAAGTAATTGATTCCGTTTAACATAATCACCAAGATTGATGTTTGACTGAAACAGTCCGGCATAACGAGCCCGGACCCAATGTGACTTCCTGTAGAAATCTGTGTCATTAAATGACGTATTTGTATCTTTCATCCCAAGGAATTGCATGACTCTGAGTGTCCCGTTGATCCCTTCCCGGATACCCATTTCATCAAACCTGTGTGCTTCACCGGTTTCATAAACAAGTATTTTCTTTTTTTTCCTGAAAGCTGCTTTCCGAAATGACTTATCAATTAATGAAGAATGAAGAACAACTGGCGGTGCAAATGCTTTTGCAATTGCGATGTTATAAGGGTCATCAAATGTACAGCGAATCTGCGGATAATTCGCCCGGCTTGCACCTCCTGTATGGAAATCAAGCCCAACATCAATTTGCGGAATTATCTGATTCATAAGAGTATATGCCACAAGTTTTGCAAGTGATCCGCTTTTTGAGCCAGGAAAACTTCTGTTAATATCCTTACCATCCGGCACTCCCCTTGCATTTTGAATAAAACCATACACATTGACGAGAGGTACCGCTATAACACTACCTTTATCGGGGGTTATAAGATTCTGTTTCATTAATCTTCTGATGATTTCAATCCCATTGATTTCATCCCCGTGCAACCCGCCGGTTAAAAGAAGAACCGGCCCGTCAATTTTTCCCCTGATAACTTTCACAGGTAAATCAATCGATGTATATGTCGGTAACCTTGCAATACTGAGATTTACATCTGCAGTTTCACCCAAACTGATTTTTTTATTGTTGATCCGAATATATTCAGGCATTGCTTCTCACATTACGTCTGGCATTTTTTCTCCGTTTCTCTGTTGCCACTTTTTGAATCACAAATTCTATGATGCTGCGGGCAACATCTTTACCCGTTGCTTTTTCTATACCTTCAAGACCTGGTGATGAGTTGACTTCAAGTACCAGCGGACCTCTTTCCGATTGCAATAAGTCAACACCCGCGATGGATAAACCCATTACCTTTGCAGCAGTTAGTGCCGCCTGACGCTCCTGTTTTGAAAGTTTAATAAGTGTACCAATTCCACCCTGATGTAAATTCGACCTGAACTCACCTTCTTTACCCTGTCGTTTCATTGCACCCACAACCTTACCGTTAACAATAAATGCTCTGATGTCAGCACCTTTTGCTTCTTCTATAAATTCCTGAACAATCACGCGGGTTTTCATGCTGTGAAACGCTTCAATCATCGATTCTGCTGCCTTTTTGGTCGGTGCCAGTACAACACCATAACCCTGAGTACCTTCAAGTAACTTAACGATAAGTGGTGCACCGCCTACACTTTCAATAATTTTCCTGACTTCTTTTGAATAATTCGTAAACACGGTCTTTGGCAAACCAATACCTGCCCTTGCTAATATCTGTAAACTTCTGAGTTTATCACGTGAGCGAACAAGAGCTTGTGATTCAACTGCTGTAACTACTTTCATCATCTCGAACTGACGGACAACAGCTGCTCCATAAAATGTAACAGATGCACCTATTCTCGGTATTACAGCATCAACACCTAATATTTTTTCCCCATAATAATAGATTGAAGGTTTATCCTTTTCTATAACTATATCACATTTAAGATGATCCAGAACCAACGCATCATGGCCCAGATTCTCAATGGATTCTACCAATCTCTTTGTGGAATATAGTTTTTTATTCCTGGATAGGATAACAATCTTTAAATTATTGCTTTGCATAGTCTTAATTGTAATTCCCTATATACTTTCTGGAAACATCTACGATGAATTTATTCTTTATAAACCTTCTTCCAAGCAATACAGGAAAACGCATTTCTGATCGATCAGTCAATGAAAGCTCCACCGGATATGTCATATCATGTATACAAATATCTGTTTTTATGATAATACGATCTTCTATGCTGCCATTTGAACTTTTTATGGAACGAAAATCGTGAACCGGACAAGTTACTTTCTGATTTTCAAATTCCGGATGTGTTGGATCCAATACAAAAAACGAAACTTCCGATTTATCAGCATCTATTTTAATATCATGACAATGCAGGCTTGCTGTATAAGCTCCAGTATCAATTTTTGCATCGATTCCGGATATATTCCAACCGGGAAAATCGATTTTCTCCACTCTGCCAATAATCTTCTTTTCCGTCATTTCTGATTAGACTTTTAGCTCCATATTTCAAACAGCCATAAATTCCACTTACGAATTATATAAGCTAAGGGTTTATCTTAACTCTAAACAAACAATTCTTTCTCCGGATTCAGTTTAACCCAAAAAGTCGTTAGACCTTTTTTAAATCACATCCTCCTATAATATGGGCTTTTTGAATGGATTGCATTGACTAATTTGATAAATTTTTCCCTAACTCCGATACACAGTTATGCAAAAAATCTATGGGATATCACTAATTCAGATATGGTAATTTTTAAACGAAGTATTTATCAAATTTTTTATGGTTTCATTCTGGACCCGTAATCTTGTATTTTTTATCTAAAAATAAATAATTGTATTGCAGAACAGCCTGTTACAGTCATTCATTCAATTACCTTCTACATGAAAATATTCAGACCACTTGCACTCATAGATAAACAGCGATGCCAGGGAAACATTCAATCCATGGCAGATAAACTCGATCGGCTGGATATCTCATACCGGCCTCACTTTAAAACTCATCAGTCAGCAGAAATCGGAAACTGGTACCGTGATTTTGGTATTTCAAAGATCACAGTATCCTCTGTTGGAATGGCTTCTTATTTTAGTAATAACGGATGGAATGATATTACCATCGCATTTCCGGCCACTCCTGCTCAGTTCGAACTTATTGATGAATTATCTGCTAAAATTAACCTGACTGTATTTATTAATGATCTGCATACAGCACAATACTTTGAAAAGAACAGTTCACATAACTTAAAGGTTATCATTGAAATAGATCCCGATTTTGGGAGGTCCGGGTTACGTTATGACCAAAACGATCAGATTGACTCCATCCATACAATCATTGATAGGTCAGCTTCATTGGAATTTTATGGATTCTACATTCATGATGGAAGAACTTACCAATGCAGTGGTAAAAATCAAGTTGAAACTGCTATACAGCCTGCGATTCAAATATTGAATAAACTAAAATCAGACTATCCCGGTGGCCGATCCTGCCTCGGTGATACCCCTTCAGCATCCTTGCTTTCATCTTTTCCGGGTATCGATGAATTAAGCCCCGGAAATAACATTTTTTATGACCTGATGCAGTTAGAAATTGGAAGCTGTTCAGAGAATGAGGTTGCTTATGCAGTGGCTTGTACCGTTGCACAAATAAAACAAGAAGCAAATGAAGTCATTATTCACGGAGGTGCGGTGCATTTCTCAAAAGATCGAATTTTGCAGAATAACGAAGAGGTATTTGGAATCGTAATTGACTTAAATGAAAATGGATTTGGGCCGGTACATAAAGGACGGCGCCTGGTTCGACTATCACAGGAACACGGTATTTTAAGAGGTGACAAGGAATGGATAATGAATTTAACACCCGGAGATCCTGTTTTTATTATTCCGGCTCATTCCTGTCTTTCAGCTAATCTTTTTGATCATTATCAGTCGTTGAGTGGCACACGAATTGAAAAAAGAATATTATCATGAATACGTTAACAGTAAAAGAAAAATACTCAAAGCACTGGCCTAAAATTGCAGTTATCAGTGCAATTCTTGCTGTACTGCTCTTTGGTGCTTATTTGGTTGCTGCAGATGTTCTAATCGAGGGATATTTACGGCTGGCCGCTTTTTGTTTCTTTGCTCTCTCCCTTTTAAGCTTCTTCAAAGTGAAAGACGGGCAAATAAAAATTAATTTGGAGATCGATGAAAATGGAGGGCTTGTAATCAACTATTTTGTACGCAATAAACAGATTGCACATGATGCCTTTGATTTGAACAGATTTGACACTATTGAGATTCATGAAATGCCAAACCGATCACTTTATAACGACTTCGTAACCGGTGACCGTGCTATACGATTTAAACAAAAAGAAAGTTCCGGCTGGTTATATTTAACAGAGGTTCACGGCAGAGTTATACCACTTGATTCTACTAATGCGGAACAGGTATCTGAATTTATCAATCGGTATTTAACCCAAAAAAGTCGTTAGGCCTTTTTTGCACGCGAAAGCGTTCTGTGCCGACGGTCAGGTCGGGATCATTGTTCCAATGACAAATTTGGGTTTAAATAATTAATGCTGTATCAGACCGATATCCGACAATTCTTAATTATTAAAAATTTGCACTCAGAACAGAACCAGATCAGAACCTATTCAACCCAGGCCATTCCATCCGGATTGTTAAATTCCCCAATTGTATCTGTTACCTGCAGAGTTTGTAAATCTATAACAGCAACTGTGTTAATTGTGCTAACAGCAATGAATGCGCGATTTCCATCCGGAGACATCTGCATACCTTCAGAACCACCACCAACATCGATTCGCTTAACCAATTCTCTTGTTTCAGCATTATAAACTGCTATTTCAGTACCCCGGAGTTCTGCCACAAAAACATATTGACCGTCCGGTGTAAACTTGAGCCGGTTAGAAAAATTTGTTGGAAGCTCAATCGTATCAATAATTTGTTTTGATCCAACATCAATGATTGAAATTGTAGATTCAATGACATTCGTAACCCATAACTCTCTCTCATTGGGAGACAGATCCAAACCTTCTGCCCGCGGCCCCGTCTCAACGACCGTTATCTCCCAGTCCCTTGATTCATCATCGAACTCGATGAAACTCACCGAGCCGGGCACCATATTTGTTGCAATTATGGAAGATTCATCTTCAGTGACCATTAACATGTGTGAGCGTTTCTGCCCGGTACCCAAAACCCAGTCGATTTCTCCGGATCCAGGGTTATAACGGCTGATGGTTCTTGAAGTCTCATTGGCAAAATAGATATTGCCTCCCGCCATCCAGATGCCATGCACAGCACTTAACGGTTTCAGGTCAATACCTTCAACCTGAGCCTGTGCTTCCAAATCGATGACAGTAATCCTTTGCAGGCCTGAATTTGTTACATAGGCATACTTTCCGTCACTTGCCACTTCATGGGGATTTGGATTAGCCGGCACACGTGCAACAATTTCAAGGGATACGGGGTCTACAATGGCCAGCAGCGCTCCATCCTTCTCTCCAACCAATAATGCCGGTGATGGTGTCTGCTGCGCAGACAAAATATCGGAATGTAACAATATGAAAGTGAACCCAGTTAAGATAAATATCATTAATCTCATTTCATGTAGCAGTTGAATGGTTAAAATTTTAGTTTGCGATAATAAAGTGACTAACAAACCTTAAATCTACTCAGTTTCATTCATGAAAATTTTGTAACTGAGAATTATTTACTTCATGCCAGTATGTTTTTGACAAATTCGGGTAGTGCGAAGGCACTTTTGTGAATATCTGAGTTATAATAGTTTAAAGCCCGGAGTTCGGTTATCCCCTTTTCTACCCTGTTTAATGCAGATTCACTTAGTGGGCCCTCTCCTTTTGATGCACACATCATTGACCAAAGTCCCGTTGGATATAACGGTATGCTGCACACATACATATATGACTCATTGTACAATTCATTTAATACTTTGTAAACCTTCTTGATACCTGGATGATAGGATTTAACCCACGGGCTTTCCGTCTGGGCAGTGAGTACTCCGTTCTCCTTCAGGGCCCCATAACATAATTCGTGAAATTCTTTTTCAAAGAGCCCGGCAGCCGGGCCAACCGGATCGGAGCCATCTATGATAATCACATCATATTGATTTTCAACCCGGTTAACGAATTTAATCCCATCCTCATAGATCACATTGAGTTTTGGATTGGAGAAATCACCAACATCGGGCAGAAATCTTTTTGAAGCATCCACGACGGTTTTATCAATTTCAACCATATCTACCACTTCTACAGACCTGTGCCTGAGTACCTCTCTCGCCGAACCACCGTCTCCACCCCCGATAATCAGTACCTTTTCAGGATGTGGATGTGTAAACAGCCCAACATGGGTAAGCATTTCATGGTATACAAATTCATCTCTTTCGGATAACATCACCAGGCCATCAATTGTCAGCAGGTTCCCCCAGGTATCAGTTTCATAGACTTCTACCAACTGATATTGAGATTGTTCTGAAAACAGAAGCTTTTTTATCCCTACTGTCAACCCGGTCAGCTCATTATAATACTCATTAAATTGAAGCGGCATAGTATCTTACATTCATATATTAAATTAATTATATTAAGGTCACTTCCAGAGATTGAAGAAGTACTCCTGGCTTTCATTACACATACCATAGAACTGCAGCCGCAAATGTTGCTCCGCAAACTTCAACTTTATGCTCAATTCCGATGGATTTAATCTCTTTCAATTTTCTGTTTCTGTATTCAAATGCATCGATAACCATCTGACGTACGATATCTTCAACAGTACTGAGGTTTGCATGATCTTCAAATTCCATAATCACGCCAGGTTCACTACTATTTTCCGGGATACCAACTGCAATAGCTGATGATATCAGCCGGCCCGGGGTTGTGCCGTCAATAGTGGCATAAGCAAGCGGTATTAATCCAGCTTTTGGTAGTGAAAAGTCCATAATTTCAACTTGTTTTGCTGCAGGTGGGAGAATACTGCTCATTCTCATCAGATTTGTATCTCCAACTCCAGCTTCAAGAAGTGCATTATCAAAAGCATTTAGTCGTGTACGCCCTTCTGCTGCACCCTTCACGAGACAGAAAGCGTTGGGGGTTTTACCATCATAAAAAGTCTGAATTCGTTTTATTATGTAGTTTGTCCTGCAGAAGAGGGTTTAAAAAGCAGTTTCTCACCCTTCGGGACTTTAAACATCCCCCTTTTCATTTCCATACTGGATACATTTCCGGAATCAAACAGCTCCTTCAATTTCTCCTGAATTAACCATGGATCTATTGTATCACCACAAGTAAAAATATCTACTGCAGCATATCTGTATTCTGGCCAGGTATGAATTGCAACATGTGATTCTGCAATCACAACAACACCACTTACGCCATAAGGGCTGAATTTGTGAAAATTGTGCGAAATTATTGTAGCCTGCGACTCTTTTGTAGCCTGAATGACTGCCTGTTCAATATAAATCACATCGTTGATTCTTGAATCATCACAATCGTAAAGCTCAACAAGAATTTGCCTTCCAAGGGCTTCCATGTTTGTCATTGTCAACTAAACTTGTTAGGGTGATTTGATATCCTGTTTAAAGTTTGTGTTTCATTATTTTATTTCAATCTATTGATGGATAGCTGTTAATCTTATTCCATTTGATTTCACTTGTTTTCAAAACATACAAATTACACAGAATTTTAAAATTAAATGACTCCAACCGGAAATAATTTTAACAAGAACCACTTAACAGACTTATACCGGTCTTTATTGTTGCCGAGACTGATTGAAGAGAGGATGCTAAATCTGCTCCGGCAGAATCAGATTAGTAAATGGTTTTCAGGTATCGGCCAGGAGGCAATATCTGTAGGCGTTGGTTTTTATTCAGACAGCAATGATTATATACTACCCATGCATCGAAATCTGGGAGTTTTTACATCCAGGAATGTCCCCTTCTACCCCCTGTTTTGTCAACTTCTCGGGAAAAAAGACGGATTCACAAAAGGCAGGGACCGCTCGTTTCACTTTGGTCTTCCGGAATTCCGAATAGCAGGGATGATTTCACATCTTGCTGCAACCATGCCTGTAGCAGATGGAATAGCACTTGCAAACAAACTCAATGGTGAACAACAGGTAGTTTTCAGTTTTTGCGGTGATGGAGCTACCAGTGAGGGCGACTTCCATGAAGCCTTAAACCTCGCTGGTGTGTGGAACCTGCCAGTTATATTTGTTATTGAAAATAACGGCTATGCATTATCAACACCTGCTGAAGAGCAATATGCTTGTGAGCATCTTGTCGACCGTGCTGACGGTTATGGACTTCATGGCATCCAAATAGATGGAAACGATATTTTTGCTGTCAAAAATGCGATCACCGATGCACGAAAAATCGCTTTGGAAGGTAAACCGGTGATGATTGAAGCACTAACCTTTCGAATACGCGGTCATGAGGAAGCATCGGGGACATTCTACATACCTGATGCAATACTTGATACATGGAAAGAAAAAGATCCAATCAAACGCCTGGAATCAGATATGTTGAAACATGGATTTGATCAAGCAGATTTCGATGATATCCGATCCGAAATCAATAGATCCTTTGAACCTGCACTTCAGAAAGCGATTAAATCTTCAAATCCGGTTTTTGATGAGGATAATGAAGTACAGGATGCCGGTTTATTCAAAGCCAACAATCATACTTTAGTAAACGTCACCTCTGTTGAAACCAAAGAGGCAAGACTCATCGATGCAATTCAACTGGCACTTCAACAAGCATTTTCTGAAGATGAGAAGTTCATATTGATGGGTCAGGATATCGCTGAATATGGCGGCGTTTTCAAAGTTACTGAAGGTTTTGTTGAACAATTTGGAAAGCAGAGGATTCGTAATACCCCTATAATTGAATCTGGTATCATCGGAGCAGCTGCAGGATTAAGCCTGGCAGGTTATAAGCCTGTGATAGAGATGCAGTTTGCTGATTTTATTTCGTGTGGTTTCAATCAGATCATTAATACACTATCCAAAGGCCGGTACAGGTGGATGCCACCTTTGAATATTACGATTCGGGCTCCACATGGTGCCGGCGTCGGAGCCGGGCCATTTCATTCTCAATCTCCGGAGGGCTGGTTTATGAGCCATCCCGGACTTCGAATCCTTGTGCCCGGAACGACAGAAGATGCCCTGAATATGCTTTACACAGCTCTATATGACCCGAACCCCGTACTCTTTTTTGAGCACAAGAAACTCTACCGAAGTTTGAAAGGCCGAACCCCCATAAGAGCGTCATTTACAGATCTTGATCGTGCTATGATCAGGAAGAATGGCAAAGATCTATCAATTATCACGTACGGCCTTGGCCTTCAATGGGCAGAAAATGTATCAAAATCGTTCGAAGTTAAAGGGTATTCTATTGAAATTATTGATTTGAGATCCCTTGCACCCATTGATTGGAATACGATTCAACAATCGGTCAAAAAAACAGGGAAAGTTTTGTTGCTGCAGGAACCCTCTGAAATGATGGGGCCAATGAGTGAAATTTCTGCAGGCATCACAGAACAGTGTTTTGAATTTCTGGATGCCCCCGTATTTCGTTGTTCTTCACTCAATACTCCTGTACCATTCAACCGTGAACTGGAAACCGGTTATCTCGCTGAAAATAGATTACGGGAAAAAATAGAAACACTTCTAAGTTATTGACCAATCTCTTTACTTGACTCAATATCAGACAGGAATACATTTGTATTTGTGAAAATGAGTACAGTGACAGCCGAAGCCATTCAGAAATAATCTTTTACAATTACACTTCAGAATTAACAATTGCTGAATTATATTATAAAATCATTAATCTGTAAATAACCTAACCATTTTGACTCTACTTGAATTCTTATTACTTCTACTTATTGCCGGTATCTGTGGCTCCATCGGCCAGTCTATTGCCGGTTTTAGCCGCGGCGGATGTATCGTTTCGATTGTAGTTGGATTTATCGGGGCGTTATTGGGATCGTGGATGAGTGCTCAGCTTGGATTACCCGAACTTTTCAATATAGAGGTTGGCGGCAGTACATTTCCGATCATCTGGTCGATTATCGGCTCAGTTGTATTCGTAGTTATCGTAAGCCTGCTAACAAAAAAACGTCATTAAAAAAAATGAGTGATGATACAATTACACGTATCAACACTCACTTTCAATTCTCATAGCCAGCCTGGCTTCAAAACCCGGTGCTGCCTTTAACTTTGGCAGTGACTGAAGGCTATTTCTAATTTCCCTGTTTGTTTGAGCTACTTTATAATACTCCGGTTTTTGCTTCAACAGAACTTCAAACCAAATGGCGTCTCTGAAGCTGAATGATTCATCTGAATATTGTAAGATGATATCATCGATGGTTTCTTCTGTAAATTGATGGCTATACATAGGCTTTAAAAGTGAAATTTTTAATGAATCAGGGTTTGTATAACCAAACCCTTTTACTTCTAAAACCCACAATGCATCATTTTGTTTCCGGTTTCATGTAATCATTTAAAATCTCCTGGAGTTGCTGCCTGCCACGGTTAATTCTGGATTTTACAGTACCCATGGCAGTTCCGGTAATTTCAGCAATTTCCTCGTAGGTCAATTCCTGAATATCACGAAGAACAATTGCTTCCCTGAATTCCTCGTTTAGTTCCATTAATGCTTTTTCGAGCTCCTTAACACAAAGCTTTTGATGCAGATGCTCATCCTGAAGCACATTTGAATCCTCAAATACCATTTCCCGGGATTCCGAATCATCCGGATCTTCATGAATCGAAACTTTCTGCATCCTCTGTTTTTTCTTGTAGAGGCTTTTGGCAAGATTAAGGGCAATCGTATACATCCAGGTAGAAAATTTTGCAATCCGCTCGTAAGAATGTCTGCTGCGGTGTACCCTGAGAAACGTTTCCTGTACCAAATCTTCACAATCTTCATGGTTATGTGTATATCGGTAAAGGAAGTTGTGAAGCCTGTCTTTGTACCTGCTTACCAATATATTAAATGCATGGATTGTTCCATTTTGAAACTGCTCCATTAAATCTTCATCAGTGAGGTTGTAAAGTTTTGCTGCAGATATAGCTTTCATGGCGATACCTAATTTAACTTAAGTTGAAATTACCGCAGTTGGATTTTATCCAACGATGCGCTTGATCAACAGAAGAAGTATCGTAGAGGTATCAAGTGTGCTAAAACCTTTAACTGCGCGATCTGCATCGAGCAAAGCTTCAAAAATATGCGGCATCTCAGACAGCCGATAGTTGGAGGCGTCTTTCCATAACTGATTAAAATACCAGTTACTGTTAACACCCATCTCCTGCTGAACCCGGGATTTGTCCATCCCTTTTTCAAGCAGTCGGCGTATCTGCCAGATGTTGCTGAACACACTGTAAAAGAACCCCACGGTACGAATAACTTCTCCCGTGTCTGCATTACTTTTAAGCAACATCTGTTCCACGATGGAAAGCGATTTATCTAAATCACGGTCAATGACCGCTTCTTTCAGCTCAATCACCGAATATTCACGATATGAACCGATTATTTTTTTTACATCATCAATTTTAACCCTTTTCTGACTGTCCACAAAAGTACACACTTTATCTATTTCAGTAGACAGTAATTGAAGGTTATTACCTGCGAGCTGAGTTAATATTTGTGCTGCTTCTGGTTCAAACTTGATTTTATAAGTGTGATATGCCCAATCATTAACCCAGTCGGGGAGCCTGTAGTCAGGTAATTTATCGAACTTTTGAACATGAATATTTTTTCCTTTACTGTTACCTGATAAAATCTGGCCTATAGAAGTTCTCTTGTCTGGCCCCTTTTCATCAATGAATACGAGAAGTGTTGATGGGTTTGGATTTTCAAGATAAGGAATCAGGTCACTCAGCTTCTCTCCTGCTTCTGAAAGGTTATCTCCCAATTTTCGAAAGTCCCGTACAATTACAATTCTCAACTCAGACATCATCGGGAAGCTTTTGGCTATCCCAACGATTTGCTGAGGAGTTGATTCGTTTCCATATAGCAAATCCAGGTTAAAATCACGTTGTTCCTTTGGGATGAGTTTTATGATTTCATCCTGTAGTAAGTCAAGGAAAAACGTTTCTTCACCATATAGAAAATAGACAGGAGGCCTGTTATCCTTTTTACGAATACTATTTAATGTCTCTTTATAAAATTCTATACTGGTTTTCTTAGCCAAAAGATTGCAGAGTTATTAATAGATTCAGGGCCTGAGTCGTCCGAGCATTCTGGGAAATGGAATGGTCTCTCTCACATGGTTTAAGCCGCATATCCAGGATACAGTGCGTTCCAGTCCTAATCCAAATCCCGAGTGCGGTACTGTTCCGAAACGCCTGAGATCAAGGTACCACCCAAATACATCTTCAGGTAAATCGTGTTCCTGAATTCGTTTTTGCAGCTCTTCAAGGCTATCTTCTCTTTGGCTGCCACCAATAATTTCGCCATACCCTTCAGGTGCAAGAACATCCATAGCCAGGGCCAGTGTATCATCTTTCGGATCTCGTTTCATATAAAATGCCTTAACCTGAACCGGGTAACGATGAACAATTAATGGTGCATCAAACTGCATAGTCAGAACGGTTTCATCACTCCCTCCAAAATCATTTCCCCAGGTAAAACCTGAAGCTGATTTTTTCCATACCGGAATATTTCTGAGATCTTCTTCAATTTGACTTGTTCGGACTTGAATCTCCTTGATTCGCTGATCTATTTGTGCTTTTCTCCATTTTTTTGCAGATCCATGTTCCTTTTTAATTTCATCCAATTCATTCTTTAATTGGTCTTGCTCAGTTTTTCGGTTATCTGCCATTTGATCGAGCATTGAAACAGTTGCTTCGCTTTTCAGGATCTCTACAGCTTCTGTATATGAAATGCGGTGAAATTTGTTCTCTGCTGCCTGTTTCAGATATTTAGTTTCCCTTTCGAGAATTTCCAGCTCTTTTTTGCACCTGTCGAGAACATGGCTGAGAATTCGTTTTATCATGGCTTCAGCAAGATCCATGTTCATATCAAGATCATAAAAAGCCATCTCCGGCTCAATCATCCAGAATTCAGTCAAATGCCGGCGGGTTTTACTTTTTTCGGCCCTGAATGTTGGGCCAAATGTATATACTTTCCCGTGAGCCATTGCCATCGCCTCTGCATATAATTGGCCCGATTGAGTCAGGTATGCTTTTTCATCAAAATAATCTGTTTCAAAGAGGGTGGTTGTTCCTTCTGCTGCATTTCCGGTGAATATGGGTGCATCGAGCTGCATAAACTCTCTTTCATGGAAGAACTGATGCAATGCATGGATAATTTCATTTCTTACTCTCATTGCTGCCCATTGGCGCTGGCTTCTCAGCCAAAGGTGCCTGTTTTCCATCAGGAATTCAATGCCATGATCTTTTGGAGTAATTGGATAATCTTCAGCTATTTGAATGACATTGAGATCAGTTACATGCAACTCATACCCGCCGGTACTTCTCTCATCTTCAACTACTTTTCCTTTAATTTCAACTGAACTCTCCTGTTTTAACCGGGCTGCTTCATTCCATACTTCATCAGGTACATCATCTTTTGCCACTATACACTGACAAAGGCCTGAGCCATCTCTAACTTCAATGAACTGCAGCGATTTGCTGCTTCTGTAATTGTATACCCAACCCTTCAGGGTAACCTCTTCATTTACAAATTGTTTTAGATGATTTATATAAGTCATTGTTGCTGATGAATTCAGATTAATTTCAATATTCCATAATTAATGATAATATTAGCCGGAAAAATTAAAACGGAGATCTTAAAATAAGAAGTTAAACTTTTTATGCATTTTCAGGAAGCAGCAAGGTTTCACTATACATTTCCCTGTTAAAAAATTCACCCGAAAATTCCCTGACATCATCGACTGTTACATTATCAATATTACTGACCAGTTCATCCAGTGTAACAAACCTGTTAAAATAGAGTTCACTCTTTGCAAGCCTGGTCATTCTGTTACTCATACTTTCCTGTGAAAGTAATAATTTTCCCTTTAATTGTGATTTTGCCTCTGCCATCTCTCTGTCTGGAACAGCTTCCTGTTGAAGTTTGTCAAATTCTTCATTGATCAATTCACGAACATGGTCAACATAATCCTTATCTGTTCCAATATAGACACCAAATAACCCGGAATCTGTATAAGATTGATTAAATGTGCCTATCGAATAACAATACCCATATTTTTCCCTGACATTCTGATGAAGCCTGGAACTCATTCCTCCCCCAAGTACGGTATTTGCCAGTAACAGCAGGTATTTGTCTTCATCATCAAAATGCAGACCTCTTCTGCCAATAATCATGTGGGTTTGTTCGATCGGTTTTGTAATCGTTTCTTTGTGAATTTTATATGGGGTTAATTCATGAATAAATGCATTCTTTTTATCTGATTTTCCTTCACCCAAAAACGATTCAACAAGATCAACTACCTGCTCATGTTCCACATTGCCAGCAACGGATACGAGTATATTCCATGGCTGATACCGATTCTCGACATATTCAAATAAGTCATTGCGTTTAAATGAGTTGACGGTTTTTTCATAACCTATTATTGGCCTGCCAAGCGGATGATCTGAAAAAACTTTACCACTGAACTCTTCGAAAAGATAATCTTCCGGGCTATCCCTGTACATCTTCATCTCTTCAATAACCACCTTTTTCTCCTTCTCTATTTCATTTTCCGGAAACTGTGAATTTTTTACCATATCGGAAAGAACTTCCAAAGCACGTTGCAGTTCAGTATCGAGTGACCGGGTATAGTAACAAGTATATTCATTTGAGGTAAATGCATTCATATATCCCCCTACTGATTCCATACTTAAAGCGATATCGTAAGCAGAGCGCTTTTCTGTTCCCTTGAATAACATATGTTCAAGAAAATGAGTTATTCCGGCCTTTTGATCGGGTTCATCCCTGCTACCTGTTTTTACCCATATCCCGACTGCAACGCTTTTGACACTTTCAACGCGTTCAGTAACCACTTTTAAGCCATTTTTAAATTCCGTTTTCTCAACAAAATCTATCTTTTCCCAATTATTCATTCTTTATAGTTAAGTCATTATTCTTAGTGTTTGACGGAGTATTGTTTCGTCTATTTTGTGAGTAGACCAACCAGATCCGGTCAACGATATATAAAAAACGCCATCCCGTTCTGATCAGGATGGCGTAATTGAAAGTTTTTGAAAGATTATAGTTCTATTTAATCTTCATCTTTAGGAAGCAGTGCTTTTCTGCTTAGTCGCAGTTTATTGCCATGCTCAACCTTAAGCAATTTCACCTCAATCTGGTCTCCGACTGATAATACGTCATTGATATTCTTGACGTGAGAGTGATTAACTTCAGAAATATGCAGCAACCCTTCCCTGCCTGGCACGATCTCAACGAATGCACCGTAATCTTTTAATGCTTTTACTGTACCTGTATAAACGGAACCTTCATCAAGCTGGCCTGTGATTGCCTTAATTCGTTCTTTTGCTTTTTCTGCATTTTCAAGGTTTTCAGATGAGATGGTTATCAAACCGTTACCCTTGTCATCTTCCTCAACGATGATCTCGGTATTGGTTTCCCGCTGAAGGGTTTGTATTACCTTACCACCCGGGCCAATCACTGCGCCAATCATATCACCATCAATCTGCATTTTAAGGAACTGAGGGGCATATTCTGACAACTCTTTTCTTGGTTCTGAAATCGTTTCGGCCATCTTTTCAAGAATATGCATCCTTCCCTGATGAGCCTGTTGCAGAGCCTCTTCCAGGATCTCAAAGCTGATTCCCTTAACTTTCATATCCATTTGAGTCGCTGTGATACCCTCGGTGGTACCTGCAGTTTTAAAATCCATATCACCCATGAAATCCTCTTCACCACGGATGTCAGACAAAATCACATGATTATTATCACCGATGATAATCCCCATTGCAATTCCTGCCACCGGTTTCTTTAGTGGCACACCTGCATCCATTAATGCCATAGATCCGCCGCAAACAGAGGCCATTGAGGAAGAACCATTGGATTCAAGAATATCTGAAATGATCCTGATCACATAACCGAATTCATCAAAACCCGGCATCATCATTTTTAGTGAGCGTTCTGCAAGTACACCATGGCCAATTTCACGCCTTCCGGGGCCTCGGAGAAATCCAGCCTCTCCAACACTGTAAGGTGGAAAATTATAGTGCAGCATAAACTGTTTCGGTTCTTCATGAAACAGTGTATCCACATTCTGTTCATCCCGTTTTGATCCAAGTGTAACAGAAACGAGTGCCTGGGTTTCACCTCTTGTAAATATAGCAGAACCATGTGCTCTCGGAATATATCCTACTCTTGTCCAGATATCCCGGATATCTGCCGGGCCACGGCTATCAATTCTTCGTTTCTTTTCAAGAATTTGATTTCTGAGTTCAGTTTTTTCAATGTCACTAATAAGGTTAAGAGCATCGTCGATTAAACCTTCGAAATCCTCGTTATCAGCGAGTACTTCTTTAACGATTTCTTTTACTTCGCGTATTTTTTGGTTGTATTCTTCTTTACCAAGACCAATTCCAACAACTTCCTTTATTTTATTTTCAGCGAGTTCATAAACTTTCGCTTTCAGTTCTTCATTCTCCGGTTCAGGCTCAAAATCCCGTTTTTCAATACCAAATTCGCTGCGTAATTCTTCCTGAAATGCACAAAGTTTCTTGATCGCTTCATGACCTGCCTTGATCGCATCAAGCATTTCAGCTTCCGTTACCTCTTCCATTTCACCTTCAATCATCAGCACGCTATCGGCAGTACCTCCAATGATCATATCGATGTCACTACTTTTCAGCTCATCAATCGTCGGGTTTATGATAAATTCTCCATCCACCCTGCCTACACGAACTTCGGCCATCGGTCCGTCAAATGGGATATCTGAAATATGTGTAGCAGCTGAGGCTCCGAAACCACCAAGAACATCGGCCTGATTTTGTCCATCAGAGGAAATTACATAACAAATTACCTGTGTTTCATTGTAGTAGCCTTTAGGAAAAAGCGGGCGCATACTTCTGTCAATCAGGCGGCTTGCAAGCACTTCAAGATCTGAAGGCCGTCCTTCCCGTTTCATGAACCCGCCCGGAAACCGGCCGGCTGCTGAAAAGCTTTCTCTGAGATCAACAACCAAAGGAAAGAAATCCTGTCCCGGCCTTGCTTCCCGGGCACTGACGATCGTACAAAGCACCATTGTCTCTCCCATTTTTACGACTACAGCTCCATCAGCAAGTTTTGCAAGTCGGCCTGTTTCAATGGATAAAGTTTTACCTGGCGCAAATTCTATACTTCTAAAATCTTCGTTCATATGTCTTTTTCTTATTATTCAATTTCTTTTCTATAAGATTGCAATATTAATACTCTCGAATATATTGCAACGTGATTAGCTGTCAAAACCAAAGTTGACTGAAAGCAAAAAGGCACGCTGATGACGTGCCTTGAATTCAGGATAACTTATTTTCGTATACCCAATTCCTTGATTAACTCACGATATTTATTAATATCTTCCCTCATCAGATAATTCAGGAAACGCCTTCGTTTACCAACTTTTAAAAGCAATCCTCTTCGTGAGGCATGATCTTTCTTATGACCTTTCAGGTGTTCTGTCAAATGGTTGATCTGTTCAGTTAACAGGGCAATTTGAGCTTCTGTTGAACCACTGTTTTCAGCAGATCCACCAAACTTTTTAATAATTTCTTGTTTCTTTTCTTTCGTAAGACTCATTTCAGTATTTATTAACGATTTTTGCTATTCGTAACAGCTTTGAAAGATAAGCTTAATTCATCTTTTAGGCAATTAATCAAAACTCTTTTAGAATTTCATTACTTATCAATTTATCCTGCCGGAGCTGATCCACAAGCTCATCCAGTCCGGCAAATTTTTTTTCATCCCTTATCCGGTCAATAAAATGTACCTGAATTGTGTTACCATAAATATCTCGATCAAAATCAAAAATATGTACTTCTAAAGTTTCAGCTGCTCCATCAAAAGTCGGGCGAATACCGATATTCATCATTCCATTGTAAAACTCATTTTCAATTTTCACCCTGACGGCATACACACCATTTTTTGGAATTGCTTTATTTGGATGTTCCGGTTTGATATTGGCAGTAGGGAATCCGATTTCTCTGCCGCGGCTGTCACCATGAACTACTGTTCCATTCAACAGATAGGGACGTTCAAGAAGCTTTGAAGCAAGTTTAACGTCACCTTTATCTTGTAATGCTTTTCTGATGACACTACTGCTGACTGTTTTATTACCTACTTCCTGTTTGGAAACCACTTTGACATTAAATCCCAGTTCTTGTCCAAGTGATTCGACAGTTTCAATTGTACCTTCACGGTTTCTGCCGAATTGATGATCATACCCGATAACAAATTCTTTCACACCAATCTTTTCCCAGATTATATTTCTTACAAATTCTCCTGAACTTAACAATGAAAAATCCCTGTTAAAGGGAATGACGATCATCTCATCAATTCCGATATCTGATAATAATTGCCTCCTCTCTTCAAGTGTACTTAATAATTTGATCCCTGCCTTACCGGGACTTATAATTTCCCTCGGATGCGGATCAAATGTTACGATAACACTTCTACCTCCAATTGATTTAGCTGATTTGATCACCTGGTTTATTAAAACTCTGTGTCCGGCATGAACACCGTCAAATGTTCCCACAGTAACTGCTGAATTTTCATTCCGAATTGCAGATTTTAAATATACCAATTCAGCCATTTGTGCTCCATGTATTAAAATTTTCAATTTGCCAGGCGGTTTGATCAGAGAAATAACCGATCCCGGTTCTTCTTAATGCAGACAGATACCCAAGGGAGCCGAGTTGTATTGCAAGATCATTTGCCAGTGATCTTACATAAAAACCTTTTCCACATTTGATTTTTAATGTAATTCTCGGCAAATCAAATTCAAGTAATTCAATATCATGTACAATTACCTTCCGTGGATCAGGTTTAACCTCAATTCCCTTTCGTGCAAGTTCATACATACGTACACCATCTTTCCATAGAGCAGAGTATACAGGCGGTGTTTGATCAAATTCACCAGTAAACTTTTTTTTTATTGTAGCAAGCAGAGTTGATTGATCGATATGCGACCACTCTGTCCGATCGGATACCTCAGAAGCCGAATCAAAACTTGGGGTTGATGCACCAAATGTGATTTCGGCAATATATGTTTTTGAAAGATCCTGGAATTGGCTAATGGATTTTGTTGCCTTGCCACAACATAATATCAATAAACCGGTAGCAAGGGGGTCAAGCGTTCCGGCATGGCCCACTTTTTTAACAGGAATCCGATTTCTGATATATTTTACCACGTCAAAACTTGTCCAGCCAAACGGTTTATCAACGGGAATCACAGCTCCATTAATAAATAGATCTTTTTCCGGATAATCGGCTGTACTATTGTCAAGAACGGGTAACTGTTTGATGGGGATTACGTTAGCCATCAGATGGGTTTACTCTTCGTCCCGGCTTTTTCTGTTTTCTCTGTCTTTTTTTACTTTACTAAATAACGATTCCATTTTGTTTACATATTCGGCTGAATCATCAACGTAAAAATGGAGCTCAGGAATTCTTCTCACCTGATGACGAATTCTTCTTGCAAGTTCATAACGAATTTCATCAGTGTGGTCATCGATATGCTGGAAAATCGTTTCTGGTTCGCGGCCTGGTGAAAAAACACTGATATAAGCCTTAGCGATCGACAGGTCGGGTGTTACCCTTACCCTGGTTACTGTGATAAATGATCCGCTTAACTGATAATCCTGTTGAAGAATTTCACCAAGATCTTTTTGAATGACAGCGCCGAGACGTTCGGTTCGAATACTCATAACATTACCAATATCAACTTTGTCTATTCTACTTCTGAAATCTGATCTACAGATCGATTCAGCAATATAAATCACTGAATCATTAGGTGATTAACGAGTTGAGTCTTCCAGTTTCCTTTTCTCTTCAACGATCTTGTAACACTCTATTTCATCGCCTACTTTAAGATCGTTATACCCGACAATACTAATACCACACTCATAACCGGACTGTACTTCTTTTACGTCATCCTTAAAACGTTTAAGTGAATCGATATTTCCTTCATAAATCACTACTCCGTCACGTATTACACGGACTGGTTCATTACGGTTAATTTTCCCGTCGGTAATATAACAACCTGCAATTGTTCCGATCTTGGAAACTTTAAATATTTCCCTCACTTCAGCAATTCCAAGCATCTCTTCCTTAATCTCCGGGCTTAATAATCCTTCAAGTGCATCCCGGACCTCATCGACGGCATCATAGATAACACTGAAGAGTCGAATATCGATATTTTCATTTTCGGCAAGTTTACGGGCATTGGAAGTTGGCCGTACCTGGAAACCGATGACAATACCATCAGATGCTGACGCCAGAAGCACATCCGATTCAGTGATAGCACCTGAGCCAGTATGAATAATATTAACAGCAACTTCATCTGTACTAAGTTTTTGTAATGCACCGGAAAGAGCTTCTATTGAACCGTCAACATCAGCTTTGATGATAATATTCAATTCGGAGATTTCACCAAGAGCCATTCTTCTTGAAAGGTCATCAAGTGTAAGATGCTTGGTTTTTCTGAGATTTTGTTCACGTTTAAGCTGCTGCCTCTGGTTGGCTATATCCTTTGCAGCCTTTTCGTCTTTAGGTACTACTAATTTATCTCCTGCTTGTGGAATATCATCAAATCCCATAAGCTGAATAGGTGTTGAAGGGCCAGCTTCTTCGAGCCTTTGGCCGTGTTCATTTTCCATTGCCCGAACACGTCCGAACACCGGGCCCGCCACAAATGGATCACCTATTTTTAATGAACCGGTTTGAATAAGAACGTTTGCTATGATACCCTTGCCCTTATCAATCCTTGATTCCAGCACAACACCGGAAGCTCTTCTTTTCGGGTTGGCTTTTAATTCCATTAATTCAGCTTCAATCAATACTTTTTCAAGAAGCTCTTCAATTCCTTCACCTGTCATAGCAGAGACTTCAGCAGACTGATTATTCCCGCCATATTCTTCAACGATTACACCATGTTCGGAGAGCTGTTGCTTTATCTTATCGGGATTTGCCCCATCCTTATCAATTTTATTGATTGCAACTACAATGGAAACACCAGCTGCTTTCGAGTGATTGATCGCTTCTATCGTTTGAGGCATTACAGAGTCGTCAGCGGCAACCACAAGTATAACGATGTCTGTTGCCTGCGCACCCCGGCTTCTCATTGCAGTAAATGCTTCATGGCCCGGTGTATCCAAAAATGTAATTTTACGGCCATCATCTGTTTTTACAGCATATGCTCCAACATGCTGTGTGATACCACCGGCCTCGCCGGCTGCTACTTTCGTTTTTCTAATATAATCGAGCAATGACGTTTTACCGTGGTCAACATGCCCCATGACAGTAATAATGGGGGCTCGTGGTTCAAGATCTTCAGGATCATCTTCTTCAACTTCAATCTCTTCAATCATCTCTTCAGCATCCACGAAAATCACTTCACGGCCAAACTCATCGGCTACCAGTTCGATAGTTGAAGCATCAAGTCTCTGGTTGATGGAAACCATCATTCCCAGGCTCATGCATGTTGTAATGACATCATTGGGTTTAACATCGAGTAATTCAGCAAGGTCACTGACAGTGACGAATTCAGTAACTTCCAATACCTCCTGTTCCTGTTCCTGCAATTCTTCCTGGAGCTGTCTTTCTTCTTCACGTTCTTCCCTTCTCTGGCGGCGTCGTTTTTGACGTTTACTCCCTACTGTATCGGAAGACTTCATCTGTTGCATCGTCTCCCGCATCTTTTTTTCTACATCTTCCTCATCAACTCTTGACCTCTTACCTTTTTTCTTTTTCTTTTTTACTGTTTTTTTAGCTTCTTTATCGTCTGTTTTCTTCTTTTCCTTTTTACTTTCCTTCTGAGCTGCTTCATCCTGTTCGCGGTCTTTTCTTCGTTTTCTTTTCTTCTTTTTTTTGCCGCTTCGGGATTCATCACTGGTAAATGCTACTTTACCTACAATTTTAGTACCCTTGAGCTTACCAGCCCGGCCTCGTATAATTCGCTCACGTTCACTTTCCTCAATATCTTCATCTAAATCTTCATCTAATTCCTCTTCCTCATCTAATTCCTCTTCCTCATCTAATTCCTCTTCCTCATCTAACTCATCTTCCTCATCTAACACGTCATCAGGATCTTCAGTCTCATCCGTTTCAGTGTCGGCCTCATCAACCTCGTCGGCATCACTTTCAATAATTTCTTCCGATGCTTTCTCTGATGTNGAAGCAATTTCGGCTGTTTCTTCAGCCTCCTCAGCTTGTTCCACAGCCGATACGGCTGCTATTTCTTTCTCCGGAGTTTCTTCTTCTTTTTCTAAACTTTCTGCGGTTTCATCATCTGCAACCGCTTCATCTTTTGGTTCAATTTCCGGTTCCGGCTCATCCGGTTTTTTCAATTTTTCTTCTTCCTTCTCAACCGGCTCTTCCGGACTTAAATCTACTGCTTCAGTTTCCTTTTTATCCTCTGCGGTTTCTTCATCGATTGGCTCCAGGGGCATCTCATCGATAGGTTCCAGAAAGCTGTCGATTGTAACACTTTCATTCCTTTGAGTCTTCATTTGATTTCGCCTGGACTCATACTCTTCACGAGTTTTTTCATGCTCCTGGCTTCTCTCCTTATCTACACCGTACAACTCCTCCAGCACCTGGTACATCTCAGGTGTAATTCTGGAATTGGGTTTATTCGCAACTTCAAATCCCTCATCGGCAAGTGCATCTACAATCGATTTTGTAGCTACATTAAATTCTGAGGCAACTTTAAAGAGCTTTTTAGGTCTGTTATCAGTCATACGGTATATATAGAGTAAATTGTGCTTACAAAATTAAATCAGAAACGAAGCTGAAAGTTACAATCAATCTTGCTCGTCCTCAAATTCATAGGAAATGATGTCGATGATCTTCTCTGCCTCTTCCGGGCTGATCCGGCCCTGGGTTCTGCTTACGATTTCATCTTCATCAAGTTCAAGTACTGCTCTGGCTGTATCACAGCCGATTTCGTGAAGCATTTGAATAGTTTCGGCACCGAAATCCACTTCAAACTCACTTAAATCAATGTCATCCTCTTCATCAACCTCACGGTATACATCGATTTCACAATTAGTTAATTTTGATGCAAGGCGTATATTTACACCACCTTTTCCGATTGCTTTTGAAACTTCATCTGCGGGTACAAGTACATTTGCATGTTTACCATCTTCACTGAGTTCCACTTTGATGACACGTGCCGGCTGAAGTGCACGCTTTATAAATTCAAATTTATCATCAGTATAATTGATAACATCAATATTTTCATTCTGAAGTTCACGGACAATTGCATGGATCCGGACACCTTTCATCCCTACACAAGCCCCGACAGGGTCAACACGCTCATCATGCGATAATACTGCCACTTTTGAACGGTCACCCGGTTCCCTGGCTATTTTTACAATGTCAATAATTCCATCAAAAACTTCCGGGATTTCATTTTCAAACAGCCTTTCCAGAAATAATGGCGAAGTTCTTGAAATGATTACCGATGGATTCCCGTTGTATCGTTTCACTTCCACAACAACCGCACGGATCGTATCTCCTTTACGGTATCTGTCTTTATAAATTTGTTCGTTCTTCGGCATCACCAATTCAACACCGTTGTGGTTTACCAGTATATCCCTGTTACGAACCTGGTAAACATCACCCAATACTATTTCACCAACACGGTCTGAGTAATCTTCAAAGATATTATCTTTTTCAATCTCCCTGATTCTCTGAGCAAGCTGTTGACGAGCCATGGTCACAGCCCGGCGGCCGAAATCAGTAATCGATATTTCCTGGGCAAACTCGTCATATAACTCAAGGTCCGGATCGTGTTTTTTAGCCTCTTCAAGTGATATTTCCGTAACCGGATTTGTAAGTTCTTCTTTTGGAACAACTTCCCGGATATGCAGAATCTGAATTTCTCCCCTGTCCGGGTTCAAAATCACTTCAAATGCTTCATCGGAATCATACTTTTTCCGAATCATTGTCCTGAATACATCTTCAAGGATGGTTAGCAACAGATCTTTATCGATTCCCTTATCCTTTGCAATTTCAGCAAAGGATTGTATAATCAATTTTGAAACGTCATTTTGCATTACGTAATATCCTGTTTAAATACTGCCGTTACCACTAAAATTTTGGAATTATTTTTGTTTCAACGATAGAATCAAGCTCTATAGTCTTTACACTATCGTCTTCTGCCAAAAGTCGTATTGCATCTTCGGAAACCTCCTGAAGAATACCTTCCAATTTTATATATCCTTCAGAGCTTTTGTACTTGACTCTTGCAAGACGCCCTTTATTCTTTTTGTACTGCCTGAAATCTGTCAACGGCCTGCTTAAACCCGGTGACGAAACATTTAATCTGTATTTAGATGTAATCACATTATGAGCATCAAGTACAAAACCGAGCTCACGGCTTATTTTTGTGCACGCTTCCACGCTTACGTTACTATTTACTGAGTCAACATATACCCATAAAATCGTTTCATTTCCACCTTTTACTTCAACATCCACCAGAAACAGATCTTCTTGCTCTACAATAGGTTCCGCAAGTTTTTTTATCTCGTTTATCTGTTCAGGTGTCATGTAAATTTCGGATTCAGGTACAAAAAAAAGTGAGAACCTTGCCGGCGCTCACTACAGTTTTTTAAAATACCCTGATTAAGTGAGAATAACAACAAACAACCCCCCTTTTGAAATTCTCCTGAAATCATATATTCTTATCCACGTTAAACAGAATAAAATATTATCTGTGAACTATGAGTTACTACCGAAATTTGCTGATTCCTTTTATCATCCTGCTGTTGATTTCATGCGGAGAGGAAGATTCTGCAGAGACAACACCTGCAGGCCGCACTCTGGAGTATCCGGTTACACTTTCGTTTCTTACATCCGATGGCGACACGGTCTCGACGATTCAGGCTGCTTTGGCTGATGACGACCAATCACGAGCAACCGGTTTAATGGATGTTTTTGATCTGCCTGAGAACAGGGGTATGCTATTTATATTTGACGATGAAGAACCGCGTAGTTTTTGGATGGCTAACACTCCCCTGGCATTGGATATCATTTTTGCCAATGCTGATAAAGAGATTGTTCGGATTCAGCAAAATACCCGGCCTTATTCGGAAAGGAATGTTGTTTCTGAATACCCAGCCATGTATGTCGTAGAAACCAATGCCGGGTACACGTTACGCTATGATATTATAGAAGGGATGAAGATCTCATTTGAATACTGAATATCTCAATAAACTAATCAACCCCCGTATTCTGAAGCTTAAGCATTTGACGGTAGAGGTCTTC
>SL_3KL_010_SEDDRAFT_10000633_pt1 | contig 29604 bp, 28 predicted proteins | sample SodLakKL_010_SED_2_FD_10381 | JGI IMG/M metagenome (IMG submission 10381)
TCGAGCAGTGGCTGGCGATCGTGGGGCAGCGGACCCGTTCGGATCGGCGGATGCTGCTGACCACCTGTGAGGTGCTGCGGCGGCTGCCTTCCCTGCGTGCGGCCTTCCTCATCGAGGGCACGGTCTCGTGGGCGCAGACCCGCACGGTGGCGCTGCAGGTGGAGCGGCTGCCTGCAAGCTTCGATGAGGCGATCGAGATGCGGTCGCCCGCACGATCGAGGCGTGTCAGGGCAGCGACCCGGACGTGGTGACCTCGACGGTGTCGCGGGCGGTGCGGTCCATCGAGTTGGCCGCCGCCCCGACCACGCCTGCGCCTGCCCCCCAGCGGTCCGAGGAGTTCCTGGCGATCCAGCCCCGGCTGGACGGCTCGGGCGGGTCGATCTACGGCGAGTTCGACGGGCTGAGCTTGGCGACCATCGATGCTGCGCTCACCCCCACCCCGGAACAGGTGCGGGCAGCACGCCAGGATGGCGGCCAGCATGGCGGCGCACCCGCCCAGCGGGGTGTACAGGCCCGCGGCCGCGGCCGCCGCCTCGTCGAGCTGTGTGATGCCAGCCTGGCCGGCGGGCACACCAGCGGCCACGAAGGAGGCACCGAGCACGCCGACACGGCCGGGCACACCGCAGCTGAAGGTCCACCATCGGGGTCGCGGCCGCAGCTGCTGGTGCGCGTGGAGCTGTCCAGCCTGCTCGGCGACGACCCCCTGCCCGGCGAGCTGCTCACCCGGCTGACCGGCGGGCGGCTGTGGGCCGACGCGGCCACCCTACGTCGGCTGGTCGAGACACGTGGCGCCGATCTGCGCACCATCATCCTCGACGACCGCGGCGCAGTCGTCGGCGTGGGCCGGCGCACCCGGGTGCCGACCGGATGGCTCCGCGACGCCGCCCTGGCCCTGCACGACACCTGCAGCGGACCCGGCTGCCAACGTCCCGCACGCGACTGCGACCTCGACCACGCCGACCCCTGGCACCCAACGCAACCCGGCACGCCCGGCGGACGCACCGACATCGATCAGCTCGCCCCGCTCTGCCGCACCCACAACCGCACCAAGGAGACCGTCGGCTGGCAGGTCACCCAGACCGCCGACGGCAGTCGCACCTGGCACCACCCCGCCACCGGACTGACCACCACCACCCGACCCGCCACCTGGCAACCACCCCGCCCCCCACCCCAAGACCTCGCATCCCGCGGAACCCACCACGGCCCACCACCGTCCTGGGACGCCGAACGACCCTATGATCTGGCCCGCGAACACCGCCCCACCTGGGACCCCGACAGGGGGCCACCCGACCTCACCCCGCAACACCACCCCACCCGGGACCCCGACCGTCGACCACCCCGAGATCCCCCAGCAGCCCATCGCCCCGCCGCCGCATGCCGCGACGGCCCCGACCTGCCACCGACAGCCGCGACGGCACCACCGCAGCCACCGCCCCTACCGCCGCCCGGCGCGGCGTGTGACCTCGCGGCGCTTCACCGGCATGGCCCAGCTCGGCACCCTGCGTAGGATCGGCTGACCCTTCCCCGCAGGCCGACACCCATGCCCCACTTCCGACTCCACCACGTCCAGCTCGCCATCCCACCTGTTGAGGCGAGCCGGACGTGCGTGCGCGCAACACTCAGGACCCCGCACTCACCGAGATCGAGATCGTGGGACCACCGGCACCTGCGCGGCCCAAGGGTGGAGCATCGCGGTGGCCGGCACACGATCCACGTAGCTCCTCGACGAGCGAGGAGGATCACGCGGTGTCGGCGATACCTCGGTCTGCCATGCCGGCATCGGCGACGGCGTGGAGCGCGGCCGGCTGCTCCGGGTCCCGGTCCGCGCGCGCCGAGGTGATGCCCTCGCGGTGGTGGCGGCGACAGAGCACCTCGTAGGCGATGACCGCATCACCGACGTCGCCGACGACGACCTGCTCGCCTTCGCGCTGGATCCGGCCGTCCACGGTGCGGGCGTTGAGGTTGCCTCGCTCCCCGCACCAGCACCGGGCCTCCACCTGCAGTTCCTGACGACGGTCGGCGAGTTCGAGCATCCGCCGGGAACCCGGGAACAGCTGTGTTGTGAAGTCGGTGAGCAGACCGAACGCCTGGACATCGATGTCGAGCTCGTCGACGACTTCGGCCAGCCCCTCGACCTGTCGAGGCGAGTAGAACTGCACCTCATCGCAGATCACGGTGTCGATGGGACGCCCCTGGGTGATCTCGTGCCGGACGAAGGCCACGATGTCGAACCCATCGTCGACGACGGTCGCGGGCTGAGCCAGCCCGATACGCGACGAGATGGTGCCGCCCCCGCGGTCGTGCTTGGTGAGGAGCAGGCAGTGCTTCCCGGCCGCAACGGCGTTGTGGTGGATCTGCAGCGCCAAGGTCGACTTCCCGCAGTTCATCGTCCCGTAGAAGAAGACCAACTCCGCCACTCTGCGCTCCTCGCTCGATCGTGCTCAGGATCCGGGGACCTCGGTGAGCTCCGCTGACCTGGGGTGGTGTTCTACCGCAGGAAGCCCCATGTTCCGCGCATCCGCGACCGGCTCACGGCGCGGGCCGCGCAGGGCGGCGCCGCGCAGGGCGGGCGGCTCGGGCGCAGCCGGCTGAGGGCGCACCCGGCTCAGGGCACAACCGGCTCAGGGCACAACCGGCTCGGGGGGCGGATGCTCGGGCGCCGACGGGAGGGCGATCACGAAGCGGGCACCTCCGCCCTCCGCGTCCTCGATCCGGGCCGAACCACCGTGCAACCGCACGAACTCGGCCACGAGCGTGAGCCCGATCCCGGTCCCGGGCGACGCGTAGGCCCGGGAGGAGGGCCCCTGGGCGAAGGGCTCGAAGACGACGTCCTTGAGGTCGTCGGGCACGCCGGGGCCGTCGTCCTCGACGGTCAGCACGGCCCCCTCACCCGAAGGAGCGACGTCGATGCGGATGTGGGCGTCCTGGCCAGCGTGACGCCGCGCGTTGGTGACCAGGTTGACGATCACCCGCTCGATCTTGCCGCGGTCGATCGCGATGGGCGATCGGACGGCGGTCACCTCGACGTCGGGCTCATCGAGGTCGGCGAGGACGTCGGTGACGACCTCCGCGAGGTCGTGATCCTCACGCTGGAGGTTGAGCACCCCACGGGACAGTCGCTCCACGTCCAGCAGGTCGTCGAGGAGCTGCTCGATGCGCTCGGCCTGGCGCACCATCCGCTGTGCCAGATGCGCGACCTGATCCGGTGCGAGCTCGCCCGAGTGGCTCGCCAACGTGGAGGCGAAGCCGAGCACGGTGGTCAGTGGCGTGCGCAGCTCGTGGGACACCGCCTGCAGGAACAGCCGCCGGAGCTGATCGACGTGACGTAGCCCCTCCGCCGCCTGCCGTTCGTGCTGGAGTGCCCGGACCATGGAGGCTTCGCGGCGCCGCTCCTGCGTGACGTCACGTCCGATGCCGAGCGCCGCGAGGACCCGCCCCTGACGGTCGCGCACGCAGACCTCCTCGACGGAGAGGACGACCACCTCACCGTCGGGGCGGGGCCACGAGAACTCGATCGGCCAGATCGCGGGTCCGGGTCCGAAGCGGTTCTCGATGAACCGCTGGCGGACGTGGGGGTCGAGGTTGTCGTTGAGGGGACTCGGGTCACGGCGCAGCTCGTCGGGCTCGATGCCGACCGTGTCGGCGAAGGCCCGGTTGACGTGCTCGACGTGGAACTCGGGCTCGAAGCCGAACCGGTAGATGCCGGTCTCGCTGGCCTCGGCCAGGGTCCTGAAGCTCGACGCGAGCTCATCGAGCTCGTGCTCGAGGCGGTGGCGGTCCTCGATGTCCCGACCGCTCAGCACCAGACCGGCCGGCTCCGTCGAGGAACAGCGGAGCGGCGCCGATCCCGACGACGACCCGTCCCGGGTCCTCGTCACGCGTCCACGGGGACACGAACGCGACGTCGGTCTCGTGGACGTCACCAGCCGCGGCGCGCTCGATCTGCGCGAGCCCGGTGTCGACCGTCCCTGGGGCGAGCAGGACCGAGAGGTGGCGTCCCGCCACCTCCTCGTAGGCGAGGCCGGTGAGCGTCTCGCCCGCCGGGTTGATGGCACCGATGTGGCGTCGCTCGTCCAACACGATCACCATGTTGGGCGTGCTCATGTACGCCTCGTACCCGAGGCGTGCACGATCGTCCCAGGGCTCGGCCACGGGCGAGTGCGGCCACCCCTCCGCCGTCGAAGGCCGCTCCGGCTCGCTCATCCCGACGTCCTCGGCTCGATCCGACAGCCTGCCCGGTGGTCGCCCCGTCAGGGCGACGCGTCCTACCGAGTGATGTCGTCGACGTCTCCTGGCTGGCCGAAGAAGGCGATCCGTTCGAAGTCGAGGGAGTAGCGCTCCATCGCCTTCGAGAGGGCCTCCTTGTCCACCTTGCCGAGCTTCTCGAGCTCCGCGAGCACGCAGTAGACCACCGACTCTGCGTCGATGCGGTGGAACCTGCGCAGTGCCTCACGGGTATCCGACCGGCCGAACCCATCGGTGCCGAGCACCGCGAAGGGGCCGGGCATCCAGTCGGCGATCTGGAACGGCGTCGCGCGCATCCAGTCGCTGACCGCGACGTAGGGGCCCTCGGTGTCCTCGAGGATGCGGGTGACCAGCGGCACGCGCGGCTCGGACTCCGGGTTTGTGCGGTTCCAGGACTCGACGGCGGCACCGTCACGGAGCAGGCGGTTCCAGCCCGGCGCGGACCAGACGTCCGCGGAGACGTTCCAGTCCTCGGCGAGCAGCTCCTGCGCGCGGAGCGCCTCGTTGATGATCGTTCCCGAGGAGAGGATGTGCGCCTCGAGCTCGCCGCCCGGCCCCTCCTGGTAGCGGTAGAGCCCCTCGATGATGTGGTGATCCTCGACGTGATCGGGCATCGGGGGCTGGACGACCGGCTCGTTGTAGACGGTGAGGTAGAAGATCACGTCCTCGCCGGCGTCGCTGTCCTCCTCGCCGCCCGCGTCGCGTGGGTACATGCGGTCGAGCCCGTGCTCGACGAGCACGGCCAGCTCGTAGGCGAAGGAGGGGTCGTAGGCCTCGACGCCGGGGTTGGACTGGGCCATCAGCAGCGAGTGGCGGTCCTGGTGCTGCAGCCCCTCGCCGTTGAGCGTCGTCCCGCCGGCGGTGGCACCGATCATGAAGCCACGGGCGCGCTGGTCGGAGGCCGACCAGATCGAGTCGGCGGTGCGCTGGAAGCCGAACATCGAGTAGAAGATGTAGAGGGGGATCATCGGCTCACCGTGGGTGGCGTAGCTCGTCCCGGCCGCGTGGAAGGTGCCGACCGAGCCGGCCTCGGTGATCCCCTCGTGGATGATCTGGCCGTCCTTGGCCTGCTTGTACGACAGCAGGAGATCCTGATCGACGGGCTCGTAGGTCTGGCCGAGGTGGTCGTAGATCTTGGCGGTCGGGAACCACGAGTCCATCCCGAAGGTGCGCGCCTCGTCGGGGATGATGGGCACGATGCGCTTGCCGAGGTCCTCGGAGCGCAGCAGGTCCTTGAAGAGGCGGACCAGCGCCATCGTGGTGGCGACCTCCTGGTTGCCCGAGCCCTCCTTCAACGGCTGGAACAGGTCGCGGTCGGGAAGCTCGGGCACGGTGAAGGCGACCCTGCGATCCGGGACGTACCCGCCCAGCTCGCGACGACGCTCGTGCAGGTACGCGGTCTCCTCGGAGTCCTCCTCGGGGCGCACGTACGGCGGCAGATCGCCCTCGAGTTCGTCGTCCGAGACGTCGATCGCGAGCCGGTCACGGAAGGTCTTGAGCGCGTCCGACGAGAGCTTCTTCATCTGGTGGACGGCGTTGCGGGCCTCGAAGTCCGGGCCGAGGGTCCACCCCTTGACGGTCTGGGCGAGGATCACGGTCGGCGCGCCCGAGGTGGAGGTCGCGGCTTCGAAGGCGGCGTAGACCTTGCGGTAGTCGTGACCACCGCGGGTGAGCCTGCCGATGTCCTCGTCGCTCAGGGTGTCGCCCAGCTTCTTCAGCCGCGGGTCGGCGTTGAAGAAGTCCTCCCGGACGAACTCGACCCCCTTGGCGATGTAGGTCTGCATCTGCCCGTCGGGGACCTCGTTCATCCGTTTGACCAGCGCCCCGTCGACGTCGCTGGCCAACAGCGGATCCCACTCGCGTCCCCAGACCACCTTGATGACGTTCCAGCCTGCACCGCGGAAGATCCCCTCCAGCTCCTGGATGATCTTGCCGTTGCCCCGCACGGGGCCGTCGAGCTGCTGCAGGTTGCAGTTGATCACGAAGGTGAGGTTGTCGAGCCCCTCGCGGCTGGCCACGGGCAACGCGCCAAGGGTCTCGGGCTCCGCGGTCTCGCCGTCGCCACCGAAGAACCAGACGTGCTGATCGGAGGTGTCCTTGAGCCCACGGTTGTGCAGGTAGCGGTTGAAGCGGGCCTGGTAGATCGCGTTGATCGGTCCGAGCCCCATCGACACCGTCGGGAACTCCCAGAACCGCGGCATCAGACGGGGGTGCGGGTACGAGGACAGGCCGCCGGGCTCGACCTCGGAGCGGAAGCGGTCGAGCTGGGACTCCTCGAGACGACCCTCGACGAAGGCGCGGGCGTAGATGCCCGGGGAAGCGTGGCCCTGGAAGTAGAGCTGGTCGCCACCACCCGGGTGGTCCTTGCCCCGGAAGAAGTGGTTGAAGCCGACCTCGTAGAGCGAGGCTGCGGACGCGTAGCTGCCGATGTGGCCCCCGGTCCCGCGCTCCACGTTCGTCCGGTGCACCATCACCGCCGCGTTCCAGCGGATCTGCTGGCGGATCCGGCGCTCGATCTCCTCGTCCCCGGGGAACCTCGGCTCACGCTCCGGCGGGATCGTGTTGATGTAGTCGGTCGTGGTCAGCGAGGGGATCCCGATGTTGCTCTGGCGTGCCCGCTCGAGGAGCTTGAGCAGCAGGAAGCGCCCTCGGGACTTGCCGATCCGTTCGACCACCGCGTCGAAGGACTCGATCCACTCCTCGGTCTCGACCTCGTCGACATCGGGGTACTGAGCGGGGAACCCGTCGGTGATGATGGGGTGCTCGGCGAAGTGCTGCTGTTCGCGCATCTCGGCCACGAGGGATCCTCCACGAGCAGCTGTCGTCGCGATATGGGGATGACCCACGGTAACCCGTGGCGCCGGTCCGCGCCTGCCCTGACCATGCGACGTGCGCAGCGCTGTCGGCGGTCCCCACGTCGCACCCCACCACTACGGTTGCGCCATGCCCCAGAACCATCACACGGCTACCGTTGCCACATGACCTGCGAGCGGTCCCCCCTGGCGCTGCTGTTCGCCCTCGTGCTCGTCGGCGCGATCGGCTGCACCGACGTGCGCGAGCAACGGGAGGGTGCGGTCGACGCGATCGAGCAGATGGGTGAACGCGGTCGGTTCTGCCTGTCCCTCGCCCGGGCCGTCACGGCGATCGAGTCGGCCTCGCCGGGCACCGCGCGTGACGCGATCGAGGAGGCGGTGACCCAGGCTCCGGACGAGCTGCTGGACGACGTCCGCGCCCTCGCTGACGCGATCCGGGCGGTCGAGGGAGAGGGCGCCGAGGGGCTGCGCGACCCGGAGCTCCAGGAGGCGGCACGGACCCTGCACGAGCGCACGCGTGAGCTGTGCGACCCGATGTGAAGCGACCCTGACCGGCCCGGCGCACGCCCGCCGGCACGACCTATCGAGGCGAGACGTGGCAGCGAACCGCAAACCGGTCACCCCGGACCAGAGGAGCCGCGACCTGCAACGTGAGTTCCGTGCGCTGCAGAAACAGGACCCGAGCCCCGCTCGCGCCGCAGAGCTCGCCACCCTGGCCCGTGCCGCGCATGCGGATCGTCAGCTCAACCTGGCGATGCTCGCGGCCCAGCAGTGCCTCGAGGAGGACCCGTCCGAGCCCGACCTGCTGGTCGAGGCCTACCGGTCCGAGCCAGGGGGCGAGGCACGGCTGCTGGAGTTGGCCGACCTGCGTGACCTCGCGCGCTACATCGACCGCAGCGACCTCGTCGCGGTCGCCGACCGCGACATCGAGTCGGCGGCTCGCGACTGGGTCCTGCCGGCCGAGGAGGGCGAGCGCCGGTACCGGCTGCGGACCGTGCAATCGCTCGCGTCCGCCGACCTCGCCGACACCTTGCGCGACGAGGTGGACGAGCCGTGACCTCGTCGGAGGTACCGACGCGTTCGCCCGTCACGGTCGATGACGTCCGTGCGGCCGCGGCCCGCTTGGACGGCATCGCGCACCGTACGCCCGTCCTGCGGTCACGCCACCTCGATGCTGCCGTGGGGGCCGAGGTGTTCCTCAAGGGCGAGCACCTCCAGCGGGTCGGAGCGTTCAAGTTCCGCGGGGCCTACAACGCGATCGCCAGCCTGGAGCCGGCCGTCCGGCGTCGGGGGGTGGTGGCGTTCTCCTCCGGCAACCACGCACAGGCCATCGCCTGCGCGGCGAGGTTGCTCGAGGTGCCCGCGACGCTCGTGATGCCGAGCGACGCTCCGGACGTGAAGCTCGCCGCGACCCGAGGCTACGGCGCCGAGGTGGTCAGCTACGACCGCTACAGCGAGGACCGGCGCGCGATCGGCGAGCGCATCGCCGGGGAACGCGGTGCCACGATCATCCCGCCCTACGACCATCCACAGGTGATCGCGGGGCAGGGCACGACGGCGCTCGAGCTCGTCGAGGAGGTCGCGGACCTCGACGTGCTGGTCGTGCCGGTCGGCGGCGGCGGNCTCATCTCCGGATGTGCCGTGGCGGCAGCGGCGAGCACCCCCGGCCTGCGGATCGTCGGCGTCGAGCCCGCGGGCCGGGACGCTGCGCGCCGTGCCCTGGACGCCGGCGAGGTCGTGACGGTCCCCGTGCCCCGAACCGTCCTCGACGGACAGCAGACCCCGGAGATCGGCCACCTCCCCCTGGCGATCCTCCAGCGGCTGGCGGAACGGGTGGTCGGCGTCGACGACGATGACGTGCTCGCGACCGTGCGCACCCTGGCGATCCGCGCCAAGCAGGTGGTCGAGCCGTCGGGTGCGAGCGCGCTGGCGGCGCTGCTCACCGGCGCGGTGCAGGTCAGCGGGGGCAAGGTCGGGGTCGTGCTCTCGGGCGGCAACATCGCGCCCGAGCAGCTGGCCGCGACCGTGACGGCGGACACCCCGCTGCTGTGGTGACCACGCGCGCGAACGGTCAGTTGGCGTGCTCGAGGGACCAGCGGTCGCTCCAGCGGGCGCGGACGACCCCGTAGGTGGCGGCGGCGGTGAGCAGGTCGCCCGCCTCGAGGGCGGTGATCGCCTGCCAGATCTCCTCGCAGCTGCGGTCCTCACGCAGCTCGCCGCCGGTGAACAGCCCGGCGACCTGCGCGTAGTCGAGCTCCAGCAGCGACGCCGGATCGAAGGTGTCGATCCAGGCGGTCACCGAGGCCAGCGCGGCGAGCACGTCCTCCCCGTCCTCCAGGGTCTCCTCGACGACCTCGATGGCCCGCTCCAGCCGTTCCATGGCCTGGTCGCAGGTGGTCACGTAGACCAGGCGCGCGCCGTGCCCCTCTGGGTGCTCGCGGATGCGCCGTTCGGAGGGGTCGAAGGCGACGAACCAGTGCAGCGGCACCGACCAGGGCTCGTCCAGCACGTGCGGCACCTGACCGGTCGACGACAGCGACTCGAGCTGGCCGCGGACCCGGCCATCGGGAACGAACGCTGCGACGACCGTGTCGGGGATGCGCCGGCGGAAGGTCTCCATCGCGACAGCGGCGCGCAGCTCGAGATCGAGCGGGCAGACGAGCACCTGCTTGCCCGCCCGGCGGACCAGCGCGGCGTCCTGCCCGAACAGGGTGCGCCCCATCAGCAGGCGCGTCGCGGCCGCCTGCTCGGCGTCGGCGTGTTCGCTGCGGGTCAGCCCGCCCGCCGCGTCGACGTACGCCGCCCAGCGTTCGCGCTCCCGTGGAGGGAACGACTCCAGGGGCGAGAACACCTTCAACTGCGCACGTGGTACCAGCATCGTGCCGCGACCGTAGCGGAGCCGAACGCCCGTCGTGCAGGGCGAGCACCCGTCGCTGCGTAGTAGCCTCGGAGGTCACGCCGAGGTAGCTCAGCTGGCTAGAGCAACCGCCTTGTAAGCGGTAGGTCACGGGTTCGAATCCCGTCCTCGGCTCCGGGTTCCCCCGCGCTCCGCGGCAGCTCGTGCAGGGAGGCGCGCTGGCGGATCCAGAGGCGGCCCGCGGCCCGACCGCCGGATGAGCACTATCGTCGGTCCCAGGGAGAAGGGACCCGGGAGGAGGGACCCGGGAGAAGGGACGCGACGGACGCCGACCTGGACAGGAGCCGCAGGTGACGAGGAACGTGTTCGTGCTCGGCCTCGACGGGTTCAACCTGGCCAAACTGCGCTCGCTCGACATCGGCGAACCGTGCGACTTCCACGGCCTGCTCACCCCCGAGGAGATCCTCGACGCCGAGGAGTTCCCCATCTCCAGCATGGTGGAGCGAGCCACGGCCCAGATGCACGCGTTCCCCGGGACGGTCGATGCGGTCGTGGGCTACATGGACTTCCCGGTCAGCACGATGTTGCCGCTGCTGAAGGCCCCGTTCGGCCTGCCGGGCCTGACGATGACGAGCCTGCTCAAGTGCGAGCACAAGTACTGGAGCCGGCTGATGCAGCGCGAGGTGGTGGGCGCGCACGTTCCCGAGTTCGTGGCCTTCGATCCCTTCGGCCCGGATCCGGCCGGGCAGATCGGCCTCGAGCCGCCGTACTGGGTCAAGCCGGTCAAGTCGGCGGGCTCCTGGCTCGGCTTCTACGTCGGGAACCAGGCGGACCTCGACCACGCCGTCGCCGTGATCCGCGAGCACATCGGCCGCTTCGCCGACCCGTTCAACGAGCTGCTCGACACGGTGGAGCTGCCGCCCGAGGTCGCCTCGGTGGACGGTAGCTACTGCCTCGCCGAGGCGATCATCGGTGGGTGGCAGTGCACGCTGGAGGGTTCGGTGGTCGGCGGGCACTTCGATGTGCACGGCGTGGTGGACTCGGTACGCCTGCCAGGCAGCACGAGCTTCGAGCGCTACCAGTACCCGTCCAGGCTCCCTCAGGCGAAGCTCGACGAGATGTCGCGCATCACCCAGGAGGTGCTCGAACACGTGGGGTTCGACGGCGCCGCGTTCAACATCGAGTTCTTCTGGGACGAGGAGCGCGACCACCTCTGGCTGCTGGAGGTCAACACCCGCATCGCGCAGCACCACAGTGACCTGTTCGAGAAGGTCGATGGCGCCTCCAACCACCAGGTGATGCTCGAGGTCAACCTCGGCCGCCGACCGCGGATGCCCCACGGGCAGGGCCCCTTCGGGTGCGCGGCGGTGTTCTTCATGCGCCACACGGAGGATGCGCTGGTCACCGCGGTGCCGTCGGAGGAGGAGATCGCGGAGCTCGCGGCGGCCATCCCTGGGCTCGAGGTCCAGCTCCACGTGCAGCCTGGGCAGCGCCTCTCCGAGCTCGTCGACCAGGACAGCTACAGCTACGAGCTCGGGATCGTCTACCTGGGCGCACGGGACGAGGCCGAGCTGCTCGACCGCTACGAGGCCTGCCGGGAGCGGCTGCACTTCACCCTCGAGCCCGTCCAGGGGCGTACATGAGGCAGGGGCGTACATGAGGACGATCGAGACGTTCCCCTACCCCATCCGGGAGTTCGAGCACGTCTTCATCCCCCTGTCCGACGGGTCCCGCCTCGCGGCCAGGATCTGGATGCCGCTCGACGCGGACACCGAGCCGGTCCCCGCGATCCTCGAGTACATCCCCTACCGCAAGCGGGATCTGCGCACCCCTGAGGACTCGGTCAGCCACCCCTACGTCGCCGGGCACGGCTACGCCGTCGTCCGGGTCGACCTGCGCGGCAGTGGCGATTCGGACGGGGTGCTGACCGACGAGTACCTGCGTCAGGAGTGGGACGACGGCCTCGAGGTCCTGGAGTGGATCGCGGCGCAGCCCTGGTGCGACGGCGCGATCGGCATGCTCGGCATCTCCTGGGGAGGTTTCAACGGCCTGCAGCTGGCAGCGCTGCAGCCCCCGCAGCTCAAAGCGGTGATCACCGTCGCCTCCACCGACGACCGCTACGCCGACGACGTGCACTACATGGGCGGCTGCCTGCTCGCGGACAACCTGTCATGGTCGGCGATCATGTTCGCGAACAACTCGTGCCCGCCCGACCCGGAGCTGGTCGGTGAGCGGTGGCGGGAGATGTGGCACCAACGGCTCGAGGACAGCGGGCTGTGGCTGGACACCTGGCTGCAGCACCAGGAACGTGACGACTACTGGAGGCACGGCTCGGTCTGCGAGGACTACGCGGCGATCCGGTGTCCCGTGTTCGCCGTCAGTGGGTGGGCCGACGGCTACTCCAACGCCGTCTTCCGGCTGCTGGCGAACCTCGAGGTCCCCTGCAAGGGGCTGATCGGGCCCTGGAGCCACCGCTACCCGCACCTGGCCCGCACCGAGCCGCGCATCGGGTTCCTCCAGGAGTCGCTGCGCTGGTGGGACCACTGGCTCAAGGGGATGCCCACCGGCGTGATGGACGAGCCGCCACTCCGGGTCTGGATGCAGGAAGCGCTCCACCCGGCGACGCGTTACGACGCACGGCCGGGCCGGTGGGTCGCGGAGCCGAGGTGGCCGTCCGACACGATCACGACGTTGCCGCTCGGGCTCGACCTCGGTGGAGAGCTGCTCCTCGAAGGGACCTCGAGCGATCCAGGCGCGACCGCGCTGCGCTCCCCCCTGCGCACCGGGCTGCTGGCCGGCAAGTGGTGCTCCTACGCCGCCGGACCGGACCTGCCCGGCGACCAGCGTGAGGACGACGCGAACTCGCTCACCTTCGACACGCCACCCTTGGACACGCGGATCGAGATCCTCGGCGCTCCCGTCGTCGACCTCGAGGTCGCCGTGGACCGACCGGTCGCCATGCTGGCCGTGCGGTTGTGCGACGTGGACGAACTGGGGGCGAGCACCCGGGTCACCTACGGCCTGCTCAACCTCACCCACCGCGCGAGCCACGAGCACCCGGTCCTGCTCGAACCGGGTCGGCGCGAGCGCGTCACGATCCCCCTCAACGACGTCGCCCACAGCTTCCAGCCGGGCCGGCGCATCCGCCTGGCGATCTCGACGTCCTACTGGCCGCTGGCCTGGCCACCACCCGAGCCGACGACCGCGACGGTGTGGCCCGCGTCCAGTCGACTGCGACTCCCCGTGCGTCAACCCCGCGACGAGGACGGCACGCTGCGCACCCTGCCGGACCCCGAAGGTGCGGCGGAGGTGACACGACACACCGTCGAGCCCGAACGTCGCGCGTGGCGGCTGTCCCGCGACCTCGGCACGGAGCAGTTCGCGCTCGAGGTCGATGATGCGCACGGCGTCTACGTGATCGAGGAGACCGGCACGCGGGTCGAGCTCAACGGCTGGGAGCTCTACACGGCGCAGGGCGACGACGTCACCTCGGTCCGAGGGAAGGTGCGCTGGGAGCTCGGGTTCCGCCGCCCCGGCTGGGACGTGCGCACGGAGACGGAGACGGTGCTGAGCTGCACGGCTTCGGAGTTCGTCCTCGAGGCATCGCTCGTCGCCCTCGAGGCGGACACCGAGGTGTTCCGACGGACCTGGGACCATCGGATCCCCCGGAGGTACGTATGACCCGGGAGCCCACGATGACAGGTCTCCGCCCAACCGCGAGCTGCTGAGAGGGGACGGACATGCCGAAACGCGTGACGGGGGTGGACGCCGACCGGATCCGCGAGCGACTCGTCGCGCTGATCCGGATCCCGTCGATCACCGGCGAGGAGGACCCGGCGATCCACCGCATCGCCAGCTGGCTGCAGGACGCCGACGCCGAGGTCGACTACTGGTACGACGGGATGTCCTCGCTGTTGCGCGACCCGCGGTACAGCGGACACGAGGTCGACCGTGCCTGGGTCCCCGTCGTGGCGGGGATGGTCCGCGGCGAACGACCCGGTCCGACCGTGCTGCTGACCGGCCACATCGACGTGGTCCCGCCAGGCGACTACGCGCAGTGGTCGGACGACCCCTTCTCGGGCCTGGTCGACGGCGATCGCGTGATCGGACGCGGCACCGCGGACATGAAGTCCGGGCTCGTCGGCGCGCTCGAGGCCTTCGAGGCCTTCGTCGAGGGTCCGAGGGACTTCGCGGGCCGCGTGATCTTCCTCGCCGTCCCCGCGGAGGAGGACAGCGGCCTGGGGACGCTCGCGGCCATCCGCCGCGGCTGGACCGCCGACGTCGCGATCCTCCCCGAGCCGACGGTGCAGGAGGGCGCCCCCCGCATCCTGGTGGCCCACGCGGGCGCCATCTCGCTCACCGTCAGCGTGACGGGCCTGTCGGTGCACGCCAGCATCCGGCAGGAGGGCGAGAGCGCCCTGACCCACTTCCTCGACATCTACGAGGCCATGCGGCGCGACGAGGCAGCGGTCAACGCGGCCGAGACCGACCCGCTGATGTTGGAGCTCGGGCTGCCCTACTCGACCAACGTCGGCATCGCCAGGGGCGGCGAATGGTCCTCGACGGTCATGGACCACCTCGAAGCGCAGGTGCGCATCGGGGTGCCCCTGAACGAGACCGTCCAGCAGGCGGAGGATCGCTTCCGCCGCGCTGTGCTCGAAGCCGGCAACGACAACCCGTGGCTGCGTGAACACCCGCCGACGGTCAAGCGCGAGGCTGCCGGCTTCGGCTCGGCACGGGTCCCGAGCGACCATCCGTTGGTCACGATCCTGCACCGAGCGGGCGGTCGAGCCTTCGAGCGTGAACCGCAGATCGCTGCCGCTCCGTACGGCTGCGACATGGCGGGGTGGGTCCGGCTGGCCAACGTCCCCACCGTCCTGTACGGCCCCGGCGACATCGCCCATGCCCACGCGCCCAACGAATCGGTCTCGCTGGACCGCACGATCCGTGTCGCGCGTGCACTGGTCGAGGCCACCGAGGACCTGCTGGACTGCACGGTGGAGGAACTCGCGCTGCTGCGGTGACCCTTCCGCCGAGCGGTGCTCACTCCACCTTCAGCTCACCGGGCTCCAGCAGGGGGTAGGCGCCCTCCTCGTCGTGGATCTCCTGGCCGACGAGCGCCGGGGTGAACACGCAGATCATCCGCACGGTCTCCACGATGTCGAGGGTGTGCTTCTCGTGGCCGTCGAGGACGTACACCGTGCCCGGCTCGATGTCGTAGACCTCACCGTTGGTGTGGTCGGTCAGCGTGGCCCTGCCCTCGATGCAGTACACGGTCTCCTGGTGGTTCTTGTAGTGCATGTCCGTCTGCGTGCCGGTGTACAGCGTCGTGTCGTGGAACGAGTAGCCCAGCCCGTCGCGGGAGAGCAGCAGGCGGCGGGCGAGGAAGGTCTCGCCGCGGGTCTCGCGGTCGGTCCCTTCGATGTCGGAGAGGCTTCGAACGATCATGTGGTGCTCCTCGTTGGTCATCAGGGTGGATCAGCCATCGAACCGAACTGCCATGAGAGGTGCAGCGCCTCGACCTGACCTGGCCGGGCGAGGTCACTCCGCCTCGACGTCGCTGACCGGGTAGTCGTAGTGCCCGAGCCACCGCTCGTGCCACTCGAGCACGATGTCGAACCGCTCGACCCGGTGCTTGGGGGTGCCCGAACGCGACAGTTCGTGGCCCTCGTCGGGGAAGCGGACCATCTCGGTGGGGGTCCCGGCGCGCTTCAACGCCGCGAAGAACTGCTCCCCCTGCTCGGGAGGGCAGCGCCAGTCCGCGTCGCTGTGCAGCACCAGCGTCGGGGTCACGATGCGGGAGGCGTTGCTGAGCGGACTGGCGAGACGGTGCGCCTCGGGGTCGTCGTCGAGGGAGACGTCCAGGAACATCCGGTCGAAGTACGGGCCGATATCCGAGGTGCCCGTGAACGACTCCCACTGCAACAGGCCCCGCTCCACGATCGCCGACCCGTACCGGTCGGTCCGGGCGAGCAGACGCGCGGTGGCGTACCCGCCGTAGGACCCCCCCATGATCCCGATCCGTCGAGGGTCGGCCTGCGGGTAGCGCATGAGGGCGGAGTGCACGACCGCCTCGAGGTCGAGGGTGTCGATGCTGCCCTCCTCCATCCAGGCGCCGACCACCTCCCGACAGAACCCCCTGCCGCGGCCCGAGGAGCCACGGGGGTTGGAGCCGAGCACCAGGTAGCCGGCGCCGGCCCCGACCTGGAACTCGTCGAAGAAGAAGTCGCCGTACTGCGATGTCGGCCCGCCGTGGATGTTGAACAGGATCGGGACGCTGCGGTCCTCCGCGTCCTCGAAGCCCTCGGGCAGCACCGCCCAGACGTCCAGGTCGACGCCGTAGCGCTCGAAGCTGAACCGCTCCGTCGGATGGACGACCACCTGGTCGTGGAAGCGGGACGTGAGATCGGTGAGCGGACGTTCCTGGCCGTCCTCGATCCAGGCCAGCTCGCCGGGCGAGCTCGGGTCGGTGACCGTCACGGCGATGGCCGTGCCGTCGGGACGGGCGGCGTAGCCCGTCACGCACCGCTCACCTGCGACGATGTCGGTGACGGTCGGCTCGTGGCCGCCCTCGTCCTCCACCCGGATCACGCGGGTGGTCCCGCGGTCCTCCAGGATCGTGAGGAACCCGCCCTTGACGAACCGCGGGCCCGTGGTCGCGCATCCTGGCGCGTTCGGCAACACGCTGCGGTCGAGGTGGCCCGTGAGCGAGACCGGCGTGTCGCCGTCGAGACGCCAGATCTGCTGCGGTGCCGGCCAATCGAAGGGGTCGGTGAGCCCGGTGAGGTAGACCTGTCCGTCGGGGGCGTGATCGACCGAGGTCCACATCCCGGGCGCGGTCAGGGTGCGGGATGCCTCGGTCCCGAGGTCGATCTCCATGACGGCGGTCGCAGGGTCGGTCTCGTCGCGGTCCGCGGGCCGGGTCAGGTAGCCGATCGCGCCTCCATCGGGTCGCCAGGAGGGGCCCCACTGGTCCTCGTCGCCTGGTGTCAGGCAACGCGGCTCGCCGTCACCGGTCGGCTCGAGCAACCACAGGTGTGTCCGGCGGTGGTTGATCCAGCCGTCGCCGTCGCTGCGGTACGGCAGGCGGGTGATGCGCTTCGGCACGCGCTTGCGCTCGTCCTCGTCGAGGTCGGCGAGTTCGGGGATCAGCTGGGCCGCGACGATGACCAGGCTCGAGGAATCCGGCGACCACTCCAGCTCCGACACCCCGAGAGGCAGATCGGTGCGACGCGCCGGCTCGCCCCCGTCGGCGGGCATGACCATCAGCTGCGCGCGGTCGTCCGGCTCGGTGCCCTTCCGCAGGAAGGCGAGCCACGCGCCATCCGGGGACCACCGCGGCGAGGAGTCCCCCGGCCCGTGCGTGAAGCGCACGGAGCGACCCCCGTCGGTGACGTGGATCGTGCGGTCGTAGCGGTCCTCCTCCACGTCGGGACGCGTCAGCACGTAGGCGACGCGACGCCCATCAGGGTGGAGTTGTGGGTCGCTGGGGACCTCGAGGTGCTGCAGATCGGACGGACGCACGTGGGCTCCACGCGATCGGGAACGTTCGTTGCCCGGCACGGTAGTCGTCACACCAGACGCCTTCCCGACCGGAGGGTGTCCCAGCACGGCGGATCGGTACCCGTCACCGGGGTTCGGCGCAGGTCAGCGGCGGTGTCGGAGCAGCTCGTAGAGGGCGACGCCGGCGGCCACCGAGGCGTTGAGCGAGCCCACCCGGCCACGGATCGGGAGCCGGGCGAGGGCGTCACAGCGCTCACGGACCAGGCGCGACAGGCCCTCGCCTTCGGCGCCGACCACCAGCACGCAGGGCTCGCTCGCCAGGGGGTGCTCGGCGAGCTCCACCTCGGCGTCGCCGTCGAGCCCGAGCGACCAGACACCGTGCTCGCCGAGCTGCCCCAGGGCGCGGACCAGGTTGGTCACCTGTACGACCGGCAGATGGGCGAGTGCGCCCGCAGCGGCCTTCTCCACCGTCGGGGTCACCGCTGCGGCGCGGCGTGCAGGCACGACCAGCCCGTGGGCCCCCACCGCCTCGGCGGTCCGCGCGATGGAGCCGAGGTTGTGCGGGTCGGTCACCCCGTCGAGCGCGACGAGCAGCGCGGGGTCCTCGGCGTCGATCCCCTCGAGGACGGCGTCGAGGGTGGCGTAGGGGAAGGCGGGAGCCTCGGCCAGCACCCCCTGGTGCACGAGCCCCTCGGCGCGACGGTCGAGCTCGGCCCGGTCGATGCGCTCGAGCGGCACGCCGAGCGGCTCCGCGAGGGCGACGATCTCGTCCAACACCGCGGAGTGCCCACGCGAGTCGGCCACCAGGATCCGTTGCAGCGGCTGGGACGAGCGCAGGAGCTCCCGGACGGGGTGCAGCCCGCCCACCACACGTCCCGGTGGGGCCACCTAGCCGTCCGGATCCGACGGGGACGCGTCGGCCGACCGCGGGGCGGTGTACCAGCGCGCCCCGTCGGGCCCGTCCTCGACGATGATGCCGGCGGCGGTGAGCTGGTCGCGGATCGCGTCGGCGGTGGCGAAGTCCCGGTCCGCTCGGGCCTTGGCCCGCGCCTCGAGCATCCCCTCCACGAGCGGGGCGAGCCGCGCCTCGACGGCGCTGGCATCGGCCAGGGCGCGCTCGATCCCGAGGCCCAACACCTCGTCGCCCAGCTCGACCACGAGGTCGGAGAGCGCCGCGACGGCAGCGCGCTCCTGTGCGTCGCCTGCGACCGCCCGTGCGAGACGCTCGTTGCCATCGGTGACCAGCTCGTGCAGCGCGGCGACGGCGGAGGGCACGTTGAGGTCGTCGTCCATCGCCGCCGTGAACGCCTCACGGTGACGGGTGGTGACGACGTCGTCCGGCTCGTCGCCGTCGATGGCGCGCCGGGCCGACCGTACGAAGGTGGTGAACCGGTCGAAGACCGTCGCGGCGTCCCGCAGGCGCTCGGACTCGTAGATCAGCGGGCTGCGGTGCTGGGCGGAGAGGTACCACACCCGCAGCGGCCCGGACCCCCAGTCGTCGAGGGCCTCGTCCAGTGCGACGACGTTGCCGACGGACTTGGACATCTTCGCATCGCCCATCTGGACCATGCCGTTGTGGACCCAGTGGCGCACGAAGGTGCCCCCGTGTGCGGCCTCGTGCTGGGCGATCTCGTTCTCGTGATGGGGGAAGACCAGGTCCAGACCACCGCAGTGGACGTCGAAGCCCTCGCCGAGGTGCTTGGCCGCCATCGCGGAGCACTCGATGTGCCAACCGGGGCGCCCGTCCCCCCACGGCGACGGCCAGGAGGGCTCGCCGGGCTTCGCGGCCTTCCACATGGCGAAGTCGAGCGGGTCCTCCTTGCGGTCGGCATCGACGACGTCCTCACCCTGCTGCATGTCGTCGATCCGCCGACCGGACAGCTTGCCGTACTCGGGGAAGCTGCGGACCCGGAAGAAGACGTCGCCATCGATGGCGTAGGCCTTGTCCTGGTCGATCAGCTCCTGGATCAACCCCTGCATCTCGAGGAGGTGCCCGGTCGCGAAGGGCTGCACGTCGGGGGGGAGCACGTTGAGCGCTTCCATGGCGCGGTTCCACGCTCGGGTGTAGCGGGTGGCGACCACGGCGGGCTCGACCCGCTCGCGGCGAGCGCGCATGATGATCTTGTCGTCGATGTCGGTGACGTTCTGCACGAACGTGACCCGGTACCCCTGGTGGCTGAGGTAGCGCCGGAGCACGTCGCTGACCACCGAGTACCGGCCGTGACCGATGTGCGCGTCGCCCTGCACCGTGGGACCACAGGAGTAGATCGAGGCCTCGCCCTCGGTACGGGGCTCGAACGGGACCTCGCTGCGGCGCAAGGTGTCGTACAGGACCAGGGACATCGCCGTCCACCGTGTTCGGAAGTGTGACGCGCAAGCGTAGGGACGTGGCGCCCGCCACCACGGCCGGCGTGCGGCCGGCGGCGTCGGGCATCCGGACCGGAGCCTACCCGCGGAGGGGTGCCAACAGGCAGGTGGCCCACGCCGCGACCCCCTCGCCACGACCGATCGCGCCGAGCCCGTCGGTGGTGGTGAACTTCACCGAGACGGCGTCGAGATCCATCCCCAACGCCTCGGCGAGCCGCTCCCGCATGCCCCGGCGATGCGGAGCCAACCGGGGACGCTGTGCCACGACGGTGACGTCGAGGTTGCCAACGCGCCAACCGGCGTCGGCGACGTCCTCGGCGACGCTGCGGAGCAGGACGAGCGAATCGGCGCCGGCCGTGTCGGGCTCGTCGACACCGAACCGGGCGCCGAGGTCCCCGAGGCAGGCCCCGCCCAGCAGGGCGTCCGCGACCGCGTGCGCGACGACGTCGGCGTCGGAGTGGCCGGCGAGGGCGGGCCCGTCGTCGATCCGCACCCCGCCGAGCACCAGCGGCGCATCCCGCGCCTCGTCGAAGGGGTGGATGTCGAACCCGCTCCCGACCCTCACGTCGCCGCCTCCTGCTGCACCCGAGCGAGCGCCTCGACGATGGCCAGATCCTCGGGGAAGGTGACCTTCATCCCGAAGGCGGAACCCGCCACGACGACCACCCGCCCGAGGAGACGGCCCTCGGCGATCCCACGCTCCACGAGCGTGAGTTCGTCGGTGGCGTCGCCGGGACACGCGAGCACGTCGTCGAGCACCTCCCGCGGGAACACCTGGGGGGTCTGCACGCCTCGCAGCCCGGCCCGGTCGACGGTGGCCACGACCGTGTCGCCGTCCACCTGCTTGAGCGTGTCCGCGACACGCACCGCCGGGGCAGCGGCCAGGACGTCGCCGGTCACGGCCGACACCGTGCGGCGCACGACGTCCACCGGGACGAGGGGACGGGCAGCGTCGTGCACGGCCACGATGGTCGGTCCCGGGCCGAGCGCGGCGACCCCGGCTCGCACGCTGTCGGTCCTGCTCGCTCCACCGGGGACGAGGGTGACCTCATCGCCCCGCAACGCATCGGCGAACCCCGAGCGATGGTCCGCAGGGTGGACCACGACCGGGCTCCCCAGGCCCGCAGCGACGAGCGTCCGGACCGCGTGTCGGACGAGCGGTATCCCGCCGACCTCGAGCAGCGCCTTCGGGGAGGGGGTGCCCAGCCGCTGGCCCATGCCCGCTGCGACGACGATGCCCCCGACGGCGACGTCTCCTGCGCTCACCGCCACGGCGCACCCCTGCGATCAGACCTGCGCCTTCTCCAGGGTCTCCTCGACGAGCAGTTCGGCCTGCTCCTCGTCCTTCTTGATGGCGACCGCCAGCTCGGAGAGCAGGATCTGCTTGGCCTTGGTCAGCATCCGCTTCTCGCCGGCGGACAGGCCCTTGTCCTTCTCGCGGGTGGCGAGGTTCCGTACCACCTCGGCGACCTGGTAGATGTCACCGGAGCGCAGCTTCTCGTAGTTGGCCTTGAACCGGCGAGACCAGTTGCCTGCCGCCTTGCCCTCCGGCTCACGCAGGACGTCGAGGACCTGCTCGACCTCCTTCTTGGAGACCACGTTGCGGATCCCGACCTCCTCGCACGAGTCGGCCGGGACCATCAGCGTGAGGTCACCGTAGGTGAGCCGCAGGACCAGGTACTCGCGTGCCTCGCCCTTGAGCTCGCGTTCCTCCTTGCGCTCGATCACCGCCGCGCCGTGGTGGGGGTAGATGACGGTGTCGCCGACGCTGTAGGCCATGGATCGTCTGCTCCTCGAACGGGGTCGTCCCGTGCTCCGGGACCGGGCGGATTCTGGCCGTGAACGGCCGTTGTGCGTTGCGTCGACCACCACCGATGGTCAGGTGCCGCTCCTCGTCGCGCCGCAGGTGCGCACGCAGGCGGGCCGGTCGGCCGAGGCGAGCGCAGCACCCGGGCCCTCGGAGACGTGCATCGAGCGCGGGGTCCACCGGTAGGGACCGCTGAGCAGGCCGGACTGCACGGGCTCGTCGGTCACGCGAGAGAACTCCGATGATCGAACGGATGTGATCGAACGGATGTGATCGAGCGGATGGACCCAAGCGCCTGCGGGTGGTCGCTGGAAACGACCCCACGCACGCACGGACGTCCTTCCGCAACCTCCGTCGTGTGGGGTCAACTGCCACCCAAGCCTAGCACAGCGCCGGGTTGGCCCTCAACCAGATCTGGGCTGCGAAAGCGCAGGTCGCGGGGGGTTTCGCTCCCAGATGTGGGGCGCGGCACGGACCGCCCGTGCGGCGGAGCGCCTATGACCGCGGTCGTAGGCGCGGGCACGACCGCGGGTCGGACCGGAGGTCACGAGTAGCGGTCGAGCAGGCTGGCCTCCGCCAGCCGACGCAGTCCCTCCTGGATCGCACGTGCCCGGGACTCGCCGATGCCCTCCACGTCGTCGAGCTCCGCGATCGTGGCCTCCATGATGCGCGGGAGGTTGCCGAACCGATCCACCAGCCGCTCGATGACCCCGGCGGGCAGCCGCGGGATGCGCGACAGCAGGCGGTAGCCCCGCGGGGTCACCGGCTGCTCGAGCAGGTCGGCGTCGTACGCCAGGATCTCCGCGACGTACTCGGCGTCGAGCAGCTCGTCGGTGGACAGCGCGGCGACGTCGTCCAGCACACGTGCGAGCTTGCGTCGCCGGTCGCCGAGGTAGTCGCGCACGACGAGCTCACGCTCGTCTGCGACCGACGCGACGAGCTCGTCGAGCTGCAGCTGGATGAGCCGGCCCTCGGTGCCGAGCTCGACGACGTGGTCGGCGACCTCGCCTGCGATGCGGCGCATCATCTCCGCACGCTGCAGGGTCAGGACCACATCCCGCACGGTGACGGCATCCTCCACCTCACGGGCGGACAGCGCCGAGGACACCTCATCGAGCCGGAAGCGGTACCGCTCGAGGGTCGACAGGGCCTGGTTCGCGCGGAACAGCAGGGCCGAGACCTCCTCGAGGATCCGCTTGGTGTCGCCGTGGTAGACGGTCACCACGGCCATCGACTCGGACACGGCGATGATCGCCTGGCCGGTCTGCTTGGCGGTGCGCTCAGCGGAGCGGTGCCGGGTGCCGGTCTCGCTGGTGGAGATCGTGGGATCGGGCACGAGGTGGACGTTGGCACGCAGCACACGGGTCGCCCCGGCGTCGAGCACGATCGCGCCGTCCATCTTCGCGAGCTCGGCGATCCGCTGCGAGGTGGCCGCGATGTCGATCACGAACCCGCCGGACACCAGCGGCTCGACCTGCGGCGTCCAACCGATCACGATCAAGGCGCCCCGGCCGGAGCGGATGATCCGTTCGATGCCCTCGCGTAGCTCCGATCCCGGAGCCAGCAGGGCGAGGATCTGTCGTCGATCCTCGTCGCTGATCGGCACCTGCCCACCCCTCCTCGAACGCCGCCGCGCGGCTACCGCGCGCGAGGGTAGCCGCCCGGACCGCGTCGCCGCGAGAAGGGCCACCGACCGTGCGATGCGCCCCGCACAGCGAGCTCACGGTTCGAGCCAGCCAGCCACCTCCGCGGCCTGCGCGGGCAGGGTGAAGCGGTCGACCTTCGCCGCCACCGCGCGGACGTCGGCCAGGAAGTCCCGATGTCCGCCGACGGTGGGATCCTCCGCGGTCCCGAACGCGTAGGCGATCACCAGTCGGGCGTGGCGACCGTCGGGCTTGACCCGCAGGACCCGTCCCAACCGCTGGACCATCTGCCGGCGCGTCCGGAAGGCGGCGAGCACGACGGCCACGTCGGCCGCCGGCACGTCGACGCCCTCGTCGAGCACACGGGGAGCCACGACGACCTCGAGGTCGCCGCGGCGGAACAGCGCGAGGCGGATGCGGCGCCGCTCTGCGGTGAGTTGCCCGTGGACGGTCTCAGCGCGCGTCCCCACGCCCGACAGCGCTCGAGCCGCCCGGTCGGCCTGCTCGACGGTGTCGGTGAAGACCAGGGACCGTCGTCCGGACAGCCCCGGTCCGACGCTGCGGCACACGTCGAGCTTGGCCTCGGCGGTCGCCGCGATGTCCCGACGTTCACGGACCCGCACGAGGTACTCGCGACAGGCCCGGACCTGGGGCCCGTCACGGCCGGAGCGCTCAGCATCCGCGACCACGGCGGCCACCGCCGCGAACAGCTCCTTGGGATCACGCGGCATCCCGAGCCCACCGACCAGCTCCCGGTGCAGCTGCTTCACCCGGGCATCGGTCGTGTCGTAGGCCTCGCGCTCCGCACCGCTGAGCTGCACACCGACCAGCGCGATGCGGAAGGGCGACACGCTGCCCTCGGCGACGGCCCGGTCGTAGCCGTACCGGAACACCACGTCGCCGAAGTAGGGCGCGAGGACGTCGACGATGCCGTCGTCGCCTCGCTCGTAGGTCGCCGTGAGGGCGAGTCGCAGCGTGAACCCCTCGTGCAGGGCGGCGCCCCACGTCGGCGCCCCGTAGCGGTGTGCCTCGTCGGCGACCAGCAGGCCATGGACGCCCGGTGGCAGGTCGACCGGGACGGCGGCCGCGGAGTGCGGCGTCGCGACGACCACGTCCCTGGCGAACAGGTCGTCGTCGTGGCCGCCGCCCAGCCGCCCGACCGAGAGGTCGGACACGGCCGCACGCAGCTCGCGCGCCCACTGGTCCTGCAGCTCGAGGGTCGGGACGAGCACCAGCGCCTTGGCGCCGCGGTCCGCGACCGCCCGGATGGCGGCCATGGCCAAGCGGGTCTTGCCCGTCCCGGTGACCGCCTCGACGACCCCGCGGCCCGACGCGGACCAGGCCGCAAGGGCCTCGGCCTGCCACGGACGCAGCTCCATCGCCGCGAGCTCGAGCCGGGTGCGGGTGGTGGCAGCGCTGGCCGGCTCGGCACCCTCCACCTCGTCGTCACCGTCGGCGTCGTCCCCCTCGCCGCCGTCGCCATCTGCTGCCTCGTCGTCGTCTGCTACCTCGTCGTCGCGGTCGGTCAGGCGCCAGCTCGGCTTCGAGGCGTCGTCGCCGGCCCGGAACCGCTCGTCACCGACGAGCGCTCGCTCCACCGCCGCCCGTGAGACCCCGTGTCCCCCGGCAGCACGCACGGCCGCGACCAGCTCGCGCGTCGTGAGCTCACCCCGATCCCCCAGGACATCGGCCAGCAGGTTCGGGAGGCGCATGGCGCTCAGCGCGGCAGCGAGAGCTGGCCATCGGCGTACTCGGCGAGCCCCTCGATGACCAGCCCGTCGGCGACCCGCCGCGCCCGTTCGGGATCGTCGGACCAGCCGGCGACATCGGGCAGACGACCGATCTCGATCGGGCCGGTCCGTAGCGCCTGCACGATCCTGCCCCGGCCCTGTCGATCCGAACCGGCGAAGCGGCTCTGCCGCCCGGTGCTCCCGGCGCTGCCCTCGGCCGGGTCCGGGTACGGGAACCCGTTCCGCGCCCACGCGCAGACGTCACGCAACGGGCACACATCGCAGCGCGGGACGCGCTTCGTGCACACGGTGGCGCCGAGGTCGAGCACCGCCTGGTTCCAGGCCCACCCCTCGCCTGCGGGGACCTGCTCGTCCGCGAGCTGCTGTGCCCCGCGCGGACCCAACCGCTGCCCCGCGACGGCCCGCGACAGGAACCGGGCGGCGTTGGTGTCGACCACGCCGTGGTCCTGTTCGAAGGCGAAGGCGAGGATCGCCCGAGCGGTGTAGGGACCGATCCCCGGGAGTTCGAGCAGCTGCCCGAGATCGCCGGGCACCTGCCCACCGTGGTGCTCGACGATGGCGGTCGCCGTGCGGTGCAGGTTGATCGCGCGACGGTTGTAGCCGAGTCCCGCCCAGGCACGGACGACCTCGGCGGACGAGGCCGCTGCGCACGCCTCCGGGGTGGGGAACCGCTCGAGCAGCTCGAGGTAGCGCGGCACGACCCGGTCGACCTGGGTCTGCTGGAGCATCAGCTCGGCCACGAGGATCGCCCACGGGTCGCGGCTGCGGCGCCATGGCAGATCACGTCGCACCTGCGCACCCCAGCTCAGTAGGGAACGCTGGAGCTCGGTGGGCGCGGGGCGTGTCGTGGAGGTCATCACAGGCGGCACACCGTTCACAGGGGTCAGCTCACAGGGGTCAGCGCAGCCGACGGAGCGAGATCGCCGCAGGACGCGAGCGCGGGGGAAGGCGGCGACGTGCCGACCGAAGAGGAACCTGCAGGGTAGCCGCGCGCAGCGAGCGGTGCTGACGCGTGGTCACCGCTCCCCCCACGACCTCGACATCGGGTTGGCGAGGTCGGGTTGGCGAGCCCCGTGGGGTACCGTCGGACCTCGTTCCCGCACCGCCAGAGGCACGTCGTGACCATCCCCGACCAGCAGGCACCGACCGTGAGCGACGCCGTCCAGGATCGGCACATCGCGTCGTTCGATGCGCTCCCCCGCCCTCGGGAGCTGCGCGAGGAGTTCCCTGCCGGCGCGGAGCGCTACGCGACCGTCAGGCGCGGTCGCGCCGAGGTCGAGGCGGCGTTGCGCGGCGAGGACGACCGCATGCTCGTGGTGGTCGGCCCCTGTTCGATCCACGACCGCGACCTCGCGGCGGAGTACGCGGCCCTCCTTCGCGACGCCGCGACGGAGCACCGCGACGAGCTGATCGTGGTGATGCGGACCTACTTCGAGAAGCCCCGCACCTCGATCGGGTGGAAGGGGCTGATCTACGACCCCGGGCTCGACGGATCGTCCGACGCCGCCCGCGGTCTGCGGACCGCCCGACAGGTCCTGCTCGATGTGCTCGGTCTGGGGCTGCCGTGCGCCGTCGAGGTGCTCGACACGATCACCCCGCAGTACTACTCCGACCTGGTGTCCTGGGCGGCGATCGGCGCACGGACCGTGGAGAGCCAGGTCCACCGCCAGCTCGCATCGGGGCTGTCGATGCCGGTGGGGTTCAAGAACGCGACGGACGGTCGCGTCGACGTCGCCATCAACGCGCTGTCGGCCGCCATCGCCCCGCACGCCTTCTTCGGTGTCGACGACGACGGCGTGAGCGCGGTGGTGCGCACCACCGGCAACCCGGCGCCGCACGTCGTGCTCCGTGGTGGGGACCAGGGCCCCAACCACGGGCGTGAGCACGTCCAGGACGCCGCCAAGCGTGCCCGCGAGATCGTCGACCAGCCCCGGCCGGTGATCGTCGACTGCTCCCACGGCAACTCGGGCAAGGACCACCGTCGGCAGCACCTGGTCGTCGACGACCTGCTCGACCAGTGGCGCGATCCCGACCACGGGCTCCTCGGCCTGATGCTCGAGAGCAACCTACGGGCCGGACGTCAGGACTGGGTCCCCCACCGGTCGTTGGAGCACGGCGTCTCGATCACCGATGCCTGCGTCGGGTGGGACGAGACGGTCGACCTGCTCGGCCGCTGTGCCGAGGCCGTCCAAGCACGTCGCTGACGCCAGCGCGGGCGCCCGCGGGTCCTCAAGTGTCGGCCGGCTGGCCGCGGGCTGTGTTCACACGAGGACCTCGCAACCTGGCTCGAACGGCGGTTGTCGCCCGATCCCGATGAGGTCCTTCGGGCCAAGGACGGCACGCGGATGGCGGTGCGTGACGAGTGCCGTCGGTGCTGACCGCGGGACGCCGCAAGCCCGTCGTGTCTTGTGCATTGCGCAATACACATCGCTAGGGTATATCCTGTGCGGGAGGTCCCGGATGGAGATGGCGTACGGCGACGAGGCGACGCGTCGGCTCCACCAAGAGGGCGTCAGCTATGGGAAAGGCTTCGACAAGCAGGCGCTCATGCGACTGAACCGGATCAAGGCCGCGGCTGATCAACGCGATCTGAGTGCGCTCAAGGGCAACCGGTTCGAGAAGCTGAAGGGCGACCGCGCGGGCGACTACTCCATCCGCATCAACGACCAGTGGCGCATCACCTTCCGGATCGAGGACAACCGAGCGTTGGACGTGACGATCGAGGACTACCACTGAAAGGGGCACGACGATGACGACGAGGGTGAGCTTGGCCATCCACCCGGGCGATCACGTCGCTGACGAGCTTGACGCGCGTGGGATGACCGCTGCAGACCTCGCCCGCGCCATGGGGGTCGATGCCGGGCGTGTGTCGCGGCTGGTCAACGCACAGGTTTCGGTCACCGGGGACACTGCGATCCGACTCGGGGAAGCCTTCGGGACCTCCGCTGAGTTCTGGATGCGCCTCCAAGGCGACTACGACCTCGCCCGAGCACGTGAGGCACGTGTCGCCTGACCAGCACCAGCCGTCGCGCCAACACACGCGAGCTTTCTTGGCTCACAGATCATGGGCCACCTCGGCCGTTCGTCCCAACCGACACGATCGCGGCCTCGCCCGCCCCACTACGCAACTTGCGGCGAAGGGCCGTGTCCAGCCTCGCTACCCGCCCGACACCGTGATTATCGATCGCCGGCTCATCGACGGCCTGCCGCCCATAACAACACGGCGGTTGTGCCTATGCCGGTCAGTTGACCACAGTCGTGCGCGTAGCGGTGTGGCGCGCACGGTCCTCACGTACTACACTCTCGTTAGCCTACGTTAGGAGCAGCCGTGGCCATCGCCGAGCTCGACAGGATCACCCAACTGGCCAGCGACCGCGGCATCGAGCTATCTGAGCTCATCGAGGTGCTCGAGGGGCTACCTGAGCGGCCTCACGGTCGTCTCGCCACCGCCGAGCAGGACGTGCTGGCGGCCCTGGGTGTCGGCCCGGTCGACAAGGCGCCGACCCGTCCGGTCATGGCCGGGGTCTTGCGCCGCCGGCAGCTCGAGCACACCGCTCTGACGACCGGGCAGGTCGCCGAACTGCTGGAACGTGACCCGTCGCGGATCCGCCAGCGGTTGGATGGGCCACGCCGCTCGTTGTTGGGTTTCCACCGCCAGTCCGGCCTACGCGAATGGCTGCTGCCCGGTTTCCAGTTCGAGCTCGGCGTCCACGACCAGCCCGGCTGGGCGGCCCTGCTGCAAGCGCTCCCGCAGGCCGACGAGACCTCCCCGACCGCGCTGGTCGCGTGGCTGACCAGCCCGGTCGCCCACCTGGGCGGCCGGTCACGGGCGCAGGCGCTGGCCGACGGCTTCGACCCGCAGGTGCTGGTCGCTGAGGCAGCCACTTTCGGCATGCCCGCGTGACCCAACAGCTGCCCGACGTCCCGGACACCCTGCCCGACCTGGCAGCCGAGCACACCGCCACCATGAAGCCGGGCTGGCCGCTGGTGCGCATCCACGACCTGGCCGGCCGGTTCCCCCGCGAGCACCACGAACCGCGCTGGTTCGGCCCGCACCCGGACAAGGGCCGGTTCGACCACCACCCGCAGGGACGACCACGCGACCACGCGCCCGACCACGGGATCATCTACACCACCGGTGACGACCCGACCGCGCCGGAAAGCCCCCCGGCCGCCGCCGGAACGATCGTGCCCGGCAACGCGCTCGACGTCGCCCTGGCCGAGTTCGTCCAGGCCGACACCGAGCTGGTGATCACCGCTGGGCTGACCCTGACCGTGGTTGCTCCCACCGAGCCGCTGCAGCTGCTGGACGTACGTACCTCATGGGGGCAGGCGACCCGAGCAGGCACCCACCTGTCCACCGCTGCGCACCACCGCACCCAGCCATGGGCTCGTGCGATCCGAGACGCCTACCCGCACCTGCACGGGATCCTGTACGTGCCAGCGACAGGCGGACGCGCCGTGGCTGCCGCACTCAACGAGACCGCAGCCGGCGCGCTCGCGGGCGGGCGGGTGCTGCTATCGCGACGGCTGACCGACCCCGCGATGCTCGCCGTCGTTGAGGCGACCGCCGAGCGCCTGCGGTTCGACGTGACAGTGGCGTAACCGACCCGTGGAC
>SL_3KL_010_SEDDRAFT_10000634_pt1 | contig 29604 bp, 30 predicted proteins | sample SodLakKL_010_SED_2_FD_10381 | JGI IMG/M metagenome (IMG submission 10381)
GCAACAAAGGCGGGAATTTTCGTGGGACAGATCCGCCAGGCTGCTATGGGAAAGCATGGAGAAATGCCTGGAAGCATAGCCGCTTTCCAAAATTGATTGTACTTTTGTATGGCTTTTTTCTGCCGGACAAACGCTGGTGGCAGCAGGAGGCCGGAATGTGGCTGCCAACAAGACATAAACATCAGACGCTTAACACTTGCTTTAATTTTTTTAAGTAACCAAACATATGACGTCAATACAAAGACAACGGGTTTACGATTTGTTGAAAAAGGACATTACCCACCTAATCAACAGGGAAATCAACGTAAAGGGATGGGTGCGTACCCGGCGGGGTATTAAAAACGTTGCCTTTATCGCGCTGAACGATGGTTCCATCATTCATAACATACAAGTGGTGGTGGACGTGAAATCTTTTAACAATGATGAGCTGTTGCGCAACATCACCACCGGTTCCTGTGTTTCTGTCAACGGCAAGCTGGTTGAGTCGCAAGGGGAAGGCCAGGCAGTAGAGATCCAGGCATCTGAGATCAAACTCTACGGAACGGCCGACCCAGAAAAATATCCCCTGCAGAAAAAAGGGCACACCCTGGAGTTCCTGCGTGAGATTGCCCACCTGCGCCCGCGCACCAACACCTTTGGTGCCGTCTTCAGGATAAGGCACGCCCTTTCTTTCGCCATCCATCAATTCTTCAACGACAACGGCTTCTATTATCTTCATACACCCATCATCACAGGGTCTGACGCCGAAGGTGCCGGCGCCATGTTCCGGGTGACAACCCTGGATATGAAAAATGTGCCCCTGACAGACAATGGCCGTGTGGACTACAGCAAAGATTTTTTTGGGAAAGAGACCAACCTTACAGTATCAGGCCAACTCGAAGGAGAGCTTGGAGCCCTTGCCCTTTCCAATATTTATACCTTCGGCCCCACCTTCCGGGCAGAGAAATCCTATACCTCCAGACACCTGTCGGAATTTTGGATGATCGAACCCGAGATGGCCTTTTATGACATCAATGACAACATGGACCTGGCCGAAACTTTTTTGAAATATCTGATAAAGTATTTGATAGAACACTGTGAGGATGACCTGTCTTTTTTACAGGAGATGTATGATAAAGAACTGATGGACAGGTTAAAAATGATAGTGGACAATGAGTTTGAGCGGCTTACCTATACAGATGCGATCAATATTCTCGAAGCCTCCGGACAGTCTTTTGAGTTCCCCGTGAAATGGGGCGTTGACCTGCAATCGGAGCATGAGCGCTATCTTGTCGAAAAGGTGTTTAATAAACCGGTCATATTGACCGGTTACCCCAGGCGTATCAAGGCTTTTTACATGAAGATGAATGACGACGGCAATACCGTGCGAGCCATGGACGTTTTGTTTCCGAAGATTGGCGAGATCGTCGGGGGCTCTCAGCGGGAAGAAAATTACGAAAAGTTACACGCACGCATCAAAGAGATGGATATCCACGAAGAAGATGTTTGGTGGTACCTTGAGACACGTAAGTTTGGCACGGCCCCCCACAGTGGCTTTGGCCTTGGATTTGAGCGTCTGATGTTGTTCGTGACCGGCATGAGCAATATCCGCGATGTGATACCATTTCCCCGGACCCCACAAAATGCCGAATTTTAATACCGTGTAGTTGTCAATGTTTTTTTATATTTTTGAATATAGTGAAACGCTGTTTGTAAAACAATGGGCTGGTTGTCCGATTTATTAATTGTTTAATCCAATGCTCAAACAAAGGCTGCAACAAAAACTCATGCAAAAGTTGTCGCCGCAACAGATCCAACTGATGAAGCTGTTGCAGGTGCCTGCCCTTCTGTTGGAACAGCGGATAAAACAGGAGATAGAGGAGAACCCGGCGCTTGAGGAAGGAGAGGACATGCATGAGGAGGCGGAGTTGCAGCACAACAATGACGATGATTGTGAAAGCGCCATGGAAACCGGTGATGATGCTGAAGCAGATGAATCCGAAAGTGTTGCCGACGACGAGTTTGACCTGGACGATTACATCGACGATGATGAGATTCCGGATTACCGCCTGCATGCAGCCAATAGTTCATCGGATGATGAGTTCAGGGAAATTCCCTCCGTGGCAGGTGCCAGTCCGCAGGAGGTGCTCCTGCTCCAGCTGGGCTTGCGAAACCTTACTGAACGTGAATATTTGATCGCCTCCCACATCATCGGAAACATTGATGACTCCGGATACCTCCAGAGGGATATTCATTCATTGATCGATGACCTGGCCTTTAACCAAAACATACAGACCGATTTTAAAGAGGTGCTCGACCTGTTGCGGATGGTACAGGAATTTGATCCGCCCGGCATAGGTGCCAGGGACCTTCAGGAATGCCTGTTGCTTCAGCTCGGGCGTAAGGACAGGTCGGCAAAAGCCATTGGAGATGCTGAACGGATCCTTGAAAAGAACTTCAATGATTTTACAAAAAAGCATTATGATAAGATCAGGAAAAAGCATGCCCTCACCGAAGGGGAGCTGAAGGATGCCATCGGAGAGGTTTTGAGACTGAACCCAAAGCCTGGTAACTCACTGCAGGAATCAGGGAAAGGGGCTCAATATGTGGTGCCCGATTTTATCCTGACCCACAATGATGGCGAGCTGGAGCTTACGCTCAATGCACATAATGCGCCCGATCTGCATATAAACCGGACTTATGCAGACATGTTCAGGACCATGGCCGAATCAAAAGGCAAGGCCGACAAGCGTCAAAAGGAAGCGTTGAGCTTCGTCAAACAGAAACTCGACAGTGCCAAGTGGTTCATCGATGCCATCAAACAGCGCCAAAACACTTTGATGGTCACCATGCAGGCCATCCTGGAGTTTCAAAGGGAATATTTTCTTACCGGCGATGAGACAAAGCTCCGCCCGATGATACTCAAAGACATTGCCGACATGGTACAGCTCGACATCTCCACCATATCCAGGGTCGCCAACAGCAAATACATACAAACCCCTTTCGGGACCTTTTTGCTGAAGGACTTTTTTTCCGAATCCTTGCAAACAGACAAAGGGGAGGAGGTTTCAACGAGGGAAGTGAAAAAGATTCTCCGGGACTGTGTTGAATCGGAAGACAAGGGCAAGCCACTCACCGATGACGAGCTGGCCGGCATTCTGAAAGAAAAAGGTTACAATATTGCCCGGAGGACAGTGGCAAAGTACCGGGAACAACTTGATATTCCTGTTGCCAGGTTGAGAAAGGAGCTTTAGTGATATGCGTGCAACAGATTGTATTGCCAGGGCGTTCTCCACAATGTTTCATCCGCTGTTGATGCCAACCATCGGCATTTTTATCCTTTTTCAGCTGAACACATACGTCAGCTTTTCGCTGACACCTGAAGCCAGGCGCTTTATCATGCTGATCATATTCCTCAACACGGCCCTTGTCCCTGTGTTTTCAATCCTGGTGCTTAAACACACCGGTTACATCAGGGATCTTTTGCTGGACAGCAGGGGGGAACGGATACTGCCCCTTACTGTTGCCGCCGTAATGTTTTTTCTCACCTATTACCTTTTGCTTCAGACCTCCCTGCCAAGCCTTATATATTTCTTTGTCATGGGGGGCACAATCCTGGTGCTGTTGTCGCTGATGGTCTCCTTCCTCTGGAAGATCAGCCTTCATATGGTGTCCCTGGGCGGGGTGACCGGCTTTTTGATCATCACGGCACTGTTGCTGCGCATAGAGGTCTCCTGGATGATCGCATCTGTTTTTCTGGTATCAGGCCTCACCGGCGCTTCACGCATCCACCTTAAAGCACACTCACCTGCACAGGTATACACCGGCTACCTGCTGGGCGTTGCGGTCATGCTGCTGCTGTTCCTGTACCTCAAAACTTAAAACAAGATCAGCGACAAGCCTAAAGAGAGCGGTGCCATGTCGCCGGCATTGTTGTCCTCAAAAACCTTTGTCAAAGGATAAAAAACATGGAAGTTCACACTTCCGTAGCCAACCATGGCAGTAAGGCCGATACGGTATTTCTGGATGTTTTTCAGCTTGTGCTCCTTGAGCTTTGTCGTGCGTTCGGTTACCGGGAACCCCTGGTAATAGTCTGCGCCATCGAGTGGTGTATAAATATCACCATAACCATAAAACGTCTGTTTGCCAACATACTTGGTGTGGGCGTTGATCAAATAGCCTGCCTTCATTCCCGCGTAAAGCCTGAATGTCCTGTTCAGATCTCTCGATCTCAGGCGTAATTGAACCGGGACATCAATATAGTTCAGACTGATCTTGTTTTTGTCATAACCGGTGTGGATGGGATAAAAGTCAAACTGATCACTTGTCGCGCTGAACAAATACCGGTTATCGCTATACATGTTGTGGCTCGAAAACTCAAGGCCGGCGGCGATGCTAAAGTTGCTGCGGCCCAATGGCATGTCTTGCAGTGCACTGATGCTGACCCCCCGCTGTATTGTTTTCAGCTCCATGGTTTCTGGCACATCCTGCCAGATGTCGCTAAACAGCGTTACAATGAAACGGTCGGTGGGGTACATGCGTGTAGGCTCAAACGCCTTGAGGGTTTGACCCGTACAAATCAGGGCAATCAGGATGAGCAGGAAACTTCGTTTCATCGTTAAGGTTTTTTGGTTACACATCATAAAGTTAAGAAAAATCCATATACTTCTCAAAAGATGCCCAGTAGGGCATGGGGACCTTCAATCTTCTGCCGGTTTTCAGAACATCATAATATTGTTTCTTTTTTTCTGCTGCACCATGCTTCATGTGGGCATCCATGGCCGACAGCATCTCTTCGTTGAAATGACTGCGCATCAGCCTTGTCAGTATAAAAGAAGGTAAAAAGAGTTTGTTGAACGGGAACAGGGATCCCTTTTCCGCTCCCCTTTTCCGGCATACTTTTCGTCCTTCCCTGAGTGCTAAAAAATATTGTTTGATGAGTGTGTTGTTGGATGCAAACAATCTGGCGCTGCCGGCCTTGCTGATGAGACCCGGCATGATGGCGGAGATCACATAACGGTATTGCAGCCAGTCTGTCATCCTTGATGACACTGAAGGCTGCAACCCGGCAAACGCCATAAACCCGGAAATGTTTTTCAGCCTTTCCGTGTTTTTCCCGTCCGGCTCCCCCAGCATGGTGTGTCTGTTTTTGAAGAGATAACAGTTTACACCATTCTCCAGGTGTCCCCCGGCAATGATCTCCGGAAAGCCCAGCAAGTAACGTCCTTCAGGAAAATGTTTGCCGGCCAGCCCCAGCTCATCCCAGGCGTTGCCCAAAAAAAGGATATCCGCATTGCCGGAATATTTGGCGATATACGGAATGACGTCCTGCCACTGGTTGCTTCTCACAGCGATAATGATCAAATCGAAGGGTTTGCCAGGGTCAAGCCGGTCGGTTACCGTGGGCCGGAAAACGGTATGGCCATCCTGTTTCTTCGACCCGCGCATATCGCTATAGGCAATGGTAACACCCGACTGACCATATCTCATCATGCGTTGCTTCCGCACGAAAAGGGAAACATCGCAGCCTGCCTCCTGCAATTGCCAGGCATAGGTGGTGCCAATGACACCGGCACCGAAAACCAGTATTTTCATGGGTTCATATTTTGTCTAAATCCTAAAAGTCAAAAAGTCTAAATATCTAAATGTCAAAAGTTGCGAGATTCGAGCTGCTCAATAATCGTCCCCCGGTGTGTTAAAAACTTTGTCATGGATGTACCATACAGCGTGGGTTTTTGTGTTTTGTTGTTGTGGGCCAAAATCTTATTATCAAAAATAACAACACTTACGCATATTTTCCACTATTTTTACATTCCGGCACCATTTTTTTGACACGTTTTTCCTAAAGAGCAATATGGCAAACACCAAACGCACACATTATCTGGACACCCCCATAGAATTTTTGAAGGGTGTTGGGCCAAAGCGCGCAGAGCTGCTGAGGGATGAACTGGACATCCATACTTTTGATGATCTGCTGACCTTTTATCCTTACAGGTATATCGACCGCAGCCGGTTTTACACCATCAGTGAGGTGTCAGGGGAACTGCCTTATGTACAGATCAGGGGAAAAATATCACATATTCAGTTGCATGGCAAGCACCGTACCACGAGGATGACAGCATTGCTGTCAGATGGCACCGGCAGGTTGGAGCTGGTTTGGTTCCGGGGGTTCAGGTGGCTGAAAGACCAGTTCAAGCCGGGTGTTGAATACATTGTTTTCGGCAAGCCGGTTTTGTTCGGGAAAAGGTACAATATAGCCCATCCGGAAGTGGAGCCTGTTACGCCGGGGGCGATCAATCAAAGCTCGAGCATGCAGCCAATGTATCACTCTACCGAAAAACTGAAGTCGAGAGGGCTTGACAGCAGGGGGATGGGCAAGCTGGTGAAGGCCCTTTTACCCCAGGCAAAGGCGCATATTTACGAAACCCTTCCGGCACATATACTGGAACCGCTCAAATTGATGCCGAGAGACCAAACCATGTTGCATGTCCATTTCCCGGAAAGCAGCCTGCTTTTGAAAAAGGCTCGTGCCCGTCTGAAGTTTGAAGAGCTGTTTTATATACAGCTGAACCTGTTGCGACACAAGATGTTGCGCCATGAAAAGTCAGAAGGGCATGTGTTTCCTGTCATCGGGGATCATTTCAATGATTTTTTTCATCAGCAGCTTTCTTTTGAGTTGACGGGTGCGCAGAAACGTGTGTTGAAGGAGATCCGGCTTGATACCTTATCAGGGAAGCAGATGAACAGATTGTTGCAGGGGGATGTGGGCAGCGGGAAGACGGTTGTTGCTGTCATGTGTATGCTGATGGCCATAGACAATGGCTTTCAGGCATCGTTGATGGCGCCTACCGAGATTCTGGCCTTTCAGCACTACGAATCGGTGAGCAATATGCTCTCCGGGCTGGGCCTCCGGGCGGGCTTGCTTACGGGATCAACAAAGCCGGCTGAACGGCGGGAGGTTTTATCGGCCCTGAAAGAAGGGCACCTGCCGGTGCTCATCGGCACCCACGCCCTGATTGAGGATGTTGTGGAATACAACAAACTGGGAATGGTGGTCATTGATGAGCAACACCGCTTCGGGGTTGCCCAGCGTGCCAGGCTATGGTCGAAGAGTAGCGTGCCCCCCCATGTATTGGTCATGACGGCCACCCCCATCCCGCGTACCCTGGCCATGACTTTGTATGGCGACCTGGATGTGTCGGTGATCGATGAACTGCCTCCGGGACGGAAGCCCATCAAAACCATTCATCAATATGACAGGAACCGGTTGAAGGTCTTTGGTTTTATGCGTGACCAGATCAAAAAGGGGCGGCAGATATACGTTGTTTACCCACTGATACAGGAGTCGGAAAAACTTGATTTAAAGGATCTGACGGACGGGTACGAGAGCATTGTGCGGGAGTTTCAGCCGCCACAGTATGCGGTCAGCATCGTGCACGGCAGGATGAAGCCTGCCGACAAGGATTATGAGATGCAACGTTTTGTCAAAGGGCAGACACATATCATGGTGGCTACCACGGTGATAGAAGTTGGCATTGACGTGCCCAATGCTTCCGTGATGGTCATTGAAAGTGCCGAGCGTTTTGGCTTGTCGCAACTGCATCAGCTTCGTGGCCGGGTAGGACGGGGTGCCGATCAGTCATACTGCATCCTGATGTCGAAAGATGGACTAAGTGCAGATGCGCGAAAACGACTGGAAGTGATGGTGTCTACCAATGATGGTTTTCAGATTGCAGAGACCGATCTGCAGTTAAGGGGCCCCGGCGACATCCAGGGAACGCAGCAAAGCGGTATCCTGGATTTGAAGATCGCTGATCTGACACAGGACGAAAGCATCCTGAAGTTTGCCCGTGGGCAGGCAAAACTTTTGCTGGAGGATGATCCCGGCATCAGCAATCCGAAAAACAGGGTCATACAGAAACGTCTTCAGGATCTGTACCATGACAGGTTGTTCTGGAGCAGGATCAGCTGACATGCTGAAGAGGGTAAAAAATTCTATGCGTTCCATATTAAAAAACCGCCCTGACACATCTGCCGGGGCGGTTTTTTGTATGTTTTATTTCTGGTCAGGTGATCAGTTCAGCCTGAAACGTATGGGCATGTTGAACTGTACCCTGACGGGCTGGCCTCTTTGGCGGCCTGGCTCCCAGCGGGGCATCATCCGCACCACCCTGACAGCCTCTTCGTCGCAGCCGCCACCAATACCGCGCAGTATGCGCACATCGGTAACGCTGCCGTCGGTTTCGACGACAAAGGTCACAAATACTGTTCCCTGGATGCCGGCCTCACGTGCCATTTGCGGATACCTGAGATTTTCCTCAAGGAACCTCTGACGTGCTGCCTCTCCACCCGGGAACTCGGGCTGGTCTTCAACAACGGTAAAGATCACATCTTCATCCACCGCCTCCTCTTCCTCGATCACGATAGGGGTAAATTCCTGAACCTCTGTGAACACATCGGCATCCACGTCGATGGTAAACTCCTCTTCCAGTTCCACATCATCATCCACAATGATCAACTCCTGCGAAGGCTCCGGCGGAGGTGGGGGTGGGGGTTGCTCCTGGCGGGTGATCGGAATATCTTCTTCCTCGATGAAATCCACTTCGAGCGTGCCAAGATCGATCTCCGGACGCTCATAATGCCTCCATTCAAAAGCAACCAGGGCCGCTCCCAGTGCCAGGGCAATCCCTATCTGCAAAAAGACGCGCTTTTTGTTCTCAAGGTCTGCTTTCGTTGTCTTTTTTGGTTCCATAATATCTTATCTATAAGTGATTTATGAGTGTTTCCCCTGATGGATAACGTGCAGCAAAAACGGCTGCTAATATATAAATAATTTTGCAATAATCAAACTTGTTTTTCTTTTCTTCATGTAGATCAGGGCTTTACTCTGCTCCTTCTGCGTGTGATGACCATCATGAATACCCCAAAAATCGTTCCAAAACTGTTTGTAAAAACATCTGCCAAATTTCCGTGGCGGCTTTCTATGCAACAAAACTGTAAATACTCTGTGAGAACACCGAACAGAATGCCTGCAAAAAGGCTGGCAGAAACATGTTTCCATGCAGCCGTCGCACCCCTGCCCATGTTGTTGAAAAACCCCACAAACAAAAGGATACCGAAAACGGCAAACATCGAAAAATGGACCACCTTGTCAAAATGCGGGAACTGAAAAAGTGCTGTTTTGGGGATGCTGCCTGCCGGGATACTGATCACTGCAAGGATCAGCATCCCCCAGGCAAATGCAGGCAGGAAATGCAACCTGTTTTTGTTTGCTGACAAAAGATAAACAATTAAAGCCCGTTTATCAGGCACCGATTAATTCTTTGTATTGTTCGGATGTAAGAAGCTCCCCGGTTTGTGAAGAATCTGACATTTTCACTTTGATGATCCAGCCCTCTCCGTATGGATCTTTGTTGATGACGTCAGGTGTTGATTCAAGATTTTGGTTAAACGCTGTTATTTCACCGCCAACAGGCATAAAAAGGTCAGAAACGGTTTTAACAGCCTCAATGGTGCCGAAGGTTTCTTCTTTTTCCAGCACTTCGCCTTCGGTATCGACCTCTACAAAAACGATGTCTCCAAGCTCGCTTTGAGCGAAATCAGTAATCCCAATTGTTACGGTTTCCCCTTCTATCTTAACCCACTCATGGTCTTTGGTGTACTTCAGGTTTTCAGGTATATTCATTGTTACCGGGATTTAAGTGAATATTATTGATACATGGATGATCCAGTGTCATGTCAACACACGGTAGCACTGGTGGCCAAAAATACAATCTTTTTTTTACCCGGCGAAATTGTTTCGCCCTAAGCGATTAACTTACCTGTTCGTTGATTTTTTCGGTTGCCGGCAATTGATGAAAAGATGCTTTGGCGACACCCACGGCCACTTACTGTGCGTGGCATCGCCTCAATGTTCCCTGGTCAACCCCCCTGATTACAACAGCCCCAGTTCCAACCTGGCAGCATCCGACATTTTATCATTGGTCCATGGCGGCTCAAAGACCAGCTTTACAATGGCTTCATCAACACCATCCACCAAGCTCAGAGCTATTTCCACACTGGCGGGGATCTCTTCGGCCATCGGACAATTGGGGTTGGTCAGGGTCATGGTGACCTTCACCTTTCCGCCATCCTTTATCTCAATTCCGTATATCAATCCCAAATCGTAAATGTTGACCGGTATCTCCGGATCAAAAACCGTTTTCAGGGCATCAACTACCTGTGACTCTGTCGGTGGGTTATTTGTTGATCGTTTCATGTTGAAGATGGTTTTTAGGTAACTTGCCGGTTTGGTTACAATCCTTGCTCTTTATTTTTTCCAAAACCCCGATATGCATTCATTGTTTGGTGCTCCTGGTTTTCTGAAACGCCAGTGCGTAGAGTTTCATCTGCTTGATCATGTTGATTAGCCCGTTCGAACGCGTCTGCGACAAATGGTCTTTCAAGCCTATGCGGTCGATAAAGGACAAATCGGCATCGATGATGTCGCGGGGAGGCTGACCGGAGAGCACCCTTATGAGCAATGCGATAATGCCTTTGGTGATGAGTGCATCGCTGTCGGCAGTATAAACCACTTTGCCGTTTTTGTAATCGGCATGCAGCCACACCCTTGCCTGGCATCCCCTGATCAGGAACTTTTCCTGTTTATGCTCTTCTTTGATGGGGGGTAATGACTTTCCCAGCTCGATGATAACATTGTATTTATCCATCCAGTCGTCGAAGAGTTCAAACTCATCAATGATTTCCTGTTCTTTCTCCCTGATCGTTGACATGTTTATTTTAGCATCAATTATTTCATCAATGTATTTTTCTCTTGATCGTTTAATTTCAGGTCGGCAGCTGTTTTAAAAGGTGTTGGTCTGGCAAGGATAAGAAAAATAATGATAATGGCCAGCACCAGTATCAGATTATTGTCGGCTGTAAGCAGAAAGAAAAGGCAGGTAGTGAAGCCTGCGGCGACGATCAGGACAAGGCGATTCAGGATGGCCTTGCGGTATTCTCTGATCTTCCCTGTGAGCGTTGTGGATTCCTTCGACATCTTCCGGATTTGTTTTTGGGGATAAGCATAGGCGATAACAAGAAAAACGGCTGTCAGAGCAAACGCAGCGGCCTTCAGGTTTGCGAACAATGCGGGGTCATGCAGCAGCAATGCCCCATAATTGCTTACCATGATGGATGAAAACAGCAACAAAAGGATCAGCAAAAGGAAAACAATGCCATAGGCTTTGTTCATGCTGCGAAAATGGGTGACGGCATCTTCTTCTCTCATGGTTTGTGACAGCGTTTTTGTTTATCCAAACATTTCCCTTACCGTTTTCAGTGCATTGATCAGCACATCTATTTCCTGGCGGGTGTTGTAAACCGCAAGGGATATCCTCACCGTGCCGGGCACCTGATAGAAGTCCATGATGGGTTGAGCGCAATGGTGTCCTGTGCGAACGGCTATTCCCATCTTATCCAGTATGGTGCCGGTGTCGTATGGGTGAATGTCATTAAAAATGAATGATACCACGCCCGCCCTTTTGGCGGGAGTGCCGATGAAGCGAACGTTGTCCAGCTTTTTCAGGTTTTCAATGGCATACTGCAGCAGGTCGTTCTCGTGTTCAGCGACAGGGGCATATCCCAGTTCCCGGATAAACCGGATGGCAGCTTCCATTCCCAGTATGTCTGCTACGTTCGGGGTGCCTGCTTCAAACTTGAACGGGAGCTCATTGTAGGTTGTTTTCCTGAAGCTTACCTCTTTGATCATTTCGCCACCGCTCTGGTAAGGTGGCATCTTGGCAAGCCACTCCTCCTTGCCGTAAAGAATGCCAACACCCATCGGTCCATACATTTTGTGTCCTGAGAAGCAGTAGAAGTCACAATCCAGGTCCTGCACATCTACCGGCATATGCGGAACAGCCTGTGCACCATCGATCAGCACCGGGACATTTTGTTGATGGGCCAGGTCAATGATCTCTTTTACCGGGTTAATGGTTCCCAATGCGTTGCTCACATGGGTGACAGACACAAGTCTGGTTTTGCTTCCCAGCATATCCCGGTATTCATCCATTTGCAGATCGCCCTTTTCATTCATGGGAATGATCTTGAGTACGGCCTGATGCTCCTGGCAGGCAATTTGCCACGGTACGATATTGGAGTGGTGCTCCATGGCCGAGATAAGGATCTCATCACCCGCCCTGACAAATTTTTTGCAAAAGGAAAATGCCACCAGGTTGAGGGCTTCCGTTGTGCCCCGGGTAAAGATCACCTCATGTTGTTGCCGGGCATTGATGAAAGACTGTACGGATGACCTTGCCTGTTCGTGGGCTTCCGTTGCCTGCTGGCTCAGCAAATGGGCAGCACGGTGTATGTTGCTGTTCTCTGATTCATAATATTGGCGAAGGCGATCTATCACCGCTGTTGGTTTATGGGTGGTGGCGGCATTGTCAAAATAGACCAGGGGCTGGTTGTTCACCTGCCTGCCGAGGATCGGGAAAGCTTGTCGCAATATATCGGGTTGAATAGACATGCGTCGTCAGGGTGTTTATAGCTTGCTGAGGTCTATATTGAATGTTGTGGGCTCTTTGCTGTTACAGTGCAACACACATTGCTCACAGATGGTCAGCTCCCCCCTGAGCCTCTTTTCTACCATACTGTGAATGCGTTTTTGCAGGGCTTCGATGCTGATTTTCTGCACCACCTCACTTGCAAAGGCGATCATCATCATTTGTCGCGCGGTCCTTTCACACAAGCCGCGGGAGCGCATATAAAACATGGCCTCTGGGTCGAGCTGTCCGACCGTGGCGCCATGAGAACATTTTACATCATCGGCATATATTTCCAGGTGTGGCTGGGTGTTTGCTTTGGCGTCATCGGTCAGCAGGATGTTGTTGTTGTTTTGGTGGGCTTCGGTCTGTTGTGCATGCCTGCTTACCAGGACCTTCCCCGAAAACACAGCCGTGGCTTCATCATCCAGAATGCCTTTATAAAGCTGGTTGCTGTGTGACTTTGCTTTGAGATGGTTGATGTTCAGCTGGTTGTCCACATGCTGGTTGCTGTCAACCAGGTAGAGGCCATAATGTTCTGAATTGCAATTTGTCCCGTCAATGCTGACATCCACGATGTTTTTTGTGAAACCGCCATTCAGGGTGATGATGTTGCTTTGGAGCCGGCTGCCTTTCTTTTGATGAAAGAAGCTGTTGGTTACCAGGGCGGAGTTTCTTCCTTTGTTTTGGATCTTGTAGTGGTCGACCGTGGCATTCTCTTCAGCGTATACTTCCATCAACGTATTGGTGAAGCTCACTTTGTGTGTCAGTGAGTGGTCACAATGTACAAGCGTCAGTTTTGCGCCCTTGTCGGCGATGATCAGATGACGGGGTTGCAGGAAGACGGGGTTTTCGGCATTGACGATGTTGATCAGCTGTACCGGTTTGTCTACGTTGACGCCTTCAGGCACATATATAAACAGGCCATCCTGGAGGAAGGCGGTGTTGAGGGCAGCCATTCTGTATTGTTCTGTTTTGACGGCTTTGCCAATATACTGATCAACCAGGTCGGGGTATACCTCCATGGCTTTTGCAAGGCTGCCGATGATGGTGCCGTTCGAAAGCCTGGTCAGGGGGGCGTGTTTGTAAACGAACCATCCGTTGAGCAGGGTGATGCTGAAAGTGTCAAGGTCGTACACATCACAGGTAAAGATCTTGTCAACATCCATGCTTCGGCTTTGGTTGCTGAAGTCAAACACAAACTCGGTATTCAGCAGGGGGGTCAGGTCGGTAAACCGCCAGCTTTCCTGTTTTATGGATGGAAATCCATTGTCGCGGAACCGTGAAAAGGCATGTTGGCGTATCCTGTTCACCATGGGGGTGGCGTTACCGCGTATGGCTTCCTGTTCTTTGTGATAGAGTTCAAGAAGCTTTTCTTTCATCAAGGTGGTATGTGTGGTTTCCATGATCGGGTCTCTTGTGTGGATATGCAATGGCCGTGTCAGGCAGCGTTGCCGGCACCGGCTTCTTTCTTCACCCAGTCGTAGCCTTTCTCTTCCAGCTCCACAGCCAGCTCTTTGCCGCCGCTTTTGATGATGCTGCCATCGTAAAGCACGTGGACGAAGTCGGGGATGATATAGTCAAGCAACCTTTGGTAGTGGGTGATCACGATGGTGGCATTGTCTTTTCGGCGGAGTTTGTTCACCCCGTTGGCAACCACCTTCAGTGCGTCGATGTCGAGCCCCGAGTCTGTCTCGTCGAGAATGGCCAGGCGCGGCTCCAGCATGGCCATCTGGAAGATCTCATTTTTTTTCTTCTCACCGCCTGAAAAACCTTCATTTACGGAGCGGCTGGCCAGCTTCGACTGGATGTCCACCATCTTTTTCTTCTCTTCCATGACCCTGAGAAACTCTGCCCCGGTGAGGGGGTCTAACCCCAGGTGTTTGCGTTTCTCGTTGATGGCGGTACGCATGAAGTTGGCAATGCTTACCCCGGGGATCTCCACGGGGTATTGAAATCCGAGGAAGAGGCCTTCCCTTGCCCTTGTTTCTGCCGGCATGTCAAAAATGTTCCGGCCCATGTAGGTGATCTCCCCTTTGTCGACATCAAACAGGTCTCTTCCGGCAATAACGGATGCCAGGGTGCTCTTGCCCGAGCCGTTGGGCCCCATGATGGCATGCACCTCGCCCTCTTTGACGTCAAGGTTCAGGCCTTTCAGAATGGTCTTGCCATGTATGGAAACAGTTAAATCTTTTATTGTCAGCATGTAAATAATATATAAAAATTTGATGTATCAAAAATACGCACCACCACTCCCTGTAATCTTCTTGTCAAAGCCTTATCCCACGCTTCCTTCCAGGTTTACCGACAGCAGTTTTTGGGCTTCCACGGCGAACTCCATAGGGAGTTTTGAGAGCACCTCTTTGGCGTAGCCGTTAACGATCAGGCCGATGGCGCCCTCCATGTCAATGCCACGTTGGAGGCAGTAGAAGAGCTGGTCTTCCGATATCTTGCTGGTTGTGGCTTCATGTTCCACGATGGAGGAGCGGTTCCCGACGTCAATATACGGGAAGGTGTGCGCCCCGCACTGGTCTCCAAGCAACAGGGAGTCGCACTGTGAAAAATTGCGGGCATTCTCGGCTTTGCGGCCCGTCTTAACGAGTCCCCGGTAACTGTTGTTGCTTCGGCCACCGGAGATCCCCTTGCTGATGATGGTACTTTTCGTGTTCTTCCCCAGGTGGATCATCTTGGTGCCCGTATCGGCCTGCTGCCTGTTATTGGTTACAGCCACAGAATAAAACTCCCCGGTGCTGTTGTTGCCTTTCAATATGAGGCTTGGATATTTCCAGGTGATGGCTGACCCGGTCTCCACCTGTGTCCAGGAAATTTTGGCGTTATCCCCTTCGCAGATGCCCCGTTTGGTGACAAAGTTGTATACGCCCCCTTTGCCTTCCTTGTCGCCCGGCCACCAATTTTGTACTGTGGAATATTTTACTTCGGCGTCCTTGTGCGCGATGATCTCCACGATGGCTGCATGCAGCTGGTTTTCATCACGAATGGGGGCGGTACATCCTTCCATGTAGCTTACATAACTGCCTTCCTCTGCCACGATCAGGGTGCGTTCAAACTGTCCTGTTTTTGCTGCGTTTATCCGGAAGTAGGTGGAGAGCTCCAGGGGGCATTTTACGCCCTTGGGAATATAGGCGAAGGACCCATCACTGAACACAGCTGAGTTCAAAGCGGCAAAATAGTTGTCGGTATAAGGGACCACAGTGCCCATGTGTTTTTTTATCAGGCCGGGATGTTTTTGCAGGGCTTCACTGAAGGAGCAAAAGATAATGCCATGTTCGGCGAGGGTCTTTTTAAAGGTGGATCCCACCGACACACTGTCCATTACTGCATCAACCGCCACCCCTGCGAGCATTTTTTGTTCATCCAGTGGAATGCCCAGCTTTTCGAAGGTCTCCAGGAGCTCGGGGTCAACCTCGTCGAGACTGTCGTATTTTGGCCGTTTGCGGGGTGCAGAGTAATAGATGAGGTCCTGATAGTTAATGGGCGGATATTCTACATGGGCCCAGTCCGGCTCTTTTAATGTCTTCCAGTGCCGAAACGCTCGCAGACGAAACGCCAGCATGAAATCCGGCTCATTTTTTTTTGCAGAGATAAAACGCACCGTGTCTTCTGTCAACCCGGGAGGTGCCTGATCCATCTCAATATCGGTATAAAAACCGTATTTGTAATCCGACCCGCCTATTTCTTCCAGTATCTGGTTGTTCTTGTCTGACATCTTGGGATGCGCTTATTTATTGTTTAGCTGCTTAAGGATTTAATCGTTCCCTCGTTCTTTCTTTCCTTCGTTCTTTCATTCATACGCAAAGATATGAAAGATGCCTGTTATTGCATAGAAGTTAAACAAGCCAAAAGAAATTATGTTTAGGGTTGCAGCAGTGAGGTGTCGCCGATCATTTCCAGGCCGGCGTTGTGACCGGTCCCTTCAAACAAGGGATGACCCTGTTTGTTGGTAAGGGCTACATATAGTCGTGAATCAATACTTTCGAATATGATCCTGTCCATTTGCCCCTGCATGGGCGCCTTGAGGGCTCCTTTTTCTTGTGGGCCTGCNTCTTTTTCGCCTTCGACGTGCAGGAAAAAATCTTTGCCCTCGATACACACGGTCACATGGTCGCCGTCCCGTTCGAGGTTTTTGATCTTTGCCCCGGAATAGGTGGCAAAATGGGTTTGTTTATTGTTGCTGAGAAGAAACCCGAGGAATCCCGGAAAGGTTTTTCCTGTCCATGGGACCCTGGCAATTGAGAGCATGAAGGAAGCCCCTGGTTGTTCGAAGCTGTTTGACTGCATCCACACCCATGCTTCAGGCATGGAGGAGCCCCAGTCTTTTTCAATGTATCCTCTGCCCCCGGTAAAATCTGTTTTTTTTCCGTTAATGCTGATCGTCCCTGCAACATCATGGTCCATGCTGACCACCCCGTGGTAGCATTCCATGAGGGGCACATAACGGTACCATCCCATGATGCCGGGTCTTTTCAGGGACACAGGGAATTTGACCTGCTTTGAAAACGAGAGTTGGCCGCGGATTTGGTCTGTGCCGGATCTGAGGTCGATCTCGGCGCCATTGGAAGAGAAGTAGTTGTTGCCCACCCGCACAGCAAATTGATTTTGGGCATATCTGAAATCTTCCAGCGGGTATTTGAAATACCATGTTTTGCCAGTCTTGCCGTTGATGGCCTGAACAAAGGCATGGTGTCGTGCGTCACCCATCGATATGCCCGGGATAAAGGCCATGGTGTCTTTTCCACCGGTGCTGACATTTTTAATGTACCATCCCTCAAAATAGTTCTTGTGTTTTCTGTTGCCCTGGAACCATTCCGGGTGCCATATTTTTTTCAGGTCATGGGTTGAGGGCCATCGGTTATGTTTTATTTGCAACATATTGTTGATGGGATTCTGGTCATTTTCCATGTCTGGCAATGTGTTGATCGGTAGAACCAGCCACAGGCGCGAATTGTTCAGGGCGTGGCCTGCAGGACGAAGTTTTGTGGGTGTTATTTCAGGTGGTTTCTTCCGGAGTCACAAGTAGTTTAAAGCCTTTCCCGTGAACGTTAAGAAGTTCAATGGATGGGTCTTCTTTCAGGTATTTACGGAGCTTTGCAATGTAAACATCCATGCTTCTTGCATTGAAGTAGTTGTCGTCGAGCCATATTTTTTTAAGCGCCTCTGACCTGTCAAGTACATTGTTTACCCTGTCGCACAGCATTTTCAGCAGCTGGGCTTCTTTAGATGTGAGTTTTTCCTCCTGGCCGTCTTTTTTAAGGATCTGGCGCGAATAATCGAAGGTGTATTTCCCTATACGGAACAGTGTTTTCTCTGTGTCGCCGACCTTTTCGGGGTAGGTCCTGCGATAGATGGCGTTGATCCGAAGCAGCAACTCTTCCATGCTGAAGGGTTTGGTGAGGTAGTCGTCGGCACCGATCTTCAATCCCTCGAGAATGTCTTCCTGCATGTTTTTTGCAGTAAGGAACAGGATGGGCACTTTTTTATCCACCTTACGTATCTCTTTTGCCAGTGCGAAGCCGTCTTTCACCGGCATCATCACATCCAGGATGCAGAAGTTGAAGTTTTGCTCCAGAAAGGCGTCATGTGCTTCCTGGCCGTCCATGCAGAGTGTGGTTGGGAAGCCTTTGGCTTCAAGGTAAGCCTTTAAGATTGTACCGAGGTTTGCATCGTCCTCAGCAAGCAGGATCTTGATGTTGGGTGTTTCCATAATTTACTTTTGTTGTGGTTTGTTCTGGGATGCTTCTCCTCTGCCATCGTACCCGAAAGGAATAAACACAGTGAACCGCGATCCTTTCATGGGTTCGCTTTCCAGGGATACGCTGCCGCCATGTTTTTCGGCGATGGCTTTCACATAGCTGAGGCCTAAACCAAAGCCTTTTACATCATGGATGTTTCCCGTAGAAACCCGGTACAGGTTGTCAAAGATTTTCTTTTGGTTGGCGCGGCTTATGCCAACACCGTTGTCTTCAAAATGGATCAACACCCCTTCGCTGGTATTTTCGGTGCTAACCGTGATACGCGGTGCGTGGGGCGAATATTTGTTTGCGTTATCGAGCAGGTTGGAAAAGACATTGGTGAGGTGCACCTTATCTGCCTGCACATAGCTGTACTCTGCATTAAACCTGGTGATGATCTGGCCGTGCCTGGCTTTCACCTGCAGCCCGGTTTTTTGGATCGCATTCTCTACCAGTTCGTGAAGATCCAGCCCGGTGAGATTCAAACGTATCCTGGCCTTTTCAATAAGGGCTGTCTGCAACACTTTTTCTGTCAGCAAACCCAGTCGCTCATTCTCTTCGTTGATCACATTGATATAACTTTGGTAAAGCGTTTCAGACTTTTTTACGTCCTGGTCGCTCAATGCCTGGCATGCAAGGGAAATCGTCGAGATGGGTGTTTTTAGCTCGTGCGTCATGTTGTTGATAAAGTCATTCTTCATCACCGACAGTCTCTTTTGGCGGAAAATGGTGAAAATGGTAAAGGCAAACGAGGAGGTGATGATCAGAATGAGTACGATGGATGTCCCCAGCATGGCGTTCATCTGCGACAATATATATCTTTCCTGTTGTGGGAAATGGAGGAGCAGGTATTCCGGGTTGATAAAAATATCGTTTGGGAACAGGTGAAAGGCATATTGGCTTTGCAGCAGCTCATGGGTGTGCAAACCTGTCTTTTCTTGAATCAATGCATGTTGCACAGGGTTGTAAACACCGAACTCATAGGGAGTTTTAATGCCCTGGGTGTGAAGTTCGTGGCCCAGCAAGGAGTCCAGTGCCGTCATGCTCTCTTCGTCCGACACCTGAAAACTGTATCTGCTGGAAAACAAGTCGTCGAAAAGGTCATTAATGATCTTGCTCCTCTCAAAAAAGGCACTTAAGGGATCCCGGCCGACGGACCGGCTCGTTTCGGGAAGGTATCCCTCATGGCGTTCCCGGGCCCCGTCCTCGCCATTAAGAGAGCTTGTGTCGTGGGTGCTGAGGGGGTGTTCGTCACCAAGCTGATCGCGCAGCTGAAGCCCAAAATCCTGCCAGAAAAGTCCGGACATGGATTCACTGTGCAGGCTGTGATTTGATTGCTGGGAAAAAATCTGGTCGTAGTAAATACGGTTTAACGAGTCGAGCATATGACTCAGTTGGCTCAGGTGGTGGTGGCGTTCCTGGTGGTGGATTATTTTGCGCGTCAGCTCCTGCTTGTTGAATTTGTAGATGGCCCTTGAAGCTGCTTCGCTGACCCCACGATCGAAGTTCACCTCCTTAATCGACACAGCATTACGGATCCAGTAAAGCTGAATGCCGAGCAGGCCCATCAATGAGATGGTGATGGCGATGATGACCAGGATGATAAACCGCTTCTTCATCTTTGATTATTTAAGTTGACAGCATCTGGGTCTTTACATAAAGGTCATATATATTGAGATGTCTGAATATGTTCTGCGGGTTCGGGCCCATTGGCTAACTGTTGGCTAAGCGCCAGAGGCCAAAGGCCAGAACCATTCTTCAGTGCATATTGTTTTAACCCCTGTTTATCCGGTTGCGGTCATGGCCCGGTTCCTCAGGATCCCTGACAAAAGCCGGGACGAATTTGTTATGGCCCAAAGACCGGATTAAAGGATTGAAAATTGTCCAATAACCTTCCTACAAAAGTAAAAGGGAAAATCTGTGTTTGCTTGGGTTTAACACACTTTAACACCCTTTAACTTTTTTTAAGTCATTGAAACAGAGGGTTGTGAAAAGAGGCTACATCCTTTCTTCCACCTTTTTCCAGTCAACGATTTTCCAGAATGCATGGACATACTCCGGCCTTCGATTTTGATAGTCAAGGTAGTAGGCATGTTCCCACACGTCGCAGGTAAGCAATGGCTTTTTCCCCTGGCGAAGGGGGTTGTCGGCATTGCCGGTTTGGACGATCTCCAGTTTGCCTTGCTGGTTTTTGACCAGCCAGGTCCAGCCCGACCCAAAGAGGGTGGTGGCTGCATCGCTGAACTCTTCTATGAACTTTTCAAAGGTCCCGAAACTGTCGTTGATGGCTTCCAGCAACTTCCCTTTCGGCTCGCCCCCACCGTTGGGCGAAAACCCTTCCCAGTAAAACGTATGGTTCCAGACCTGCGCGCCGTTGTTGAATATTCCACCTTCAGCCTTGGTGATAATCTCTTCCAAAGAGGCTTCTTCAAAAGGCGTTCCGGGAATCAGGCCATTCAATTTTTTCACATACGTCATATGGTGTTTGCCATAATGGGTTTCAATGGTCTTTTTTGAGATGTGTGGCTCCAGTCCTTCCGGTGAATAAGGCAATTTTGGTAAAACATGTGTCATGGCGATGGTTTTTTGTGAATGGTTTGGGCTAAATTAAAAAAAAAGTAGCACATACAAATTCCGGATGATTTGTGTTCGTTTACGGACAAGAATGTGCAGGTGCGGGCATGACCACGGGCGGAAAGACTGGCCAATCGCATGGCTGGCCATGAACCGCTGGCTCGACAACTTCGCCTATCGCATCTCCATACAGCTGTGGATGTTTGTGTTGGCAGCCATCCTGGCAATGCTCATTGCATTGGCAACGATCTCCTTCCAGGCCATCCGGGCTGCACTGGCCGACCCGGTGAACGCGCTGAAATATGAATGAAAGGAAGGCCTGTTAGTAAAAATATCAAAAGGCCAGGTGGCATAACCCAACTTTTTGTTCTATATTGCGTTTCCGTATCCGTTCATTTGCCCATGCCGGACTAAAAGACCGGGCCATGCAAATGTACCGGAGCAATCCGCCATGCACTATGGCAACGCTTGTGTGTGAATGTTTTCTTATGGTCCGTTTCATTTTCCTTTTTATGTTTCTTCATGTGGCGGTTGCGGGAGCTGCCGGCCTAATACAGGCAGCCCCGGAATTGCCTTATTCATGCGACAGGGTAGAGGCAGGGGATGACCCTGAAGCATTGCTTGATACATGCATGGTGGCACTTTACGGCTTCCGTTTTCTGAAAGCTGACTCACTAAGCCTTCAGTTGCTGGACAACCACCCCGACAACCATCTGTCGCACTTTGCCCGTTCCCATTACTATTGGTGGATGATGATCTCCCTCCCGCCAGATAATGAGGCAGTCGCCGGCTTCAACAATAGCATTCAACGTGCCAGAGAGCTGTTCGACAAAAAGATCGCAGGGGAAAAGAACCCCGGCCATTCCGATCTGTTCTATGCCATCAGCCTGTCAGCGATGAGTGCCCGCCATGACCTGATGGCAGGAAAATATCTGCGTGCATTGAACAGGGGAAGAAATGCCTATGCTTCCATTAAACATTCGTTGGGACAGGAAGAGACATTCGATGGACTATATCTTACCTCAGGCTTGTACCACTACATGGCCGAAGCGGCTGTTAGCCGGTATCCGTTTTTAAGAATATACCAGCTGCTCTTCCCGGCAGGCGACAAAAAACTTGGCCTTTCTCAACTGAAAAAGGCTGCTGATCTCGATCATCCGGTATGGCAAACAGAAGCTACCTACTTTTTGATGCGCATATTTCTTGAAATGGAAAATGACCCGGAACAGGCCCTTCATTATGCTGAAACACTCACCGGCCGGTTTCCTGAGAACCTTATTTACCAATATTACCAAATGCTTGCCCTAAAAGAGGCAGGAAAGGAACAGGATGCCCTTGACCGGCGACAGGTGTTCAGCAATGCTGCCATGATGAATGAAGGGCTGAGCGACATTCAGAGGAAGTATTTCCTGGAGCTGGCAGATGAATTGTTTCATTCCCCGCAACAATAGTTAACCGGATTAAGAGGGCTCCGTTTTATTTTAACATGGATGTGAATAAAAAAATCGTATATTCGGTACGGAATATCTGAAACCGGTTGTCATCAGAAGCATGTACTGGATCACACGCTTATATCATTTTATTTTGCCGCCAAAAGGCTGGCGCTCAACTGTTGTGATCCTGGCCGGTATTTTTACCGGCATTCTGCTGCTGGTAATACATATATCCAACGCTGCATCCTATGTCGGAGACGAACCGGAAACCTGCACGAATTGTCATGTGATGTACCCCTATTATGCCTCCTGGAGCAAAGGAAGCCATGGCAGGGAGGCCACATGTGCAGAGTGTCATGTGCCCCAGGATAACCTTTTCAGAAAGTATTATGTTAAGGGCACCGACGGATTAAAACATGCCACCTACTTTACCTTTCGCTGGGAACCGCAGGTAATACAGATCAAAAGCCGGGGCACAGGCGTAGTTCAGGAGAACTGCATACGCTGCCATCTTGATATGGTCGACATGGTGCAGCTTGTTGAGGTGACCGGTGCCGGCGCCAAAGAAGGTGAGGGTAAGCTGTGCTGGGACTGTCACAGGGAAACACCGCATGGCAGCGTCAGAAGCCTGTCGGCCGCCCCGCATGCGTTGGTGGAGCGACTCCCTTCGGTGATGCCTGAATGGCTTCTCAGGCTGGCAGGTCACGAAGCCGGGCGGACGACATCCAGGGTTGTTGAATATCCAAACTAAACAGTATAATCCCATGAAGCGAATCAGAGAAATTTCGGAACAGAGGCCATGGTTAAACTGGGTGCTGTTCTTTGCTACAGTTCTGCTTGTGTTTATCATTGGGCTATTTGCAGCCTCCATCATTGAACGGCGCAGTGAGGCGCAGCTGTATTTTCAGATGGTGAGTCCAATCCCTGAGTGGGAGCCCGACAACGAGGTGTGGGGCAACAATTTTCCCCGGCAATATGAAAGGTACCTGAAAACGCTCGACACCACATTTGCCAGCAAATATTACGGTTCGGTAATGATAGATTACCTGGAAAAATATCCTGAGTTGGTGGTCATGTGGGCTGGTTATGCTTTTTCGCGCGACTACAACCAGGGCCGCGGGCACTACTATTCTGTCACTGACGTTTGGAACACACTTCGCACGGCTGTTCCGCAACCTGCCACATGCTGGACATGCAAGAGCACGGATGTTCCCCGGATCATGAATGAAGTGGGAGTGGCCGGTTTTTACAACCAGACTTGGGCCGGGATGGGACCCAACATCCAGCACCCCATCGGTTGCCAGGATTGTCACGACCCGGAAACCATGAATTTGCGGATTACCAGGCCGGCTTTGAAAGAGGCTTTTGCGCGGCAGGGCATCGATATCAACGACGCCACCCGTCAGGAGATGCGGTCATTGGTTTGTGCACAATGTCATGTGGAATATTATTTTGCAGAAGACAACTATCTCATGTTCCCGTGGGATAAAGGATTTACTGCTGATGCCATGGAGCGTTACAAAGACAGTATCGACCATGTTGACTGGGTTCATGCCCTGAGCCGTACGCCCATGCTCAAAGCCCAGCACCCCGACTATGAGCTGTATAAAACAGGCATCCATGCACAGCGCGATGTTTCATGTGCAGACTGTCACATGCCCTATATGCGGGAAGGGGGCATCAAATTTACAGACCATCACCTGGTGAGCCCCCTCAATAAAGTGGAGAAGTCGTGTATGGTATGCCATCGCGAAGATGAGGAGGCCCTGGTTTCCAGGGTTTACGAACAACAGGACAGGGTGAGCGAACTCCGCCGCATCGCGGAAAAAAACCTGGCACGCGCCCATATCGAAGCAAAGCATGCCTGGGAGGCAGGCGCCACCGAAGAAGAAATGGCGCCCATACAGCAGCTTATAAGACATTCACAGTGGCGTTGGGATTGGGTGGCGGCAGCCAACGCCATGGGGTTCCACTCCCCCTCGGAAGCCCTCAGGGTGCTGGCAACATCGATACAGAAAAGCCAGGAAGCAAGCCTGAAGATGACCTCCATCTTCCGCAAATACAATGTGGACTATCCCATTGAGATGCCGGACCTCTCTACCAAAGAAAAAGCACAGGCATTCATTGGCCTTGATATGGAACAGGTCAATAAAGAAAAAGCAGAATGGAAACAAAACGTTCTGCCACAATGGTTGTCCCAGAATTAACAAGCGGTTTTTCGCATCAATGCCTGAAACATAAAAAAACCCCTTGCAACGAGTTTTGTTACAAGGGGCTCCCTGTACCCGGGGCCGGGGTCGAACCGGCACGATATTGCTATCATTGGTGTTTGAGACCAACGCGTCTACCAATTCCGCCACCCGGGCATGGCCCCTGGATGCTGATCTGCCTCCATTGGGCGTGCAAATTTAACCAATCCTGACTCTTTTAACAAAAAAAATTGCACAACCATCCCAGAAGGCCACGAAGTATTGTGATATTATTTATACTTTTGTCGTAAGGTGATTTCCCGGTTTTTTATGGCAAGCACGAAAAAAGCCGGATTTTATTAACACCATAAAACCTTCTGTCATGGCCTCTGTAGTGAAAATTTTTTCTGGTTCCGCTTCCCGGGTGCTTGCAGAAAAAATTGCTGAAAATTATGGGAAGCCTTTGGGCAAGGAGTTGATCCAGTATTTTGCTGATGGTGAGTTTCAGCCTTCTTATGAGGAGACATTGCGGGGCAATGACGTATTCATTATTCAGAGCACCTTTGCGCCGGCGGATAATTTGATGGAGTTATTGCTGATGATCGATGCGGCACGCCGCGCTTCCGCAAAACAGGTGGTTGCGGTGATCCCTTATTTTGGTTTTGCGCGCCAGGACAGAAAAGACAAACCGAGGGTGTCTATCGGCGCAAAACTCATTGCAAACCTGCTGATGGCGGCCGGGGTGAACCGTATCATCACCATGGACCTTCATGCTGACCAGATCCAGGGCTTTTTTGATGTGCCGGTTGACCACATGTATGCTTCCGCCATTTTTGCACCCTACCTGAAACGGCTCAACCTGACCAACCTGGTCATGGGCTCGCCCGACACCGGCGGCACACGGCGTGCCGGCGCATATGCCAAGTTTCTCAACAGCGAGCTGGTGATATGCTACAAACAACGCGAAAAGGTCAATGAGGTTGAACGCATGACCCTTATCGGCGACGTGAAAGACAAAGATGTAGTGCTGGTGGACGACATCATCGATACTGCCGGATCCATCACCAGGGCAGGTGCCATGATGATGGAAAAAGGGGCAAAAAGCGTCAGGGCCGTTTGTACACATCCCGTTTTCAGTGGCAAAGCGTATAACCGTATCGCAAACAGCGTCTTTAAAGAGGTGATCGTGTCCGATACCATCCCCCTGAAAAAAGAATGTCCGAAAGTTCGCGTGCTCACAGCATCCAAACTCTTCGCCGACGTCATTCAACGTGTCCATAACCATGAATCCATCAGCTCCCACTTTGAGTTTGGCACCATTTTGTAGCACCCCTGCTGATACCCCCTGACAGGTAAAAAAACCTGTTCTTTCAGCAGGTGCTGTTTTTGATCCGGGTCATGCTTCCTTTTTCCGCACAAAGTGTTATCTTTGCACGCTGTTTTTTCGGGGTCATGCAAATGAACCCCTTCATATTCAAACATTTTAATCTGTAGATTCATGAAAAAAGTATCTGTGAGCGGTTCTCCACGCGAGAACGTAGGGAAAAAAGATGCGAAAAGACTCCGCCGTGAAGGCTTCGTGCCTTGCGTCGTTTACGGGGGAAAAGAACAAATCCAGTTTTTCACTTCAGAGAAAAGCTTTAAGGATATCATCTACACTCCCGATGCCTGTATTGTAAAACTCGATATCGATGGGAAAAAGATGGAAGCAGTGCTTCAGGAAACTCAGTTTCATCCGGTGACCGACAGCATTTTGCATGCCGACTTCCTGGAAATATATCCCAATAAACCTGTAAAAATGGCCATCCCGATAAGGGTCACTGGTGACAGCCCGGGGGTCCTTGCCGGCGGAAAAATGCTGGTCAAGCGACGCCGCCTGGAGGTCATCGCTTTGCCGGATCAGCTGCCTGCCGAAATTGAAATCGACATTTCCTCCCTGGAAATTGGCGATTCTGTGGTCGTTGGTGAATTATCACTCGAGAATGTCAAGTTTGCAGATCCTGAAAATTCAGTGGTCGTCCTCGTTAAATCCGCCAGGGCTGCGATGATGGCACCGGTAGACCTTGAAGAGGAAGAGGGAGAAGAAGTTGAAGGAGAAGAGGTTGAAGGGGAAGGTGAAGAAGGTGAAGGAGAAACCAAAGGCGATGCTTCAGGAGAGAAACAACCCACAGAGGAAAAGTGATGCCCACGGCATCGCTTGTTGTTGCGGGTGGTGTGTGATGAACTGCGGATGCTGACCATGCCGGGATGTTGACCCTTTGGGGATCTCTTGTTGCAGGGATGGCTGAAACTCGTTTTAGTGATGAAATACCTGGTTGCCGGATTGGGAAATATCGGGCCTGAATACACCGACACACGCCACAATATTGGTTTCATGGTGGTGGACAGATTGGCGGCAGGACGTGAGGTGACATTTGCGCCGGCACGGTATGGCGACATGGCCACCTTTCGCTGGAAAGGGCGGATTTTTTATTTGCTGAAACCTTCCACCTATATGAACCGAAGCGGCCGCCCTGTATTGTATTGGTTGAACAGGGAGAAGGTGCCGCTTGAAAACCTCCTGGTGATCGCTGATGACGTTGCGTTGCCCACAGGCTATTTGAGGATGCGGCCCAAAGGAGGCCCGGGTGGCCACAATGGCCTTTCGGATATCATCGAAACCCTGGGGAGCAACCAGTTTGCGCGCCTGCGCTGTGGGATCGGCAGCGACTACCCGGCAGGTTTCCAGTCGCAATATGTCCTTGGAAAATGGACAGAGGAGGAGCTGCAGATCGTTAAGCCACAAATAGATGTTGCCTGCGACATGGTGATCAGCTTTGGCCTCCAGGGTGTTGCGAGAACCATGAACCAGTACAACAAAAAGAAGCCCTAATGCGCTCTCCCTGATAGCTTCTTTTACACCACCAACCCTGTGGTTGCCAAGGCATCATGCCGGCTGCAGAATATCTGTAACAAATGGAGCAGGCAAAAGAAAAGGGTTATATCAAATCATCGATGAACTTCTGCTCCCGTGCACGTCCCTCGTTGTACAGTTTGATCCACGCCGTTAGGCCCATGATGGCCAGCACAAGAAAAACAGAAAACTGAAAGCTTGTGAACACCAACCCCTTAATAAAGTAAAGCGGAATAGAGATGATATTCCCCGCGATCCAGTAGATCCAGTTCTCTATTTTTTTCCGCGCCATATACCACATCCCGATCAGGAAGATGGAGGTGGTGAAAGAGTCCACATAGGGGATGTACGAATTCATGTATTCGTGATCGTCTTGCTTGAAGATGTATATCAATGCGAATATTACCACGTATAATACCGGGATCAACCCGATGCCTGTCGCTTGCTGCTTTTTGGTGTTCCACCGGATGGGGCGCACCCGTTTCAGGTCATCCCTGCGGGTCCAGACATACCAGCCATAGATGCTCATGCTGGTATAGAACAGGTTGATCCCCATATCTGCGTACAGCTGGATGTTAAAACAGATGTAGATGTAAATGACGGTGCTGACAATCCCGGTAGGGTAGACCAGCAGGTTTGCCTGGCGGGCGAACCACACGCTGAGGATACCAAAGAATACGGCGATCAGTTCCAGCCAGGTGGTCGCCATTACATTATCATAAAACAATTCGAGGAAAGTGCTTTCCGGCATTTCAGGCCATGGGTTTGATTGAAAAAGGAATGGGGTCAGGGCGATGGTTCATTGTCTAAGCTGTCGGGCCGTTTCTTCTGCCTGGCGGAATACCCTCATGAAGTTGCCCGACCAGATCTTTTCGATATCTTCCTTGCTGTATCCGCGCTTAACAAGTTCAAGGGTGATGTTTCCCAGCTCGGAAACATCGTAACAGTCCTCCAGCGCCCCACCACCGTCAAAGTCGGTGCCGATCCCCACGTGGTCGATGCCTGCCAGCTCAACCACATGGTCTACATGGTCCACCAGGTCGGATACTGTCGCCATGGGTGCCGGGTACTTGCTGTTCAGGGCCCACCACTCTTCCCTTGCCTGGGCCATCTCCTCATCGGTGAGGTCCTGGAAGTTGTCCCACTTTTCCCTAAGCTCTGCGAATGCGGCTTGTCTCTCCGGGTCAGGCTCCAGCTCTTTGACATAGGCACTCAGGACACACAGTTGCAAGACGCCACCGTTTTCTGCCAGGGCGAGGATCATGTTGTCGTCAAGGTTCCGGGGATGGTCACAGATGGCTCTGGCGTTCGAGTGGGAGGCGATAACGGGTGCTTTGGTTACTTCAAGCACATCATAAAATGCCGCATCAGAAATATGGGTGACATCCACCATCATGCCGAGGCGGTTCAACTCCTTGACGACTTCTACGCCAAAGTCAGACAGGCCCTCATGCAACGGTGGGGCAGAGTCTGTTGACGCATCGCAGATCTGGTTGTGCCGGCTATGGGAAAGTCCCATGTAGCGGCTGCCCAGGTCGTAATAGGTCTGGATAAGGGAGAGGTCTTTACCTATAGGATAACCGTTTTCGTTCCCAATATATATGGCAAAGCGCCCCTCATCGCGCAGGCGGTAAGCGTCTTCGGGCGTCAAAGCCAGCCCGGCTATTTCCTGGTGCGTATCCAGGGCCTCGTGGATCAGGGTAAAAATATCCAGCGCCCTCTGGTGGTTCAGGTCAAAGGCTTCGGGGGTCAATGCCCCTTGTCCGAGGAAAACAGCAAAGAAGACCGCATCCAGCCCCCCTTCCTCCATGCGAGGAAAGTCCAGCTTGCCACCACGATCATGGGGGTCATTTCGCTCACCGATGTCGAAGTCATCCCGCATAAGCATCAACGGGGTATCCACATGAGAATCGAGGGTAAGCACTTCGGCATGTATTGCCTCGGCTTCCTGCCTCAAACGCTCTTCAGGCGAGGTGCAGGAAACGACAAAAAACAAACTAAAAAAAAGTGTAAAAGTCAGTGAGAAAGAAGAATATTTCATAAACCACAACGATTGAAAGGTTTAAAACACCAATATATCAAACAGGGCACCTGAAGCCTGTGTAAAGCCTGCTTTTCATGACCCCGGGCCAAAAAAATAGCCAACAGCCACCAATTTGAGGGTGTAAATATACATGAATTTTTTTCATTCGAAATTACACACAGACGAATGAAAAAAGATCATGTGAAAGCGAAGCGGTTCCTCCTGTACACCAGCAT
>SL_3KL_010_SEDDRAFT_10000635_pt1 | contig 29588 bp, 29 predicted proteins | sample SodLakKL_010_SED_2_FD_10381 | JGI IMG/M metagenome (IMG submission 10381)
CATGATTGCACGCACCTGCGCCGTCGCCCTGTTTCTGGGCATGACTTTTTCGGTTGCCGCCGAAGAGGTGCCCAACCTGAATCCCGGCAAATGGGAAAACACCAGCCACATGACCTTTGACTCGGAATTCCCGATCCCGGATCAGACCGAGACCCACACCGAATGCATGACCGAGGAAGATCTCAAGAGTGGTGATGCCTTCCTGGAGGACATGGAAGACTGCGAGATGACGCGCAAGGACATGCGGGCAGACGGCATGGATTACGCCATGACCTGCGTGGCCGAGGACGGCACCCGGGTCGACATGACCGCATCCATGCAGTTCAATGGTGATACCGCCAGTGGAGTGATCTCCGGTGACATGGAAACGCCCATGGGCCCGATGAGCATGACCATCGAGATTGAAGGTCGCCGCATCGGCGATTGCTGAAGCCTCTCCAGGCAAGACCCGGCCGGCCACGGCCGGGTCTTACCGAATTCGCCTGAGCATGTGTTCGCGTCGCGCCAGGCGAGCCCAGAAACGCCCGCATACAAACCAGCATACATAGGCGGCTTCACGCACGCTGTGCCCGACATTGGCGAGATTCAAACGGCAACGGCGCTCGGCAGGAATCAGCTGCGCGCCCAGGCCCAGTTGGCGGGCGAAAATCCGCAAGCGCCCCAGGTGATAGCGACTGGACAACAGGTAAACCGGCTGTCCATCCGGAATCAGATCACGGGCCTGGCGCAGATTCTGCAGGCTGTCGGTCGATTCTTCCTCCAGTTCAATTCGGTCCGTGTCCATGCCGGCCTGCACGACCAGCCAGTCCCGGCCGGCAGCCGCTTCCGAGGGCTGTCCCCCGCCAAGCAGAATCAGGCGCACACCCGGTTGGTCGGCGGATAATTCAGCGGCTCTTTGCAACCGGTCCACGAAATCCGGCGAGGGCTTGCCATCGATCAGTTGATGGCCGCATACCAATACCACGCCTTCGGTCGGCGCGCGGTTCCCGGCCAGCATCCAGCGGCCGACCCACAGCCAGGCCGCCACCCAGGTCAGTCCGGCACTGAGCACCAGCATGAGCAGTGAAACCAGCAACGATTCGCGCACCGCACGGTCGCGCATCACGCCGCCGGGAGAACGCGGTGTGCGCTCATCCATTCGGACCACCCCGCTCAGCACCCTGATTTTCGTATCCAAGACCCATTCGCGTTATGATTCGTCAAGTTTTCAATGACCAAGATGATTTTTCCGTGCATGTAACTTCCATGACCCTGTCATGCGCCGCCGGCCGGGGTCTGAGTGCCGTTCGTCAAGCCCTTTCGGAGCGCCGCAGCGGGCTGCGCGCCAACGATTTTCCCGGATGCGAGCTCGACACCTGGATCGGACGGGTCGACGGCGTGGAGGATATCCGATTCGACCCGGGGCTTGCCGAATACGATTGTCGCAACAATCGCCTGGCCATGATCGGCCTGGAACACGATGATTTCACCACGGCCGCCGCCGAGCTGGTCAAGCGCCACGGCCGTGAACGGGTCGCCTGCGTGATCGGCACCAGTACCGCCGGCATCGGCACTACCGAGGCCGCCTATCGCGACCTGGGCGAGGCCGAGCACTTCGACCCGGCCTACCTCCTGCCGCGCGTGCATACGCCACACACCTCCGCGGCCTTTGTCGCCAGGGTGCTGGGACTGGGCGGCCCGGTCATCACCATTTCCACCGCCTGCTCCTCGAGCGCCAAGGTTTTCGCCACCGCTGCACGGCTGATCGATTCCGGCCTGGCCGATGCGGCCGTGGTCGGTGGCGTCGACAGCCTGTGCCTGTCGGTGTTGTACGGTTTTCACTCCCTCGAACTGGTTTCGGATCAGCCGTGTCGTCCCTTCGACCGGGCGCGTCGGGGCCTGAGCCTGGGTGAGGCGGCCGGTTTCGCCATCGTGGAAAAGTCCCCCCGCCAGTCCCTCGGACGCCTGATGGGCTGGGGCGAAAGTTCCGATGCCCATCACATGGCCTCGCCCCATCCCGAAGGCGCCGGCGCCGGCGCGGCCATGGCCGGCGCACTTGAGCGCGCGGGCCTGCAGCCGGGCGCCATCGGCTACATCAATTGTCACGGCACGGCCACCCCGCTCAATGACCGGGTCGAGGCCATGGCCATTCGCAGCATTTTTCCCGACCCTCCGCCGGCGGCCTCGACCAAGGGCTGGACCGGCCATACCCTCGGCGCGGCCGGGATTGCCGAAGCGGTGTTCAGCCTGCTGGCGCTCAACGATGGCGAATTGCCGGCCGGTCTCAACCTGGAAGCACCCGAGTCCGAATGGGCCGATTTCATCCTGCTCGAACCGCTACAACGTCGGATCGATGCGGTGTTGAGCAACTCGTTCGGCTTCGGCGGCAGCAATTGTGCTCTGATCTTCGGTCGGGAGGGCGCATGAAAATCGACATCGATGTGCTTGGCGCCGGTATCTGTGCGCCCGGCCTGCCGGACTGGGAGGCACTGCTCGATATCCTGGCCGGGAAGGGATTGAACGAGGATCGCAAACCACCCCGCTCGGCCCTGCTCTCGCCACGCGAGCGTCGCCGAGCACCGGCAGCCGTGAAACTCAGCTTTGCCGCCGCCGAACAGGCCTGCGCCATGGCCGAACTGGCGCCGGCCGACCCGGTCGCGGTATTCAGTTCGGGCATGGGCGATCTTCAGATCACCGACTACATGTGCCGCACCCTGGCCGAGCAACCCGACCTGCTCTCGCCGACGCGCTTTCACAACTCCGTCCACAATGCCGCTTCCGGCTACTGGTCGATCGGCTCCGGGGCGACCGGCGATGTCACCGCGGTTTCGGGCTGGAAAGACAGCGCCGCGGCCGGCCTGCTCGAGGCACTGTCGAGAATTCAGTACGAACCGACCACGATCCTGCTGGTGATCTACGACGATGTCGCCTGCGGGCCCATGCGCGATCTGTGGCCGGCCGAATATCCATTCGGCGCCGCGCTGGTGCTGGCCCGACCCGGCCAGCGATCCGCCATGGCCCGCCTGGAAGCCCGAATCGACGGTGGTGAAGATCATCACCCCGAAATGCCTGAAGTCCTCGAAGCGCGCATCATGGACAATCCGGCCGCTCGCATCCTGCCGCTGCTGGGCCAGATATCGGGTCGACTGCCGGGGCCGGTCACCATCGGCTCGGAGCAAGGGCCTGGATTGCAGTTCCGGGAACGCGAGAAATGAAAACCGCGGCCGTGATTCCGGCGCGCAACGAACAGCGCACCATTCGCGAAGTGGCCCAGGCCACGCTCGAGCAAGTCGACCGGGTCATCGTGGTCGATGACGGCTCGACCGATCAAACCGGCCAGTGCCTGGACGGACTCGGGATCGATCTGTTGCGCCACCGGCAATCGCGCGGCAAGGCCGCGGCCCTGGCCACCGGTTTCGAGCATGCGCTGGCCCACGATTGCGACTGGGTGGTCACCCTCGATGGCGATGGCCAGCACGACCCGGCCGACATTGCCCGGCTGCTGGTTGCCGCCGAGGCCTGGCCCGGGCACCTGGTCATCGGCGCGCGCATTCGCCAGCGTCATCGCCAGCCGGGGATTCGGCGATTCGCCAACCGGTTTGCCGACTTCTGGATCTCCTGGGCCAGCGGCCAGCGCGTGCCCGACAGCCAGACCGGTTTTCGCGCCTACCCGCGCCGATTGCTGGAAAAGATCCAGCCATCCACCCGCAAACGGCATGGTTTCGTGTTCGAAACCGCCATGCTTATCGATGGCGCCCGGGCCGGCCACCCCTGCGTGGCCGTGCCGATCGACAGCGTCTATCACGACGATGCCCGCCCCAGCTACTTCCGTCCGGGCAAGGACGTCTGGGAAATCTTCTGGTTTGTATTTTGGCGAATCTTGTTGTGGGGCTTGTATCTGCCGGGCCTGTGGCGCATGCTGACCGGTGCGGCCCGATTGCACGACCCCGAATCATCATGAAAGTGTCATCGTGAAGAAGACCTGGATGTCCGAACGATACAATGCCGTCCAATCAAGTTCACAACCCTGATGCCCATGCAGTCTGACATTGTCATCCTTGGTGGTGGCCTGGCCGGCATGACCCTTGCGCTTCAAATCCGTTCGCGCCATGCAGATGCCCGGATTTGCGTCATCGAGCGCCGCACCCACCCGGTCCCGATTTCCGCCCACAAGGTCGGCGAATCCACCGTCGAAATCGGCGCGCACTACCTGGCCGATGTCATCGGCCTGCGCGAACACCTCGAATCCTGCCATCTGCGCAAGTACGGCCTGAGGCTGTTTTTCGATGCCGGCTCGACCAGCGATCTGGCCCAGGCCGGTGAGCTGGGCGCCAGCCACCTGTTGACACTGAGCAGCTACCAGATCGACCGCGGCGTGCTGGAAAACCACCTGGCCGAGCGCCTGGCCGACGAGGACATCGAGTTGATCGGCGGCGCCACGGTGCGCGCCATCGAACTGGCCGAGAGTGATGACGATCAGCACCAGGTCCGCTACCGTGTCGACGGTGAGACACACACCATCCACACGCGCTGGGTCATCGATGCCATGAGCCGCGGCTCGATCATCAAGCGACATCTCGACCTGGCCGAGGACAATGGCCACGAGTGCTCGTCGGTGTGGTTCCGTATTGCCGATCGCATCGACATCGGCCAATGGAGCGAAAGCCCCGAATGGCAGCAGCGCTGCAACCAGCTTCCGCGCTGGCTATCGACCAATCACCTGGTCGGACCCGGCTACTGGGTCTGGCTGATTCCCCTGGCATCGGGCTCGACCAGCATCGGCATCGTGTTCGACAACCAGCTGCATGACTTCAACCGGCTCAAGACCTGGGAAGGCACGCTGGACTGGCTGGCCGAACATCAGCCCATGTGTCGGCAAGCCATCGAAGACTCCGACGGGCAACTGCAGGATTTTCTCTACCTGCGCAATTTCTCGCATGGCTGCAAGCAGGTATTCTCGCCGCGCCGTTGGGCGCTGACCGGAGAAGCCGGGGTATTTCTGGACCCGTTCTATTCGCCAGGCAGCGATTTCATTGCCATCAGCAACACCTACATCACCGACCTGGTCTGCCGCGACCTGGCCGGCGAACCCTTTGCCCGCCGGGCACGCCTGTATGAGCGCAGCTTCTTTTCCTTCTACCAGTCCTCGTTGCAACTCTATCGCGACCAGTACCCGCTGTTCGGTCATGCCCGTGCGATGAGCGCCAAGACCATCTGGGATTACGCCTACTACTGGGCAATCCTGGCATTGTTCGTTTTTTCCAACCGGCTCACCGACACCCGCTTGCTGGTCCGCAACGGTGTCATGCTTGACCAGGTGCGCGACTTGCACGCCCAGATGCAATCCATGTTTCGACACTGGGCGAAAGAGGAACCGGAGGTGGATGCGGCCGGGTTGTTCGTCAATCAGTCCGACCTGCCCTTGCTGGTCCGGCTCAATCGCGAACTGGCCGAAGTCGCCGATGATGACGATGCCAGGCTGGATGAACGCCTGGCCGACAATTGCCGAATGCTGCATGCCCTGGCCGATGAACTGCGTCAACTGGCGCCGGCCCAATCGGCCGAAGCCGTCACTCTGCACCGCGCCGACCCCACCCTGCACGAACCCCTGCTCAACGGCCTGCCCGAGCGCTTTACTCGCCCACCCGCGACGAGCGTGGCCTAACCACTGGTCACCGCCTCGATTTCGACCAGCAGATCGGATCGGCACACATCGCCGCGCAGACCGATGACCGGGGTATCCGGCCAGGCCGCGCGCAGACGCTCACGAACCTCCGGCCAGTCCTCGGCGTGACGCACATAGGCGCGCATCAGGCTGTGTGAGCCGAAACTGCCCAGCCCCGAACGCCCCAGGCGCTGGACACTTTGCTGCAGCACCGTGCCCAGATTGACGATGATTTCCTCGGTCTGGGCGCCCAGGTCGCCCTCGTGCACAGTGCGATGACCGACCACGCTGGCCGTACCCGAAATCATCAGCAAAGTGCTGCCGTCGGGTTGACCGATGGCGGTTGCGCGCGCGAACGACGGGCTGCGCGGGCCGTAAATGCGTGGATAGCGATAGGCGCTGACCTGGCGTGGATTCTCGATGTTGATTCCGGCATGGCGACCCGTGAGCACCTGGATGCGCAAGTTCGGGTCATCCCCACCGATCGCCGTGCCTGCACACAGCTCCGGTTCACGGATATCGGCCGCTTCCAGCGCGCGCGCACGCCCCAGGCAAAAACGGCGATAGCGTTCCCGGTCGCCATCACCACGATTGATCTCCGGCAAGAAATTCCAGGCACGCAGCAGGGTTGGACAACCGCGCGCCTTGGCCAGCGCCAGGATCTTGCCGTAAAGCAGCTCGGTCTGACCGGCAGGATCACCATGGCCATCGTCGGGAAGCTCGCAGGCGATATAGAGCAGCTCACCGGCCTGACGGAAGCGCAAGCCGTCTTCCTGGCCACTCTCGATCGGCCCGGCAATCCTCCAGTGCTCCTCGGCCTGATCTCCGCCGAGCCACTCGAGGCCAATGGAATCGAATCTTGATCGCGGCTCGTCAAAGGCCACGCGCATCAACGTGCCGCTCGCTTCCAGGCTCGAGCGGCCGACCGTGATGCCGGCCCGGCTGGCGGTTCCGATTCGACCGGCTTCAGTGCCCACGATCGAACACCACCCGGGCATTTTTCAGGCGCTGGCGTCGCGAGCGCAACGTGGCCGGCAGATCAACCAGACTGGCCACGTAAAACACCAGGCGGAAAGCGCGCAGCCGCCAACGCACCCGCCAGTTGTCGTACAGGTCTCCGGCCAGTGCCGAAATCACCGCCGCCTTGATATTGAACACCGTTTGCGAACTGAGGAACAAGCGCCGCATGGCAGGCGTGGGAAAACGATAGATCAACCAGGCCAGCTCATTGACGCCGCGCCGGATACGCCTGCGAAACCGCTTGCGTGCCCGCCGGGCCCGGATCCGGTCACCGGCCAATTCGGCCAGCACCACTTCGGCGCCGAGCTCGGCGCTGTGCATGCCGAAATATACCCCCGAGGAAAACACCGGATCGATGAAGATTCCGGCATCGCCGACCATCAACCAGCGCTCGCCGTCGAGTCGCCGCGAAAAGTACGAGTAATTGCCGGTCGCGGTGATCTCGGAAATCAGCTCACCTTCGGACAGGCGTTGCCAGGCGTGTGGGTTTCTCTGGACGGTCGCCTCGAAAAACCCTTCGACATCGCGACCACGCTGACGAAGATAATCAGGGTTGCAGACCGCTCCCACACTCATCACGCCATCCGGGAGCGGAATCATCCAGATCCAGCCCTGATCGAACCAGTAGATGCTGATGTTGCCCGCGGACTCGCCAGCACGCCGCGGCACATTGCGAAAATGGCCGTACAGGGCTGCTGTTGCATGGTCCCGATTACGCTCCTGGAGATTGAATCGCCGGGCCAGGAAACTGTCGCGGCCACTGGCGTCGACCACGAAACGGGCCCGAATCGTGCGCGCTGCATCCTCATTTTCGACGGCCAGCTCAACCCATTCATCGTCATCGAAGTCCACGGAACGCACTCGCGTGTTCATCACCACGTGCGCGCCGCTGCGCCCGGCATGTTCGAACATCATGCGGTCGAAATCCGAACGCAGCACCTGGTAGGCATGGTCACAGCCCTCGACCGGATCGAATGCATCACTGAAACGGATCTCGTGGGTGAATTCATCCTCGTCATCGGTGGTGAAATCCACCCCGGGTTTGCGCACGCCGATGGACTCGAGCGCCTCGATCAGCCCCAGGCGGCGAAAAATCGGCAGATTATGCGGCAGCAATGATTCACCTATATGAAAGCGCGGATGCTCGTCCTTTTCGAGCAGCAGCACGCGGTGACCCTGCTCGGCGACCAGGGCTGCCAGGGTCGAGCCGCTCGGCCCGCCGCCGATGACGGCGAGGTCGACCTGTTCGGTCAGCGGCGGATTGGCATTCGGCTCGGGCAAGGTGAAAGGACATCCATCAAGTACAATGTTGACCTTGTATTATAATCCACGGGTCATGCAAAGCAGTGTCACGGAATCCCGACGCACTGCGTATATAAGAGCAACCAGACCCCTTCACAAGCAACTGGTTTAAAACAGGCAGCATGACCCTCCTCCAAGGGGGAGGCAGCCTTCAGTCACAACGGTTTCCCGGAGGAACATCAATGAGTGCCGAGCAGACGCCAAATGAGCGCAAACTGGCCGAGCTGATCGTCGAATCACTGAATCTGGAAGATATCGAGCCCGAGGAAATCGAGCCCGAAAAGCCCCTGTTCGGCGATGAGTACGGCCTGGATTCGATCGATGCGCTCGAGCTCGCGCTGGCCATTTCCAAGACCTATGGCGTGCAGCTCAAGGCCGATGACGAAAAGAATCGGCACGTGTTCGCCAATCTGCGGGCCCTCAACGCCCATATCGAATCGCTGCGAGGCTGATAGCGCGTGACCGCCGCCAGTGCCCAGCCGCCCAACCCGGTTGCCCTGCGGCTTGCCGCGCTGCTGGCCTACCCGGCGCTGGTCATTCTTGCGCTCTGGCTGCAGGAACCCGGCTTGCGCGCCCTGGGCTTGCCGCTGTTGGCCGTGGCCCTGGTCGGCCTGTGGCCGCGGCACACGCCGGGCCGGGTGATATTGATCTCCAGCCTGGTACTGGCCCTGCTGGTTGTCAGTTTGCCCAGCCTTGCCCTGTGGCCGCCGGGACTGGCCTGCCTGGGCGTGGCCGTCTGGTTCGCATCGACGCTGAAACCGGGCACCGACCCGGCCATCAAGCGTTTCGCCACCGCGGTCCATGAAATCCTTGGCCGGACGCTGCCCGCCGAAACCGAAGCCTGGACCCGTGCCTGGACGGCAATCTGGACCCTGCTGCTGGTCATGATCGGCACCGTGGCCATCGGCCTGGCGGTGGCCGATATGACCGGCTGGTGGCTGGCCTGGATCATGGCCATCGCCCCGCTGATTGCCTTGTCGACACTGATGATCGAGCACTTCCTGCGTATCCGCCGATTTCCCGACCACGAGCCACTGTCCCTGAAGCAGTTTCTGCTCTTGCTCGGCCACATTCGACCGGAGCAACTGGGACGATGAGCAGATTGCCACTGATGCGCCGGGGACTCGATGCGGCGATTGCCAGGCGAAATGGTCAGACCATCACGGCCGCCGAGTTCATCCACCAGGCGCGCTGGCTGGCCGAGCGGCTGCGGCGCGAGCAACATGTCATCAACCTGTGCCAGGACCGCCACACCTTCAGTCTGGCATTCGCGGGGGCCATTCTGGCCCATGCCACCACCTTGCTGCCGGCCAACCGTCTGCCCGACACCATCGATGCCCTGGTCAACCGCTATCCCGGCAGCCTGATTCTCAGCGACCAGCCCATCGAGGGCCTGTACCACCGCCAGCTCGATCCCGGCGAAGCGCTGGAGCAGACCGGTCAGGCCGATCGCATTCCCGAGATCGACGAATCGTTGCTGGCCGCCGTGGTGTTCACATCCGGAAGCACCGGACCGTCATCGGCGGTCAGAAAACCCTGGCGCACCCTGCATGATTCCAGCCTGATCAATGCCGCCGAGTACGGACCGCGCGAAATGACCGAGCTGGTCGCCACGGTGCCGCCGCAACACATGTGGGGCCTGGAAACCTCGGTGCTGTTGCCGTGGTTCGGACCGGCCATCATCTCCAGCGCGCAACCGTTTTATGCCGCCGACATCATTGCGCTGGTCGAACGGCTGCCGCGTCCGCGCGCGCTGATCTCGACTCCGGTTCACCTGCGCAACCTGGCCGAATCCGGTCTGGATCTGCCGGCCATGGACCGCGTCTACTCGGCCACCGCCCCGCTGGGCGCACAACTGGCCGGGCAACTGGAACGGCTGACCTCGGCCGAGGTCACGGAAGTGTTCGGATGCTCCGAGGCCGGCTGCCTGGCCTGGCGACAGGCCGCCGATGATGAGCCGTGGCGATTGTTCAAGGCTTTTGCACTGGACCAACATCGGGACCGCTTCCGGGTCCGGGCCGATCATCTGCCCGAACCGGTCGAACTGCTCGATCACCTGGAAATGCTGGCCGAGGATCGCTTCCGCCTGGCCGGACGACACGCTGACCTGGTCAACATCGCCGGCAAGCGCGCCTCGCTGTCCGAACTGACCCAGCGCCTGCTCGATATCCGCGGGGTGACCGATGGGGTGATCTTCCAGCCGCCGGCCAGCGGCGATGGCCGGGTCACGCGCCTGGCCGCCCTGGTGGTCGCGCCGCAACTGAGCGAACGCCAGATTCGCCAGGCCTTGTCACAACGCATTGATCCGGCCTTCATGCCGCGCCCATTGCGGCGGGTGCCGGCCCTGCCCCGGGCCGAAAGCGGCAAGCTGCCGCAGCAGTCCTTGGTTCATTTCTATCGACAGGTCTGCGAGCCGGCTCGATGACCGAAGTCAGGGTCGACTTCACCGAGGCCGAGGATCACCCGGCCCTGCCCGGCCATTTTCCCGGCCAACCGGTCGTGCCCGGTGTAGTGTTGCTGGCGCGCGTTCATCAACTGGCCCGTCAGCGACTGGATTTCGCCCCGGGAGCCACGCGCTGGCAACGGATCAAGTTCCTCGGCCCGGTGCTGCCCGGCCAGCCCTGCAGCATGACGCTCACGGGTGATCGCGACGCCTTTTCCTTTGTCATCACCACCAGTGACGACCGGCCGGTCGCGCGCGGACAGTGTCGACATGTCCCACTGGCGTGACCGACCCGAAGGCGGCAACCGGTTCTGGCTGGCCCTGATCCGCTGGGTCATCCTCAATGTCGGACGCGGTTTCGCCCAGGTGTTCATGGTCCCGACCGCGCTGTATTTCTTCCTGGTGCGCGGGGTCGAACGACGCGCCTCGAGACGCTGGCTGGAACGGGTTGAAGCACCGCGCCGGGGTTTTGTCGGCGTCATCACCCACATCTATACCTTTGCCATCACCATCGTCGACCGCGTGCTGTTGCTGTCCGGTCGCGAGGACGAACTCGACATTCGCGCAGAAGGCGTGGACGAGCTGATCGAAGTCCTGCGCCAGGGCAATGGCGCATTGTTGCTGGGTTCGCACCTGGGCAGTTTCGAGGCCATTCGGGTGTTCAGCCGCAAGGCGCCGCCGGAATGCCGCTACCTCAAGGTGGTCATGGATCGCCAGCAGAATTCCCTGATCACGCAGATGCTCGAGGAAATCAACCCGGATATTCGCGATACCGTGATCGATGCCCGCCAGCCCGGTCCCCAGATCATCCTGGAAGCATCCGAGGCGTTGTCCGACGGCGCCATGGTGGCCATGCTGGCCGATCGTATCTACCGTTCCGAGGCCTCGGTGCAGGTCCCTTTCGTTGGCCAGAGTGCGCCGCTTCCGGTCGCCCCGCTGGCCTTCGCCGCAGCCCTGGATGCGCCGGTGTTCCTGGTGTTCGGGCTGTACGAGGGCCGGCGGCGCTATCGCCTGGTGTTCGAGCCGCTGCCCCGGCCCGGACCGGCGCCCGAATCCCGGCGCGAGCGGCGCGCCCAATTGAACCAATGGGTGGCTGCCTATGCCCAACGTCTGGAATACCATGCACGACAATATCCCTACAACTGGTTCAATTTCTATGATTTCAGTGCTGCTGATCAGTCTGCTGATGCTCAGCCCGGTGAACGGGGCACCGACCGACGCGTCGAATGACGCGCTGGGCGCGCTGCTCGATCGTCTCGACATCCACGCCGAAAAGCGTATCGAATTCGTCGAGACCCGTCACTCGGACCTGCTCGACGAGCCGCTCGAAGTCCGTGGCGTGCTGTATCGCAAGGACAAGCAACTGGTCCGCGAAACCACCTCGCCACGCGAAGAGACCCACACCCTGAGCGAGCGCCATGTCGAAATCCGCAATCCGGCCGGGCACCGTCAGCGCTTCAGCCTGCGCCGGGCTCCGGAGCTCGGCGTGCTCCGCCAGGCGCTGCTGGCCATTCTGGAGCAGGATCCCGAAGGGCTGGATCAGCACTTTTCCAGCACCATCACCGAGGAGGACGCAGACTGGACGCTGACACTGGTGCCCACGGACGAAGACCTGGGCAAACGGGTCGAGCGCCTGGAGCTGTTCGGCGCCGAACATCGCATCGAGGGCATGCGCATGGTGCTGGATGACGGCGAGGTCATCGAAACACACTTCAAATCCGATCCATGAACGGGCTGTGGCGGGCCCTGCTGGCGCTGGTCATCCTGGCCATTGCCGGACTGATCGCCAGCCGCCATCTCGATCTCGACTTTCGCCTCGACGCCTTCCTGCCGGCGCCGACCGATGCCGAGCAGGCCCTGGTGGTCGACCAGATTGGCGCCGGACCCGGCGGGCGACTGATCCTGGCGGCTGTCGAGGGCGGCCCGGTCGATGACCTGATCGAATTCAGCTCGGACCTGGCCGAGCGCTGGCGCGAGCTCGACGGTGTCGCGCGGGTCGACAATGGCGAGTTCGATCTCGATCCCGAAACCGAGGCGCTATTGATGCAGACCCGCTTTCTGCTGGTCGATGACATCGATGCGCGCGTCTCAGCCGAGGCCATCCAGGCCGGCCTGGATGACCGACTGGCCGAACTGGCGCTGGCCGGGCGCCAGGCCGAGCGACTGATCCGGCGCGATCCGCTCGGTTTGCTGCCCGAACTGGCCGAACGACTGGCCGCGGCCGAGGCCGACGAAACGCTCGATGGCGTCTGGCTGGACGAGACGGGTGAACGCGCACTTCTGGCGGTGGTCAGCCAGTGGCCACCGTTTTCGATCAGCGAACAGAACGAACTGGTCGCGGCACTCGAGGCCGCCTTCGCCGCACTTGATGAAGACAATCAATGGCGCCTGACCCTGGGCGGGGCGCCGGTCATCGCGGTCGACAGCGCCAGCCGCTCGCGATCCAACGCCATTGCATTGTCCATCGCCGGCAGTCTGTTCCTGCTGCTGGTCCTGAGTCTGGCGTGGCGCTCCCCGCAGCGGGTGATCGCCGGAGCATTGCCGCTGGCGGCCGGAGTGGTCTGCGGCACGATCGTCACTGCAGCGGTGTTCGACCAGGTTCACGGCCTGACCCTGGCGTTCGGATTCACCCTGCTGGGCGTGGCCCTGGATTATCCCATCCACCTGTTCGGTCACGGCGCCGGAACCGGCCTGAAAACATCCGCCCGACGCATTCGCGCCCCACTGCTGTTGGGTGCGGTCAGCACCCTGATTGCCTATCTGGCCATCTGGGCCTCGACCAGCCCGGGGCTCGCCCAGCTCGGCGCCTTTTCGGCCGCCGGCCTGGCCGGTGCCGCCCTGACCACACTGTTGTTGCCGGCCCTGGGTGTCAAAAGCTCCGCCAACAAGCCGGGCCGACCGGGCTGGACCCTGCACCTGCCCTGGCTGCCGGTGTTGCTGGCGCTGATGGCCCTGGCAGTATTCATCGGGCTGGGCCCAGAGCGATGGTCGGCGGACCTGACCCGGCTCAGTCCGGTCAACCTGGAATTGATGGAACACGACCGCGAGTTGCGCCAGGCCATCCGCGCAGGTGATGTCCGGCACCTTGTCGTGGTCCATGCCGATGAGCTCGAAGCGGTATTGCAGCAGACCGAAACGACCACCGAGGTCTTGGCCAGGGCGAAGAATCAAGGCGTTCTGGGCGGCTGGCAAAGCCCCACCGACCTGGTACCCAGTCGTGAACGCCAGCAGCAGCGCCGCGAGGACTGGCCGGATGTCGACACCCTGGCCCGCCGACTCGAACAGGCCGACACGCGATTCCGCGCCGATGCCTTCCAGGCGTTTCTGGACGACCGCGCCGAGCTGGACGAGCTGCCACCCATCGAGCCTCAAACCTGGCGCGGCAGCCCACTTGAACTGCGGGTCGATAGTCAATTGAGCCGCATCGCGGATGGCTGGCGGGCGATCATCGTGCCCAGCGCGCTGCGCGATGCCGATGCCCTTGAAGCCTTGATGAACGAACACCAGGCCCCGGCCCGACTGGTGGATCTGCGCGCGACTTCAGAAGCCATGGTGGCCGCCTACCGCCGGGATGCCGGATCCAGCCTGGCCATCGCGCTGGGGCTGATCGTGGTGGTCTTGCTGGTCCGCCTGAGAAACATCGCCGTGACCCTGCGGGTTCTGGTGCCGCCACTGGCCGCGGTGATGTTCACGGCCGCGGTGTTTGCCGCGTTTGATCAGGGCCTGACCATTGTCCACCTGGTCGGCCTGTTGCTGGCCGCCGGCATCGGTCTGGATTTCGCCATATTCTCGACCACCCTGGCCGGCGATGATCGATCGCGGGCGCGCACCAACCAGGCCGTTTCCCTGTGCGCCCTGTCCAGCGGAGGTGTCTTTCTCATTCTCGGCCAATCCGACATCGGCCTGCTGCGCATGCTGGGTTTGACGGTCGCTACGGGTATACTGCTGGCCTGGCTGTTCGCTCGCCTGTGCCAACCACCAACGAGGAGTGAATGAAACGCGAGGACATCCACATCGCCGACCTGGTGCCGCACGCCGGAGCCATGGTGCTGCTCGATGAAGTCGTCGATTACGATACCGACCGCATTCACTGTCGCGCCACTATCGATCCGGCCGACGACCATCCCCTGGCCGAACAACAGCGCCTGCCGGCCACCGCCCTGGCCGAATACGGCGCCCAGGCCATGGCCGTTCACGGTGGCCTGCTGAGCGCGCCGGGAACGGCACCGCGACCCGGACGTCTGGTCGCGCTGCGCCAGCTCGACCTGGCCGTCGATGGCCTGGATCACGCCATCGAGGTCGATGTATTCGGTCAGCGGCTGGGCGGTGACGAGTCCGGCAACCTGTACGAATTCCGGGTCAAGCACCACGAAACCCTGCTGGCCCATGGCAAGGCCACGGTCATGTTCATCAGCCAAGGAGACGATGCGTGAGCCGGCGAAGGAAATCCGCCCGTCCGGAAACCTGTCGCGCCCTGGTCACCGGCGGGTCCGGCGGTATCGGTCAGGCGATCTGTCAGATGCTGGCCGCCCAGGGCATGGAAGTCATCGTGCATGCATCCGGCAATCCCGGCAAGGCCGAGGAGACCGCGCGGGCCATCAGCGAGTCCGGCGGCCAAGCCCTGGCCGTACAATTCGACCTGACCGATGCCGAGGCGACCGAAAAGGCCATGGCCGATCTGGTCGACCCCGATCCGCTGGCGGTGGTGGTCCACAACGCCGGCATTCATGACGATGCGCCCATGGCCGGCATGCAGGCCGTGCAGTGGCAGCGGGTCATGGAGATCAACCTGAATGGTTTTTACCGGGTGGTGCAACCGGCCCTGCTGGGCATGGCCCGGCTTCGCTGGGGCCGGGTCATCGCCATTTCCAGTGTGGCCGCGCGCCTGGGCAATCGCGGCCAGACCAACTACGCCGCCGCCAAGGCCGGACTGCACGGGGCGATCATCAGCCTGGCACGCGAAATGGCCAGCCGCGGAATTACCGCCAACACCATCGCCCCCGGGCTGATCGATACGGCCATGGTCGGGCAGGACGAAGCAGAGCGGGCGCTCGAGCTGATTCCGGCCGGGCGCATGGGAACCCCGGCCGAGGTCGCCACGCTGGTCGCATTCCTGTGTTCTGAGCCGGCCGGCTACATCAACGCCCAGATGATCGGGGTGGATGGCGGCATGGCGCCCGGCACATGAACGCACCGTCGACAACCGAGGATCCGCGCGCCTGGCTGACCGAATCAACCCGTGCAGCCACGCTGGAGTCCCAGTTGTTTGGCGAGTTCTTCGAGGTCTCGCCCGATGCCATCATCCTGCTGGATACCTCCGACCGTGTCATCAAGGCCAATCCCGCCTTCCTGGACATGTTCGGTTACGACAACGGCGAGGTCGTCGGGAAAAAAATCAATGACCTGGTCGTGTCGCCGGACCAGCACGATGAAGCCAGCGTCATATCCATCGAGGCCCTGGAGCATCGCATCAACCGCCGCGAAACCGTTCGCTGCCGCAAGGATGGACAGCGGGTGGATGTCGAAATCTATGGCATGCCGGTCCATGTCGACGGTCGCCTGATCGGGATATACGGAATCTACCGTGACATCAGCAAGAAGTTGACCACGCTGCGCGCGCTCGAGGAAAGCCGGCACGCTTTTCAGACCATGGCCGAAAACACCGGGCAACTGGTCTATGACTACGATGTCATCAATGGCCGGATCCGCTGGCTCGGCGCAGTCGAGTCGGTACTCGGTTTCCCGCCGGATCAGGTGGGGAAGTTCAGCCTGGGCGACTGGGCCAGTCATATTCATCCCGACGACCGCGCCTCCTGCCTCGAGGCGCTCGAGGAATGTGACAAGTCCGGGGCTCGCTACCATGTTCAGTACCGTTTTCTGCGCCAGGACGGAGAATGGATTCCTGTTGAGGACATTGGCTCGTACCTGCTCAATGACCAGGGAAAGCCGTATCGCAGCATCGGCACGATCGCCGATATCTCGCGCCGCAAGCAGCAGCAACTGGCGCTGTTCAATGCCCGCGAGCTGGCCGAGATTACCCTCAATGCGATCGCCGATGGTGTCATCCGCATCAACACGGCCGGCAGAATCGAATACATCAATGCCTCTGCCCGTAGATTGCTGGGCAGTGAAAACGGCGACGTGATCGGCGAGCCGATTGAATCCATCATCCAGCTTGACCCCAATGCCTCGGACCAGGAAACCGCCGAGCGGATCCGCCGCTGCCTGCACGGCCAGGAAATCCAGGTCGAGGATGGCCAGGCGTTCCTGCGCTCGCATGACGGGGCACGCCGCATCATCGACTTTTCAGCCGCTCCGGTGCGCGATTCCGATCAATCCATCATCGGTGCGGTCATTGCCTTCAGCGACATCAGCGAGCAGATCGAGATTCGCCAGCAACTGGCCTACCAGGCCGAACATGATGCCCTGACCGGCCTGGGCAATCGCTATCGCTTCGAATCGGAAGCCAATCGCCTGATTGCCGACAGCATGTCGGGTGAGCGAGAACACACGCTGTTGTACATGGACCTCGACCAGTTCAAGATCGTCAACGACACCTGCGGACACCACGCAGGCGATGAACTGTTGCGCCGACTGTCGAAGCTGATCGGTGAACAGGTGCGTCGAGGCGACCTGCTGGCCCGACTGGGAGGCGATGAATTCGGGTTATTGCTGGCCGACTGCACGCCGGAAAAAGCGACCGACATCGCCGCGGGCATCATCCGCGAAGTCAATGACTTCCAATTAGTCTGGGACCAACAGCGTTTTTCCGTCGGCATCAGCATCGGGGTGGTTTCGCTGGCCGGCCAGAACGATTCGACCAGTCTGCTCAAGGCCGCCGATCAGGCCTGTTACGCAGCCAAGGACCAGGGCCGCAACCGCTATCACGTCTATTGCAGTGACGATCACGAGTTGCGGCGTCGCAGCAAGGAATTGCGCGCCGCGGCCGATGTCGATGCCGCCCTGGCCGACGGTCGCCTTGAATTGTTTTTCCAGCATATCAAGAATATTCAGGACGCAAGCGAGACCAGCCACTGTGAACTGCTGCTGCGCATGCGCAACCTGGCCGGCGAATTGGTTACGCCGGGAGACTTCATTCCCGGCGCCGAACGCTACGGCAAGATGGCCGCCCTGGACGGCTGGGTGGTGGAAAAGGCCTTCACGACCATTACCGGATTGCAGGCAGCCAACCAGTTGCCGGTCAATTTCCGATGCTCGATCAACCTGTCCGGCGCCACCGTCAACGATCCGGCCGTTCACGATCGAATCGGCCATCTGCTCGAGCAAACCGGGATCGATCCGGAGCTGATCTGCTTCGAAATCACCGAGCACAGCGCCGTAACCCACTTCCGCAACGCGGCCCGCTTTCTGCAGAAAATGCGGGCGATGGGCTGCAAGATCATGCTCGATGATTTCGGCAGCGGGTTGAGTTCATTCACCTACCTGAAGATGCTGCCGGTCGACTACCTCAAGGTCGATGGCAACCTGATCACGGATATCGTCGCCAGCCCGTTCGATCTGGCCATCGTGCAGGCCATCCAGACCGTGGCCCGTGCCTTCGACATTCCGGTCATCGCCGAACGAGTCGAATCAGTGGCTGTACTTGAAAAACTCCGGGAAATCGGCGTGGATTACGCGCAGGGCTATTACCTGCACCAGCCCGAACCATTTCCCGCGAACGAATCCGAATAACCATCCGCATGACTTTCGGCACTTCACCACAATGGAGGCCTGTCGAATAATGGGTCCATCAAACGAGGGAGCGTTTGAATCATGAAGGCCACGGCCTCACCATCTTCTAATCGGCTGGATCACCTGGATGTCTTGCGTGGGTTCGCGCTGTTCGGAATCCTGATCGTCAACTTCGAGTGGTTCGCCCGACCGTTGCAGGCCATCGTCATCGGCGCCGAACCGGGACTGTCCGGCGCCGACCTGGTGATCGACTGGCTGATCCAGACACTGGCCGAAGGCAAGTTCTACCCGCTGTTTTCCATGCTGTTCGGGGCCGGTTTCGCTTTGATGTTCGAGCGCGCCGTGCAACACCGAACGCCGTTCTGGGGGCTGTATCTTCGGCGCCTGTTCGTGTTGTTGCTGCTTGGTCTGGGTCACATGCTGCTGGTCTGGGCCGGAGACATCCTGGTGGTCTACTCTCTGTGCGCGTTCGTGATGGTGCTGCTGTTTCGCAACACGCCAATCAAGCGACTGTGGAAATGGGCGCTGTTCTTTTTCGTCCTGCCACTATCGTTCATGTGGATGGGCGCGGCATTCATTACCTTGAGCCAGTCCGATCCCGAATTGCATGCCCAGGTCATGGCCGAATTCGAAGGCGATGCCCAATCCATGCGCGAAGCCGTCGACCAGGCCATTCAGGTTCATGCCGAAGGCTCATGGGTGGACAATGTCGGCCAGCGCATTCGCGACGCTCAATTCACCCTGGGTAATGCATTGTTCTGGGTCCCGCCGATTCTGGGCTTCTTCTTGATCGGGCGCTGGTTGATCCAGACCGGGCGACTGACCCATCCGCACGAGCATCGTATGTACTTCCGTCGCTGGCGAACACGCGGATTGGTGCTCGGGCTGCCGCTGGCCGTTGGCGCCACCACGCTGCTTTACAGGGCTGATTACACCATTCCCACCTTGCCGGTGGCCACCGGAGCAACCTTGGCGATTGCCGCCGGCGTCTTGCTGTCGTTGTCCTACCTATCCATGATCACGCTGGGTAGCGAGCGGTTGAAGTTTCTGGCACCGGCCGGTCGCATGGCGTTGAGCAACTACCTGGCCCAATCCCTGTTCTGGACCTGGATGTTCTACGGCCACGGCCTGGGGCTGTGGGGCCAGGTGCCGCGCTGGTCACACTTGCTGCTGGCGCTGGGCTTTTTCGCCGTGCAGGTGTGGCTGTCGCACTGGTGGATGGCGCGTTTTCGCTTCGGCCCGGCCGAGTGGCTGTGGCGCAGCCTCACTTACTGGCAGGCACAGCCCATGCGCAGGTCAAACTGACTCAGGGATCGACCCGCAGCGGTTCCTCGTCTTCTTCCTCTTCTTCTTCCTTCTCGACCCGCCTGAGCAGGCTTCGCAATAACAGTTCGCTGTCGCGGGGCCGGGTTTCCTCGCCATCTTCCCCGGCCGTCTCGGCGTCCTCTTCAGGCTCGCCTTCTTCATCCTCCGAGGCCTCGTGATCTGCATCCGGTTCCGGATCGTGATCAGAATCGGCGTCCGGTTCGGCATCCCTATCACGCCGTGGGCCCAATAGCCGCCGCTCGATCTGGTCGCGCACGGCCCGTTCGGCAATTCCGGCCACATCGACCATTACCGTCGGCTCACGAACCGGCCCGGCGATGGCCAGCGGAATGCGACCTTCGGTAGCCTGGCGCAGGCTGCGCGGCAACTGTGCCTTCAGCGCCTCGCCCAACTCGAGCTCAAGCCGATAGTCGACTTGCCCCGCACCCAGGTCAATCGTGCCGCGGCCACTCATGCCGTAGTCGGCGGCGACCAGGTTCAGATCGGGAATCTCGAGCACGCCCGAGCGTGCCGTCAGCGTGCCGCCGAAGGTGTCGAAGCGGGTCTCACCACCGAATGCCCGGGAAACATTGGCGAGATTGGACACGGTCAGCTCCTGGCTGATCATTTCACGGATATCCACGCCCAGCAGGGCGCCTTCGGCCACGCTGAAACGGCCAGAACCATCCAGCGAGGCAAGGATTTCATCAAGCTCGAACCCGCTGAAGGACAGGTCCAGATTCATGTCGCCGCTGCCGCGTACCGGCGCGGGTTGTCCGGAAAGCGCGGCCACCTGGTCGATCAGAATTCCGCTGAGGCCGGGCTGGACGACCACCCGCGGGGGCTCGGAGTTGAAATTGACCTCCACCCGGCCGTCGAATCGCCCGCCAAACAGTTGCGCTTCAAGTGGCGACATTTCCAGAATCCCGCCGTCCAGCCTGGCGCGGGCTACGACGCTGTTCAGTTCAAGGTCATCCGACACCACCAGGGAGCCCAGCTCCAGGCCCAGGCGCGCGGTGATCTCGCGCAGTGCGGCAAAGTCGGCCGGTGCTGCGTCCGCGTCGGGCGAGCGCTCACGTTCGGGCGCATCGCCCATCAAGGGGCGCAAGTCCAGTCGCTCGCCGGTTACATCCAGTTCGGCATGGATGTCCGGGACCATTTGCAGATCACCCGAAGCGCTCAGGCGATCATCGTTGATTCCCACGGTGACCTGGTCGAATCGCGCCCGGGTCGTGGCGCCGGTTTCCAGTTCCACCGGCGAGGTGCTTTGCAATCGCAAGACCAGCTCGTCACGGTTCAGGCGCGCCTGCATATCCGAGATGCTTGCACGGGTTCGATCCGCGTCCAGATCGAGCCCGACATTGGCCTGGAAACGGCCATCGGCCAGGGCCGCGGGAAGAACATACTCGCCGACCAGACCGTGCAGCTTCAGGGAAGACAGGTCGGAAGCCACTTCGATAGTGCCACTGAACGATGACAGACGAACCATCTCGTCATCGCCATCCAGCAATGCAGCGGCCAGATCAAAGGCAACCGGCTGAGCGGCCCTGAAGGGGGCCAGGTTGAGGGTGTCGATGCGAAATGACTGACGCTGTCCACTGTGCTGGTCGAGGTTGACCAGGCGCACATCGCGAAGACGCACCTGGCCCAGCACAAGCGCGCCCAGATCCGGCTCGGTCCGCTCGACCTCCGGGTCGGGTTCGGCCAGCAGTCCGTCGAGGTTGGAACGCCCGTCACGATCGGTCACCAGGTGAAACTCGGCCTCTTCAAGCGTCACGGCGCCGAATTCCAGTTCACCATGGCGAATCAATGGCCAGACCCGCACCGAGGCAATCGCCGACCCGATTCGAGCCAGGTCGGGTGCCTCACCGAAATCAGGCGGATTACCCACCCCGACATCGCTGATCTCGATCGCCAGCCAGGGAAACAGCTTGAGCGACATCGGCCCGTCCAGGCGCACCTCGCGTCCCAGGCGATCGGAGGCACGCTCGGCAATATCGTCACGATAATCATCCGGATCAATGACCAGCACGGCGATCACGGCCGCACCGACCAGCAGTGCAACCAGGGCGAAAATCACGATCAACAGCTTGCGCACCATCACTTCACTCGACTCGGATTCTTGCCTAGATTACCGCAGGCGAAGTACCAGCACATGAAAACCAGCAGCAACCACCAGTAGCCGCCAAGCGGTACCGGCAAAGGCGGATCGTGGATACCCAGGTTGACCAGGTTGACGGTCTGTTCGATTTCACCGTCGACCAGTCTGACCGTCAACTCATGGGCGCCTGGGCGGCCATTGGCGCTGATCATCACCTGGATTTCTCCGGCATCATCGGTGACCCGTTCGATCACTGTCTGACCGCCTTCAAAAACAACCCCGGGCCCGAACTCCGACGTCTCCAGGCGCACGACTCGCCCCGCGATCGGCTGCCCCCACTGATCCTGGAGGCGAATCCGCAATGGCTCCGGGAAGTCCTGATCGACAGGGGTCTGCTGAGCAGCTCCGGAGAACACGTTCAGGGCCGCCGGACCCGGGCCGAAAAACCGGCGTGCAAAGATTCCGAAACCCGAGCCGTCCTGGCCTGCCGTTTCCCAGGCAACCATGAACCCGCCATCCGGCATACCGGTGACGGCCGGAAAATCCTGAAACGCTTCGACTTCCTGGCTGATCTTGAACTCATCGCCGACGAACTGGCCCTGTGCATTCACCCGCCGACCATAAATGCCCTGGTCTTCGAATTCCGGCATGAAGCTATGCCAGACCACCACGTAAACCCCATGACCATCAATGGCGATATCCGGCAGGTCCTGAATGCCCTCGTCGAACTGATTGACCTGCAATTCGTCGGTCAGCGGCTGGCAGTGCTGGTCGTACAGGCGAATCATGGAGCGCTGATAGCTGACCGAACTCATGCCCATGTTGTCCTGCCAGACGATGGCAAAGCGTCCATCATCGGCCATGGCCACCCGCGGGCGGGCCTGGCCGCCCTCGGTGGTCTGGTTGACCAGGAATTCATCGCCCCCGTCACCGGCGAAACTCATGCAGCGGGCAAAAATCCCCCAATCGCTGCCGTCCTGACCCGAGCTCTGCCAGGCGATGACCTGATCACCGCCATCGTTGACCGCGACCGAGGCGCGACGCTGCGCGGAGGCGTCGAACTGGTTGATCTGGGTGACCGGGGTCAATGCCTGGCCATTGGCGTCGAAATGGCGCGCCAGGATATTGAAGGTTTCGTTGGTAACCCCGCGTGCTTCCCAGGCGACCACGTAACCGCCATCAGCCCGCACCGCACCGCGCGCGAGGATCTGGAGATTGTCCACGGTCTGTCCGACCTTCTGGTCGCCAACCTGCGGTTGACCGGCGGCATCGAATCGACGCTTGATGATTTCCGGTCGAGTCGTGACGCGTACCGGACCACTCCATGAGACCCGGAACGCACCATCCGGCTGCATGCTGACATGCGGACCATCCTGGCTGCGCTCGTTGAATTCATTGAGCCGAAACTCCTCACCCACCGGTTCGGGCACGGCATCGAACCGCTGGCCGTGAATGCCCCAGCCCGGGCCATCCTGGTTGCGCGATTGCCAGACCACCAGGCTGTTGCCCTGCGCATCGGCCCCGATCGATGGAATGCGTTGATCATTGGGGGTGTGAGTGTTGACCTGAAACTCGCTGGTGGCCAGGTCACCAAACGGATCGGCCATGGCAAGGCCGGCCCAGGCCAGCAGCCCAAACGCAAAAAGGCCGGTCCGCCATGGCGGCGCCGGCCTGATCATGCGCTCTGATTTGAATGGCCGGGCAGCGGGTCGTGATGTCCCGTATCTGCTCCGACGGGCCATGCAGCATGGCATGGACCCCTCCGATTGATGTTCTGGTCAGCCTATCTTACAGGCCGAACCAGGCCAGGGCATAGCCCTCCATCAGTTCCTCACGGTGAGGCGAAACCATTTCAACAACCTCATCGGATACCCGGCGCTCGCGGGGCACATCGGCTTCGGAGCCGAATGCCACCACGGCGACCTCCTCACCCAGGGCCTTGTAGACCTGCTGGCGAACCCAGGCATATTCTTCCAGGCTGAACTGGTAACGATTCAGTGCCTGGACCTGCTGGCGCTTGGCATCAAGCATCAGGTCACCCAGGTCCCGATAAGCGGTGACGATCTCGGAAATGCTCGGGTCATCATCGCGCGCCCGGATATCGTCATCCATTTCCTTCCACTTTTCGTCAAGCTCTTCGAGGCGCTCTTCGAGTCCCGAGCGCATCTCGCGCTGGGCGACCAGAAAACGCTGGAACTGGTCGGGTGTCACCTGACCGTCTTCGGGCGGAGTGTAGTCGTCGGTCCGTTCGATACTCTTGTTGAGTTCCTCGAACTCACTGACAAAATGGCCCACATCGGAGGCGAAATCCCAGGCCGGCTTGATCACGAAAAAGTAGCCGGCGCCGCCACCGCCGACCACAACCACCACCAGCACCACCAGGCACCCTACAAGAATCTTTGGCATGACAACTTATCTCCCGTATGTATCGGCTTATGACCTGAGTTACGTAAAAAGTCTCGCTTTTCTGTCAGGTGCGACTGATAAAATTATCATGCGTTCGCCCAGCCCGGTCGGAAATCCCCATGATCTACGCCGTCTTTCAGTCCTGTAATGCCCGCTGCGGTTGGTTGCTGATTGCCCTGGCGATCGGATCGATAGCATCGCCGGGTCAGGCGGAAACAGGGTCGCCGCCGCTGGTCCTGATTTCCATCGACGGCTTTCGTCACGACTATTTCGAGGCCGCCGAGACCCCGGCGCTGGATCGGTTGATCGACGGGGGCCTCAAGGCCGAAAGCCTGTATCACGTCTTTCCGACCAAGACCTTTCCCACCCACTACAGCGCGGTGACCGGTCGCTACCCCGGCAGCCACGGGGTGGTCGCCAACAGCATGTGGGATCCGCGTGATCATCGCCGCTTTTCCCTGCGCGATCGCGATGCGGTCGGCGATGGTTACTGGTATCGCGACGGCGAGCCGATCTGGGTCACCGCCGAGCGCCAGGGCGTGCCGGCAGCCACCTATTTCTGGCCCGGCTCGGAGGCGCGGATCCACGGTATTCGACCCAGCGAATGGAAGTTGTACTCTGGGGCGGTTCCGCATGCCGAGCGCATCGAGCAAATTCTTGCCTGGATGGATATCGAGGGCGATGAGCGGCCCGGGCTTTACACGCTGTACTTCAGCCGGGTCGACTCACTCGGACATCGTTACGGCCCTCTGGCTGACGAGGTCATCGAGGCGATCGAGGATGTCGACCACCACATCGGCGTCTTGCTCGACGGCATCGAGGCGCGCGATGGCCTGGACCAGGTCCATATCATCGTCATTTCCGATCACGGCATGTCCCGGATCGACGCCGAGCGCTACATCATGCTCGATGATTACCTGGACTTGGCCCGGGTCAGGGTCAGCGACTGGGGTCCGGCCGCGCAGATCTGGGCGACCGACATGAGCGTCGACGAAATCATGGCCGAGCTCGAACACGCCCACGAACACATGCGGGTCTGGCGCCGCGATGACATTCCGGTGCGCTACCGCTTTGGCGACCATCGGCGGGTGCCCGATGTGCTGGCCGAAGCCGATCTGGGCTGGATGATCAACAACCGCCCGTTCATGGCCGCGCGTGATCGCTTTCCGTTGCGCGGCATGCATGGCTGGGACCCGGCCTGGCTGGAGATGCACGGCATCCTGCTGGCTCACGGGCCGGCCTTCAACGCCGGCAGTCGCAGCCCGAGCATGCGCAGTATCGACTTGTACGAGCTGATGGCGCGGCTACTGGAATTGGTCCCGGCCGATAATGAAGGGCTGATCCATCCCTTCCTGCCCTTCCTGGACGCCAACCAGGCACGCGGATTCGAACGCCAGTGGTTTGAATGCAATCAGCCGGATAGCGAGGTCGTCGTCGATATCGCACCCAACCATCTGGGCCTGCATATCGACGAGATGGGCCTGGTACTCGATCGTCTCGCAGTGCCGGGTCTTCAGTTTTTCATCGATGCCGAGAACTTCGCGCTGTTCGAAGACGACCGTATGGTACTCAGAGCCGAGGGCCGCCAATGGACCGACTGTAAGCGCACGGCCCACGAAACCATCGCGCCGGGCTACTAATCCAAGCCAAAGTCCAGACCGGAAATCCCTTCAAAGGCCTCCGGGTCGGCCTTGAGAATGGCGACCGCAACCTCGTATTGTTCACAGCCACACTCGCACAGATGATGCATCAAGGTCAGCGCACTGACCGGGCTCTTGACCTCCACGTGGCGATCCCCCGTGCTGGCCGGAGTGGCCGAGGCGACAAAGCCCTTGGGTCGCTTGATGACCTCGATGCTCATGATGGTGATCGTAACCCTCAGCCGGCAGCATCGATCAACGCCATCAGCAGGGCACTCGCCCAGTACACGGCAATGACCAATTGAACGGCAAATGCCGAAAACCGCAGGGTGACCGCACTCGGACTGATCGAGTACAGATGAATGAGTGACTGCACGATGCGCGCCGCCAGAAATACATAGGCCAACGGATCGGTGAGATGAGCAAGATCGGCGACCACGGCAATCAGCAGCATGCCGCCGAAGATCGGCAATCCCTCGATGCAATTGGCGTGCGCCCGTGCAAGCCGTTGCATGAACGGCGAAAGTCCGGCATTGTCGGGGCTGAAACCGTTGGCCGGAACCTTGCCTCGCATCACCAGGGTGCTTCGAATCACCTCCATGACAATCAGCAACAACAAGGTCCATGCAATGAACGCGGCCAGTACAACAAGACTCGATGACATCAGATTGACTCCCTGTCAGACATCCATATCCCCCACATGCCAAGGGGAAGTATAGCCGCTCTTCCAGACGCATCATTCGTCTTGGGTAATGAGCTTGCTCATCAAGACCCAATCGCCGGCATGGCCACAACCGGGAAACGGAACGATCGGCTTTCGCGCAACGTCCTGGTATCCCAGCTTCCAATACAGCCGCCTTGCACCCGCGTTCTCGTCAGCCACAATCAGGCTAAGGGTATCGGCATGGGTTTGAACCGCATGATGCTCGGCCAATTGCATCAGTCTGGTGCCCACACCCTGTCCACGCCAGGCCGGTTCACTGGCGATCGCGTTGATATACCACGAACCCGGGACCAGGGCTTCGAGTTCGATCAGCGGGCGCACAACTGAAGGCAACTCGTCTAGTGGACCGGCATCGTATGGGTCCGGCAATCGGTAGCCAAGCAACATGCCGACCATTTCATTGTCGATCATGGCCACATCTGCATTGGTGTAGCTGAATCCGCCCTCGGTCTTGGCTACCCTGCGCGCGCCGACCGCCATGACATCCTCGCCCGGATCGGCCATTCGTTTCCATAGATAAGCGGGAAGACCCTCGCCTGCGGCATTCATCAGCTCCGCGAGCCTGGCCGCATCTTCCACACTTGCTTTACGAATCGTCAGTTTCATTTCCGGCATCGCTTCCAGAGCCTTGGCGTCGTTCATGTAAATCATCATCGGTTTCGAGCAAGTCGGGCTCGACCATGATCGGGCGGTCCTGAAGCGATGAATGAACACTGAGCGCGGTCACCGTGAGCAGAATCAGTCCCATGCCGAAGATCTGCACCGCCGCGAGGCTTTGATCGAGAATGACAACGCCGAACAAGGAAGCAGTGACCGGTTCGACCATCGCCACGATCGAGGCAACCGCGGGCGCGGTGTGCTTCAGACCGACGATATAGAGGATGAATGACAAGCCGGCGCCTATGATCCCGAGGATGACAAAGTAAGGCCAAGATGGTGTGGTCAAGACTGCGGCGGTCTGCTCGGCATCCCCCAGCCAGAACAGCAGGGAGATAAGCACCGTGAATGCGATGACGAGAATGGCCTGTGGGCTGCCATGCGGCGCCGCATACTTGAACCCGAAGATGAAGACTGCATAGCTCAGTCCGGACATCAGTCCGGCACCGATGGCCAGCGGAGTCACATCGCCGGCCCCGATATCGTAAATGCCGGTCAGCAGGACAACCCCGATCAGGACCATCGCGATCGCCGCCCACTTCAACAACGTAGGTTGCTCGAGCTTGAGGGTAAAGGAAACAAGAAAGACGAAAACTGGCGCGCAGTACATCAGGGTCGCGGCAACGGCGACACTGCCTTCGGCAATGCTGATGAAATAGAACGCAAAGTTGCCAGCCACACCAAGCCCGGCGACCGCCGACCAGAACCATAAGCGCCCACTGGCCAAACCGCTGCCCCGTGGCTTCACCAACAACCAGGCAAGGACAAACAGCAAACCGATGGCGCCCCGGTAAAAGGACACCACCACGGGATCCCAGTCCTGGTCGGTCAGAATACCGCCAATGCCGCCTGACAAACCCCAGCACAGGGCTGCCAGCACGACAAACAGCGTGCCATGATTGGCGATCCGGTCAGTCAAGAGATTTCATTGTTATCTGGTTTAGCGTTGGATTATACAGCCTGCCTGTGAAGCTGGCCGGTTCCCTCCTGATCAGAAAGCGAGACCTGCGAGCGGGTTTGGACACAACGACTCTTCACAGGGCGTGACAAGCCAACCCGACTTGCACCGCCCGGAGAATTTCAGCGCCCAGGTCCGTTGTCACCCGCCTTTTGCCGCAAAAGGACCAGCCTGTAAACCCCCCCCAAAAGCAAAGTGGTCAGGACACCCAGAACGAGCAAGATGGTGAGTCCCATCCAGACCGTGCCTCGCCATCCGATGAAGTTCAAAGGCAGATTACCGGCGAGGATGATTGAAACTGGAAGCCAGGCCAGTGCAGCCCACAACATGGCCAGGCTTGCAACGCGCAGTTTCGTCTCGGAAGTGCTTATGAACAGGGCCAACGCGGCCGGCGACACCAAACCCAATGCTGCAAGCATGTTACCCACGGGAAGCCCACCAGGAAGAACCATACTGAGAACGCTCGCTCCTGACACCAAAGAAGCCACCGAAGCCAGAGCAATGATCAGTAGCAGAATAACGGTGAGTGTTTTCACGACAGGAAGAACTTGGTAAACACTGAGATCAACGCCCCCTTTAATGTAGGTTGGCCTTACACGGCCGACGGTCGAGAAGGAATCCATCGACAAGGCCGGGCTCACGCAACGGAATTCAGCGGCAACTCAGTTAGACTCACTTTACGGCATATCGCTCTCTTGCCACCGATAACCAAAGGCTGGCTGCTTGCTAAAGTCACACGCAAGCTTCATGAATTACCGATCGCGAGCTTCAGTCTGCTCATTTTGTCTTCTTAGCCCGCCTTATTCACCACCCTTCCGTAACGAGGTACCGCCAGGTGCCGTGGCTGGGGCGTTTCGGGACCGAGCGGGCCGGAGGCGTACTCGCCTGTAAGGTGAGGACCCGCGACCGAGCGAAACGCCGCAGATGCGGGGCCTGGCGGCGCCGCAGTAGGTAGGGTGGTGAATAAGGCGGGCTTAGTTCATCCCTGATCTCAGACAACCGTGCAGCAATCTTATTCAATGAGATAGGCACAAGTGCAATCAGGTACACGATAAGCGCCAAAAAGAGCAGGCCGAGGATCTGGCCAATAAGCACGGCAACACTCATCTCCATTGTAGTTCTCCATTGGGGTAAAGAGGAATCTTCGCACAATGCCTTGCCACTCAAACGCAGACAAAGCCGGCACGTGAGCACGTTGGCGCATACACATAATGTCGAGTGCCCATGATGTCTTAACTGCCACCAAACTCGCCCAACTTCGCCGGCCCGGAGCTTTCCGGGGTCCGGTTGAACGCATTGTTAGGGGCGGCGAGGGGCGGTAGAATCTCCATGGTACCTATTTCTGGAGGCCCTATGACCGCTGGACCGTTACAGCGCGTACGCTCCGAAGCCCTGGCGCTTTGCGAGGCTGAACGGGCGGAATTGGCCCATGACTTGATCCAAAGCCTCGATGCGCCCCGGGACAATGGGGTCGAGGATGCCTGGGAGCGAGAAATTTCCCGTCGAATCGGTGAGATCGATGCAGGACAGACTGAACTATTTGAGCGGACAGAGTTTCGGGAACGGATTCACGCAAAGCTAGAGCGGCAATAGACTGTCAACAACCACCGGCTAAAGCCGGTGGCTTGCTTTTACGGCTCAAAGCCGGATCGATCGGCCGTTCGGCCGATTTACACCACGCTGAAGTCATCATCCG